>Ga0207657_10006722_pt1 | contig 11878 bp, 12 predicted proteins | sample KBSC33metaG_FD_184316 | JGI IMG/M metagenome (GOLD analysis project Ga0207657, IMG submission 184316) | Corn rhizosphere microbial communities from Kellogg Biological Station, Michigan, USA - KBS C3-3 metaG (SPAdes) (version 2) | ecosystem: Host-associated > Plants > Roots > Rhizosphere > Soil ...
GAGATCATCTGGCTGTCGTCGGCGGCGAGGAACAGCGCCATGCGGGCGATGTCGGCGGGATAGACGCGGGCCTTCAGCGCCTGGTTGGCGTCGATCATCTTGCCCTCGGCCTCGCCGACGATGGTGGTCAACTGCTTTTCCGTCATCACCCAGCCGGGCACCAGCGTGTTGACGCGGATGCCGTGCGGACCGAGGTCGCGCGCCAGCGAGCGCGACATGCCGTGCATGGCGGCCTTGGCGGCGGTGTAGGCCGGCAGGTTGCCGAGCAGCACCATCCAGCTCAGCGAGCCGAAATTGACGATCGAGCCCCGGCCTGCCGCGATCATCCCCGGCACCACCGCCTGCAGCGCAAAGAACGAATGCCTGAGGTTGACCGCGATCGACCAGTCCCAGTCCTCGGGCGTGACGGAATGCCATTCCATCCGGCGGTCGTTGGCGGCGTTGTTGAGCAGCGCCAGCGCCGGCCCATGCCGCCCCTCGAATTTGCGGATGGAGGCCTGATACGCCGCAACGTCGGTGATGTCGGTGGGCTCGAACGCCACCGTGTGCCCCGCTGCGTTGAGCTCGGCGGCGAGCGCCCTGCCCCGCTCCTCCATCAGGTCGACGAACCCGACCTTGCTGCCCTGCGCCGCAAACTCGCGCACCAGCGTCTCGCCAATCCCCGACGCGCCGCCGGAGATGACCACCGGCCGGTCCTTGAGGCTGGGATAGGTTGCAAAAGCAGAGGTCACGGGATTGCCTTTCGCGAGCGGTTAAGCACGCGGAAGTGCACCGCGCCGGGGCGGCAGTGTCAAGCGCGGATGCCGGCGACACAAGTCAGATCGGCCTCAGAGTGCGCAATTGTCCGGTCCGCAGCAACACGGTCGAAGGCTTCTATTCGATCTTCAAGCGCGGCCTGAAGGGCGTCTATCAGCATTACCTAAGCGGTAGATTTACCGAAAAATCTTCGCAACTGCGTAAGTTCAAGGGAGCCGCTCGCGAGGTCCCGCACTGACGACAGCGAAGAACGTTTCGGTCGGGTGCTGAAACGAGTTGCAGGAACTCCTCCAGCAGAGAAGCCGAAATCCGCTAAATGACGCCAGCGTAGTCACGCAGCTCCGCAACCGTCTTGGGAAGGCTTTGTTTCTCGAGAGTGTCTAGGTATTCTTCTGCCGTTTTCGGCGGGTTCTTCAGGCGCGCACGGCAGCGTTGGGCGGCAACCAATACCGCTGGATTGTTCAGCCCGAACTGATGAAAAATGAGGTCGTCGGGGTGAAGTAGTTCAATCTCGTACTGCTCAAGAGTCGACTGCGGGAAGTCTGAAAGGTTGAATGTGACGATAGCATCTGCACCCGCAGCGATAGCGGCCGCCAGGACATGACGGTCGTTCGGATCAGGCAGTACCAGCGATTGAACGAGCGGTTCATAAGCAGCTCTGTCTACGAGACAATCCGGCACGGCCACGTTCATTAGTTGGCGTGTGCGCGCCAACTGGGCGGCGGCTAGCTCTGGCCGGTTCTTGAGTAGATTTCTAATCCACTCATCATGGATTTCGTCAGTCCACTTGGCGCGAAACAAGCCTGCCGCTGCAAGTTCCATGAGGAAGTCTCGCAGCGGTGCTGGGTATAGAACGCATGCGTCTAGAACGGCGGTATAACGCGAACGATTAATATCCCATCCCCAGTTCCTGGGCTTGGGCAGCAAGTTCGTCCATTACACGCTGATGCTCCTCTTCAGCTGCCTTTCGGTACGCCTCTAAATCGCTAAAACGAATGCGCCGGTGAGTTCCGACCATGTGGAACTTAACCTTGCCGTGCTCAAGCATTCTTATCAAATGCGGCCGCGACACGTTTAGGTAGTCAGCCGCCTCCTGCGTGGTTAGTTCGGCATGTACGGGGATGAGCGTTACCGCGTTCCCCTGGGCCATCTCAGTCAACATAAGGTAGAGCAGATCGCTTATAGCCTTGGGGAGGCGGAGCACTTCTCCACCATCCACTTGAACGCGCAACTCCGCCCCCTCGTGCTTGGCACGAGAGAGGTGACGGCTCGCCCTTTCGGCAAGCGCGGTGTCATCAGCCGATGGCAAGATCGGTCTCTCCAGTAGCGCGGTCATGTCCGTTCCCCGTTTGTGGATTGGATATAGCATTTGTTGCGATATTCGCAATATCCGAAATATTCGAAATAGATGAATACAACCTGACTTACATCAAAAAGGTTCCATACGAATTGCCGTGGGCTAGTGAACCGGCTGGTCGACACCGCACCCGCGCCCGAAACCGATTGCGACCCACCTTACCGGCGGCTACGGAGGAAAGCCGCTTCCGCCGAAAAGCATACCGATGCCGTCCGCCCATGCCCCCTACCTCGCCTCCGCTCGCCTCAACAATCGCCTGCGCTCGGGCCTCAGTTTCCAGATCTCGGTCGACACCGACACCCTGCCGCTCGGGCTCGCGGTTGCCGAGGCGGCGCTGCGGGCCGGGGTCGATATCGTCGAGATGGGCACGCCGCTCATCAAGACCGAGGGCGTCCGGAACGTCGTTCCGGCGTTTCGCGCGGCGTTTCCCGAGGCGGTGCTGCTCGCCGACATGAAGACCATGGATGGCGGCGCCTACGAGGCGCGCGCCGTGTTTGCCGGCGGCGGCAACATCATCGACTTTCTCGCCCTTGCCGGCACCGCCAGCGCACGCGCCATCTGCGCGGTGCGCGACGAATTCCGCGCCGCCGATCCGCTGCTGCCGCGGCTGGCCTTTGCCGACATCCTCATCCCGCAGCAGGGGCCGGGCGAGCGTGCCGTGGACATTGCCCTGGGCATGCTCGAGGCCGGCGTCGACGGCGTCGGCATTCACCTGCAGCTCGACGCCCGCCGGGCCGATCCGGCGCTGCTCGCCGGCAACGCCATCGCCGCCGTCGCCCGGGCGGTGCATGCCGCAATCGGCGGCCGGGCGTCGGTGCAGGTCGTCGGCGGCCTCGGCCTGGCGCAGGCCGCCGGTCTCGCCCGCGACGGCCTCAGGGCGTTCGTCATCAGCGGCAATCTCGGCCACGCCGACCCTGCCGCGCGCTTCCGCCAGCCGCCCGCCGAGATCGAGCGCGACATCGCGGCCTTCATCGCGGCGGTCCGCGCCGCCTAGGCTTCAGCGGCGCCCGGGCGCCGGCGCCGAATCCTGAATCCATCAGTCATATTATCGCCTACACAGTATTCATGGTTAATTTCCGATTCACTTCCATGGTTAATCGTTGATTCCTCTGTGTTGCAAAAGTGAATCCTGATTCATGTGCCGATAACTATTCCGTCAATACTTTGTAGATTACACAAATTGTTAGAGTCGATCCGATATCCAGAGGGGAAGCACGCGAAAGATACAGGAGTATCCGCCGCGCCGACTCGCAGATCCGGGCCATGGGGGCATTGCGGACTGCGCACTATCGGAGTCACTCGAATGAAACTCACGAGATTAACAGCGGCGGTCCTCGCCGGCGCTGCGGCGTTCGCCGTCTCTCCGGCCTTCGCCGGCAACGCGACCGGCAGCATCAATGTCGGCCTGACCGTCACCGACGACTGCACCATCGCCACCAACGACATCGACTTCGGCAGCACGGGCATCGTCGAAAGCAACATCGACACCTCGGCCGACATCACCATCGAGTGCACCAAGGGCACCGCTTACGCGATCGGCCTCGACGGCGGCTCGACCGGCAACAATACGGCTGCCCGCAAGATGACCGCCGGCGGCGCCGACACGGTCAACTACCAGCTCTATTCCAATGCCGGCTACAGCACGGTGTGGGGCAACACGGTCGGCGCCGACACCGTGGACAGCGCCGCCGCCACGGGCGGCAACGAGACGCACACGATCTATGCCCGCGTGCCGTCGCACCAGAACGTGCCGATCGGCACCTACGCCGACACCATCACCGCGACCATCTGGTACGCCGCCGACGCCACCCCGTAAGGGCGCGTCCGGGTCTTTTCGGGGGAATACAATGTCTTTGCGCGCCATCGCCATGGCGATTGCCATGGCTTGCCTTGCCGTGCCCGCCGCCCAGGCGGCCGGCCTCCGCGTCGCGCCGGTGCTGCTCGACGTCCCGTCGGGCGGCAACAGCACGACGCTCACGGTGTGGAACACCGGCGACACGCTCGTGCCGGTGCAGGTGCGCGTGTACCTGTGGACGCACAAGGGCGGCGACGACATCCTGACGCCGACCACGGCGGTGGTCGCCAGCCCGCCGATCGCCTCGCTGAAGCCGGGCGGGGAAAACCTGGTCCGCATCGTCCGCGTCGCCAGGACGCCGGTCACGGCGCGCGAGAGCTACCGCGTGCTCGTCGACCAGTTGCCCAATCCCAAAGGCTACAAGCCCGGTGTCGTGGGCATCCTGGTGCGCCATGCCATCCCGCTCTATTTCGAACCGTAGGCACCGGCCCATACGGGGCCTGGCGCTGCTGCTCGCCGCAGCGGGCCTGGCATTGCTGCCGCCGGCCGCGGCACTCGGCTTCGAGATCGTCGGCGATCCGGCAGCCGGGGCGCCGGTGCGCCCCGCCGATCCGCAGGCCGGCTACGACCTCTATCTCGATGTCTCGATCAACGGCGTGCCGCGCGGCGTCATCGCCCAGGTGCACCGCGAGCCCGACGGCAGCCTTGCGATGCTGCCCGACGACCTCACCAGGGCCGGCCTTGCCGCCCCCGCGCCGGACAAGCTCCTCACCGACGAGCGCGTCTCGCTCGCGAGCCTCCCCGGCGTCACCTATCGTTTCGACGAAGCCAACCAGTCGATCGATTTCACCGCCCCGGATTCGGCGCGGGCCCGGCTGATCATCGATGCGGGCCCCTCGCCCCGCACCGACCAGGCCGATAGCGCCGATCCCGACGTCCAGCAGACCGATTTCGGCGCGCTGCTCAACTACGACGTCTATGGCAGCGCCACCATGATCGACGGCAACGGCGTCGTCGTCGCGCCGCTCTCGGGGACGTTCGAGGCGCGCGGCTTCGGGCCGTTCGGCCTTGTAGAACAGAGTTTTTCCGTGCTGAGCTCGCCGCTCCAGGTGCACCGGCTCGATACCACCTGGTCGTATTCGGACCCCGCCGCGGTGCGGACCTATCGTGCCGGCGACCTGATCACCGGCGCCCTGAGCTGGACACGGCCGGCGCGGCTCGGCGGCGTCCAGGTACAGAGCGATTTCGGCCTGCGCTCGGACATCGTGACCTATCCGGTGCCGACGCTTTCGGGCAGCGCGGTGGTGCCGTCCAGCGTCGACATCTATGTCAACGACACCGACCGCTTTTCGACCTCGGTGCCCTCGGGGCCTTTCGACATCGTCGATGTGCCGGTGGTCACCGGGGCCGGCACGGTGCAGGTCGTGGTGCGCGATCCGACCGGCCGGCAGGTCGAGACCAGCGCCGACTATTTCGCCTCGCCCGACCTGGTGCGTCCCGGCCTGTGGGACTATTCGGCCGAAGCCGGCTTTGCCCGGACCCGCTACGGCACCAGCCTCGATACCTATGACCGGCGCCTGATGGGCTCGGCCAGCGTGCGTACCGGCGTCACCGACTGGCTGACCTGGGAAGGGCATGCCGAAGGCGGCGTCGGCCTCGTCAACGCCGGCACCGGCGCGACCTTCGCGCTGGGCCGGCTGGGTGTCGGGCAGGTCTCCGTCGAGGGCAGCAAGACCGGCGATGCGGCCGGCCTCGAGCTGACGAGCTCGGTCCAGCTCGGGCTCGGCCCGGTGTCGATCGGCGCCCGGCTGCAGCACAGCTTCGGCCACTATGACGACATCGGCTCGGTGACCGCGCCGGTGGCCGGCGATCCGCTGGCGGCGGCGCCCAAGGCGCTCTACCAGGTGTCGCTGTCGCTGCCGATGCCGGCCTGGGGCGGCAGCGCGAATTTGAGCTACACCGAGCTCGATCCGGCGACCGGCCTGTCCTCGCAGATCGTCGCCGCCAGCTACAGCCAGCGGCTGTTCTCCAGCAACGCATCGGCCTCGGCCTATATGGATCTGAAGACCCGCAATCTGGGCGTGAACGCGACCTTCTGGATGCCGATCGGCGGCAATTTCTCGACCGGCGCGACGGTGCACCGCGCCGCCGGCGGGATGGCGGTCACTGCCGATTTCAGCCACGCCAGCAGCAACCAGGTCGGCGACATCGGCTGGATGGCGCAGGTCGACAAGGGGACCGAGACAAACTTCACCGCATCGGCGGGCACGCGGCTGCCGGCGGCCGATCTGCGGGCCCGCGCCGGCCGCTATCGCGACGAGACCGGCGTTTCGGGCGAGCTCAGCGGCTCGGTCGCCGCCGTCGGCGGCGGGATGTTCCTGGCGCGGCCGATCGACGACGCCTTTGCGGTGGTCGATGCCGGCGCGCCGGGCGTCCCGGTGCTCTACCAGAACCGCGTCGTCGGCACGACCGGCAAGAACGGCAAGCTCCTCGTGCCCGGCCTCGTGTCGAACGAAAAGAACCGCGTTGCAATCGATCCGGCCAAGCTGCCGCTCGACGCCATCGTCGACAATACGGCGAGCATCGTGACCCCGGCGCGCGGAGCCGGCGTGGTCGTCAGGTTCGGCGATCGGACCACCGGCGGCAGCGCGCTCGTCACCTTCCACACCCCGGCCGGCGCCGTCTTGCCGGTGGCGAGCTCCGGCACGACCGGCGCCGGCGGCAAGGACTTCATCGTCGGCTATGACGGCGAGGCCCTGCTCGAGGGGCTCGCCGCCGACAACCAGGTGACCATCACGCTGCCGGACGGCACCCGGTGCGTGGCCGACGTGCCCTACGCGCCGCAGGGCGGAGATCTGGTGACAATCCCAGACGCCGTTTGCCGGCCGCAATAGCCCGTGGCAAGGAAGCAGGAATGCTTCGCATCCTGCTGCTCGCAGTTCTGCTGATGCTGTCCGCGCTGGCGTTTTCCCCGTCGCAGGCGCACGCCGCGGTGTGCACGGTGCAGGCCGCCGACCTCGATTTCGGCGCCGTCGATGCCATCGGCAACACGCCGGCGACGACCACCGCCGGAATCGACATCAGTTGCGACGGCATCACTTCCGGCACGGCCACCATCACCGTCTGCGGCAATCTTGGCGCCGGCAGCGCCGGAGAGGCCAGCGGCGTGCGCCAGGCCGTGTCCGGGGGCAATGCGCTCGGCTTTGCGCTCTACGCCTCGAGCGGTACCTCGCAGCCCTGGGGCAGCACCGCCAATCCCGAGCTCGGCAATCCGCTGGAGATCGACCTGCCGGTGAGCGGCACCACCGCGTCCAAGACGGTCGAGCTTTACGGCATCGTGCCGTCCGGCCAGTCGTCGGCACCGGTCGGCGACTACCAGACAAGCTTCGGTTCATCCGACGCAGTCTTCACCTATGCCGAAGGCGCGCTCGATTGCGCCGCGCCGAGCGGCGGCACCGATGCCTATGCAGCGTTCGCGGTGAATGCGAGCATCGCCGCCAACTGCCTGCTCGAGACCAACGACCTCGATTTCGGCACGGCGGGGATCATCGGCGAGGACATCGACGCCGATACCAGCATCGCCATCACCTGCACGCCGGGGACCGGCTACGGCATCACCATCGACGGCGGCGGCTCGGGCGATCCCGACCACCGGCAGATGCACTCGGGCACCGACACGGTGGACTACGACCTCTATTCCGATGCCGCGCGGCACAACCCCTGGGGCACATCGCTGGCAAGCACGGTGACCGGCAGCGGCAGCGGCGATGCGCAGCAGATGGCGGTCTACGGCCGCATCCCGCCCCAGCAGGTGGCCCCCGGCCACTACACCGACACGGTGGTGGTGACGATCACCTATTAACTGACGCGCGCGCCTGCGCTCACGTCGCGGCGAACGCCGAGACCGCGAGGTAGCCCGCCACCGAGGCCACCGCCGTCAGCACCGCGCCCCAGGCGATATCGATCGCCGTGACGGTCAACGACCAGCCGCGCAACGTCGACAAATTGGTGATGTCGTAGGTGCCGTAAGCGACGAGGCCGAGCAAGGCGCCCATCCACAACGCCGTGGTCCATCCCCCGGTCGCGACCGCCGGCTGCACCACGAGCAGCACGATGCCGACGACGAACAGCAGGTAGAAGAGGCCCGCAACCGGCAGGTTCGGCTGTGCGAGCAGCAGGCCTCCGATCTCACGTCGGTAGAGGCCGAGCGCCACCTGCGACAGCCAGATCGCATCGAGGCCAAGAAAGACCACGCCGGAAGCAAGATAGGCGACGACGAAACGCATCCTCAAATCCTAAGGATCGGCTGGACCAGCCGCACCAGCCAACTGGTGAAGCGCAGCGGCGCGTCGGTGACTGCAAGGCAGATGCAGTCGGCCTCGGGCGTCGCCGTCGGAATGTGCTGCGTCTGCTCGTCGGCGTCTTCGATGTCGCCGCGGCCGAACAGCAATTCACCGTCGCGGAAGGCGCCGGCCAGGACGACGGTCAGCTCGCGGCCGCGATGCGAATGCTCCGGCACCGGTTGCCCGGCGGGAATCTTCAGGAGCCGCACCTGCGTCCTGCCATCGCCGGTCTTGAAGCGGAACTGTGCGCCAGCGGTGCCGATCGCCTTCCAGCGGACCGTCTCCAGGTCGCCGCCGACATAGTCGCGCAGCGGCTTGGGCAGCACGGCGGATTTCGGCTGCGGGGTCGGAACGGTCTCGGGCGCTCCCAATCGGGCCCGCACGGCAGCCCAGGCGTCGGGCTCGGGGTCGAGGCGCAGGATTTCCATCAACTGGCCGCCGGCGGCTTCGGCGGCGGCGAGGCGGGCCCGGCACTCGGGGCAGAGCGACAAATGCGTCGCCACCGCCAGGCTCCAGCCTTCGGCCAGGCTTCCGGCGGCATAATCGATCAGCAGGTCGTCGGCGACATGATGGCGGGGCGTCATGGGCGATCCCCCGACGCTTCCACGACCCCGCGCAGCTTGGCAAAGGCCAGCCGCATCCGCGACTTCACCGTGCCGAGCGGCAGGCCGAGCGCGGTCGCGATGGTGCTTTGCGATTTGTCCTCGAAGAAGGCGAGACGCAGCACCTCGGCCTGGTCGGGCGGGAGCGCCGCGAGCCCCTCGCGCACCAGATTTGCCGATTCCTCTCCTTCGAGCCGGTTATCGGCTGCCGGCGCGATCTCCGGCTGGAAGGCCGGATCGTTCTCGTCGAACTCCGGATGCCGTTCGCGGCGGAATGCATCGATACGCAGGTTGCGGGCGATGGTGAAGATCCAGGTCGAGGCCGCGCCCTTGCCCGGCTGGTAGAGGCCCGCCTTGTTCCAGACCGCGATCATCGTCTCCTGCATCAGTTCCTCGGCGGCCGCGGCACTGCCGGTCCGCGCCATGTAGGCTTTGACCCGGGGCGCGAAATGCCGGAACAACAGCTCGAAATCGGCGACATCGTGCGTCCGCCCGATCCGCGCCAGGAGCGCGGACATATCGATTTCGGCTTCGCTGCTCGGCATAACGCCCGTTGATTTGCTGCGCTTGCCGCCGGACGCCAGGCGCACGGCGGCGGGAAACCTCTTCTGCCACGACGCGGCGGCCGGGGAAATCTCCAAGCTCATGGAAAGTGTTACGGCCGGTTTTCCGGACCGGATCACCGCCGCTGTCGAAAAAGCCCCCCGTCGCGTGCATCCGATTTCCGCGGGCGTCCGTATCTGTGGTGCAAGCAAGACAACAGGACGGCACCGGTGCGAACGGACTATCGATCAGGCGAAGCCTCGCAGACACGCCGCATGGCCGTCATCGGCTCCGGCATCTCCGGACTGTCGGCGGCCTGGCTTCTCGCCAGGCAGCACCGTGTCACCCTGTACGAGGCCGAGAGCCGCGCGGGCGGACACTCGAACACCGTTCTCGTCCCGACCGGTGCGACGATGACTCCCGTCGATACCGGGTACATCGTCTACAATCGCGACAACTATCCCAACCTCAACGCGCTGTTCGCGCACCTGGGCGTCGGCACGGTCGACACCGATATGTCGTTCGCGGCCTCGCTCGACGAGGGCCGGCTCGAATACGGCTCGACCGGCCTCAGTGCGATGCTGGGCCAGCGCGAGAACGTCGTGAACTGGCGCTTCCTGACCATGCTGCGCGACGTCGTACGCTTCTATTCGGCCGCGCCGAAGGTGCTCAGGGACCAGCGCCTCAGCGAGCTGTCGCTGGGCGAGTATCTCGACCGCGGCCGCTATTCTTCGGCCTTCGTCGAGGACCATCTGCTGCCGATGGGCGCGGCGATCTGGTCGACGACGGCGCAGCAGATGCGCGACTATCCGTTGTTCGCGTTCGTCCGCTTCTTCATGTCCCATGGCCTGCTCGAGCTGGCGCACCGGCCGCTCTGGCGGACGGTCAGGGGCGGCAGCATCGAGTATGTGAACCGCATGCTCGCAGCGATCGGCGATGTCCGGCTCGGGGCCGGCGCCGCCCAGATCCGGCGTGAAGCCGGACGCGTCACGGTGATCGACGCGCACGGCCAGCGCGACAGCTTCGACGACGTGGTGATCGCCACCCATGCCGACCAGGCGCTGCGCCTGCTGGCCGATCCGGATGAAACCGAGGCAGCGCTGCTCGGCGCCTTCGGCTACACGGACAACGAGGCGGTGCTGCATCGCGACGTGGCGCTGATGCCGAAGCGGCAGGCGGTGTGGTCGGCCTGGAACTATATCGGCGAGAGCAATGCCGGCGGCGACCGGCCGCTGTGCGTGACCTACTGGATGAACCTGCTGCAGAACCTCGACCGGGCCCATCCGATCTTCGTGACGCTGAACCCGACGCGCGAGATCGCGCCCGACGCGTTCATCCGCTCGTTTCACTACACCCACCCGCTGTTCGACCGCAAAGCCGTCGAGGCGCAGCAGGAGCTGTGGCGGCTGCAGGGAAACCGGCACACCTGGTTTGCCGGCAGCTATTTCGGCCACGGCTTCCATGAAGACGCGTTGCAGGCGGGACTGGCCGCCGCGGAAGCGGCCGGTGGCGTGCGCCGGCCCTGGTCGGTTGCCAACGAGTCGTCGCGCATCGCGCTGCGGCCGATGCTCGAGGCGGCCGAATGAACTCCGCGCTCTATGCCGGCATGGTGACGCATGCGCGACTGCGGCCGCGGCGGCACCGGCTCAGCTACCGGGTATTCTCGCTGCTGATCGATCTGGATGAGCTGGCGTCGCTCGACCGGCTCAGGCTGTTCGGTCACAACCGGCGGGCGGTGTTTTCCTTTCTCGACCGCGACCACGGCGCGGGCGACGGCGACATACGCGGCTGGGTGGCCGCGCAACTGGGAGCCGCCGGGATCGATCTCGCTCGTCCGGCGATCCGCGTCCTGTGCTATCCGCGCATCTTCGGCTACGTCTTCAACCCGCTGACGGTTTATTTCTGCAACGACGGGGATGTGCTGCGCGCCATCCTCTACGAGGTGCACAATACCTTCGGCGAGAAGCGGACGTATGTCATCGGCGTGAACACGGGCGGCCAGGGGCGCATCGAACAGGCGTGCCGCAAGGAGCTCTATGTGTCCCCTTTCGTGCCGATGGATTGCGCCTATCGCTTCGACATCGAACCGCCCGGTGAGCGCGTGCTGATCGGGATCAGCGAGACCGATCGCGAGGGATTGCTGCTCCGGGCCAGCTTCACCGGCGCGCGGCAGGAGCTCAGCGATGCGACGCTGCGCCGGGCCCTGTTCGCCTATCCGCTGATGACGCTCAAGGTCACCGCCGCCATCCATTGGGAGGCGCTGAAGCTCTGGCTGAAGGGGGTGCCGTATCTGCGCCGCAAGCCTGCCGCCGCGAGGATCGCCACGACCATCGTCGACTAGCGCGGCAGCATGCGGCGGGTGATCGCGAATTTTGCCCAGTTGGGGACCGAGGCAAGCAACCGGATCGCGGCCGCCATCTGCCAGGGAAAACTGATTTCGAAGCGCCTGCTGTCGATGCCCGCCATGATGTGATCGACCGCC
>Ga0207657_10006725_pt1 | contig 11876 bp, 9 predicted proteins | sample KBSC33metaG_FD_184316 | JGI IMG/M metagenome (GOLD analysis project Ga0207657, IMG submission 184316) | Corn rhizosphere microbial communities from Kellogg Biological Station, Michigan, USA - KBS C3-3 metaG (SPAdes) (version 2) | ecosystem: Host-associated > Plants > Roots > Rhizosphere > Soil ...
AGCCGGACACCTCGCGTGACGGGGCCGCAGTCACCCGTATCCGGTTATAGCCGCGCCTTCAAATCCGGTCGGACGGCTCTACGGTTTCAATTCGATCACGATATTGCGCAGCGGCTTGTCGCCGATCGTTTTCACGACGTGTGTGACCGGCGCGTTGAACCGCACATCGTCGGCAATCTCGGTCCGGAAAATCTCGCCGCGGCCGTCCACCCACTGCTGCAGCTTCGTGTCGTTGATGACGACCACCACGCGCTGACTGTGGCTGTGCCGCGCGCGGGTGTCGCCCGGGTCGAGCCGCTCTTCGAACACGAAGAACGTGTCATCGTCGAACAGCAGGACGTTCTTCTCCGGCGGAATCAGCACGGGCGGCCTCGCCACGGGCGGATGATCCTGCTTCAGGCTCACTTCCACATATTCGCCCGATGCCGGCGGAGTATACGTGTCGTACCAGAGGAACACCGCGACGTCACCGCGCTCCATGTGCCGCGGGTGGAAATCCTGCACGATGTCGATCGAACCCAGCGCGACGAGGACGCGCGCGCCGCAGACAGAGGGAGAGGCGACGGCGCACGGCGCCGCGTTGCGCACGACGCGGACGTAGGCGTTCTCGAGAGGTTTGGGAACGGCTGCCTGGGTGGTCGTCGCCTCGGGCGGGACGACTCCGCGTGTCGGCCCGCGGTGTGCGGCGGCCGTAGGGGCCGACCTGTGTGTCGGCCCGCCGATCATGCACGCGCCGATAACGAGAATTAGTGGCAGTACCGTCGGATGAGCTCCAGCAGCCGATCGAAATCGAGCGGTTTCTTCAAGAACGCGTCGGCCTCGACATCGGCCGCCCGCGGCTGATCGAGCGCGGAGAGCACGATGACCGGCACGCCAGCCATGTCGCTGTCGCGCTGCTGCTGGCGCCGAAACTCCCAGCCGTCCATCACCGGCATCATCAGGTCGAGCAGGATGACGTCGGGCGCGGCATTGGACCGCAGATAGGCGAGCGCCTCCCGGCCGTTCGCCACGGCCGCCGTCGAGAACCCTTCGAGCGTCAGCAGTTGCGCCATCATCTCGCGCAGGTCCGCATCGTCCTCGACGATGAGGACGGGACAGCTGTCCGCGGAACCGCGGCCCCGGCGTTCCTCGCCGGGCTGGTTGTGGGGGGGCGCCGGGTGCCCGATGGCGCCAAGGCGCCACGTCACGTCGTCAGCAAGGAGCATGTCAGCCATCTCGCGTGATTCTCCCTGTCGCGTAGCCGTCCGAAACGCGGCGCATCGGTACGTCCACGTATCGGTCGAACGGCCGGCCGATTATAGAACGTCGTGGCGCCGAGGCGAACGTCTGCAGATGTACCCGAGCCGGCTGCCCGCCAACCGGCTTCTTCGGTAGTAAGATCGTGTACGCTTCCAACGCATTTTTTGGAGATTGGTCATGTCCCGCTCCTTCAAGCGCTCCTTCCTCGCGATCATTCTGCTGGCCGCGGCCGTGGCGATCGATCCGGCATCGCTCGGCGCTCAACGGCGCGGCGGTCCCGCCCAGGCGACCAACGCCGGCCCGTTCGGTGCGCTGCACTGGCGGAGTGTCGGCCCCGAGCGCGGCGGACGATCGATCGCGGCGGCCGGCAGCACGGCGCGTCCGTTCGAGTACTACTTCGGCGCGACCGGCGGCGGTCTCTGGAAGACCACTGACGGCGGCACGACGTGGCGGCCGGTGACGGACGGACAGATCACCAGCTCGTCGGTGGGCGCGGTGGCCATCGCCCCGTCCAATCCGGATATCGTGTACATCGGCACCGGGGAAGCCGACATTCGCGGCAACATCATTCAGGGCGACGGCGCCTACAAGTCGATCGACGCGGGCAAGACGTGGACGAAGATCGGCCTCGCCGACACACAGAATATCTCGAAGATTCGCGTGGATCCGTCGAACCCTGACCTCGTCTACGTCGCGGCGTTCGGCCACCATGCCGCGCCCAATCCCGATCGCGGCGTGTTCCGGTCGAAGGACGGCGGGAAAACGTGGGAGAAGATCCTCTATCGCGACGACAAGACCGGCGCGATCGATCTCGTGATCGATCCGAACAACCCGCGCGTGTTGTATGCCGCGCTGTGGGAGGCGTTCCGCAACTCCTACATGATGTCGAGCGGCGGACCGGGCAGCGGGTTGTTCAAGTCGACCGATGGCGGCGATCACTGGACGGAGATCACGCGCAATCCCGGCCTGCCCGCCAAGGACGTGATCGGCAAGATCGGCGTGTCGGTCTCGGGCGCCGACTCGAATCGCGTCTACGCGCAGATCGAGGCGGAGAACGGCGGCTTCTTCCTCTCCGACGATGCGGGCGCGACGTGGAAGCTGGTGACGCAGAACCGCAATCTGCGGCAGCGCGCCTTCTACTACACGCACGTGTTCGCCGATCCGAAGAACAAGGATCTCGTCTACGAGTTGAACGTCGGCTTCATGAAGTCGACCGACGCGGGCAAGACGTGGACGCAGCTGCGTCCGCCGCACGGCGACAACCACGACATGTGGATCGATCCGACGAACCCGGCGCGCATGATCGAAGCGAACGACGGAAGCGCCAACGTGTCGGTGAACGCGGGCGAGACCTGGACCGATCAGGACGTTCCGACGGCGCAGTTCTATCACGTGATCACGACGACCGATGTGCCGTACCACATCTGCGGCGCACAGCAGGACAACAGCACCGCGTGCGTGTCGAGCCAGCCCCCCGCCGGCGGCCCGGGCGGCGGCAACGGCGGCGCCGACGTCGTCTTCTACTCGGTGGGCGGCGGCGAGAGCGGCTACATCGCCAACGATCCACGCAACCCGGACATCTTCTTCGCCGGCAGCTACGGCGGCCTCATCACGCGCTTCGACCGGAAGACGCACCAGCTCCGTGAGGTGAACCCGTATCCGGACAACCCGATGGGGTATCCGTCGAAGGACATCGCGGAGCGCTTCCAGTGGACGTTTCCGATCGTCTACGCGCCGACCGATCCGAACACGCTGTACGTGTCGTCGCAGCACGTCTGGAAGACGACCAACGAGGGGCAGAGCTGGACGAAGATCAGCCCCGATCTGACGCGCCACGACCCGAGCACGCTTCAAGGTTCCGGCGGCCCGATTACGAAGGACGAGACCGGCGTCGAGACTTACGCCGTCGTCTTCGCACTGGCGCCTTCGCCGAAGGACGCGAACCTGATCTGGGCGGGCTCCGACGATGGCTACGTGCAGGTGACGCGCGACGGCGGCAAGAACTGGAAGAACGTCACGCCGAAGGACATGCCCGACTTCGCGCGCATCAGCATCATCGAGGCGTCGCCGTTCCGGCCGGGCACCGCGTACGTCGCCGCGAACCATTATCAGCACGACGACTTCAAGCCCTACGTCTACCGCACGGACGATTACGGCGAGACGTGGACGAAGATCGTCAACGGCGTCGCCGATCGTGATTTCGCGCGCGTCATCCGCGAGGATCCGCAGCGGGCGAAGCTGCTGTATCTCGGCACCGAGCACGGCATCTACGTGTCATTCGACGACGGCGCGAAATGGGAATCGTTGAAGCAGGGGCTTCCCGACACGCCCGTCCACGATATCAAGGTGGAGGCGCGCGACCTCGTGATCGCCACGCACGGCCGCGCCTTCTATGTCATGGACGACATCTCGCCGCTGCGTCAGTGGGGGATGCAGACGTCGAGCAATCTGTATCTGTTCAAGCCGGACGACGTGCTGCGCGGCCTCGATCACAGCCTCGCGATCGATTACTCGCTGAAGCAGCCGGCGCAGAAGGTCACGATCGACGTCATGGACGCGCAAGGCAAGGTGATCCGGACATACACCGGCACGCCGGCCGATTTCGAGAAGAAAGCCGAGGCGCCGGCTCCGTCGCCCGAGGACGTTTTCCGGCCGCAGGAGCCGAAGCCGCCTGTCGACGCGGGCATCCATCGCCTGAACTGGGACATCCGGTATCCGGGCGCCGTCGATTTCCCCGGCATGATCATGTGGGCCGCCAACTCGCGTGGTCCGATCGCGCCGCCGGGAACCTATCAGGTGCGCGTCACCGCCGACGGCGAATCGCAGACGCAATCGTTCGCGATCCGCCGCGAGCCGCACGTGCTGGCCGGCGTCACCGACGCCGATCTGCAGAAGCAGTTCGATCTCGCGATGAAGGTGCGCAACCGCGCCAGCGACGCCAACGAGGCGGTGCTGCTGGTGCGCGGCATCAAGCCGCAGATCAACGATCGCCAGAGCAAGCTCGATAGCAAGACGGGCGCGACCGCGAAGGCGCTCGACGATCTCGAGAAGACGCTGAGCACCGTCGAGGGCGAAATCTATCAGGTCAAGAACCAGAGCGGACAGGATCCGTTGAACTACCCGATCAAGTTGAACAACAAGATCGCGGCGCTGCAGGGCGTCATCGAGAGCGCGGACATGCCGCCGACCGAGCAGAGCGAAGAAGTCTTCGATATGCTCTCGACGCGGCTGGGCGCGCAGCTCGAAGTACTCGACAACACCATCAAGACCAAGCTGCCGCAGGTGAATCAGCTGTTGAAGAAGCAGAAGCTCGCGCCGATCGAGGCGAAGCCGTTGGATCCGAAAGCCGAAAAACCGAAGACGAGCCCGCAGGGATAGACAGTGTAGGGTGCGGACCTGTGTGTCCGCCCACGTACGTCGCCGAAGACGGCAGAAACGGGAGACGATAGTCTCGATGCTCAAATCACTCGGAACCGCCCTGGCGGTGCTGCTGCTCCTTGCCGGCGCCGCCGCGCTCGGGTATGCGCGCTGGTCGCGTGCGATTGCCGAAGGCGACGCGGCGCTGGCCGCAGGTCAGCTCAATCGCGCCATCGCGAGCTACACGGTCGCGGAGGCGCGGTTCGACGCCATCCCGGCGACGCGCCAGCTGTTCGCGGCCGATTACAATCACGCCGTCTCCAACCACCTCTGGGCGCTCTACACGCAGGGGCGCTTCGACGAAGCAATCGACAAGGCCGAACGCTCACCCGAGCAGGCATCGCCGCACTTCGTGGCGGGTTGCGCGTTTTTCGAGAAGGCGAGCGTCGAGGAGAAGCCCGAAGCGATGCTCGGGTGGCTGACGCGCGCCGAAGAGGAGCTGCACAAGGCCGTGGAAGCGGCCCCGTCGGATTGGGACACGAAATACGATTTCGAGCTGACGACGCGTCTGGCCGCCGCGCTGCGCAAGCAGCCGAAGACGCCTCCCAAGCAGATCATGCAGCTGCTGCGGCCGCCCACCGCCACGGGCAAGCCGGTCAAGCGCGTCGGCTGACCCAGCGCCCATGCGGTTCCTCGATCTCGAACTCGCGCGCTGGTGGCAGCTGCTGCCCGTCCTCGTGGCGTGCTGGGCGCTGCGCTACGCGTACGTGCGGGCGCTGCGGCGCCGGACGCGGGTGGCGCCCCGCTTTACGCGGCTGTCGCGGCGTTCGACGCAGCTGCGTGAATTCGCGGTGCTGATTGTCACGCTGATCGCCGGCGCGGCGCTGCTGTTTGCGCTGCTGCGGCCGCAGGTGCTGCTGGCGCAGCGCACGCCGGAGCTCGAGCGCCAGGATCTCATCCTGCTGCTGGATCGCTCGGCGTCGATGCGCGCCCACGACATCGCGCCGTCGCGCTTCGCGCGCGCGACGCTCGAGATCCGCAACTTCCTGCAGCACAAGCCCGAGGGCATCGACCGCGTCGGCCTCGTCGGGTTTGCTGACGCGTCCTTGATCCTGTCGTACCTGACCACGGATCTCGATACCGTCGCCTTCTATCTGGACTGGATCGACGGCGACCCGCAGACGCTGCTCGGCACCGACATCGGCGCCGCGCTGAAGAGCGGACTGGAGGTCGTCCACAAGGACAACCGGCCGACGCGCAAGGTGTTCGTGCTCGTCTCCGACGGCGAGGACTACGGGGAAGAGCTGAACCGCCAGCTGAATGTCTATCGCACCGACGGCTTCCACGTGCACTGCATCGGCATCGGCTCCGATCGCGAGATCGCCGTGCCGATTCTCGGCGCCGACGGCAAGGAGACCGTGCTGCGCGACGACCAGGGACGCGTCGTGAAGACGAAGTTCTCCGAGGCGACGCTGCGCCAGATCGCCAGCATCACCGGCGGCCATTTCATTCGATCGACCACCGGCAACGATCTCGTCTCCGGCCTCTCCACCATCGTCAACAGCGAACGGCGCGTCGTCGGATGGAAGACGACCACCGAGTATCGCGATCTCTATCCGGCGGGGCTCGCGGTCGCGGGGGCCGCTGTCGCCGCCTTGTGGCTGCTCCTGTGAACACTGTCACCACCGAGTCGACGACGCCACCGGTTACCACCGAGCACGCATCCGCGGTCATCACCGGTCTCGAGCGCGAGATCGGCAAGGTGATCGTCGGCCAGCACACGCTGATTCGCCGGCTGCTCACCGGTCTGTTCGCGGCGATTCCGTTCGCCTCGTCGCGCGGTCAGGCGCGGGCGGGCTGCGGCCACCTGCTGCTCGAAGGCGTGCCGGGCGTCGCGAAGACGCTCACGGCGACCACGCTGGCGCATGCGATCTCCGCGCAGTTCCAGCGCATCCAGCTGACGCCGGACCTCCTCCCCGCCGACATTCTCGGCACGCGCGTGTACGACGCGAAGACGGCGACGTTCCGCATCGAGCAGGGCCCGATCTTCACGAACATCCTGCTCGCCGACGAGATCAACCGCGCGACGCCGAAGACGCAGAGCGCGCTGCTCGAGGCGATGCAGGAGCGGCAGGTCACCCTCGCCGACAAGACGTTTCCGCTCGACGATCCGTTCTGGGTCCTCGCGACGCAGAATCCGGTGGAGCAGGAAGGCGTCTACACGCTGCCGGAAGCGCAGCTCGATCGCTTCTCGATGATGCTCCGCGTCGGCTACCCAAGCGAGCGCGAGGAAGTGGACATGCTGCACGTGCGCCTGGCCGAGACGCGCATCGAGCAGCGCGTGTCGCCGGCCGACGTGAACGAGCTGCGCGAGTTCATCCGCGCCACGGTGTTCATCGACGACAAGATTCTCGAATACATCGTGCGGCTCGGCCGGGCGACGCGATCGCCGGAAGATGTGGGGCGGCCCGATCTGCGCGAGCTGCTGCTGCTCGGCACCTCGCCGCGCTCGTATCAGCACGTGCTCGCGCTGGCGCGCGTCAACGCGTTCCTGCACGGACGCACGTGGGTGCTGCCAGACGATGTGAAGGAGATTTTCTGCGATACCGCGCGTCATCGCATCGCGCGGACCGTCCGGGCGCAGGCGGAGAACGTCGGGGCGGACGAGATCCTCACCGAACTGCTAAGGGCCGTGCCGATCCCATGATTCCGGAACACGTGATGCACGAGCTCCGGTACATCGAGGTGTACACGGGCAAGAAGATCCGCAACCAGCGGGTGGGCGCCTACCAGAGTCCGCTGCGCGGCCCCGGATTCGATTTCGACGAGCACCAGCCGTACCGGCCGGGAGACGACGTCAGGCGCATCGACTGGAACGTGACCGCGCGCATGGACGCGCCGTACGTCCGCCACACGCATGCCGAGCGCGAGCTGAACGTGATGATCGCGATGGACGTGTCGCGGTCGATGGAGATCGGCAGCGCGAAGTACTCGAAGAAAGAGGCGTTGACGTTCATCACCGGTTCGCTCGTGTTCTCCGCGCTTTCCGACCAGATCAACACGGGATTCATCGCGTTCGCCGACAAGGTGCTGGTCTCCGCCGCGCCGCAGCGCACACGAGCCGCCGCGTGGACGATGCTGCAGCAGTGCTGGGACGCGAAGGCGCCGTCGGCCGGGCGGACGCAGATGGTGCCGGTCGTCAAGCAGCTGCTGAAAACGCTGAAGCGCATGAGTGTCGTGTTCCTCGTGTCCGATTTCATGACCGACGACAACGTGCTCGAAAGTCAGGAGCTGGCGATTCTGGCGGCGCATCACGACGTGATTGCCGTGGTGCCGCAGGATCCGTCCGAGCTGGCGCTGCCGGCCGGGAGCGGCTACGTGCGCGTGCGCGACGTCGAAACGGGGCGCCAGGTCGCGATCGGTCTGACGGACCGTACGCGCCGGCGGTACGCCGAGGAAGTACGCGAGCGGCGGGCGGCGCTCACGCGGGCGTTCTACCGCGTGCCGATGGATCATGTCTTCGTGCCCACGGATCAGAGCCCTGTGGAGCCGTTGTTGTCGCTGTTTGCGAAGAGGATGAACGCGTGAGCGTGAGGCGAATGCGGTGGACCGGCGCGGCGATGATGGTGGTGATGAGCGCGGCGCTGTCGGCGGCCGCGAGCGTCGCGGCGGCGCAGAGCGCGCCACAGGACGGCGGCGTTCCAAAGGCGCCGGCGTCGCGGGCGGCTGCGCAGAAACAGGACGCGAAACAGAAACCGGCGCAGGCCCCCACGCCCCCGCCGGCCGCACCGGCCGAAGTGCAGGTGCGGACGCTGCTCGATCGCACCGCGGTATGGGTGGCCGATCCGGTGACGTACACCGTCACGCTCACGTGCGCGCCCGGCATCGACGTGCTGGACGATGATCTGTCGCGCGACAAGGTGAAGCTGGACGGCCTCGAGATCACCGGGACCGAGTCGGCGCGCGACGCGGGTCCGAACAACACGACCATCCGCACGTTCACGTACCATCTCACGACGTACCACGTGGATCAGCGCGCGCTGACGATCGCGCCGATGACGGCGCGCTATTTCCGAAAGCGGCCGGGGCAGGGGATCGAGAACGCAACGCCCGCCGGCGAGGTGCAGATTCCCGGCGCCGTCGTGGCGTTTCGCAGCACGCTGCCGGAGGACCAGGAGAACTACCCGCTGCGGGACAGCCGCCTGTCGGGCGCGCGGTCGCGATTGATGGCCGCGGCCCAGCCGATCGGCACCAGTCTCGTGCTGATTGCGATCGTTCCGGCGATGTTCTGGATGGTCGGCCTCGTGCGCGAGCGGCGGCCGAAGAAGGAGCGCCGGTCGATTCGGCAGGTGCAGCAGGAGGAGCGCATCTCGCTCGACGCGGTCCGCGCCATCGACGTCACGACCCCTGATGGGCGTCGTGAGGCGTATACGAAGATCAACACGCTGGTCCGCGATCATCTTCGCGACGTGTGCGGCGTGCCGGGGCCGAGCCTGACGGCGGCGGAAGTCGAGCCGGCGCTCGCGGGCCGCCCGATGCGCGTGCCGGCGGAGACGGTAGCGGCGCTGCTCGCCGCGTGCGAGACCGCGCGCTACGCGCCGCCGGCGGCGCTGCCCGCCCCCGACCTCTGTCGCGACGCGATCGAGCAGGCCGCGCAGGTCCTCGCAGCCCGGTAGAACTTCATGAGCGTCCAATCCTGATCAGACACAGTTTTCATCTTCCGCGTCCTCAGTGGTGCGAATTGTTTTCCGACAGGTGTAGGGGGAAGGCTTCAGCGGAGCGGTGTGATGCGGTTCCTTGATCCGACCCTCGGCTGGTGGCTGCTCGGCGCCATGACGATCATCGCGCTGCTGCGGTGGCGTCTGCACCGGCAATTCGTCGCGTCGACGACCGTCCGCTGGCTCACCAGCACCTCCTACCGCGCGTCCATCGTCCGCCGCCTCCCGTTCCTGGTTGTGCTGGCGACTGCGGCGCTGATCGCGTTTGCGATGATGGAGCCGGTGCTGCCGTACTCGGAAGCGACCGTTCAGTCGCGCGGACTCGATATCGTCATGGTGCTCGATTTGTCATCGAGCATGCAGGAGGAGATGGACCCGTCGAAGGTCGAGGAGCGGCTGAAGCATCCAGGTCTACCGCCCGGACCGACGCGGCTCGAGGCGACGAAGAACGCGATCAAAGCATTCGTGCGGACGCGGCACGACGATCGCCTGGGGCTCGTCGTGTTCTCGGACAACGCCTACGTGGTGAGCCCGCTGACGTTCGACCACGATTATCTGATCCATTACGTCGACATGGTCGACGAGCAGATTCTGCAGGGTGAGGGGCAGACGGCCATCGGCGACGGGCTCGCGCTGGCCAACTATCTGCTGGCGCGGCAGGCGCGCGGCACGAGCGGCCATCAGGTGATCGTGCTCTTCACCGATGGCGAGAACAACCGGGGGCGCGATCCGATCGACGTCCTCGCGGAATCGAAGGAGGCGGACATCCGGGTCCACTTCATCGGCGTGGCGCTCGACGATGAGATCCGGGGCAAGAGCGACGTGCGCGCGCTGCTGCAGACGATCGTCCGCAACGGCGGCCGGACGTTCAACGCGACCTCCGCGGCCGATCTCGTGGCGGCGTCGAAAGCGATCGACACGGTGGAGAAGGGCTTCCTCGTCAACAAGGTCTCGGTGCACGACGCGCCAGTGTATTCGTGGTTCGCGATCCCCGCGCTCATCGGTCTGGCGGTGGCGTTCGCGTTGCGAAGCGTGCCGTACTTCGTCGATCAGACCTGAGCGGGCCACCGAGGCATAGAGGTCACGGAGAAGACGAATCGCCACAGAGGCACAAGAATCGCCACAGAGACACAAAGCCACAGAGGCACAAAGCCACAGAGGCACAACGGCACAGAGAAAGACATTGATTCGCTGAGTCGCCTATCTGCGGCTGGCGCGACGCGACGCGTCGAATCGGCAGCCTCTCTGTGGCTCCGTGGCTCTGTCGCACCGTTGATTTGCTTCGTGTCCTTCGTGGTTCATTTCGCCAGATGAAATGGCACGCTGGTCACCACGGTGTTCGGCCGGAAGAGGAGCGCGCCCTTGATCAGCAGCGCGCGCTGGTTGTGAAGAAGGTGCTGCCACCATCGCGCCGGCACGAACTCGGGCAGGATCACCGTCACGTAATCGTCCTTGCGCTCGCTGCCGACCTGTTCGATGTACTCCAGCAGCGGCTCCATCATCGATCGATATGGCGACGGCAGCACCACGAGCTGCACCTTGCCGCCCCACGTCTGCCAGTCTCGCTTGATCTGCTCGGTGCCCGCGAGGCCGACGTCCACGTAAATCGCGCGCACATCGTCTGACAGCGTCTCCGCGTAGCGCAGCGCCTCGACGACGGCGCGCTGGATGCCGCCGACTGGAATGATCACGGTGTTGTGCACGCGCCGCTGCGGCGTGTAGCCCCGCAGCGTCAACTGCGACGACACGTGATCGTAGTGGCGCCGGGTCGCCTGGAACAGCATGACGATCAGCGGGATCAACAGCAGCACGATCCAGGCGCCCTCGAGCGTCTTGGTCACCGCGACGATGACGAGGACGACGCCGGTGACGACCGCGCCGAATCCGTTGATGACGGCGCTGGTCCGCCATCCCGGCGTCTTCACGTGGCGCCAGTGCAGGACCATGCCCGCCTGCGACAGCGTGAACGAGATGAACACGCCGATCATGTAGAGCGGGAGCAGCGACTGCGTGTCGCCGTGGAACACGACGATGAGCACCGCGGCGAACACCGAGAGGACGAGGATGCCGTTGGAGAAGGCGAGGCGGTCGCCCTGATTCATGAACTGGCGCGGCAGGTACCGGTCGCGCGACACGATCGACGCCAGACGCGGAAAATCCGCATACGCGGTGTTGGCCGCGAGGACGAGAATCAGAGTGGTCGCCGCCTGGATCAGGTAATACAGCACCGTGTGGCCGCCGAAGATCGCGCGGCCCAATTGCGACACACCTGATTCCGCCGCGGTCGGCATCACGCGATACACGTGCGCGAGGAACGTGATGCCGAGGAACATCGTGATCGCCAGCACGGCCATCGCGACCAGCGTCGCCGACGCGTTCTTCGCCTCCGGCGCGCGGAACGCCGGCACGCCGTTGGATACCGCCTCGACGCCGGTCATCGCCGTGCAGCCGTTGGCGAACGCCGTGAGCAGGAGAAACACCGTCAGCGGTGCATGATGATCCGACGGCGGCATCGAGACCGCCGCGGGCATCGCGGCGCCGCTCGCGTACTGATAGAGGCCG
>Ga0207657_10006727_pt1 | contig 11870 bp, 10 predicted proteins | sample KBSC33metaG_FD_184316 | JGI IMG/M metagenome (GOLD analysis project Ga0207657, IMG submission 184316) | Corn rhizosphere microbial communities from Kellogg Biological Station, Michigan, USA - KBS C3-3 metaG (SPAdes) (version 2) | ecosystem: Host-associated > Plants > Roots > Rhizosphere > Soil ...
GGTCCCACCGCGTCCGCGGCGGTACAGCTACAGGTGAGTTCTGTCAGCTGCGGCGGTTACTATCTTTCTGAATTGCTGGATGAACCAAAAAGATAGCGAACGACGCCGTTCTGGATTGGCACATTCGTCGCTGCCTCCTCGATTGCCCAAGACTCGCTGGTTTCACAAGCTGTCCTTTCCCAGTTCCTTGTGGCGTATACTTGCAACCCACCACTGTTGTGTGGGGGTGCTCCGTGAAAGCAACAGCTTTTTGGCTGTGTCTTGTGGGCGTCTGCATTCCTTTGCTGGCTTCTGGCCAAGGATCCCATTTTGCTGCGTCGGATAAGTCGGTAGCCTTGGTCGACGCTGTTCTTCTCCCGGGCGAGCCTTTGATTTGGCCCATTCGTGCAGCTCTAATCCAGAATTACACGACTTGCACCAACTGCTTGATCAGACGTTGCCTCGTGGTCGGAGGCAAGCTGAACGGCTATTGCCTGACGGGTGCACGAGGCGGCATTTGCCATGAGAGTTACGATCCGACTCACTGCCCTGCCGGAAAGCTGCCAAAGGCTCCGGTGAAACGGCAATGTGGACCATCGGTGTCCGTATTCACGGTCGACAATTTGCGGGCTTGCCAATAGACGACTATCGCAGCTAGAGCGTGCCGCTCGCAGGCAGGATCACCAGTTCTTCCACAGTAGCCTCCGCCGGCACGCAAAGCGCGTTCACCACAGCTCGGGCGACCGTTTCGGCTTTCATCATTTTCTGGCGCGGCGCTTCCCGCCAAAGAGTATTCCAGATGTCCGTATCCGTAGCGCCGGGTAGAAGCGCGATAACGCGAATCCCACGCGGCCGCAGTTCCTCGCGCAGCGTATTGGTCAATCCTAAGGCGCCGTGCTTGGAGGCATTGTAAGCGGACGATCCGGGGAACACGCGTTTCGCAGAGATGGAAAGGTTATTGACGATTGCACTGCCACGATTCATCAGGGCTAGCGCGGCGCGCGTAACCAGAAACATGCCTGTAAGGTTGGTCTCGATGACCTCCTGCCACAGGCTGATCGCGAGCTCGTCGACGTTAGCCTGTGCGTGAGCAATGCCGGCGTTGTTGATCAAGACATCCACTCGTCCGAATTGCTTCTTCACCGCGGACATGAGCCTGTCGATGGAAGCCGGATCACGAATGTCGCAGGGCTGGATTAACGCTTCGGGTTTCTGATGGTCCAATTCCCTTTTGAGTTTGTCCAGAGTGTTTTTGTTACGCGCAGTCACTACCAGTTCGCAGCCTTGTTCGGCGAGCACATGGGCTAAGGCCAATCCAATGCCGCGACTGGCACCGGTAACCAGTGTAACTTTGCCGCGCAGCAAGTTAGACCCAGATGATTTTTTGGCCAGTGCTTAAACTCCGTTCGTTCTATTGCGAATCAGAGAGAGGAATTCGGACCGTGTCTCCTGTTCCTGGCGGAAGCAGCCCAACATGGCCGAAGTTACCGCGGCCGAGTGCTGCTTTTCGACACCGCGCATCATCATGCAGAGGTGCCGGGCTTCAATAACCACCCCTACACCTTGCGGTTCAATCGCCTTCTGAATACTTTCCGCGATCTGGGTGGTAAGCCGCTCCTGTATCTGCAGGCGCCGCGAGAATATTTCGATCAGCCGTGGAATCTTACTCAGACCGATCACTTTGCCGTTCGGGATATACGCCACGTGCACCTTTCCGAAGAATGGCAGCATGTGATGCTCGCAGAGACTGAACATCTCTACATCTTTCACGATGACCATTTCGTCATAGCTGACGGTGAACAACGCTCCCTTCAGCATGGCGTCGGGATCCTCTTTATGGCCGCGGGTGAGATATTCAAGAGCACGCTGCACGCGCTCGGGCGTGCGGACCAGACCCTCACGCCTGGGGTCCTCACCTAAGCGAACAAGCATCTCGCGTACGAGTTCTTCAAAGCTGGCGCTGGTTAATGTGGCTGGTTCAGAGGTTTTCATAGTTGGCTTCCCGTAACTTATTCCGTCATCGTTCGCGGGGAGAAGACGTATGCATTGATGACTGGCACAAGCGCCTTCAGTGAAGCATTTCCGCATTCCCCGCATACTCGAACGAATTCATCATGGTTTCTTCGATTCTCACCTTTTCCAGATGAGCGTAGCTGAATTCCCGGCGCAAAATATCGTAGATCTCCTGACATAGGTTCTCGGTGGTGGGCACCTGGCTGGCGAATTCCGGCAAGGTGTTCAGATTCTGATGATCATAGCGGTCGAGAATGTGCCGCTGCACAGACCCGTCCAGGTCCAGGAGATTGCAGACCATGCCCGTGCGCTGATCTACTTGCGCGCTGACAGTCACCTCAACGTGATAGTTGTGACCGTGCCCATAAGGATTGTTGCACTTGCCATAGATGGCGCGGTTTTTCTCAGTCGAGAATTCATCGTTATGAAGCCGGTGGGAAGCCGAAAACAGGTAACGGCGGGTCAGGTACGCTTTCATGCTTCTCCGTAGAAATCAACGAACAGGTCAGGCGTCTCATATACCCGAACCCGGTGAAGCTTCGCGGCCTTCAGCTTGGGTTCGAGGCGCTGCCAAATTGTGATCGCGATGTTCTCGGTTGTAGGTATCAGCCTGCTGAACTCCGGCACCTCTTTATTGAGGAAACGGTGATCGAGCGCATCGAGCACTTCCCTGTTCATCAAGTCTTTGAGTTGCTTCAGGTCTACCACGAAGCCTGAACGGGGATCGGTCTCACCCCTGACTGTGACTTCCAGGGTGTAGTTATGCCCATGGCCATTCGGGTTGTTGCATTTTCCGAAGATTCGTTGATTCTCCTCAGGCGTAAATTCCGGATTGTGGTAGTAATGCGAAGCGGAAAACTCGGCTTTGCGCGTCAAATAGACCATCGCTACCTCGGGCTCCTCACTTGATTGATGCCGCCCGCGCTCTCGAGGGCGTAGGGTTGTGCTGTGGCCAGGGAGCCGCTATCCGAGTTGCCTCCAGGTGCGTAGCTCCTTCCCTTCCACTGAACTGTGCCCCGCTTATGAGAGAGTTGCGAGCGCAGCAAAAGATACGAGAACATGGGTAACCCGAAAACAGCCAGCAGATTGGATGGCCAGGAGAAGTGGGCCGTGCGCATGCGTCTCAGAAACGAAAGATAGAGCACTGCGGAACTTGCGCCTATTACACTTGCCAATGCTGCATGGCTTTTAGCCGCCGCAAGAACGCTAATCGTTGCTCCGCAGACGATTCCCGAAAATTCGGCCAGACGAACAACTGCCAAGCGAGACGTTTTCGGGAAGAGCAGCACAAGGTTCTTCGTCCACCCCTCGCGTAACTGCGCGAAGTCCCGGTACATGCGCGTGCGTACCGCGCCGCGTCCGTAAAGAAGGACGGTCTTGCCGCCCCGGGCTTTGACCAGTCGCGCCAACGCCACGTCCTCCAGTATCTCTGTGGCCACCGCCGCGTGTCCTCCCACCTGTTGATAAGCTTCGCGCGACATCAGCAGATACTGACCATTGGCCGCCGCCGTAGGAGACGCAGGATCGCTCACATCGCGCGGACGATAGGTGCGGGCGAGTTCGGCAAAGATGACGGGCATGACTGCACGCTGCCAGAAACCATCGACCTCCTGCTCGGGAGAGTAAGAGAAGAGTGCCGCCGATCTTTGGGTGGCTTCTTTAACGCTGTGCCCCAACGATCCGGGAAGATGCACCGTGTCCGCATCTGTGAACAGCAACCACTCTCCGCGAGCCTCCTTTGCGCCTGCTACCAGGGCGTTATTCTTGCCCGTCCACCTGGCGGGTAGCGGTTGGGGGTCGATAACTCGAACTCCGGGAAAAGACAGCGCGACCTCACGCGTTCGATCTGTCGACCCGTCATCTACCACGATCACTTCGAATGAAACCCCGCTTTGCTGGGTTATGGACGCAAGACATGCTCCAAGCGAAGCTTGCTCGTTACGTGCCGGGATGATTACTGACACTTCGGGACCGCTCCGCACTGGATCGGATGCCATGATTCGAGGAATTAAATTATTATAGAAGATGTGAGAAGGTTCGTTGCCCCGGTTGGACTTCTGGCCATAGTCATTCTGGTGGGTTGCTACGGCGGCTCGCGCCCGCCCCGTATAGGAAATCCCGCTCCAGACTTCACCGTACAAGACGCGGAACGCAAATTCACGCTGAGCCAATATCGCGGGCAAGTCGTCGTCCTGAACTTCTGGGCCACATGGTGTCCGCCCTGCGTGGAAGAGACGCCTTCGCTCGTGCAGATGAATGAGCGCTTAAAGAGCAAAGGCATCACGCTGGTGGGCGTGAGTGTCGACGTGGATGACGATGCCTACCATCGCTTCATCAAGGCCCACAAGATCGACTATCTTACTGTGCGCGATGTCAACCAGAAGAGCAACAATCTTTACGGCACCTTCAAGTTTCCCGAAACCTACATCATCGATCGCAATGGCACGCTACGCCGCAAGTTCATTGGCGCGGTGGATTGGAACTCGCGAGAGGTCACGGAGTTCCTGAGCAAGCTTTAATCAGGGACCAGGCTGAGAAGAACTGGCCGGCCGTAAGCCGCTTCGGTTCCGACAGGGAAACAATTTTCAATTTTATGCTGCGCGGGTGGCCGGGGCCCTGGTGTGAGCGCTAGGTACTTTGTAGATTGCGCTGGGAAATCGATTCTTCTTTCAGACGCACGAACCACAAATAAATTTCGTCGATTCTCTGAATGTCTCTTGTAAGTACGGGCTGGTCGGCGTACTTGACGATCGTAGCCTCATCGTAACGCTCCTTGAGGCCCGCGACAGTGTGATATAGCTCATCCACTTTAGCGTGCATGATACGGAGATCGCTGACCGTTCTGACTTCTTCGATGGTCAGCCAGCGTTCTTCAACCGGTTGCGAACTGCGCTTAGGATTCATAGGAGTGCCGAGACACTATACTCAGATCCACCCCGTTTTCAATACCCACAACTCTGTAGCACTTTTGGGTAGTAAAGGACTAGGCAGCACCCTGGTTATGCGAAGCATTTGCTTTCCCTGTGGGCAAGGTCACGAGAACCTGCGTGCCTTGTTCGGAGGAATTGATAATCAGCGTTCCTCCCAATTGACGAATTCGCTCTTGCATACCGCGCAAGCCGACGCCGCCACCCGAAGATGTCAAAGTGGACCGCTTGTTCTTGGGAATTCCCTTTCCGTCATCTCGGACTTCTACCTGCAACCGATTACGATCGGTGGATACTTTTACAGCGCAGGAGCGGCAACCGGAATGGCGGTGAACATTCGTCAGGCATTCCTGGACGGCGCGGAATACAGCGATCTCCATATCTGCCGGAAAGCGCTCCAGGTCATCCGCCATTTCCAGGGTGGCGGCAATCTTGCTTCGTTCTGCAAAACCATCGACATACCATCGCAGCGCGGAAGCTAGACCAACCTCATCGAGCAGCGGCGGATGCAGTAGATGCGAAATGGTGCGGATCTCGGTGCTAAGTTGCTCGATAGTCCTGTCGTTATCATCGACACGTTTCGCCACCGCGGGACTAAGCTTCTTGGCCTCTGTCTTGATCACCGCAATGTTCATCGCGATGGCGGCAATCAACTGGCCCGCACTGTCGTGCAATCCCCTGGCCAACCGTCTTCGTTCCTCGTCCTGCATCTGTTGCAGGCGCGATGACAGTTGTCTGAGTTCCTCATTTGCAAGCTGGAGATCGGCAGTCCTGTCTTGAACTCGCAGTTCTAACTCCTGTCGAACGTTTTGCAAATCCGCTTCAATCTGCTTTTGTTCCGTGATATCGGTATTGCTGCCGAACCATCGCACAACCTCGCCGCTCTCATCATGAATGGGCACGGCACGGCAAAGAAACCACCTGTAAGCTCCATCTCTGCCACGCAGGAGGCAAGTGTCTTCCCACGCTCGCCCCGTCTGTAGAGATCGCTTATTTTTTCGGAGGAGCCGGTCGGCGTGTTCAGGATGGTGTACTTTCGTCCACCCAAACCCTTTCATTTCGTCGAGAGTTGTACCGGTGAACTCGAGCCACCTTCGGTTGAACCAGAAGCGCGCACCATTGCGATCTGCCATCCAACTGAGAGTAGGTATATTGTCAGCTAGAGTGCGGAAGCGATCTTCACTCTCACGCATCGCCTTTTCGATTCGCTTGCGCTCGGTCACGTCTTGATAAAAGACCGAAATGCCACCGTCGCTGGCCGGGTAGACCCTGATCTCGAACCAGCGCTCCCTGGGTATGTAGTAGTTCTCGAATTGGACCTTGACGCGTTCTTTCATCGCACGCCGGTAATGGGTCTCGAAGTCGGTACCCTTTACGGCGGGGAAGACATCCCAAAAGTTTCGTCCAGTCAACTCGGCCCGCGTCATGCTCAAAGTTCGCTCGGCTTCGACATTCACGTAGGTGAATCGCCAGTCCCGGTCAAGTGCGAAAAAAGAGTCGCTGATACTTTCAAGGATTGCGGAACTGCGTTCGTGAGCGGCTTCGGCTTCAGCGCGCAGCGCGCGTTCGTGTTCGGCGGTCTCGCGGCGCAAGCGGCCCATAGCCAAGTGCGCCCCGACCCGGGCAAGGAGTTCCCGGGCGGTAAAAGGCTTGACCATGTAGTCGTCCGCACCAGCCTCCAGGCCTTCAATACGCGCGTCTTCCCCTGCGCGGGCAGAGAGCAAGATCACGGGAATAGTTTTCGTCGCATCACTCCCGCGAAGCTCGCGCAGCAGGGCGAAGCCGTCAAGTCCCGGCATCATGACATCGGTCAGCACAAGGTCCGGAGGATGGCTACGGATTGCAGCAAGAGCGTCAACGCCGTTGCAGACTGACCGGACCTCGTAATTCTCACCGAGCAGCCGGCGCACGTATCCGCGCATGTCGGCGTTGTCATCGGCCACTAGAATCGATCCGCTGGTTGTCTGGATGTGAGGCGCCTGCACTGAATCGGAAGCGAAAATCTCCGGCGCCTCAGACGTACGTTCCGCGTCAGGAAGCCAACGTAGTGCTTCATCGACATAAGCTGAAGCCGCTGCCCCCGTCGATTTCAGAATCCGTTGGTCCGATGCGATGCGATCAGCGGGTAAGTGAGCATGCCCCTTCGGAATGGAGACCGTGAAGGCAGTTCCCTTCCCTGGTGTGCTTTCAACTCGAATGGAGCCTTTGTGCAGTTTTACAAGCTCCTGTACCAACGCGAGCCCGATTCCTGTCCCTTCATGGGTTCGCCCGCGCACTCCTTCCACACGATGAAAGCGTTCGAAAACTTTGGACTGTTGATCCGCAGGAATGCCCAGGCCAGTGTCCTCCACGCGCAGTTCGATGTGCTCTCCCACTGACCTTAGACGCACTGTGACCCCGCCAACCAGTGTGAACTTGAACGCGTTGGAAAGCAGGTTCAGGACAATTTTCTCCCACATGTCGCGATCGATGTAGGCAGATTCTGATAAAGGCGGGCAGTCGATGACGAAGTTAAGGCCAGCTTGCTCCATGGCAGAGCGAAACGCGCTTGCCGTGTCCGCAGTGAAGGTGGCGAGATCGGTCGCTTCATAAACCGCCTGGATGCGGCCTGCTTCAATTCGCGAGAAGTCCAGCAGAGTGTTCACGAGCTTCAGTAGCCGCATGCTATTGCGATGAACCAGTTGCAATTCCTCCCTGCTCACTACCGCAGAAGGACGCGCTCGGTCCAGCATGCCCTCCAGAGGTCCAACCATGAGAGTGAGAGGCGTGCGAAATTCATGGCTTACGTTAGAGAAGAAAAGAGTCTTCGCACGATCCAGTTCCGTCAGCATTTCCGCTCGTTTGGTCTCTTCCTCATGAGCGCGGGCAGCCGCTAAGTTGCTGCCTAATTGTCGTGCCAGGGTCTCAAGAAACAAACGATAGTCTTGATCGAACCTTTTTCGCGCGTTCAAGCCCACCAGGACAGAAGCCACCGGCGACGAGTGGCCGGGAAACGCGACAGGCAAGGCAATCGCCTCGACTGGTGGAATTCCCCAGATCGTAAGCGGTAAGTCGGAACAATGCTGTTGCAAATCGCTGACTAGAACCATCTCGCCTGTGCCCACAGCATCGCTCAATGCGCGCAGCAGAACCGAATTCTCTGCTGCGATTTGCTTGCGCTTATCGCAGAGAACATGGTTCGCGTGGACGCCACTCCAACTCTTGGGCTCCATGTACCTACGGTCAGCCGAGACCGCGTACAGAATGGAGAAGGGTACATCGTGCGGGTTTCTCGCTAAAATCTCGGCGGCCAAGGCCCACATTCTTGCCTCGGATTTGGCTTCAATGGCGGAACCGGCCAATTCGCGCAGCGTGTTCGATCGCCGTTCGGCGATGACCCGCTCGGTTGTCTCGATAACTGGCGTAAAGATTCCGCCAATCCCACCGGATTCATCACTGATAGGACTGTAAGAAAAGGTGAAGTAGCACTCCTCGGGGTAGCCGTGGCGGGCTAGCAGCAGCAGCAGGTCGTCGGACCAGGTGGCCTGACCGTGTTGCATCACGCCATCCAGCATGGGACCGATCGTGTCCCAAATTTCGGGCCAGCACTCGCGTCCCGGATTGCCTAACGCATTTGGGTGTTTGGACGCGATAATTTCGCGATACGCGTCGTTGTACAGCATGACAAGATCTGGGCCCCACCACACCAGGATGGCAAAACGGGAATTCAGGGAGGTGCTGACGGAGGTACGCAGGCTCTGTGGCCACTTATCGATCGGCCCGAGCTTGGTGTTGGACCAATCCATGGTGCGCATGAGCGCACCCAACTCGCTACCGCCGGATAGGAAGTCTCGGGACAGTGCGGGTGGTTCACCACTGCTGCTGGAGGGCATTTCTAGCTCCTCTACCTGCTCGCGTAAAGCAGCATCCCCAAGGGCGGCGTTACGAATGTTCAGAAGGTTCGCGGCTCATGGCAGATGGGTTAAGTCCGCTGAAAAGACCCCTATGTACAATTCTGGACTTAATTTTGCCACAAAGCGAGGGCCTGTCAACACGCTCCGAAATACCAGCGCTGCATGCTGGGCCGGAGCGATCAAACGGCGGGAGACTGACGTCCAAGCCGTGTGGATGAAAAGCGGGCAAGCCCGCTCCCAACACCACACGGCCCCATCTACAATGCGAAAACCGAGTGAACCTAAGCGAACAAGGTTGACCTGTCTTCTAGGCTGCAACGTCGCGGATCTGCGAGCCGGTCCTCTGCGCTGCGGGGAAGTCGGTCATGGCGACCACCATGCCTTCGTTCATAGCCTGCCCGCGGAAGAGCCATGACTTTTTCTCGTCTGCGAATCCGAAAAGGTGCGGAGCAGCGGCTGCCAAGCTGGCCTGGGCGACGTCAAGCTGACCATGAGCTTCAAAGCTAAGCGGCCGGCGTCCATCCCCGTCGTAATCGGTGAAGAGGGTCATTCCCAGCACCAAGCCGGCATTCAGGAAAGCTGCGGCGGAGGCCCGGCGGTTGCTGGACCACATAAAAGCGCCTGCCAGCAGAAAAGCACTGGTGGTCAAAACGTCGAGGACCTTGTGGGTCTTCGGACTGATTGGCCGCGGAACACCGGGCAGACCTTCGTTCACAAATCGAGCTATGGGTTGCATCGAATTTACTCCTTGTGCGGCTTAGACGGCGTGACCTCGTTGCAAGTTGGTTGAAATTCGAGGTACTCAGCAAACGCCCTTACCCGTACGCGGCGGAATGATTCGTTGATGAGGTACTCCTCATCTAATCGTAAGAGAACTGCTCATGGCCGACCTCAAGAAGCGCCTGCCGGCGAATGTACCCGGAGAATTCTATGTGGATTCGACATGTATCGACTGCGATGCATGCCGGCAGCTCGCGACTTCGGTATTCGCGGAAGAGGATGGCTATTCCGCGGTGGCCCATCAGCCTACTACGGCAGTTGAAACACGCGCAGCACAACGCGCTCTGCTGGCATGTCCGACGGGCAGCATCGGAATGCTAACGAAGAACAGCATCGCGGATGTAGTCTCCGATTTCCCACTGTTGCTCGAGAACAATGTTTACTACTGCGGTTTCAATTCGCCCAAATCGTTTGGCGGAAACAGCTACTTCGTGCAGCACCCGGACGGAAACTGGCTCATTGACTCACCCAGATTTACACAACCGCTGCTCTCGGCTGTGGAGAAACTTGGAGGGTTGCGCTACATCTTTCTGACCCATCGGGATGACGTTGCCGATGCCGCGAAGTTTGCCGCTCACTTTGGAGGTGAACGAATCATTCATCAGAACGAGGTACACAGTCAGCCCGGGGCGGAGATCGTAATCCATGGTTTCGATCCAGTCGCGATTACCCCCGAATTCCTGGTAATACCCACCCCCGGACACACTCGGGGCCATTGCTGTCTGCTCTATAGCAATCGATACCTCTTCACCGGCGACCATCTGGATTGGGATCGCGAGTCGAAGCGCCTGGACGCGTCGCCGGATTATTGCTGGTACTCGTGGCCGCAGCAGAGAGAATCGATAACCCGCCTGCTTCAATATCCCTTCAACTGGGTTCTGCCCGGCCATGGGCAGCGCATCCACTTGCCTGCTGTGGAGATGAGGAAACACTTGCAGGACCTGGTACGAAGGACCGACCGGATCCAGCCGTAGCCCTCTCTTATTCCCGAACAGAAACAATTATCTGGTGGCAAGGCAGAATCTCGCTCTCAAGTAGTTGTTCATAGTGCTATATAGAACTATACTTCCCGTCCGTAACCCATTCCAGTGTGGAAGGATTCCCATGAAGCGCACCTTGTCTCCAGTTTTTCGATCTTGGGTGACTGTCCTGTTTACCGTTCTCTTATGCGCGCCGCTTGTCCTGGCGCAACAGCACGCTCTAAACAAGAAGATACTCGGCGGATACTTTGAAGAATGGAGTATCTACGGCGCAAATTACAACGTCGCCAACCTTCAACAAAATGGCGTTGCTGACCGCATGAGTCATTTGCTGTACGCGTTCGGCAATGTGACGGGAGCCACGCCCGACGCGCAGTGCCACTTAGCGGATCCCTGGGCGGACTATCAGAATGGCGGTTTGCCGAGTGTGAGCGGACAGCCATACACAAGCTGGCCTTTCGGGAACTTCGGAGCGCTGATTCAACTGAAGCAACTGCACCCCGGACTAAAAATCCTCATCTCCCTGGGCGGAGCATCGGCGGCAAATACTGCCGGGTTCGCCTTCGCCGCGAGCACAGAGGCTGGCCGACAGTCACTGGCAAGCTCCTGCATCGACATGTTCATCAAGGGAAACGTGGGCGCCGATTGGAGTGGCAATCCGGTTTCGACGGGGAGCCTTTTTGACGGTCTTGATATTGACTGGGAGTTCCCGGCGGCCGCCGACAAGCAGAATTTCACGCTGCTGCTGAAGGAGTTTCGAAAGCAACTGAATGCGCTCGGGAAGCAGACCGGGAAGCATTATCTACTCACCATCTTTGCGCCGGCAGGTGCGCAAAACTATTCCAACATGGATCTGCCCAAGGTCGCAGGCCAAGTGGATTTCATGAATGTGCAAGGTTATGACCTGCACGGAACCTGGGAGTCTTCAACGAACCATGCGTCTTCGCTCTTTGATTCCCGAAAAGACCCTTCGTTCGGGCAGGGCCTGTTTGTGGAGGCAGTGATCGAAGCTTATCTGGGTGCCGGAGTTCCGGCTCGCAAACTGGTTATGGGTGTACCGCTCTACGGACGTGGCTGGATGGGCGTAGCCCCGAACAATGCGGGCCTGTACCAGAATGCAACCGGGCCAGCGACGTCGCCTGCCGGAGACACTCTGTTTACTGATGGGGTGGCTACCTACGCGACACTGTCGGATTTGCCAAACTTCAACCATTACTTTGATGCCAAGCGCATTGCGCGCTGGATCTACAGTCCTGCCACACAGACGTTTTGGACCTTCGACGACCCGCTTACGGTAA
>Ga0207657_10006729_pt1 | contig 11869 bp, 11 predicted proteins | sample KBSC33metaG_FD_184316 | JGI IMG/M metagenome (GOLD analysis project Ga0207657, IMG submission 184316) | Corn rhizosphere microbial communities from Kellogg Biological Station, Michigan, USA - KBS C3-3 metaG (SPAdes) (version 2) | ecosystem: Host-associated > Plants > Roots > Rhizosphere > Soil ...
GGACGGCCCGCCGGCGCCGCAGGTCCTTCGGATCCGCCTGCAGCGGGCGGTAGATTTCGACCCGATCGCCGTCGGAGAGCCTCGTGTCCAGCGCGACCTGGACACCATACACGCCGACCCCCGCCGCAGCGAGGTCGATCCCGGGGTGGCGCGCCTCGATCCCCGAAAGCGCGACCGCGTCGGCGACGCGCGACCCGGCCGGCAATTCGAGCGTGATCTCGGTCGCGCCGGCGGGAAGCGCATAGACGACCGAAACCGTGATGCGCGTCACGCGCCGCCGCCGTGCACCGCCACCGCGCGCTTGACGAAGGCGTCGATGAAGCTGTCGGCAATGCGGCCGAACACCGGCCCGATCAGCCCCTCCAGCACGGGTGTGGCGAACTCGTAGTTGAGCTCGAGTTCGACCTTGGACGCGGAATCGCTCAGCGCGCGAAACTGCCAGATCCCGTCGAGGCGGCGAAACGGGCCGTCGCGAAGCTCGATGACGATCCTGTCCGGCGGCTGGTTGCGATTGCAGGTCGTGAAGTGCGCGCGCACGCCGCGGTAGTCGATGTCTATGCGCGCGAGCGTGTGATCGGCGGTCCGCTGCAGGATCCGGGTTCCGCCGCACCATGGCAGAAATTTCGGATAATCCTCGACGCGCTCGACGAGATCGAACATCTGTTGCGCGCTGTACGGCACCAGCACCGACTTGTGTACGCTGCGCATTGCTACAATATGAAACCGGAAGTGACGAGCACGTCGTTATGAGCATCGTAGAAAACAAAAAAGCCTATCACGACTATTTCGTCGAGGAGAAATTCGAGGCGGGTCTCGCGCTCGAGGGCTGGGAAGTCAAGGCGATCCGCGCCGGACGTGCGCAGCTCAAGGAAGCCTACGTCGTCGTCAAGGGCGGCGAGATCGTTCTGCTCGGCGCGCACGTGACGCCGTTGCCCACCGCATCGACACACATCAAGCCCGATCCGACGCGGACGCGAAAGCTGCTGCTGCATCGCAGCGAGATCAATCGCCTGGTCGGCAAGGTCGAGCGGGCCGGCTACACGATGACGCCGCTCGATCTTCACTTCGTCAAAGGCAGGATCAAGATCGAGATCGGCCTCGCGCGCGGCAAGAAGCAGTACGACAAGCGCGAGACCGAGAAGCTGCGCGACTGGAATCGCGAAAAACAGCGGCTGCTGCGCAACCGCTCGGGCAGCGGCAAGACAACGCGCTCGGGCTGACCGTCGTGTCGTCGTCGCCACCGGTTGGGGTGCGCGCCGCAATCGCGGACGACCTGGCGGCGATCACGGCGATTTACGCACACCATGTCGACACCGGCCTCGGGACCTTCGAGCTCGCGGCGCCGGACGGCGAAGAAATGCGGCGGCGATGGCAGGACGTCGCCCAGCGCGGTTTGCCTTATCTTGTGGCAGTGCTGCCGGAGCACGGAATCGCCGGGTATGCGTATGCGAGCCCCTACCGCGCGCGGCCGGGGTATCGCTATACGGTCGAAGACTCGGTGTACGTGGATGCGGCCTGCATGGGCCGCGGCGCGGGGCGCGCGCTGTTGCTTGCGCTGATCGCCGCGTGCGCGCCGCTGGGCTATCGCCAGATGGTGGCCGTGATCGGCGGCTCGGACAATGCGGCGTCGATCGGGCTGCACGCCGCGCTCGGCTTCGAGCGCGTCGGATGCCTGACGGCGGTCGGCCGCAAGTTCGATCGCTGGGTCGATACCGTATTGATGCAACGCGCGCTCGGTCCGGGCGCAGCGACGGTCCCGGGCTAGCGAGCGCGACTCGGGGATGCGGCCAGCAGCTCGCGCGCCGCCGTGACGCCGCTTCTCGCCGCCGCTTCGAGCGTCGCCGGAAACTCCGGATCGGTATAGTCGCCGGCGAGGTACAGCCGCGGTGCGATGGCGCCGGGCGGCGGACGCTTCAGTCCTGCCGTGCACGCGTAGGTCGCGCGCCGCTCGGCGATGACCTTGAGCCACGCCGGCGCAGGCAGCCCCGGCAGCACGCGGCGCAGCTGATCGTCGATGGCGCGCAGCAGCGCCGGATGGTCCTGGCGCGCGCCTTTCGGCTCGGTGCTGATCACGACGGAGGCGAGTCCCGGCGGACCGTCGAGCTGGCCGCGATCGAACAGCCACTGCCCCGGCGTGCCGGCGAGCTTCTGCATCGGTTGCTTGAGCCCCAGAGGTCGATCGTATTTCAGATAAGCGGTGATAATCGGCTCGTAGGCGAACTGCTCGACGCATGCGACCGCGTACGCGGCCTCGGGCGATTCGATTACGCCGCCGAGCAGATGGCCGAGCTGGTGCGGGCCCACCGCAACCACGGCGGCGGCGAATGACTCGTCGGTGTAGCCGCTTCGAAGGACCACATGATCCCCGCGCGTCGCGACGTCGGTCACCGTCGCGCCCTTGCGGATCGAGCCGCCGCGGTCGACGACATACGCCGCAGCCGCATCGGGGAACAGCGACGACAGATCGACCCGCGGCATCAGCGTGTCCGAATCGTGCGCGTTGCGGGCGAACGCCGCCGCCAGCACGTTGAGGAAAATCTGCGCTGAGGCAGCGGCCAGCGGCGTGTTCAGCGCGGCCAGGCACAGCGGCTCCCACAGATTGCGTATCGCCGCCTGCGGCTGTCGGTCGAGGAGCTCCGCCACCGTCATTTCCGGCGGGCAGCGGTATCGATCGCGGCGCAGCCGGCGCACGAACGCGACCGTCGCCCGCCGCTCGGGCCAGGAAAGGCCACGTGCGCGCAACAGCGCCACGGCAAGGTGCCAGGGCGCGGGCAGCCGCGGCGCGCTCAGGCGGAAAACGCCGGGCTCGGCGAGGCACAGCCGCCGCCGCTCGAGCAGATCGCGCTCGGCGCCGGGCCCGTGCACGGTGCGCAGCAGCGCCAGGAGCTCGCGGTACGCACCCAGCAGCATGTGCTCGCCGTTGTCGACGACGACCTCGTAGGCTTCGATCCGCCGCGCGCGGCCGCCCAGCGTTTGCGCCGCTTCGAACACCGTGACTGCGCGTCCCGCCTTGGCGAGCGTCACCGCCGCCGCGAAGCCCGCGTAGCCACCGCCGATGACCGCGATGCGCTCGGCCACTAGGGCCTGTCCACGCTAAATGCGCGCCCACGCTTGGCTTCGGCGGGGCGCAGGGCAAGGCACCCGGCGAGGCCGCGTGCTGGCCCGCACGCAACGAGCCGGCAACGCAGCCCTGCGCCCCGCCAAAGCCAAGCCCGAAAGGGTGATCCCGGCAAAGGCCCGCCCTCGGCGTTGCTCATGCTCGCTCCCAAGCTACGGCTGCGCTTCGCGCCTTGATGGCGGGCCTTTGTCGGGTCACGTGGGTGCGCATTTAGCGTGAACAGGCCCTAGTACGACCAGGACGTCGTCCAGGCGATCCAGGCCTTGCGCAGCGGCGAAAGCGCGACGCGGCGATCGAGGACGCGAAAGTCGTTGCGCTCGATGGCGCCGAGCAGTGCGCGATAGGTCGCCGCCATGATCAGGCCCGGACGCTGCGCCCGCCGGTCGGCGGCCGGCAGGGCGCCCAGCGCTGTGTCGTAGGTGGCCCGCGCACGCGCGACCTGGAAACGCATCAGCGCGACGAAGCCGGGGGTGTGGCGCGCGCCCAGTATGTCGGCGGCGCTGACGCCGAAACGGTCGAGCTCGTCCTGCGGCAGATAGATTCGACCGCGGCGCGCGTCCTCCCCCACATCGCGGATGATGTTCGTCAGCTGGAATGCGATGCCCAGGTCCCGCGCATAAGCCCGTGTCGCCGGATCGGAGTAGCCGAATATTTCCGCCGACATCAGTCCCACGCCGCCGGCGACCAGGTCGCAATAGCGCTCGAGCACCGCAAAGTCGAGATAGCGTTGCTGCTCGAGATCCATCGCCATGCCGTCGATGACGGCCTGCAGCTGCGCTTCCTTGAGCGCGAATTCCGCGACGACCGGCCGCAAGGCCTGCGCGACCGGATGCTGCGGCGTGCCGCTGAAGATTGCCGCGACTTGGCCGCGCCACCAGGCGAGCTTGATGCGTGCCACGCCGACATCGCTGGTGTCGTCGACGACGTCGTCGACTTCGCGGCAGAACGCATACAGCGCAGTGATCGCGCGCCGGCGCGCCGCCGGCAGGAAGCGAAAGCTCCGGTAGAAGCTGGAGCCGCTTTGCGCGGCCTTCTGCTCGCAGTAGACATCGGGCTCCATCGTCAGCCCGACAAACTCGCCGCGAACATCATGGCCCAGTCGCGCTTGCGCAACACCGGCCGCCGGCGGAAGACGTCGCCCTCCGCGCCGTCGATAGCGCGCAAGATGCGCAAGCCACCGGCGACGACCAGCTTCAGTTCGAGCCGGGCGCGCAGCGGCAGCACGCGGGCCAGCGGGAGCCCGGAGCGCAACAGCTCGCGTGTCCTTGCGACCTCGAATGCCATTAGCCGCCGCCACTGCTCGTCGACGATAGTGTCGGCGATCTGCCGTTCGCCGACACCGAAGCGCGCCATGTCATCGGCCGGCAGATAGATGCGTCCCTTCGCCCAGTCGAGCGCTATGTCCTGCCAGAAGTTCGCCAGCTGCAGGCCGGTGCAGATCGCATCGGCGCGGCGGAGCTCGGCCTCGTCCGACACGCCGTACAGATGCAGCAGCAGGCGACCGATCGGGTTGGCCGAGCGCCGGCAATAGTCGAACAGCTCGCCGATGTCGGCGTAGCGATGTTTGGCTACGTCCTGGCGGAACGCCGAGAGAAGATCGCGAAACGGCGCGATCGGAAGCGCGTGCCGGCGTATCGCCGCGGCCAGCGCCTGGAACGGCGGCCCCAGGGCTTCGCCGTGCGTATCGGATGCGGTCTCGATGCGGTCGAGCATCATGCCGTAGCGGTCGAGGCCGGCGAGGCGCACGGCCGCGGGCGCGTCGCCTTCGTCGGCGATGTCGTCGGCCCCGCGGGCGAACGCATAGATCGCCGCAATCGCCGCGCGCAGCGCCGGCGGGCCTACCCATGATGCAACGGGAAAATTTTCGTAGTGGTTGACGGGCACGGCGGTTCGGATGTTGCGCGGAGGCACTCGCAATTGTTCCGGAAAACACGGCGCCCGCCGCCGTCTTTCGCGTGGCGGGGGTAAGGCTTTTCGGCTATACTGGCGCGTTTCGCGAAACCGGCTGCGAAAGTGGCGGAATTGGTAGACGCACCGGCCTTAGGAGCCGGAGCCGAAAGGCGTGAGAGTTCGAGTCTCTCCTTTCGCACCACGACAACAATTAAGGCTAGCAAGGAATCATCGGGTATGCAAACGACACTGGAAACGCTGGGCCAGCTCGAGCGCCGGCTTAATGTGGCCGTGCCGCTGGAGCAGATCGACGGCGAGGTGCACAAGCGTCTGGCGCGCCTGGCGAAGACCGTCAAGATCGCGGGTTTCCGCCCGGGCAAGGTCCCACTGAAGATGGTAGCGCAGCAATACGGCCCGCAGGTGCGCTCCGACGTCATCTCCGACACGGTCCAGGCGAGTCTCAACGACGCGATTCGCGAGCAGAACCTGCGCGTGGCCGGCTATCCGCGGATCGAGCCGAAGGAGGCCGCGGCCGCCGATCAGCTCGAGTTCTCCGCCGTTTTCGAGGTTTATCCCGAGATCAAGCTCGGCGAGTTGTCCGGCGTTACGATCGAGCGCCCGGTGTCGGAAGTCGGCCCCGCCGACGTCGACCGGACGATAGAGATACTGCGTCACCAAAACGCCCGCTATCAGGCGGTGGCGCGACCGGCCGCTCACGGCGATCGTGCGGTCGTCGACTTTACCGGCACGATAGCCGGTGTGGCCTTTCCCGGCGGTCAGGCGAAGGACTTTCCGATCGTCATCGGCGAGGGTCGCATGCTGCCCGAGTTCGAGACCGCGCTCACCGGGATGTCGGCGGGCGAGACCAAGTCGTTCGGCCTCACTTTCCCCGCCGATTATCACGGCAAGGAAGTCGCCGGAAAAGCGGCAGAATTCACGATGACCGTGCAATCGGTCAGCGAACCGAAGCTTCCCGCGGTCGACGCCGAGTTCGCCGTCAAATTCGGCATTGCCAGCGGCAGCGTCGAGGAATTGCGCGCCGAAATAGCGTCCAATCTGACGCTGGAGCTCAAGCGGAAGATCGAAGGCGTGCTTCGCGAGCAGGTCCTGCGCGCGCTTAGGTCGACGTCGGATCTGATCGTGCCGAAATCGCTGGTCGAACTGGAAGCGCAGCGTATGCTCGAGCGCGCCGTCGCCGACCTGCAGACCCGGGGTGTCAAGGCGGAGGACATGCAGCTCTCGGCGGATATGTTCCGTCCCCAGGCCGAGGAGCGAGTGGCCTACGGACTGATCGTCAACGAGATCACCCGGGTCTACCAGCTGGCACCGAAGCCCGAGCAGGTTCTGGCGCTGGTGCGCGAGGCGGCGCAGGCCTACGAGCAGCCCGAGGCGGTCGTGCGCTGGCATTACGAAAAGCCCGGGCGGCTGAACGAATTCGAAGCGCAGGCAGTCGAACAAAACGTTGTCGACTGGGCGCTGCAACGCGCTCGCGTCGAAGACCGGCCGACGAGCTTCGCAACGCTGATGGAGCCGCCGGCGCGCTGAGCGCGCGCTGCGGACGACCCTTTCAATCGACGACAGGCAAAACCGATGACGAGTACAGGCAGCTGGCAGGACCCGAAGGCGCTGGGCTTGATCCCGATGGTGATCGAGCAGAGCGGGCGCGGCGAACGCGCTTACGACATCTATTCTCGGCTGCTGAAGGAGCGCGTGGTGTTCCTGATCGGCCCGGTCGACGACGCGACGGCCAATCTGGTTGTCGCGCAGATGCTGTTCCTCGAATCCGAGAATCCCGACAAGGACATCAATTTTTACATCAATTCGCCGGGCGGATCGATTTCGGCCGGAATGGCGATCTACGACACGATGCAGTTCATCAAGCCGGACGTATCGACGCTGTGCGTCGGCATGGCGGCGAGCATGGGCGCTTTCCTGCTCGCGGCGGGGGCCAAGGGCAAGCGCTTCGCGCTGCCCAATTCGACCGTCCTGATCCACCAGCCGTTGGGTGGCTTCCAGGGCCAGGCATCGGATATTGCGATCCATGCCAAGTACATCCTGAGCCTGCGCGAGCGGCTGAATCGCCTGCTGGCCGAGCACACCGGCAAGCCGATCGGACAGATCGAGAAGGACACCGAGCGGGACAATTTCCTGACGGCGGACGAGTCGCTGGCCTACGGGCTGATCGATAAAGTGTTGCAGAGCCGGGCTTAGGCCGGGTACAGTGTAAACGCCCCACGGGCGCCGCTTGGATCCGGCACCCGGCTGGAGGGTGATAAAGGCGGGTGAATGGCGGAAAAAGCGACCGGCGACAAGCTGCTTTACTGTTCCTTCTGCGGCAAAAGCCAGCATGAGGTGAGGAAGCTTATCGCCGGGCCTTCGGTGTTCATCTGCGACGAGTGCATCGAGCTCTGCAACGACATCATCCGCGAAGAGGGCGCGACCGCCGACGCCAGCCGTACCGACAAGAACAAGCTGCCGACGCCGCACGAGATCCGCCAGATCCTCGACCAGTACGTGATCGGCCAGGAGTTCGCGAAGAAAATCCTCTCGGTTGCAGTCTACAACCACTACAAGCGGCTCGAGACCAGCGTCAAGGAAGACGACGTCGAGCTCGCCAAGAGCAACATCCTGCTGATCGGGCCGACGGGGTCGGGCAAGACGCTGCTGGCCCAGACGCTGGCGCGCCTGCTCGACGTACCCTTCGTCATCGCCGATGCGACGACGCTGACCGAGGCCGGGTACGTCGGCGAGGACGTCGAGAACATCATCCAGAAGCTGCTGCAGAAGTGCGACTACGACATCGACAAGGCGCAGCGCGGCATCGTCTATATCGACGAGATCGACAAGATCTCGCGCAAGAGCGACAACCCGTCGATTACGCGCGATGTTTCGGGTGAAGGCGTGCAACAGGCGCTGCTGAAGCTGATCGAAGGCACGATCGCCTCGGTTCCGCCGCAGGGCGGACGCAAGCATCCGAACCAGGAATTCGTCCAGGTCGACACGACCAACATACTGTTCGTCTGCGGCGGCGCCTTCGACGGCCTGGAAAAGATCATCCGCCAGCGCACCGCCAAGACGGGCATCGGCTTCGGCGCCGAGGTCGCGAGCCCGGACGATCGCAAGAACATCAGCATCCTGCTGCGCGAGACCGAGCCGGAAGACCTGATCAAGTTCGGCCTGATCCCCGAGTTCGTCGGCCGGCTGCCGGTCGTCGCCACGCTCGAGGAACTCGACGATGCCGCGCTGATCCAAATCCTGGTCGAGCCGAAGAACGCGCTGATCAAGCAGTACCAGAAAATGTTTCGCATGGAAGGCGTCGAGCTCGAAGTGCGCGAGCTCGCGTTGCGCGCGATCGCCAGCAGGGCGCTCGCCCGCAAGACCGGTGCGCGCGGGCTGCGCTCGATCCTGGAGCAGGTGCTGCTCGACGTCATGTACGACCTGCCCTCACAGGCCAATCTGTCCCGCGTCATCGTGGACGAGGCGACGATCAACAACGACGGCAAGCCGCTCTTGATGTTTGCCGAAGCCGCCAAGGTCGCGGCGGCGCACTCCTGAGCACGCCGCGGTCGCGCCAGACGCCCCGGCAGCCGGCTTGAAGTTGCCGGTCGCCGGCCCCATTTCATGCTTTGCCCCTATCACCTTTTCCGGACTTTAGCCGCATGGCCACCGACCTTACCAGCGCAACACCCGAGCTGACGATCTTTCCGCTTCTTCCTCTGCGGGACGTCGTCGTATTCCCGCACATGGTCATTCCGCTGTTCGTCGGTCGCCCGAAATCGATCAAGGCACTCGATGTGGCGATGGAAGCGGGCAAGCACATCCTCCTGGTCGCCCAGAAGTCCGCGGCCAAGGACGAGCCTGCGGCCGACGATCTGTACGACATCGGCAGCGTCGCGACGGTGCTGCAGATGCTCAAGCTGCCTGACGGCACGGTCAAAGTGCTGGTCGAGGGTACGCAGCGCGCGCGTATCGTTCGCGTGACCGATCCCGGCGAATACCTGTCGGCCGAAGCTACGCTTCTGACCGGCGTCGAAAACGGCACGCACGAGATCGAGGCGATGCGCCGCGCGCTACTCGGGCAGTTCGACCAGTACGTCAAGCTCAACAAGAAGATTCCGCCCGAGATCCTGACGTCGATGTCGGGCATCGACGATGGCGGCCGGCTGGCCGACGCGATTGCCGCACATCTGCCGTTGAAACTCGAGCAGAAGCAGGAAATTCTCGAGATGCAGGATGTCGGCAAGCGGCTCGAGCATCTGCTCGGCCTGCTCGAAGGCGAGGTCGACATTCTCCAGGTCGAGAAACGCATCCGCGGCAGGGTCAAGCGGCAGATGGAAAAGAGCCAGCGCGAGTATTACCTGAACGAGCAGGTCAAGGCGATCCAGAAGGAGCTTGGCGAAGGCGACGAGAACGCCGATCTCGACGAGATGGACAAGAAGGTCAAGACCGCCAAGATGTCGAAGGAAGCCGAGACCAAGGCTCTGGCCGAGCTCAAGAAGCTCAAGATGATGTCGCCGATGTCCGCCGAGGCGACGGTCGTGCGCAACTACATCGACACGCTGCTCGGCCTGCCGTGGCGCAAGAAGAGCAAGATCAACAAGGACCTGTCGAACGCAGTCAAGGTGCTCGACGCCGATCACTACGGGCTGGAGAAGGTCAAGGAACGCATCGTCGAATATCTGGCGGTGCAGCAGCGGGTCGACCGGTTGAAGGCGCCGATCCTCTGCCTCGTCGGCGCGCCCGGGGTCGGCAAGACATCGCTCGGGCAGTCGATCGCGCGCGCCACCAACCGCAAGTTCGTGCGGATGAGTCTGGGCGGCGTTCGCGACGAGGCCGAAATCCGCGGCCATCGCCGGACCTATATCGGCTCGATGCCCGGCAAGATCCTGCAGAACATGACCAAGGTGGGCGTCAGGAATCCGCTGTTCCTGCTCGACGAAGTCGACAAGATGGGCATGGACTTCCGCGGCGATCCGTCATCGGCGCTGCTCGAGGTGCTCGATCCGGAGCAGAACAACACGTTCGTCGACCACTACGTCGAAGTCGAATACGATTTGTCCGACGTGATGTTCGTCGCGACCGCGAACACGCTCAACATCCCGGCGCCTCTACTCGACCGCATGGAAGTAATCCGTTTGTCGGGCTATACGGAGGACGAGAAGATCGCGATCGCCAAGCAATACCTCGTCCCCAAGCAGATGAAGAACAACGGGCTGAAGGACAACGAGTTGCATATTGCGGAGTCGGCGCTGCGCGACATTACGCGCTACTACACGCGCGAGGCCGGCGTGCGGGCGCTGGAACGCGATATTTCCAAGATCTGCCGAAAGGTCGTCAAGGCGCTGCTGCTGAAAGCCAGCGAAGGCAAGCCGCGCGCCGCACGCCATCCGGTAGACGTCAACGCGAAGAACCTCGACAAGTATCTCGGCGTGCGCCGCTATACGTACGGCATCGCCGAAAAGAAGAACCAGGTCGGCCAGGTCACCGGCCTCGCCTGGACCGAAGTCGGCGGCGACCTGCTGACGGTCGAGGCGGTCGCGTTGCCGGGCAAGGGCAAGACGACGACCACCGGGAAGCTGGGCGATGTGATGAACGAGTCGATCGCGGCAGCGCTGTCGGTCGTCCGTCACCGGTCGAAGCAGCTCGGCATCGCGGCCGACTTCTACCAGAAGACGGATTTGCACATTCACCTTCCCGAGGGCGCTACGCCCAAGGACGGCCCTTCCGCCGGCGGTGCGATCGTCACGGCGATCGTGTCGATCCTCACCGGCATTCCGGTGCGCGCCGACGTCGCGATGACGGGGGAGATCACCTTGCGCGGCGAAGTGCTGCCGATCGGCGGGCTGAAGGAAAAACTGCTCGCGGCCGGACGCGGCGGCATTCGCCAGGTGTTGATCCCGGAAGAAAACGTCAAGGACCTGGTCGAGATTCCCGAAGAGATCAAGAATCGGCTCGAGATCCATCCGGTGCGCTGGATCGAACAGGTCCTCGAGTACGCGCTGGAACGTCACCCGACGCCGCTGTCCGACGCACCTTTGCCGGAAGCCCCCGCCGTGCCGGCGGCGCCGGTCGAAGAGCCGACCGCGCTGATCAAACACTGACGCTCGCGGCCACCAGGGCGGTGCAAACAGGCGCCGCGGCAACCCGCTCTCGAAGCGTGTGCCGCGGCGTTTTGTTTTGCTGCATCGCGAACGGAAAACCGCTTGACACGATGAATTCGCGATTGCTATAAAGTGCGCTCAGCTTCGTTCCGCAGCACCTCCCGACTCAAATCAGCGCATCCGGCCTTCTCGCGGCACCACGGCATTTCGCCCGGCAATGAAAGGGGACATTCGTGAACAAATCGGAACTGATCGACGCAATCGCCCGACATGCCGACATCTCGAAGGCGGCCGCCGGCCGCGCGCTGGATGCCATGGTGAATTCGATAAAGAATTCATTGAAGAAAGGCGATATCGTCACGCTGGTCGGGTTCGGTTCGTTCTACGTGGGAAAGCGCACCGCGCGGCAGGGCCGCAATCCGCGCACCGGGGCGACGATCAAGATCAAGGCCGCGCGCGTACCGAAGTTCCGGGCTGGCAAAGCGCTCAAGGATTCGGTAAACTAACGGGCTTTTCCGCACCGGTCGCCCAGCGCAAGCCCCGAGCGAGCCGCGACGAAAGATACCGGCGCGGCGGCGGGTGCTTAGCTCAGTTGGTAGAGCGTCGCCCTTACAAGGCGAATGTCGGGAGTTCGAGCCTCTCAGCACCCACCAACAGGAGCGAGCAAGCGAATTCGCAGGAGTGGTAGTTCAGTTGGTTAGAATACCGGCCTGTCACGCCGGGGGTCGCGGGTTCGAGTCCCGTCCACTCCGCCACAAAT
>Ga0207657_10006731_pt1 | contig 11866 bp, 10 predicted proteins | sample KBSC33metaG_FD_184316 | JGI IMG/M metagenome (GOLD analysis project Ga0207657, IMG submission 184316) | Corn rhizosphere microbial communities from Kellogg Biological Station, Michigan, USA - KBS C3-3 metaG (SPAdes) (version 2) | ecosystem: Host-associated > Plants > Roots > Rhizosphere > Soil ...
GCTTGCCCCGAGCTCGGTCGCCATGATCCCGGCGAGGTGCACGACCTCGAGGGTGTGCTTGAGGACGTTCTGGCCGTAGCTCGTGCGGAACCGCAGCCGGCCGAGGATCTTCACGAGCTCCTCGTGGAACGGGCCGCAGTTCGCCTCGAACACCGCCTGCTCGCCGGCCTGGCGGACGAGCTCGTCGAGCTCCGCCTTCGACTGGTAGTACGTCTCCTCGATCCGCGCCGGGTGGATGCGCCCGTCCTCGATCAGCTTCGTCAGCGTCAACCGCGCGATCTCGCGGCGCAGACCGTCGAACGACGAGAGGACGACGGCGTGCGGCGTGTCGTCGATGATGAAGTCGACGCCGGTGAGGTGCTCTAGCGACCGGATGTTGCGGCCCTCGCGGCCGATGATGCGGCCCTTCATGTCGTCGGTCGGCAGCTCGACGACCGTCACGGTCGTCTCCGCGGCGTGACTCGCCGCGACGCGCTGGAGGGCATCGGCGACGAGATTGCGCGCGCGCCGCTTCGACTCCGCGCGCGCCTCGTCCTCGAGCATCCTGACCCGCCGGGCGAGGTCGTGGCGCACGAGCTCCTCACCGCGGTCGAGGAGATACGTCTTCGCCTCCTGGAGCGTCATGCCGGCGACGCGCTCGAGGGCCTGCTGCTGCGCCGTGCGCGACTGCTTCAGCTCGTCCTGGAGCTGCCGGAGATGCGTCTCGCGGTCGGCGAGGCCCTGATCCTTGCGGCCGAGGTCGACGAGCTTGCGCTCGATCTCCTCCTCCTTCGCGAGCACGCGCTCCTCGATCTTCACGACCGCCTCGCGCCGGTCGGCGAGCTCGCGGTCGATCTCGGCCCGCAGCTGGACCGCCTGCTCGCGCGCCTCGATCTGCGCTTCCCGGCGAACCGCCTCGGCCTCGCGCTCGGCGTCCTCGAGCAGCTGCCGGCGCAGGCGCCGTGCCTTCCCCACCCCGGTCGCGCCGAAGACCTGCACCGCCGCGAAGGCCAGGACGAGGCCGACGGCGATGCCGCTCGCGATTGCGATTCCGATCAGCACGTCCCGCACCTCGCTCGGTTGGGGTCCGCCCCACCCGGCATCGGGCCCGTAGCCGCGACTCCGAACATCGCTCGACTTCGACGCGCGCCCGCGCGCCGACGCAGACAACGGCGTTAACCGGCCGTGAACCTCCGGTGCCTACGGTTGGACGGGGTCGTCATCGTTTCGGTCACGGAAGCAGCGATTTTCGGAAAAGCGCGTTTTGCAGGCAAAATGTCAGGTGGAACTGTGGTCGGATGGTAGCGCGGCTAGGCCTCCTCCGCAAATCCTGCCAACTCGGCGACGTCGAAGCCGCGGGCGGCGAGCCAGCGGAGCGCCCTCGGGCCTCCACCACGGGCTGCATGGAGGGCCCGGGCGCGTTCCGGCTCGGGCTCGAGGCCCGCGATCGCCTCGGCCGCCGTGCCGGCCTCGAGGCCCTCGCCCTCGAGCAGCGAGCGGATCGCGGCGTCGCCGTAGCCGCGCGCGGCGAGCGCCCGGGCGCGGCCGGAGGCCAGGCGGGCGTCGTCGACGAGCCCGGCGCGCTCGAGCGTGTCGAGCGCGGCTGCCCGCGCGGCGGGAGTGGCCCCGCGCGTGGCGAGCCGGGCGTCGAGAGCTTGCCGCGAGCGGTCGCGGTGCTCGAGTGCGCGCACGGCGACCCCGAGCGCGTGCTCCCGGCGGAGCTCTCGGCCGAGCGCGCGCGCCGTCTCTCGGTCGAGCGTGCGCCCGACGGCGAGCCCGGCCCGGACGACCGCGTCGGCGGGAACGAGCCGCCACGGCGTGCCGTCGAGCTCGATCTCGACGCGGCCGCGGGGCCGTTCCCGTAACGCAGTGACGACCGCCGGTGACGTAACTACTCCTCCGAGGCTGCGCCGACCTCCGCGAGCGCGGCCGCGGCCGCGACGGCCTTCGCCGCCTTGCCGCCCGGAGCGCCGTTCGAGCCGGCCTCCGCCACCGCGGAGTCGTCGATCGGCAGGAGCTTCGCCGAGACGACCTGCTCCGGCCCGACCTCGAGCTGGATCTGCTGCAGGATCTGCTGCGTCACGTCCGGGTGCTCCTTGAGGAACGCGGCCGCGTTGTGCCGTCCCTGGCCGAGGCGCTCGTCGCCGAAGCTGAAGTACGAGCCGGACTTCGTGACGGTCTTCCGCTCGGCGGCGACGTCGATGACCGTGCCCTCCCACGAGAAGCCCGTGCCGTACATGATGTCGAACTCCGCCTGCTTGAACGGCGGCGCGACCTTGTTCTTCACGACCTTGACGCGGATGCGGTTGCCGACCGCCTCGACACCTTCCTTCAGGGTCTCGATACGGCGGATGTCGAGGCGCACGGACGAGTAGAACTTCAATGCGCGGCCGCCCGGCGTCGTCTCGGGGCTGCCGAACATGACGCCGATCTTCTCGCGAAGCTGGTTCGTGAAGAGGCAGATCGTGTCGGTGCGGTTCAGCGTGCCGGCGAGCTTGCGCAGCGCCTGCGACATGAGCCGCGCCTGGAGGCCGACGTGCGAGTCGCCCATCTCACCCTCGATCTCGGCCTTCGGCGTGAGCGCGGCGACCGAGTCGATCGCGACGACGTCGAGCGCGCCCGAGCGGATGAGGAGCTCGGTGATCTCGAGCGCCTGCTCGCCGGTGTCCGGCTGCGAGACGAGGAGGTTGTCGATGTCGACGCCGATGCGCTTCGCGTACGCCGGGTCCATCGCGTGCTCGGCGTCGATGAAGGCGCAGATGCCGCCGCGGCGCTGCGCCTCGGCGATCACGTGGTAGACGAGCGTCGTCTTGCCCGACGACTCCGGCCCGAACACCTCGACGATGCGACCGCGGGGCAGCCCCCCGATTCCGAGGGCGAGGTCGAGAGCCAGCGACCCCGTCGACACCGCGCCGACCGAGACGGCGGCGCGGTCGTTCATCTTCATGACCGAGCCCTTGCCGAACTGGCGCTCGATCTGCCCGAGGGCGACGTCCAATGCTTCGTGCTTGTCCACCATCAGCCTCCTAAAGCAACCGATTCCAGTACGGCGTACCGCGCCCCGTCCGGGTGCAGTCGTGAAAGGAAAGCAGCCGCGTCGGACGGAACAAACGTTCCCGTCCCGGGCGGCTCGAGCCGGAGCCCCGGACGGCGGCGAAAGCGGGCCACCGTGAGGTGCGGCAACCACGGCCGGCCCTCTCGCCGGTAGACGCCGAGTGCCTCGAGGCGGGCCTGGAGGTCGGCCGCGAGCGCCGCGCCGGCGCCGCCCCCGTCCTCCAGGACGACCATTCCCACGGCGCGCGTCTCCCGGTAGCGGGCGGCGGCGAGGCGCAGGTCCGACCCGGCCGCCGCCGCAGCCTTGCGCAGGGCGCCGACGATCGGCTCGAGCTCGGCGGCCGGCCGGCGGCCGAGGAAGGCGAGCGTGACGTGCAGGTGCTCGCGCGGCACGACGCGGACGCCGTCGCGGCGCAGGTGCTCGTCCTGCCACGTCTCGACCGCGTCGAGCACGGGCCCCGGCAGGCGCAGCGCGAGGAAGAGGCGCAGCCACTCATCGCCGGCCACGCTAGCGCCCGAGGTCATACCGCTTCGTCAGGGCTTCGCGTCAGAAGCGTGCGCACGACGTGGAGCGCGACGACGACCGAGCGGGCGCGGATCGAGTCGCGGTCGCCCGGGAAGCTCAGCTCGCGGCCGAGCCCGCCGTCCGGCCCCTCGGCGTGGACGTAGACGAGGCCGACGGGCTTGTCCGGCGTCCCGCCGTCCGGCCCGGCGACGCCGGTCACAGCGACCGCGACGCCGGCGCCGAGGCGGGCCCGCGCGCCGTGCGCCATCGCCGCTGCGACCTCGGCCGAGACCGCGCCGTGCGCCTCGATGAGCGCGGCCGGCACGCCGAGCTCGTGCTCCTTGACCTCGTTCGCGTACGCGACGACGCCGCCGAGCACGACGTCGCTCGAGCCCGGCACGGACGTGAGCCGTGCCGCGACGAGGCCGCCGGTGCACGACTCCGCCGTCGCGATCGTCAGGCCGTGCGCCCGGCAGAGCTCCAGCACGTGCGCTTCGACCCCGCGCTCGTCACGGCCGTACAGCCATCGCTCGAGCGGCGGCAGGAAGGCGGCCTCGAGCGCGTCGGCGCGCATCTCGGCTCCCGGCTCGACGACGAGGTCGACGTGGATCTCGAAGTCGCGCGCGCAGATCGTCACCTCGACGCCGTCGCCGTCCCCCCCGGCCTCGGCGAGTGCGCGCGCGACGGCCGACTCGCTCACCCCGAAGAGGCGGAGAACGCGCCGCCCGGGCGGCGCCGCGCGCGCGAGCAGCGCCTCGAAGGCCTCGGTCTCGAGCGCATTCGGCCAGAGTCGCTTCAGCTCGGCGGGCGGGCCGGGCAGGATGACGACGACGCGCCCGCCGTCGCGCGGGACGAGGAGGCCGGGTGCTGTGCCCGCCAGCCCGAGCGAGATCGCCCCGTCGGGGACGGTCGCCTGCTTCGTCACCCCTGGGGCGAAGTCTGCGTAGTCGCGCTGGAGCCGTGCCGCCGCGGCACGCGAGACCGCCTCGATCTGCGCCTCGAGCCCCGCATCGACGTGCAGCCCGACGCCGAGCGCCCTCGCGGCGACCTCGACTGTCCGATCGTCGTGCGTCGGGCCGAGCCCACCGGAGACGAGCACGGCATCGGCCGAGGCGAGCGCCTCGCGCAGCGTCGCCTCGAGCTCCTCCGGCGCGTCGCCGACGATCGCGATGCGCGCGGGCTCGAAGCCGAGCCGCAACGCCTCGCGCGCGAGAAACGGCCCGTTCAGGTCGGTTCGCTCGCCGCGCACGAGCTCGCTGCCCGTGACGACGACGACGGCGCGCGGCCGGCTCAACCCTTGACGCGATTCGTGCGCTTCGGCGTGACGATCACGTGCAGGTTCGGGTGTGCCGGCAGCGACACCGGCTTGCCCGCGAGCGTGAAGCGCACGCGGGCCGGGCGGTGGATGGAGAGCCAGAAGCGCGAGCCGACGATGAACTGCTTCTCGCCCGGCCGCAGCGTTCCCTGGAAGAGGACCGGCCCGGCCGAGGAGCCGCGGCGCACCTCGACATACGTCCCCTTCGCGAGCCCGACGAAGCGCAGTCCCTTCGGGGCCGCAACCTGCTCGCGCTGCTGCGTCACGACGGCCGGCGTCGAGGTGGACGCGTCGCCGCCGCCGAAGCGCCAGGCGACGATCACGAGCGCGGTCACGGCGGCGATGCCGAAGAGCGCGAGCACGACGACGTTCCGCTCGAGCGAGCGCTCCTGACGGGCGCGCGGGCGGCGCTGCGGCATGTCGTCGTACGCGTCGACGACGTACCGCGAGTTGTACTCGTCGACGTAGAGCTGCCCGTCGAGGCCGAGGAAGTCGGCGTACGAGCGGAGGAAGCCCTTGACGTACGTGCCGGTCGGCAGCAGCTCGAACTGCTCTTCCTCGAGCGCGCGGATGTACTTCGCGCGGATCTTCGTGGCGAGCTCGACCTGGCTCCAGTCGAGGCCCTGGCGGACGCGCGCCTCCCGGAGGCTGTGGCCGATCTCGAACATTCAACCCGCGATTGTAGAGGGGATGAGGCCTAACCTTCGAGGCGCAGAAGGAGCTCGTAGAAGCCGACGGCGATCGACGCCGAGAGGGCGACGCAGATCCCTGCGATCCCGAGCAGGCGGCCGACGCGGATCCGGCCGAGACCCCCGGCGCGCTCGAGCGTCCAACGGATCCGTCCGCCGGCGCCGCGGGCGAAGAGGAGCGCCGCGAGGCCGCAGAGGGCGGCGACCGGGATCGCCCAGACGGCGTCGAGGAGCCGCACGCCGGCGGTCTGCCGGGAGAGCGCAACGCCGGCCGGCACCGCCGCGACGGCGGCGAGGCCGAGGATGAGCGCGAGCGAGGCGCGGTGGTTACTGCTTCGCATAAGGGCGTCCCACGGCGGCGGGTGCGATCGAGCGGCCGATGACGCCGGCGACCGCCACGAGGGTCAGGACGTAGGGCAGCGTCTGGAAGAGCACCGCGTACGAGCTCCAGTGCGGCACGGTGCCGAGCCGCTGCGCGAGCGCGCTCGAGAAGCCGAAGAGGAGCGCGGCCGCGAACGCCCCCGCGGGGCGCCACTTGCCGAAGATGAGCGCCGCGAGGGCGATGAACCCGCGCCCCGCCGTCATGTTCTCGTTGAAGGAATGCACGAAGCCGATCGAGAGGTAGGCGCCGCCGAGCGCGGCGAGCATCCCGGAGAGCGTGACCGCAGCGTAGCGGGTCTTGTAGACCGAGATCCCGGCCACGTCGGCGGTGCGGGGATCCTCGCCGACCGAGCGCATTCGCAGGCCGAGCGGCGTCCTGAAGACGACGAGCGAGGTGACCCCGAGCGCGACGAACGAGAGCCACACGAGCAGGTTGAGCTGGCCGAACGCCTGGGCGAAGAAGCTCGAGCCCGTCGAGAGCGTCACGTCGGGGATGCGCTGCGAGCCGCGCAGCGCGGGCGTGCCGTTGAACCCGTAGACGTCGACGAAGAGGTAGCCCGTGATGCCGAGCGCCAGGAAGTTGACCGCGGTGCCGCCGATGATCTGGTCGGTGCGCAGGTGAATCGCGAAGAAGGCGTAGGCGAGCGCGAGCACGCCGCCGGCCGCGACCGCGATCGCGAGCCCGACCGCCCAGCTGCCGGTGACGTCCGCGCCCCAGATGCCGAAGAACGCCCCGGTCAGCATCATCCCCTCGAGCCCGATGTTGACGACGCCGCTGCGCTCCGCGTAGAGCCCTCCCAGCGCGGCATAGGTGAGCGGGGTGGCGTTCACGAGCATCGACGCGACGAGCGACGACCAGACCACGGCGGCGCCGAGGTTCGTGCGGCCGGCGCTCTCGGCGAGCAGGCCGAGGGTGCCGCCGAGAATGCCGACACCGACGGCGGTCCAGCCGAGCCGCCGCCGCGCCCGGAGCCCGCAGGCGACGGCGGCCGCGCCGAGGACGATCGGCCATGCCGCCGACGCCGCCTCGACCGGCGGCAGCGTCAGCCAGAACGCGAGCACGCCGAGCACGACGCCCGCGGTCCCGAGAGCCTTCGTCATGCCGGCGCCGTCCTGCGTGGGCGGCGTTGCCAGATCCAGAGGAGCAGGACGTCTGCGCCGACGAAGAGGATGACGAGCCCCTGGATGATCAGCGTCAGGTTGCTCGCGAGCTCCGGGCGGAAGACCGTCGGGTCGAGGTTCCGCGTCGCGGTGCCGTTGAGGAGTGCGCCGAAGAGGAGCGCGGAGCAGAAGATGCCGACGGCGCGGTTCCGCCCGAGCACGGCGACGGCGATCGCGATGAAGCCGATCTGCGAGCTCTGCACGTCGTTGACGCCGACGCTGAACTGCCAGCCGAGCACGTCGACCGCGCCGGCGAGCCCGGCGAACGCGCCCGCGATCGCCATTGCGATCGCATACGTCCGCGCGACGCTCATGCCCGCGTACCGCGACGCCTGGGGGTTGAAGCCGACTGCACGCACCTCGAAGCCGAGCGTCGTGCGTTCGAGCGTCGCCGCGTAGAGGACGAGGCAGGCGAGCGCGACGAAGAAGCCGATGTCGAGCCCCTGCAGCGACGCGCTGCCCCAGAAGACGGGCAGGTGCGCGCTGTCCGCGACCGGGTTCGAGGTCGGGAACGAGCCGCCGCCGCCGTGGCTCTGAAGCGCGCCGCCCTGCCCGAAGAGCCAGCTGCCGACCCACACCGCGATCCAGTTGAGCATGATCGTCGTGATCACCTCGTGCGCCCCGACGACGGCCTTGAGCACGCCGGCGAGCCCGGCGTAGAGCGCACCCGCGACGGTCGACGCGGCGATCGCGAGCAGGATGTGCAGCGGGCCGTTCATCCGCAGGAACGACGAGCCGATCCAGACGGCGAAGATCGATCCGACGAGGTACTGCCCCTGGCCGCCGATGTTGAAGAGCCCGGAGCGGAACGCGAAGCCGACTGCGAGACCGCAGAGGACGAGCGCCGTCGTGAGCAGAAGCGTCTGCTGCAGGTTGCCCGCGGCGAACGAGCGGTCGACGCCGCGCACCCACGGGAAGAGCCAGTTGAGGCCGCTGCCTTCGAAGATCGCTCGGTACGTCGAGAGCGGATTCGCACCGCTCGCGAGCACGACGAGGCCGCCGATCAGGAACGCGAGCGCGGTCGTCAGCAGCGGGCCGACGATGCCGCCGGCACGCTGGGCGAGCGCGAACCGCGTCGCGACCGTCGGCGCGTCGCCGACGAGCTCGTCGTGCTCCGGCGTCCCCATCGACGCGCCCGGCGGGCTACTGCTTCCGGTAGGGCTTGCCGTCGGCGGCCGGCGGGCTCGTGCGGCCGATCACGCCGGCGACGGCGATCAGCGTCAGCACGTACGGCAGCGCCTGGAAGAGCGTCGCCGCCGAGCCCGAGTACGCGGGCAGCCGGTAGGCGAGCGCCGTCGAGAAGCCGAAGAGGAGCGACGCGCCCAACGCGCCGAACGGGCGCCAGTTGCCGAAGATCATCGCGGCGAGCGCGATGAAGCCGCGTCCCGCCGTCATGTTCTCGGTGAACGCGCCGCCGCCGAAGCCGATCGAGAGGTACGCGCCGCCGAGCGCCGCGAGCATGCCCGAGAGGACGACGCACCCGTAGCGGATCGCGTAGACGCTGATCCCGACGGTGTCGGCGGCGCGCGGGTGCTCGCCGCAGGCGCGGATGCGCAGGCCGATCGCGGTCTTGAAGAGCACGAACCACGCGACGACGACGAGGGCGAAGCTCAACCACACCATCAGGTTGAGCTTGCCGAACGCCGCCTGGAAGAAGTGCACGTGCTCGAGGCCGGGGATCTTCACGTCGGGAATCGTCGACACGCCGGTCGGGACGTTGTCCCCGTGGTAGAGCTGGAAGAAGAAGTACCCGGTGATGCCGAGCGCGAGGAAGTTCACCGCCGTCCCGCCCACGATCTGGTCGGCGCGCAGGTGGATCGCGAAATAGGCGTGTACGAGCGCGAGCAGGCCGCCGGCGAGCATCGCGACGAGGATCCCGACCGCCCAGCTCTTGCCCTTGTCAGCGCCGTAGACGCCCCAGAACGCGCCCATCAGCATCATCCCCTCGAGACCGATGTTGACGACGCCGCTGCGCTCGGAGAACGTACCCGCGATCGCGCCGAAGACGAGCGGCGTCGAGAAGACGAACATCGACGCGATCAGCGACGCCGTGAAGACGAGGTTGAGGTTCCCGGTGCTCGAGCGGGTGGCGAGAACGCCGAGCACGATGCCGATGACGCCGATTGCGAATGCGCCCCAGCCGACGCGCCTCTCGCCGCGAAGCGCAGCCGCGAGCCCGAGGATCGCCGCAGCGATCCCGAGCAGGGCCGGGTAGAGCGGCGACCGCGCCGTCACGGGCGGCAGCGCCACGAGCGCCGCGCAGACGCCGACGACGATGCCGGCGACGCCGAAGGTCCGCGCGTCGCGGAGCCGCGCCCACACGGGCCCGTCGAGCCGTTCGGCCCAGGTGCTCACGATGCTGCGGCCTCCCGCGGCCGGAGCCGCAGCTTCCGGCGCGTGTTCCAGACGTAGAGGATGAGGACGTCGGCACCGACGAAGAGCACGACGAGACCCTGGATCATCGACGTGAGGTTGCCGGCGAGCTCCGGCTGGATCACGTTCGACTGGAGGCCGTGGGTCGTCCCGAAGAGGAGCGCGCCGAAGAGGAGCGCGCCGATGCCGGTGCCGACCGCCGTGTTGCGGCCGAGCAGCGCGACCGCGATTCCGAGGAAGCCGACCGTCGAGACGGGGATGTCGGAGACGCCGAAGTGGTAGAGGTAGCCAAGCATGTCGAGCCCGCCGGCGAGGCCGGCGAACGCGCCGGAGATCGCCATCGCGCGGACGAGGCTCTTCTTCACGTTGATGCCGCCGTACTCGGCCGCCTCCGGGTTGAAGCCGACGGCGCGCACCTCGTAGCCGAGCGTCGTGCGGTTCAGGAGCGCCCAGAAGACCACGAGCGCCGCGAGCGCGACGAAGAACCCGACGTGCAGCCCCTGCAGCTGTTGCAGGCCCCAGAAGACCGGCAGCTTCGCGCTGTCGGCGACGTCGTTCGAGATCGGCACCGACGCGTTCTGGCTGTTCTGCAGCGGCCCCCCGTCGCCGAAGAAGTACGTGCCGATCCAGATCGCGATGTAGTTGAGCATGATCGTCGTGATCACCTCGTGCGCGCCGACGGCCGCCTTCAGGAAGCCGGCGATTCCCGCCCAGATCGCTCCGGCGAGCGTGGCCGCGCCGACACCGAGGACGACGTGCGGCAGGGTCGCCATCTTCGGGAAGCTCACCCCGACCCAGTTCGCGACGAAGAGCCCGACGAAGTACTGGCCCTGGCCGCCGATGTTGAACATCCCGCAGCGGAACGCGAATGCGACTGCGAGTCCCGTCAGGATGAGCGTCGTCGTCTGGAGCAGCGTCTGGGACAGGTTGTACGACGCCGTGTCGACCGTGCTCGTCGTCGGGTGGAAGATCCAGTTGAGCCCCGCGCCGTTGAAGATGTCGCGGTAGGCGAGCAGCGGGTTGTGGCCGGTCGCGAGCACGATCACGCCCCCGAGCAGGAACGCGAGGAGCGCCGTCATGATCGGCACGATGATGCCGCCGGACCGCTGGCGCAGCGCGATGCGCGCCGCGAGCGTCCCGGTGGCCGCAGCCGCCTCCGGCGTCGGCGGCGGTGCCGCTTCGTCTTGCGGCGGTTCCGAGCTCACGCGGCTGCCCTCCTGCCGCCGAGCATCTCGAGCCCGATCTCCTCCTCGGACACGTCGGCTCCGTGCTCGCCGACGATCTCGCCTTCGTAGAGCACGAGGATGCGGTCCGAGAGCGAGAGGATCTCGTCGAGCTCGAGCGAGACGAGGAGGATCGCTCGCCCTTCGCCGCGCTCCTCGATGAGTCGCCGGTGCAGGAACTCGATCGCGCCGACGTCGAGGCCGCGCGTCGGCTGCGCCGCGATCAGCACCTTCGGATCGCGCGCGATCTCGCGTGCGGCGACGACCTTCTGCTGATTTCCCCCCGAGAGCGTGCCCGCGCGCGACAGCGCGCCGCCGCCGCGCACGTCGAACTCGCGGATCAGCCCGCGCGCACGCTGCACGATCCGGTTCGGGAAGAGCCAGCCCCACTTCGCGTCGGGCGACTTCGCGTAGTCGTGCAACGCGATGTTCTCGGCGATCGTGAACTCGAGCACCAGCCCGCGCCGCTGCCGGTCCTCTGGGATGTGGCCGAGGCCGGCGTCGAGCATCTCGCGCGCCGATGCGGCGTCGTACGTGCGCCCGGCCAGCTCGACGCTGCCGCTCCGGATCTTCTGCAGGCCGGCGATCGCGTCGATCAGCTCCGACTGCCCGTTGCCGTCGACTCCCGCGATGCCGACGATCTCGCCTGCGCGCACGTCGAACGACACGCCGTTGACCTTGGCGATGCCCCGATCGTCTAGGACGTGCAGGTCCTCGACCCGCAGCATCACGTCGCCCGGCTGCGCGGGCGGCTTGTCGACGCGCAGCAGCACCTCGCGCCCGACCATCGAGCGGGCGAGCGACTCCTCGGTTGCGCCCTCGCGCGGAACCGTCTCGATCGTCTTCCCGCGCCGCAGCACGGTGATGCGGTCCGCGATCTCGAGCACCTCGTTCAGCTTGTGGCTGATGAAGATGATCGATTTCCCGCCCTCGCGCAGGCTGCCGACGATCTCGAAGAGCTCGCCCGCCTCCTGCGGCGTCAGGACCGCGGTCGGCTCGTCGAGGATCAGGATCTCCGCGCCGCGATAGAGCGCCTTCAGGATCTCGACGCGCTGCTGCTGGCCGACGGTGATGTCGCTGACGAGCGCCGTCGGGTCGACGGCGAGCCCGTACTGCTTCGAGATCTCCCGGACTCGCGCCTCCGCCCCGCGCTCGTCGAGGATGATCCCCTCGCGGGTCGGCTCGT
>Ga0207657_10006732_pt1 | contig 11863 bp, 9 predicted proteins | sample KBSC33metaG_FD_184316 | JGI IMG/M metagenome (GOLD analysis project Ga0207657, IMG submission 184316) | Corn rhizosphere microbial communities from Kellogg Biological Station, Michigan, USA - KBS C3-3 metaG (SPAdes) (version 2) | ecosystem: Host-associated > Plants > Roots > Rhizosphere > Soil ...
CTCGTCGAGAAGCCGACGCACGGTCGCGCGCACTGCGGCATCGTCCTCCGCGAGGAGCACCGTCTCGGCCGCGCCGCCCGGTACCAACGACACATCGTGCACCCGCGGCGTCTCGGCTGCATCCACGCACGGCAGCAGTACGGTGAACGCCGAGCCGACGCCCGGATTGCTCTCCACGCTGATGCTCCCTCCCGACTGGTGCACGATGCCGTGCACCATCGAGAGCCCGAGCCCCGTTCCGACGCCGAGCGGCTTGGTCGTGAAGAACGGCTCGAAGATGCGAGCGCGCGTCGCCGCGTCCATGCCGGTGCCCGTGTCGCGAACGACGAGTGCGGCATACTCCCCGGGTACCAGTGGCGCGGGCACGTTCGCGCCCTCGTGATCGACGTGCATGCGACGCGTCTCGATGAGCAGCACACCGCCGTCCGGCATCGCGTCGCGCGCGTTCACCGCCAGGTTCATGATGACCTGCTCGATCTGGTGCCGATCCGCGTTGATCACGATCCCACCCTCGAGCTGCGTCGCGAGCGCGATGTGCTCGCCCAGCGTGCGCTCGAGCATGCTCTCCATTCCCGCGACGATGTCGTCCAACTCGACCGGCGCGGGATGCAGCACCTGCTGCCGGCTGAAGGCGAGGAGCTGCCGCGTGAGTGACGCGGCGCGCTCCGCCGCGGCCTGGATCTGCACGAGATCCTCCGCCGCACCGCTGTCCGCCGGCACGCCCTCGCGCGCGAAGTACGCGTTGCCGGTGATCACCTGCAGCAGGTTGTTGAAGTCATGCGCGATGCCGGCCGTGAGCTGCCCCACGGCCTCCATCTTCTGCGACTGTCGAAGCTGCGCTGCGAGCCGTCGCTCCTCGGTGATGTCGCGCCCCAGGCAGACGATCGAGCCATCCGACAGCCGCAGGTTCGTCCACGCGGTGTCACGCGTGCGGCCGTCGCGCGTATGCATCACCCACTCGCGCCACTCGCCGGGAACCGCTGCCTCGATGAACGCACGAACGCTCGCGCGAAGCGTCGGATCCGGAAAGAGATGCTCGAAGATCGGCGTCGTCGCACGCTCGGAGCGTGGCCATCCGGTCACGCGCTCCCACTCGGCGTTCGCGAACAGCGGCTTGCCATCGGCACCGTAGAACGTGATCATCGCCGGGATGTGCTCGAAGATCCGCTCGAGGAGCTCCGTCTGCTGCTGCCGCTGCTCCTCGGCGACGCGACGCTCCGTGACGTCGTGCGAGTTCACGACGATGCCGCGCACCGCCTCGTCGTCGAGCAGGTTGTGGCCGACGGAGTGGAAGATGCGCGTCGACCCGTCCTTGTGGATCACGCGATACTCCACGGTCGCTGATGCGCCGGGCACGGCCGCGACCTGCTGCAGCGTCGCGATCACCCGCGCTCGACTGTCAGGGTGGATGAGCGTCATCGCGTTCATCCCCACGACCTCGTCCGGCGTGTATCCCAGCAGCTCCAGCCAGGCGGGCGTCGCGTACAGGATGCATCCGTCGGGCGAGAGCACGGCGACCATTTCCGACGCCCGCTCGATCAGCGCGCGGAAGTAGCGCTCACTGCGCGCGAGCTCGTCCTTGGCCGCGTGCTCCGCGGTGACGTCGCTCGCGAGATAGACCGCGCCGCCGAAGCCACCATCGGGCGCCGGGAGCGTCCCCGCTGCGATGCGCAGCCAGACACTCGTGCCGTCCGTCCGCGTGAGCGGGACGTCCTCCGATGGCACGGGCGTTCCCTCGGTTCGCCGCGCGAACCGCGCTCGCGCCGCGTCGACCGCCGTCGGAGCGATGCACTCGAAGATCGAGCGCCCCATTAGGTTCGCGGAGGGCTCTCCCAGGAGCTCGCCCAGGCGCGGGTTCGCGTAGGTGACGATCCCCGCCCTGTCGACGGTGCAGATCCCTTCCTGTGCGGCTTCGAGGAGGAGCCGCTGCCGCTCTTCGGCCTCGCGCAGCGCGAGCTCCGCGCGCCGCGCTTCGGTGATGTCGCGCGAGACGGCGAGCACGCGCGAGACCGAGTTCCCCTCGCGCACGGGACTCACGGTCACGTCCCACCAGCGGGAGCTCCCGGCGCGGGTCGGACACTCCGCCACGAAGCGCGCCACGCCACCGCCCACCGCCTCCGCCACGGCAGCGCGAACCATCGCTCGCGTGCACGGCGGCCAGAACTCCTCCCACGGGGAGTCCAGGACGTCGTCGAGAGAGGGAATGGCCATGCGCTCCAGGCCGGCCGGATTCACGAACGCGACCCGCCCCGCGAGATCCAGCACCTTCACGCAGTCCGGACTCGCCTCCAGCAACGCCGCCGTGAGTCCTCCAGCCACCTGCACCATGGTCATGCGCCGGCCGCCCCGTTCCAATCCGTCCCACCCGATTCGGCGGCCGATTCCGCGGCACGCAGCTCATGATGCCGCCGCACTGCGCCCTCGACGGTGGAAACGAGCAGGTCCGGCGAGCATGGCTTGGCGAGAATGCGGTACACGTCGCCATACTCGGCGGCCGCAGACACCGACTCCCGATCGGGATACGCGGTCAGCAGCACGCGCATCGTCGAGGGCGTCATGCGCCGCACGCACTGCAGCAGCGCGATCCCCGACAGGTCGGGCATCCGGATGTCGGCGACGATGACGGCGAACGGGGATTCGGCCGTCCGGAGGGCCTCGAGCGCAGGGGCGCCCCCGACGACGGCCGTCACGTCGAACCGGCCAGAGAGAATTCGCTGGACAGTCAGCACAACGTTTACGTCGTCGTCCACGCACAGCACGCGCTCACGCGCGGACTTGGGGAGGGCGAGCCAGGAATGTGGGGTGCTACTGTACACGCACCCGTCTCGCCGGGACGTCCACACCAGCGCGCATCTTGGAGATGTCCATCACTTCGACCTCGAGGATACCGCGGGCTCCCGGAATCCCGAAAGCGCTTTCGCCGAGGAAAGACTCCGTTGGGGACCATCGGGTCACGCCGATTTCAGGACGGTGTGACGGCACCTGCGGTCCTCCGACGCCCGACCGTCCCCGCCACCGTTCTCGCTGGTGTTTACCTTCCCTACATGCCAGAGCGAGCACTGCTGGAGGAGCCGCCCGCCACCGCCACCGACGCGCCCGATCAGGGCGACGTCGAGGAGCGCGCGGCTGCCGGTGGCGCGGAGAAGCGGGAGTACGTGCAGCACATCTTCTCGGAGATCGCGCCGCGCTACGACCTGCTCAACCACCTCCTCAGCTTCAACATCGACAAGCGCTGGCGCCGCAAGGCGCTCGAGGTGCTGCAGTGGACGCGCGCACCCGAAGGACGCTACGTCGACCTCTGCGCCGGCACGCTCGATGTCGCCGCCGAGCTCAGCCGGCGACCCGGATTCCGTGGCGTCGTCCTCGGCGCCGACTTCGCCGAGCCGATGCTGCGCGCGGGGCGTGGCAAGGCGCCGGGTGATACGGTCGTCCCCGTGGTCGCCGACGCGCTCGCACTCCCGCTGCGCGACGGCGAGTCCGACGGCGCGATCGTCGCCTTCGGCATCCGCAACGTCGCGAGCCTGGACGACTGCCTGCGCGAGGTGCATCGCGTCCTCGCGCCCGGCGCGCGCTTCGTCATCCTCGAGTTCACGACGCCGCGCTGGCGACTCGTGCGATGGGGATACCACGCCTACTTCCACCACGTGCTCCCGCTCATCGGTGGGATCGTCAGCGGACACCGCACGGCATACCGCTATCTCCCGAAATCGGTCGCGCACTTCCCTGGCGAGCGCGCGCTCGCGCGGCGCATGATGGACGCGGGATTCCGTGGCGTGGGATTCCGCACGCTCACGCTCGGGATCGCCGCCATCCACTGGGGCGAGAAGTAGTCACGCCGACCGCGCACACCGTGTCGATCAGCGCGCGCCTCGGGCCGCTCCTCCACTCCGCCGCCGCACACGCTCGCGCGACCGGCGCGCCCGTCCTCGCGTGTGCCGTGCTGCGCGTGGACGAAGTCGATCCGCTCGACGTCGCGACCGGAGAGGCAGCGCACGCGTACGATCGGATGTACTGGTCGCGCCCCAGCGAGCACTTCGCGATGGCGGGGATCGGCGCGGCGATGACCTTCGCGGCATCCGGCGCGGATCGCTTCGCGGTCACCGATCACGCGTGGCGTGCGCTGCTCGAGAGCGCGATCGTCGACGACTCCGCGCACGCGAGCACCGACGCGAGCGCGAGTCGCGGAATCGGCCCCACGCTCCTGGGCGGCTTCGCGTTCGATCCCGACGGCCCGCGCTCCGCGCAGTGGAGCGCATTCCCCGCGACGTCGCTGCAGCTCCCGCGGCTGCTCGTCACCGCGATCGATGCTGCGTGCTGGCTCACCGCCAGCGTCCTCGTGGACGCGAACGGCGCGTCCGACGTGGAGCTCCCCGCGCTCGATACGCTCTGGAGCGCACTCGTGAGCTCCCCATCGCGCCATCGCGCCCGCCGTGACGTCATTGCACCGTCGCACGCGGCGCTCTCGTACGACGACGCGCGAGCGCCCGCCGAGTGGCGCGGGCTCGTGGCGACCGCGGTGCGCGAGATTCGCGCGGGAGCGATGGAGAAGGTCGTGCTCGCGCGCGAGGTGCGCGCGCACGCCACCGACGACGCCGCACTCGACGTGGGCGCGATGCTCCACTCGCTGCGCGAGGCGCATCCCGACTGCTTCGTGTTCGGATGCTGGCGCGACGGAGACGCGTTCGTGGGTGCGAGCCCGGAGCGACTCGTGCAGCTTCGCGTGGGCGAGGTGCGCGCGAGCACACTCGCGGGCTCGGTGCGCCGCGGCACGACGGCGGACGACGACGCAGCACTGGCCGCGCGGCTCCTCGTGAGCGAGAAGGATCGCGGCGAGCATGAGGTCGTGCGCCGCGCGCTCTGCGCCGCGCTCGACGAGCTGTGCGACGACGTCTCCGCGCCGCACGAGCCGTCGCTCCTCACGCTCGCGAACGTGCATCACCTGCACACGCCGGTACGCGCGACGCTCCGCCCCGGCGGCTCGCTCCTCGCGCTCGTCGCGCGCATCCATCCCACGCCCGCCGTGGGCGGCGAGCCGCGCAATGCGGCGCTCCGATTCATCCGCGAGCACGAGCGCCTCGATCGCGGCTGGTACGCGGCGCCCATCGGCTGGGTGCAGCGCGACCGCGGCGAGTTCGCCGTCGCGCTTCGATCCGCGCTCGTCACGAGCCGCACGGCGTCGCTCTTCGCGGGATGCGGGATCGTCGCGGATTCGGATCCCGATCGCGAATACGCGGAATCACTCCTCAAGCTGCGCCCCATCAAGTACGCGCTCGCCGCCGCGCTCGCGGCCAGCGACGATGGCGATGATGACGACGACGCGGTCGAGGAGATGGTGGCGGAGAGCGCCTCGTGACCGACCCGAGCTCGCCAGACCGCGCCGCTGCCGCAAGCCTCGGCGCATACGTCGGCGCCTTCGTCGAGGAGCTCGCGCGCTCGGGCGTGCGCAACGTCTGCATCGCGCCGGGCTCGCGCTCCACGCCACTCGCGCTCACGATCGCCGCGCACCCGTCGCTGCGCACGTGGATGCATCTCGACGAGCGCTCGGCGGCGTTCTTCGCGCTCGGTCTCGCGCGCATGTCGGCGACGCCCGTCGCACTCCTCTGCACGTCTGGGACGGCGACCGCGAACTTTCTCCCGGCCGTGGTCGAGGCGCGCGCGGCCGGCGTGCCGCTTCTCGTCCTCACCGCCGATCGTCCGCCGGAGCTGCGCGACGTCGGCGCGGCGCAGACGATCGACCAGACGCGGCTGTATGGAGCGCACGTGAAGTGGTTCGTGGACGTCGCGCTTCCCGAGGCGACGCCCGAGCTGCTGCGTTACGCGCGCACGCTCGCCTGCCGCGCGACGGCGCTCGCGAGTGCCGCACCCGCCGGACCGGTGCATCTCAACTTCCCGTTCCGCGAGCCGCTCATCCCGGTTGCGACCGAAGCGCCCGCGACGCTGAGCGATGCGGATGCGCTCGCGTGGACCGGTCGCGCGAACGGTGAGCCGTGGGTCAGCGTCCACGATGCGCCGCCAGCCGCGGACCCGGCGACGCTCTCGCGCATCGCGCAACTGCTGCGCGACGCCGAGCGTCCGCTGATCGTGTGCGGGCCACAACCGGATCCCGCACTCGCGGCACCGCTCGCGCAGCTCGCGAGTGCGCTCGACGCCCCGCTGCTCGCGGATCCGCTGTCGCAGCTTCGCTGGGGCGCGCACGATCACTGCGCGATCATCGATCGCCACGACGCGACGCTGCGCGACGAGGTGACGGCGGCGTCGCTCGTGCCCGACGTGATCGTGCGCATCGGCGCGATTCCCACGTCCAAGCCGCTGCTGCAGTACATGCAGCGGCACGCGACCGCACGTCAGCTCGTGATCGATGCCGCGCGCTGGCCCGATCCGCTGCACACCGCCGCGGAGCTGGTGCACGCCGACCCGCGCGCGTTCGCCGAGCAACTACTCGGCGCGATCGACGGCGGGGCGACGCGTTCGGGTGACTGGCTCGCGAGATGGCGCCGCATCGACGATGCCGCCAGCCGAGCGCTTCGTGCATACGTCGACTCGTTGGGCGCGGAAGCGTTCGATGGACGCGCGCTCGCCGAGGTCGCGGCCGCGATCCCGGATGGCGGCACGCTGATGGTGAGCAGCAGCATGCCGGTGCGCGATCTCGACTCGTTCGCCGGCGGCGACGGGCGCGCGCTGCGCATCCTCGCAAATCGCGGCGCGAACGGGATCGACGGCGTGATCTCGACCGCGCTCGGCGCGGCGGCAGCGGGCGCAAATGGCGGTGCCCCGCTCGTTCTCGTCGTCGGCGACCTCGCGTTCTACCACGACATGAACGGCCTCCTCGCCGCCAAGCTGCATGGGCTCGATGCGACGATCGTCGTCGTGAACAACGACGGTGGCGGGATCTTCTCGTTCCTCCCACAGGCCGGGCATCCGGAGCATTTCGAACAACTGTTCGGCACGCCCCACGGGCTCGAGTTCGCCTCCGCGGCCGCGATGTACGGCGCGCGCTACACACGGGCGGCGTCGCACGACGCGCTGCGCGCCGCCGTCGTTGCGGGAGTGCGCGGGCGCGGCCTGCACATCGTGGAGCTGCGCACCGATCGCGCGCGCAATGTCGCGCTGCACCGCGATGCGTGGCGCGCGGTGGCGGACGCAATTCACGAAACGCGCAACGAGGCGTGACCGCGCTCGACGTCGACGCTGGCGACGGGCTCACGATTCACGTCGAGCGTGAGGGAAGCGGCTCCGCGCTCCTGCTCCTCCATGGCTTCACCGGGTCGACGATCACGTGGAGTACGCTCCGCGAAGCGCTGCGCGATCGATTCGAGCTCCTCATCGTCGACCTGCCTGGACACGGGCGCTCGTCGGCGCCCGCGGATCCTGCGCGCTACGCTCTCCGCCGCGTCGCCGACGATCTCGCGCGCGTCCTCGACGCGCTCGGCGTCGCGCGCACGACGGCGCTGGGCTACTCGATGGGCGCTCGTACCGCACTGCAGCTCGCGCTGGCGCACCCGGAGCGCGTGAGCGCGCTCGTCCTCGAGAGCGGCTCGCCCGGCATCGGTGATCCCACGGAGCGCGCGGCACGCATCGTCGCCGACGAGGCGCTCGCCACGTCGATCGAGCGCGACGGCATCGGCGCGTTCGTGGACCGATGGGAGAAGCTCCCGCTCTGGGCGAGCCAGGACGCCCTGCGACCGGTGGCGCGCGCGCGCCTCCGCGCGGAGCGCCTGGCGCAGCGACCGCAAGGGCTCGCGAATTCGCTGCGCGGCGCCGGAGCCGGCATCGCACCGCCAGTCACGGATCGACTGGGGACGATCGCCACGCCCGTGCTCCTCGTCGCTGGCGCGCTGGACGCGAAGTACGTCGCGCTCGGCCGGATGATGCGCGAGCGACTCCCCGACGCGCGACTGGAGGTCGTCGCCGATGCCGGGCACGCCGTCCATCTGGAGCGGCCGGAAACGTTCGCCGCGATCGTGGGTGCCTTTCTCGACGCCCTGCCAGAGGCCAATCGGGCGTCGCCTTTGTAAGTTGACTGTGGCGCGAGCGGAACGGCGCGCCATGGAATCGCGAGATCGAAAGGAGCGTAGATGAACGTCGAGTGGGAAACGATCAAGCCGTACCAGGACATCCGCTACGAGCGGGCGAAGAGCGATCCTGGCGTCGTCAAGATCACGATCAACCGGCCGGAAGTGCACAATGCCTTCCGCCCCGAAACCGTGGGTGAGCTCATCGACGCGTTCGATGACATCCGCGATGACATGACGAGCGGTGTCGTGCTCCTCACCGGCGAGGGGACGCAGGCCTTCTGCTCCGGCGGCGACCAGCGCGTGCGCGGACATGGCGGCTACGTCGGCGAGAGCGATCGCACGCCGCGGCTCAACATCCTCGACGTCCAGAAGCAGATCAAGTATCTCCCCAAGCCGGTGATCGCGGTGGTTGCCGGTTACGCGGTTGGCGGTGGACACGTGCTGCACCTCGTGTGCGATCTCACCATCGCCGCCGACAACGCGCGCTTCGGCCAGGCCGGCCCGCGCGTCGGGAGCTTCGACGGCGGCTACGGCAGCGCGTATCTCGCGCGCGTCGTCGGGCACAAGAAGGCGCGCGAGATCTGGTATCTCTGCCGACAGTACAGCGCGCAGGAAGCGTTCGACATGGGGCTCGTGAACACCGTCGTCCCGCTCGAGCGACTGCACGACGAGGCGATGCAGTGGGCGCGCGAGATCATGGAGAAGAGCCCGACCGCGCTGCGCTTCCTCAAGGCGTCGTTCAACGTCGACACCGACGGACAGGCGGGACTGCAGCAGCTCGCCGGCGACGCGACGCTGCTGTACTACCTCACGGACGAGGCGAAGGAAGGCAAGAACGCCTTCCTCGAGAAGCGGAAGCCCGACTGGTCCAAGTTCCCGCGCTTCCCGTGAGCGTGACACCCGTGGTGACGCAGAGCGCGCCACCATCGCGCGCGAAGGCGTGGCTGCTCGCATCGCGCCCCGCAACACTTCCGGCGGCGGCCGTTCCCGTGCTCGTTGGAACGGCCTGCGCCATCGCGCTCGGCGCGCATTTCAAGCTGCTCGTCTTCGCGGTCACGCTGCTGTCGGCGCTGTTCATCCAGATCGGGACCAACTTCGCCAACGACTACTCGGACTTTCATCGCGGCGCCGACCATGCGGGGCGTCTCGGTCCCACGCGCGTGACGCAGAGCGGGTTGATCGATCACGAGGCGGTGCGTCGCGGGATCGTCGTCGCCTTCGGGATCGCCACGCTGCTCGGCGCGTACCTCGCGTACGTGGGCGGGTGGCCGATCATCGCGATCGGAGTCTTCTCGATCATCTGCGGACTCGCATACACGGGCGGCCCGTGGCCGTTCGGCTATCACGGTCTGGGCGACGTGTTCGTCTTCGTCTTCTTCGGACTGATCGCGGTGACGGGGACGGCGTACCTGCAGCTCGGCACGTGGTCCACGCTCGCACTCGTGATCTCGGTTCCGATCGGTCTGCTGGTCACGAACATCCTCGTCATCAACAACCTGCGCGATCTGCCGACCGACGAGGCCGCCGGGAAGCGCACGCTCGCGGTGCGGATCGGGGACGGTGGAACACGTCTCCAGTACGTTCTCTTCGCCGACATCGCGTATCTCTGGATCGCGTGGCTCGCGGTGACCGGAGCCAATCGCAACCTGTTCCTCCTCGCACCGCTCGCGTCGTATCCGCTCGCCCACATCGCCATCGGGAAGGTCAAGCGCGGAGCAGCAGGGCGCGATCTCAATCCGCTGCTGAAGCAGAGTGGGCAGGTACTGCTCGTCTTCGGATTGCTCGTCGCAGTTGGCCTGATCCTCCCGCGCGCGCTGTAGCGCGGCAGCGCGCGAGCAACATGACGGCGCCCGCGACCGCTCCCCTTCCCGACTGGCTCGCGCATCGCGCGGCGACGACGCCCGCGCGCCTCGCTCTGCTCGCGGACGGCACATCGTGGAGCTTCGCTGCGCTCGATGATGCGGTGACGCGCCTCGCTCAGCGCCTGGCGACGGCGGGCGTGCGCGCGGGAGATCGTGTCGCGATGCTGATCCGCAACGGCGCCGGCGCCGCGATGCTCCCACACGCCACGCTGCGGCTCGGCGCGACGGTCGTCCCGCTCAACGTACGGCTCGGCGACACGGAGCGCGCGTGGCAGTTGAAGGATTGCGGCGCGCGCACCCTCGTTGCCGACGCGCGAACGATCGACGCGGCGAAACGCGCGAGCGCGGAGCTCGGGATCACGCTGGTCGATCCTGACACGTCCGACGCCGCCGCGATCGGCGACGTCGAGCTGCGGCTCGAGCACGATCCAGCGCACGTCCTCGCGCTCATCTATACGTCGGGGACCACGGGTGAGCCGAAGGGTGCCATGCTCACCGTGTCGAACTTCTGGTGGAGCGCGACCGGCTCCGCCCTCAACCTCGGCACGCACGCCGACGACCGCTGGCTCGCGGCACTCCCGCTCTTTCACGTGGGCGGCCTCTCGATCGTGATGCGCGCGGCCATTTACGGCATCACCGCCGTAGTGCACGATGGCTTCGATGCGGACGCGGTGAATCGCGCGATCGAGCACGATCGCGTCACGATGGTATCCGTAGTCGCCGTGACGCTGCAGCGCATGCTCGACGCATGGGGCGAGCGCGCGTATCCCGCGTGGCTTCGCTGCGTGCTGCTCGGCGGCGGTCCGGCGCCGCGCCCATTGCTCGAGCGCTGCGCGCGCTTCGACATCCCCGTCGTGCAGACGTACGGACTCACGGAGACGACCTCGCAGCTCGCGACGCTCGCCCCTGACGACGCGCTCCGCAAGCTCGGCTCCGCCGGACGCGCGATCTACCCGAACGCGCTGCGCGTCGTCGATGCGGACGACGACGATGTCGCTCCCGGTGAGGCTGGGGAGATCGTGGTGCGCGGACCGGTGGTGATGGCGGGATACGCGGAGCGACCCGAGGCGACCGAGCGCGCGATGCGCGGTGGCTGGCTGCACACGGGCGACGTCGGAACGCTCGACGTCGACGGTTATCTGTACGTCCTCGATCGCCGCGACGATCTCATCATCACGGGTGGCGAGAACGTCTACCCGGCCGAGGTCGAGGCCGCGCTCCTCGCGCACGCGTCGGTCGCTGAAGCCGGTGTGATCGGCATCCCGGACGACACGTGGGGGCACCGCGTCGTCGCGATCGTCCGCGTGCACGACGGCGAATCGATCGATGGCGACGCGCTCGTTGCGCATTGCCGCGCGCGGCTCGCGCGGTACAAGGCGCCGAGCGAGATTCTGATTGTTGCCGACCCACTGCCGCGCACCGCGTCGGGAAAGCTGCGGCGCAGCGCGCTCCGCGAGCATCACTCCACGCACTTCACTCGACGCCCATGACGATCCCGAACGCCGATTCGCAGCAGGAGACGGTAGCCGCGCTCGCGGAGCTGCGCACCGTGAAGACACCGAGCCTGGTCGACCTCCTTGGCATCGAGGTGATCGAGCTCACGCGTGAGCTCGTGGTGCTGACGATGCCGGTGGACGAGCGCACGCGCCAACCATTCGGCATCCTGCACGGCGGCGCCTCGGTCGCGCTCATCGAGAGCGCCGTGTCCCTCGGTGCCTGGCGCAACGTCGACCGCGCAAGCGAAGCAGCCGTCGGCCTCGAGATCAACGCGAACCACCTGCGCGCCAAGCGCGACGGCATCGTGCGCTGCGTCGCCACCCCCATCCACCGCGGCCGCTCGACCCAGGTCTGGACCGCCACCATCACCGACGAACAGGACCGCCCCATCTGCACCGGCCGCTGCACGCTCGCGGTCGTGCCGGTCCGCTAACTGCAACTGCGTTTTGACAGGACAAGGGCGGATAACGGCGGATAAGAACAACCACA
>Ga0207657_10006733_pt1 | contig 11863 bp, 7 predicted proteins | sample KBSC33metaG_FD_184316 | JGI IMG/M metagenome (GOLD analysis project Ga0207657, IMG submission 184316) | Corn rhizosphere microbial communities from Kellogg Biological Station, Michigan, USA - KBS C3-3 metaG (SPAdes) (version 2) | ecosystem: Host-associated > Plants > Roots > Rhizosphere > Soil ...
CGGCAGCTTCGGGAGGACGAATGAGCGAGTCGGCGGCCATAAGCGAAGCCTACAATAAAGTTACGTTTGATACTATCTCGCGATCCTCTCCGTTCGGGAAGGCAAGCGAAGGCCCGGGCCCATCGGCATTGCGCGCGGAGCGAGGCAATCCCAGTCCGACGCTTTCCGACCTGGATTGCTTCGTGGCTTATTGCTCCAGCTGCTGGGCCAAGGTCAGCTTTATCCGCGCCACCTTCTCGGGCGTGATCGGCCCAAGCAGGCCGCGCATCTCCGGCGGCAAATGCCCGACCGGATCGCCATTGGTCTGGAACACATAATGGTCGAACAGCATGCGCCAGACCCGCTTCTGATCCTCCGGCAGGCCGCGTAGCGATATCAGCCCCAACATCAGCGCGTCATAAGGTCGGCCAAGCCCGGCGGGAGCCGGGTTCCACCAGTAATTGACGAAGGCATTGACGGCATCCAGCGACTCGACCCCATGCCACCAATAATAAGGCAGATAGATTGCGTCGCCCGGCTCCAGCACCGCCGTCTGGGCGTGCGCCATCGCCTCGGCGAACTTCGGGAAGCGTTCGAGATCGGGATTGGCGAGCTCGACAAGACTGACCGGCGTGCCCGCGGGTGTGAGCTCGAATGGACCGCAATAGAGGTTGGGGAGCTGCTCGGGCGGGAAAAGGGTGAAGCGCCGCCGCCCGGTCATCACCACCCCGACATTCTCCATCGTGTCGTAATGGGTGGCGACCTGGATCTTGTTGCCGATCCAGATGCGCGGGACGACGCCAGCATCAACCAGCGGGATCCGGTTTTCGTCGACGAAACCGGGAAGCAGATCGGGCACCGCGATCGATTGCACCGCCATCGCATAGGGCGCCTGCTCGTGCTGGTCGCGCAGCAGCCGGTCGAGGAACGGCTCGATCGGCGTCAGCCCACGCTGGAAGTTTAGCGCCTTCAGGTCGGGCGTGTAGAAGAAGGCGCCCTTGATCTCGGGAGGCCCAAGCACCGCCGCGATCGGTTCCGAGTGGCTGAAGCGCTTGAGATAGGCGACCGCCGCCTCGGGCGAGGTCCGCCCCGCCTGCACCGCCGGCCAATCCCTGCCGAGCCCGCGCATGATCACCGGCTGGCAGGCGGGCCGTATCTCGGCATCGAACCGCGCACGGTCGACGCTATCGACCTCGCGGATCGGGCGTGGTTGCGGGAGGGTCATGCGCCGACCTTACGACGCCCGCGCAAGCGCCGCATCCCCCAGGCTATTGTGCCGGCGCAGGAATTCGGCCTGCGTGGGCAGCGAGTCGGCGGTCGCCGCGATCACCTCACGGATATGCTTGAGCCGGGTGAGCGTCTCGGCGTCGGGCAGCAGATCGGCAGCGGGATGATAGGCCCCAGCCTCGATTCCCTGGCCGACCATCACCGACAGCCAGCTCGTCTCGGTGAACAATTCCTCATGCTCGCGGAAGATGCGGCCGTTAGCGCGGAACATGTCGAGCTTGGCGGCAAGCCCCGGCGGCGGCGGCAAGGTGCGGCAATAGTCCCAGAAGGGGGAATCGTGGCGCCGCGTCGCCTTGTAATGCAGCACCAGGAAGTCGCGGATATCGACATATTCGCGCGCCGTCTGGGCATTGTAACGCTCGATCTCGACCGGCTTGATGTCGCGCGTCGGGAACAGGGTCAACAGCCGCGCGATGCCGGTCTGGACGAGGTGGATGCTGGTCGATTCCAACGGCTCGAGAAAGCCCGAGGCGAGACCGAGCGCGACCACATTCTTGTCCCACACCTTCCGGCGATGACCCGCCTGGAAACGCAGCTGGCGCGGCTCGGCCAGTGCCGGCCCGTCGAGGTTGGCGAGCAGGATCGCCGCCGCCTCGTCATCGGACATGTGTGCGCTCGAATAGACATGGCCGTTGCCGATCCGGTGCTGGAGCGGGATGCGCCATTGCCAGCCGGCGGCCCGCGCGGTCGATCGGGTGAGCGGATTGCGATCGCCGCCAAGCTCGCACGGCACCGCGAGCGCGCGGTCGCACGGCAGCCATTCGCCCCAATCCTCGAAACCGGCCTTCAGCGTCTGCTCGATCAGCAGACCGCGGAAGCCCGAACAATCCACGAAGAAATCGCCTTCGACCAGCGCGCCGCTTTCGAGCCGGAGCGACTCGACATAGCCGGTCTCGCCATTCCGCAGCACCTCGACGATCTTGCCCTCGGTGCGCACCACCCCGTTCGCCTCGGCCATGCGGCGCAGGAAGCGTGCGTAGAGGCTCGCGTCGAACTGGAAGGCGTAGGAGATCTGCGACAAAGGCGAATTGGGCTGATCCGGCCGGGGATGTTCGAACCGGCCCTTGAGCGCGGCGACGATGCTCAGCGAATAATCGTCGAGCGGCGTCGCGTCGCCGAGACCGAGCCCCTTCAGCCAGTGATGATGGAATTCGACCCCCATCATGTCGAGCCCGTAAAAGCCGAACGGATGGACGTAGCGGTGGCCGATATGGGCCCAGTCGCGGAATTCGATCCCCAATTTGTAGGTGCCGTTGGTGGCGCGCACGAATTCCGCCTCGTCGAGCCCGAGCATCGCATTGAACAGGTTGATCTGCGGAATCGTCGCCTCGCCGACGCCGACCGTGCCGATCTCCTCGGATTCGACCAATTCGATCCGCAGTCCGGTCGCGCCCATGATGCGCGATATCGCGGCTGCCGCCATCCAGCCGGCGGTGCCTCCACCGACGATGACGAGCCGGCGGATCGGATTGGGGATCATTGCGGCTGGCCGGTGAAGGGCATGAACCCAGGCATTTCGTCCCCGAACGAGAAAGTGGGCGTCGGCGCGGATGCGGGGGCGGTGGCGGCGATGAAATCCGCATGGGTCGGCAGTGCCTCTGCCGTACGCAGATAGGCGATGCGCATCTCCTCGAGCGCCTGTGCGACGCGGGCCTCGTCGAGCGCATCGGCCGGGGGTTCGTAATCCTCCGGCACGATATGCTGGCCAAGCATCACCGCCACCCAGCTCGCGGTGCCGAACAGATCATAGCCTTCGCGGAAAAGGCGCCCCTTGGCGCGGAACAGGTCGATCCTGCGCTGGAGGCTGTCCGGGATCTCCATCGTCCGGCAATGATTCCAGAAGTCGGAATCGGTGCGCGTCGTCGCCTTGTAATGAAGGACGATGAAGTCGCGTATATCCTCGTACAGATCACGAAGCTGACGGTTGAATTCGTCCCGCTCGACCGGATTGAAGCGTTTGTCGGGGAAGAGCGAGATCAGCCGCGCGATCGCGGCCTGGACGACGTGGATGCTGGTCGATTCGAGCGGTTCGACAAAGCCTGACGAGAGGCCCATCGCGATCACGTTCCTGGTCCAGCTCGCCTTGCGCCGCCCGGTGGTGAAGCGCAGCCGGCGCGGCTCGGCGATCGGCTCCGCTTCGAGATTGGCGAGCAGGATGCGCTGGGCTTCGTCATCGTCAAGGAACTGGCTGGAATAGACGATGCCGTTGCCCATGCGGTGCTGAAGCGGGATGCGCCATTGCCAGCCCGAGGCATGCGCGGTGGCGCGGGTAAAGGGATCGGGCGGCCCCGCCAGCGACGTCGGAACCGCGATCGCGCGGTCGGCCGGGAGCCATTTCGTCCAATCCTCATAGCCAGTGCCGAGCGCCTCCTCGATCAGCAGGCCGCGGAACCCCGAGCAATCGAGGAACAGGTCGCCCGCGATCGTCTGGCCGCCCGCCAGCGTCACCGACCGCACGAAACCGTCTTCGGGCCGGAGCGTCACGTCGACGATCTTGCCCTCGATCCGCTGGACACCCCCACGCTCGGCATAACGGCGCAGATATTTGGCATAGAGCGACGCGTCGAAATGGAAGGCATAATAAAGCTGTTTGAGCGGAAAGCGCGCCTCCGCCGGAGCGCGTGCGAAACGGCCCATCGACGCGGCGACCGCGCTCATCGACCAGGCCGAGATGTCCGGCAGCACGCGCCGCTTGCGCTCGCGCAGATAAAGCTGGTGGAAATGGATCCCGTTCAAATCCTCGCCATGCTCTCCGAACGGATGGAAATAGCGTTCGCCGATCCCGCCCCAGTTCACGAATTCGATGCCGAGCTTGTAGGTGCCCTGGGTCTCGCGCAGGAATTCGTCGTCGTTGAGGCCGAGCATGCGGTTGAAGTTGATGATCGGCGGGATCGTCGCCTCGCCCACGCCGACCGTCCCGATCTCCTCGGACTCGACCAGGGTGATGCGCGTGTAGCCATTGTTCATGAAGCGCGACATCGCCGCCGCCGCCATCCAGCCAGCGGTGCCGCCGCCGACGATGACGATATCCTCGATCGTATGCTCGTTCATCGTGCGGCTTGCCTTTGGATATTGCCCAGGAACTGCGCCTGAGTGGGGAGTGCGGGAATCTGGCGCGCGATCCGCTCGCGCATCGCGGCCATGGTCCGTTCGGATTGGACCGAAGGCACGATGTCGATCAGCGGATCGATATGGGTCGGGATCACGCTTTGGCCTAGCAGCACCGCGAGCCAGCTGTCGCGGCTGAACGTCTCTTCCTCGTAAAAGGGCAGACGGCCGCGTTCGCGGAACAAGTCGAGCGTGTGCTTGAGACTGAGCGGAGGTGCCGTGTCACGCATGCGGCGCCACAAGGGTTCGGCGCGATCCGCGGTCGCGTAGTGAAGCACGAGGAAGTCGCGCACGCGATCACTCTCGGCCGCGCATTGGCGGTTATAATCCCACAGTTCGACCGGGGCGCAATCGCGGTCGGGCATCATCGCCACCAGTCGGTCGATCGCACTGTGTGCGAGGTGGAGATTGGTCCATTCGAGCGGCTCGACCATCGTCGCGGCATCGCCCAAAGCGACGCAATTGCGCAGCCATGGCTCGGGCCGGCGGCCCTGGCGGATCGTGATCGGCGCCTGCGGATCCACGCCGGCATGTCCGCGCAAAGTGCGTGCGGCCTTGTCGTCGCTGATCTCGCCCGATGCGTAGGCGAAACCATGCGAGGTGCGGCTCCGCGATGGCGCGACCCAGCGCCAGCCCGCCCCATGCGCGATACAGATGTCGAGTGGCGAGGGGTCAGCGGCGGGCGCGGCATCGGCGAAGAGCAATCGGTCGCAGGGCAGCCATGCGCTCCAATCCTCATATGCGGTGTCGAGCGCGCTCCGCAGCAACGCGCGTGGACCGGTGCAGTCGACGAACAGATCGGCGGACAATGTGCTGCCGTCGTCGAGCGCGAGGCTCTCGATGAAGCCGTCCTCACCCCGCAGGTTGACGCCGCTAAAGCCGCCCGGCCGCTCGATCGCGCCGAGATGGAGCGCATAGGCCCGCATCATCTGCGGATAAAGGACCGGGTCGAGCGCGAGACCATATCCGAAATGCGCGAACGGCGATTCAAGATCATCGTCGGGCAGGAGGAAACGGCCTGCACGCGCCATCTGCGCCGCGGGCGAATAGGCATCGAACGGCTGGGTCGCCCCGAGCCTCGCCTGGCGAATCCAGTGCACGTGGAAGGAGGCGGTGCCGATCCCCTGCCCATAGCGGTCATAGGCATGGACATAAGAGGGGCGGTCGCCGGCCCACCCGCCAAATTCGGTGCCGAGCCGAAAGCTGCAATTGGCGCGCAGCAAGGCATCGCCGTCGCTCATGCCGAGATCGCGGTGGAATTCGATGATGGACGGCAAGGTAGAGCCGATCCGCTCGACCAGTGCATCAACCGGCGGTGGCAACGCAGCCACCGTCACGCGCAGCGCGGGGATCTTCCGGCGCAAGGCCGCCGCCGCGGACCAGCCGAGCAGCCCGCCCCCCACCACGACGACATCGCGCATCTTTTCAGCGGTCACGCCGCATCTTTCATCGGGCAATAGCGGCGGAGATAGGCACCATGATCCTCCATCATCTCCGACAGGCCGTGGATGTCGGCGGCGAGCTTGCGCATCCCCGCGACCAGGCTTTCGGGCGAAGGCGCATCGGCGCGCAGATCATGGCCTTGCGGGATGACCCGCTGACCAAGATAGACCGCGACCCAGCTCGCATCGAGGAACACGCCCTCGCGATATTTCACGACGCGCCCACGCCTGCGGAAGAGCTCCATCTTTTCGGCCAGGCTGTCCGGTATCTCCATCGTCCGGCAATAATCCCAATAGGGCGTGTCGGCCCGCTCGGTCGCGTGATAATGAAGGATCAGGAAGTCGCGGACGCGATCATATTCGAGGTCGATCAGCCGGTTGAACTCGTTGCGGTCGACCGGAGAGATTTCGTCTTGCGGAAACAGTTCGAGCAAGGCGGTGATCGCCGCCTGGATCAGGTAGATGCTGGTCGATTCCAACGGCTCGAGAAAGCCCGAGGCGAGCCCGACGCCGACGCAATTATTGACCCAGCTGCGCCGCCGCCGCCCCGCCTTGAAGCGCAGCACGCGCGGTTCGGCGATCGGCTCGCCCTCCACCGCCCCGATCAAGGCGGCAGCCGCGTCATCATCCGACAGAAACTGGCTCGAATAGACATAGCCGTTCCCGGTGCGATGCTGGAGCGGGATGCGCCAGCGCCAGCCATGCGGCATTGCGATCACGCCGGTATAAGGCGTGACCGGGCCGGCGGTGCGGCAGGGCATGGCGGTGGCGCGATCGTTGAGCAGCCATCTGGACCAATCCTCGAACGGCTCGCTCAACGTCTTGTCGAGCAGGAGCGAGACGAAGCCCGAGCAATCGACGAACAGGTCGCCTTCGATCCGCTCGCCATTTTCGAGCTGGACCGACGTCACGTCGCCGCTCTCGCCATCGCGGTGGACGGCGACGATCCGGCCCTCGGTGCGCTTCGCGCCCATCTTTTCCGCAATCCCGCGGAGGTAAGGCCCATAGAGGGTGGCGTCGAACTGATAGGCATAGCCGAAGGTGGAATCGAGCCGACGTGAATCATGTGACGGCAGCGCGAAACGATTCATCCGCGCCATCGTGCAAGCCATCGAAAAAAGATCGAGATCGGGCACATTCATGCCTTGCTGCTTCAATCGCAGCCAGAATTGATGGAAGTCGATCTCGCCTCCGCCCGGACCGAACGTGCCGAACGGGTGGATATAGCTATCGCCGATCCGCCCCCAGTTCACGAATTCGATCCCAAGCTTGAAGGTGGCGCGGGTCGCGGCCATGAAATCGGCCTCGTCGATGCCGAGCCGTTCGTTGAAGGCGCGGATATGCGGCAGCGTCGCCTCGCCCACCCCGACGATGCCGATCGCCTCCGATTCGACCAGATGGACGTCGCAGCGGCCGGGCAGCAGTTTCGCCAGCGCGGCGGCGGCCATCCACCCGGCGGTTCCGCCGCCCACGATCACCACGCGCTTCGCGGCCATGCCGCACCTCCCCCCGACTCTTATACTATGCCGTTTTGCGACATCATGAGGCTCCGCCGACGGACCGGTCAACCCGCGCTCCGACCGGCGCGGATGTCTCTGAGCTGCCCTCACGCGTTGCATATTGGCCACAATCTGGCGTTTCGTGGTCAGATTCGACCCGTTCACGCTAGATTTATGAAACCATCTTGCTCAATCCCGCAACCCAAGTTATCGCTACAGTAACTGGACGACGCGACCATGAAGTCCGCAGTTGCCATATAGGGGGAGGAATGCCGATGCTTCGTTCTGATACCATGAATCCGTTTTCCGGTTCTTTCGGGCGGGTTCTGAAGAGCGGCGTTTCCGCTTTTGCTTTGTGCGCGATGACAGCGCCGGTCATGGCCCAGACGGCGTCCGCCTCGGGTCAGGCACCGGGGGACAGCGCACCCGGGGCAAAGGAAGTCGTGATCACCGGCATCCGCCGCAGCCTTGCCAATTCGCAGAACATCAAGCGCAATTCGGATACGGTCGTCGACGCCATCACGGCCTCGGATATCGGCGCTCTGCCCGACCGTTCGGTGACCGAGGCGCTGCAGCGCGTTCCCGGCGTGGCGATGAACCGTTTCGCGGGCAGCAACGATCCCGATCACTTTTCGGTGGAAGGTTCGGGCGTCGTCGTTCGCGGCCTCAATTTCGTCCGGTCGGAATTCAATGGTCGCGATACGTTCGCCGCGGGCGTTGGCGGACAGGCGATCAATTTTGCCGATGTCCCCGCCGAGTTGCTGGGCTCGGTCGAAGTTTACAAGAACGCTACCTCGGAAATGATCGAGGGCGGTCTTGCCGGCACTGTCAATCTCAACACGCGCAAACCGTTCGACAGCAAGGGCTTCCATATCGGCGTCGATGTCGAAGCCAATTACGGCGACCTGGAGAAGCGTCTGTCCCCCACCTGGTCGGGGCTGATCAGCGACACGTGGGACACCGGCATCGGCCGCATCGGCCTGTTGGCATCGGCTTCCTTCTCGCAGATCCGTTCGCAGTCGATGGGCGTCAGCGTGTCGAACATTCAGACGCGCGACAACACGATTGCGGTCGTGCTCAATACGAAGGGCCAGTTGATCTGCCGCAACCCCCTTCCCGGAACTACCGACACGACCACCCTGCCTCCCTCGGGCGCGGCATGCGGCGCCGCCAACGGCCCCGGATCGGACGGCCTGCTCGACCCGGCGGCGGTGCGCTACGCGCCGATCGGCGGCCAGTTTCGACAGGAAGATTATAACCGCAAACGGCGGGGCATCAGTCTAGCGGCGCAATGGGAGAGCCTGGACCGGCGTGCGGTCCTGACCGCGCAATTCCTGCGTACCAGTTCCGAAAATGCGTGGGGCGAGCATACGTTCGAAACCGGCTCGGACCTGTCCGAATATAATACCTATCCTTATGGGTGCCAGCAGAACACGAACGGCCCGTCGACCAGCAATAGCACCAACAATGGCGCCACCACCCGAGCGGAATGCCCGGTCGGAACGACGCAGAATTACACCTATGACAAGAATGGCGTGTTCGAGAAGGGCTACATCACGGCCCCCGGCGGCGGCTGGCGCGGCAATGTCGGCACCGCGGTCGTCGGCGGCATGCAGCAGAGCCTCTCGCGCGGCCAGATCGACGAACGCAACCGCGTCATGGATTATGGCCTGAACTTCAAATTCGCGCCGAGTGATCGGCTCTCGATGAATTTGGATGCCGATTATACGAAGGCGCAGCACGACAATCTCGATTTCCGCGTATTCGGATCGACCTTCGCGGACGAGTCGCTCGACATCTCGGGCAATCTGCCGATCATCATCCCGCACAAGCCCCTTGCGCTTACTTATTCGTGGGCGACGCCGGATCCGAAGCTGGTTGCCGAAAGTGATTCCCAGTATTTTACCGATCGCAATAATGAATTCTGGCGCGCGGCCATGGACCATGCGGAGCATTCGACCGGCCATGAATGGGCGGGGAAAGCCGATTTCGTCTACAATTTTGCCGGTGACGATCCCTTCCTGAAGCACGTCAAGTTTGGCGCGCGATATGCCGACCGAGAGGAAACGGTTCGGTACACGACTTATAATTGGGGCGCGTTGAGCGAAGTCTGGGGTGGGGCGGGCCCTGTCTCGATGGCCAAAGTCTCCCAGAATACGGACTTCTTCACCTTCAAGAACTTTTTCCGCGGCGCGACCACGCCCCCGCCGTCAGCCTATTATTATAATGGCGACATGATCGGGAACTACAACTCGACGGCAACTTTCTTCAAGTCGATTGCGGCTCAGGGGATTGGAAGCGGCTGGGTTCCCTTGGCCGAACGCACCGGGGCAATAGCCGGCACGCCTTATTTGCCGAACGAAATCCAGGACGTCAGCCAAAAAAGCAAAGATGCTTATGTGATGCTGAGTTTCGGCCGCAACGAGCCGCTCTTCGGTAACGTAAGGATGTCGGGAAATATCGGTCTGCGTTACGTCAACACGCGCGTCCGTTCGGGAGGCTCGATCTTCATTACGAAGCAGTCGATCGGCGTCGATCAGAGCTATGCGCAACGTTGCACCATCCCAACCACGCTGCCACCCGGCGTGCCGCCGGGCGTGGTGCTCGGCCAGCCCGGAGGCATATGCGCACTCGGGCCGGAGAATTACGCACAGCTCGAGAAGTTCGGAAGCGGCGCTGCCACGCCGAGCGTCGCGAGCACGAAAGACGATCAGTGGCTGCCCAGCCTCAATTTGAAGTTCGACATCACGCATAACTTCCTGATGCGTTTCGCGGCTTCGGAGGTGATGACGCTGCCGGATCTGGCAAGCATCCGAAATTCGTTTGGCGCGTCGTTCAACTCGACCGACAACTCGATATCCTTCAGCTTGGGCAATCCCCTGCTCAAGCCCGCAACGGCGCAGCAGTTCGATCTGACCGCGGAATGGTATTTCGCCAAGGTCGGCTCGCTGACGGTCAATGCATTCTACAAGAGGGTCCACAACTTCTTCTATGCTGCACAGATAGCGCGGAACTTCACGCAAAATGGCGTGACGCTCCCGATCGAAGTCCGGATACCGTCAAACTATAACGGCTACGGCAAGATCATGGGCTTCGAGGCCGCCTATCAGCAGACGTTCGATTTCCTTCCCGGCCTGTTCAGCGGCTTCGGAACGGACCTTTCTTATACGTACCTGAAAAGCAGCGGACTGCCGAACAGCTTCCTCAATGGCGGAAGTGCCGATAATAGCGCGCCAACCGGCGTAGGGCGTCTGCCGCTAGAGCAATTGTCGAAGCACAACATCAATGCGACGCTCTTCTACGAAAAGGGTCCGGTGTCGTTGCGCGCGGCCTATACATGGCGCTCGCGCTTCCTGCTGACGGCAGCAGACGTCATCCAGCCCTATTTCCCGATCTACAATGCTGCCGAGGGGCATCTCGATGCCTCGGCGTTCCTGACGGTCACGAAGGGGCTGCGGATCGGTATCCAGGGCGTGAACCTCAACAACGGCAAGACCAACACGTTGCAGCAATTTACTGTCGACGGAAAAATCGGTCCTCGCACCTACTTCATCAGCGACCGCCGCTATTCGTTCATCCTGCGCGGCAACTGGTAAGCTCGACATCCAATCAAGCCTTCAAACCCCTCCGCCGCGGCGGAGGGGTTTTTGTTTGCGGGTGGCGCATCCGCCATATCCGCGTGCTGGGGCGGCCATCCGACGGTGTTCAACAGCATCGGATGGCCGCGGCAGGCGGCTCGATCGCACGATCCGGTGTCGGAACCGGTTTGGTTGATGCCCCTGGCCCGAAATTGCTGGAGGCCCGCTACCTTCAGGGGCGAAGCCGTTGGCCCAGGCGGTGCATTTCGAGCGCTAAGCCATAGGGAATGCGCTGCTCGCCGCGCATCGTCATTCCGGTCCACAATACCGGGCCGCCGGCGCGCTGGGCGGCCATCATCACCTCCGGACGGCCGTCCCAGACGATCAGGATCGATTCGAGGATCACCGCGTCGCGGCGCGGGCTGGAGCCCCGGAAAACCTGAACGCCGCTCAACTGCTCAGCTTCGGTCATAAGCACCGCGCTGCTGGCGTTCGCGAGCGGATCATAAGCGCGATTGCCGGTGACGTTCTTCACCGGCCGAACCACAAGCACCGGCGGATTCGGCCGCGCCAAGGTGACATAGGCAAGCGCTGCGCCCAAAGCGAACAGCAGCGCGATCAGCGTGAGGAGTGCCGGATGGAAACGGCGCGCGGAAGGCGGGGTCCTTGGATCTGCCGGCCGCTCGACCATCAGCCGGTAGCCGCGCTTGGGCAATGTTTCGATGAAACGGGGGCTGCGGGCATCGTCTTCGAGCGCCTGACGCAAATCGCTGATGACGACAGGGACGCTGTTGGGGCTGATGGCACGGCCGTTCCAGACCTGCGCCAATATATCCTCTGTCGTCACAATCTCGCCGGGGCGGCGGCACAGGAGCTCCAGCGTCGCCGCGGCACGATGCTCCAGGCGGCGCCGTTCGCCCTCGCGGCGCAGTTCGTTGGTGCCGGGTTCGAACGTCCACGCGCCGATATT
>Ga0207657_10006734_pt1 | contig 11862 bp, 14 predicted proteins | sample KBSC33metaG_FD_184316 | JGI IMG/M metagenome (GOLD analysis project Ga0207657, IMG submission 184316) | Corn rhizosphere microbial communities from Kellogg Biological Station, Michigan, USA - KBS C3-3 metaG (SPAdes) (version 2) | ecosystem: Host-associated > Plants > Roots > Rhizosphere > Soil ...
CGCAACATGCTCGAGCGCGAGCGCCTCGAGTCGAAGAAGATCTCGAAGACGAACGCCGTCACGTCGATGCTCGACTACGACCTCGGCGAGGGCAACGTGCACGTCGGCCCGTCCGACTACGTGCCGTGGCTGACCGATCGCAAGTGGGCGTACATCCGCATGGAGGGCTCGTCGTTCGGCGACGTGCCGCTGAACGTCGAGCTGAAGCTCGAGGTGTGGGACTCGCCGAACTCGGCCGGCATCGTCATCGACGCCGTCCGCCTCGCGAAGCTCGCGCTGAACAACGGCATCGCCGGCTCCCTCGTCGGGCCGAGCTCGTACCTGATGAAGTCGCCCCCGGAGCAGATCCAGGACGACCAGGCGCACGAGCTCACGGAGGAGTTCATCGAGCGGAACAAGCGGCACGCGCCGGCGGAGCAGACGACACCCGAGCAGCCTGCGCCGTCCGCGGCGTAAGAACTCGGGGCGCGGCGGCCCTCACGGGCCGCCGCGTTCTTACACGCCGGCGAGCCAGGTCACGACGCGTGGCTGGAGCGCGCACTCGGCCGAGTAGGCGATCGCGAGCGGCCCGCGCTCCTGCCCGTGCGAGCAGAGAAGCGGATCGTCGCCGGGCTCGAGCACGATCGCGACGTGCCGGCCGGGCCACGTGCCCCAGACGACGAGGTCGCCGCAGCGTGCTTCCGCAGGGTGGATGCGCGGGAGCCAGCCGAGCAGCGTGCCGGTGTACCCGGCGCCGTCGTAGCCGCGCCCGTTCGGATCCTCCGCGCCCGCGAGGTAGTAGCAGATCGTCACGAAGCCGGAGCAGTCGGTCGTGAGCGGCAGCCTGCGGCCGAACGGGATCGGCCGGACCTCGCCGTAGTGGATGCGGGGCTCGTGGGCGATGCCCCAGCGCGCCGCGGCGACGATCTTCTGCCTGACGTTCGCCACTAGAGTCTCGTAACGATGGCACTTCGGGTCGCCCTCGTCACGCCGTTCGCCTGGTCGCAGCCGCACGACGTCAACGAGCACGTCGCCGGACTGGCGCGCGAGCTGCGCGCGCGCGGCCACACCGTGACCGTGCTCGCGCCCTCGAATCGCGCGCGCGAGCTCGCGGCAGGGCGCCGCGCCCTCGCCGCCGGCCTCCACGACGAGGAGCTCGTCGCGCTCGGCCCGGCCGTGCCGATCTCGCGGCGGAGCAGGATCGGCGTGCCCGTCGGCGTGCGGGCCAACCTCGCGTTCGCGCTCGCGACCGGCCGCTTCGACATCGTCCACGGCTTCGAGCCGGGGCTGCCGAGCCTCTCGTATCTGGCGCTGCGCGACACGCCGTCGCTCACCGTCGCGACGTTCTTCTCGCCGGAGCGCCTCTCGTACCCGCCGGCCCGCACACGTCGCGAGCGGTTGCTCAGCCGCCTCGACGCGCTGCTCGCGACGAGCGCCGACACTGCGGCCGCCGCCGCCGAGCGCTTCCCGGGGCGCTACGCGCTCGTCCCCCACGGCGTCGACCGGCAGCTCTTCGCGCCGGCCGAGAAGCGGCGGCTCCTCGTGCTCGAGTGGCGCCAGTCGGAGCGGCCGCTGCTCCGGGCGCTCGGCCGGGAGCTCGCGGCTCATCCGGACTGGGAGCTCGTCCTGCTCCGCAGCCGCCCGCTCGGATCGAGGCCGCCGGTTCCGCGCGGCCTGCGCGGGCGGATGCGGGTCAGGACAGCGCTGGACGGCGCCGCCCGCGCCGAGTTGCTGCGCGAGGCGGCGATCTTCGTCCCGTCGCTCGAGGGCGTGCCGCGCGTCGTGCTCGAGGCCCGCGCCGCCGGCGCCGCCGTCGCCTCGCCGCCGGGGCGGGAGCTGCAACCGGAGCTCGCCGCCGCGGAGGCCGCCCGTCTGATCGAGGACGCCGCATTCCGGTCGCGGCGTGCCGACGAGGGGCTGGCCGAGGCCGCGGGGGCGGACTTCGGCGCGCTCGCCGACCGCGTCACGTCGGTGTACGACGAGATCGCTTCGCGCCGCCGCGCGCCTGCGGCCGCCGGCCGCCCGCTCGACGACCGCGACCGCATCGTCGTCGACCTGCACATGCACACGATGTGGTCGCACGACTGCTCGATCGAGGTCGACGAGCTGCTCGATCACGCCGAGGCCGAGGGCCTCGGGGCGATCGCGGTGACGGATCACAACGTGCTCGGCGGCGCGCTCGAGGCGGTCGAGCGCGCGCGGGACCGGAACCTGATCGTCATCCCCGGCGAGGAGGTGAAGACGGGCGGCCAGGGCGAGGTGATCGGCCTCTTCGTCCAGGAGGAGATCCCGCGCGGGCTGACGTTCGCCGAGACGGTCGAGGCGATCCGGGCCCAGGGCGGCCTCGTCTACGTCCCCCACCCCTTCGACCGCCTGCACGCGATCCCGGATGCCGCGACCCTGCACCGCCACCTGGCGGAGATCGACGTCTTCGAGGTGTACAACGCGCGCCTCCTCTTCGAGGGCTACAACGACGAGGCGCTCCGGTTCGCGCGCAAGTACAACCTCACGGCGGGCGCCGGCTCCGACGCGCACGTGCTCCAGGGCGTCGGTACGGGCGCCGTGCGGATGCGCCGGTTCGAGAGCCCCGAGGAGTTCCTCGTCTCGCTCCGGGACGCCGACGTTCTGCGCCGTCCGCGCTCGCTCGCGTACCTCCAGGGCCTCAAGTGGGTGGCCCAAGCCAAGGAAAGGGTCCGCTAGGGGCGAACCAACCCTGGGGCTCAGGTGACCGTGGCGACCGACGAGATCTATGAGAAGTACCTGCAAAAGGCAATCACCGAGATCAACGCTCTCGGTGACGAGGTTGCGCAGGCAGCCACGGGCACGCGCGTGCCGGTGGTCGGCTCCGGGCACCCGCTCGCCGACGTCTTCCTCCTGAAGTACGCGCCGCGGGCGTCCGAGCTCCAGGAGGGCGTCGCCTTCTACGGCCGCGCGGGCAACGCGCTCCTCAAGTCGCTGCAACGTCTCCGCGTCGACCCGATGGCGATCTACGGCACGAATTGCCTGAAGTTCGCGGACGGGGACGAGGAGGAGTCGCGGCCCTTTCTGCTGCGCGAGCTGCACATCGTGCAGCCCAAGCTCGTCGTCGCCATGGGCGAGCAGTCCGTCGCGTTCTTGAACTCCGTCGAATTCCCGCTCGCGCGCACGGTCGGCGCGACCGAAGGCGAGCTGCAGCCGTTCACGCCGACGATCGAAGCGCTCGTGACGCCGGACATCGACGAGTCGCTCGACGAGCAGCCCGACAAGACGCGCTTCTGGAACGCGTTCAAGGCGCTCGGCGACTGGTGGACATCGCTTCCTCCCTACTAGCGCGGCGCCGCGTGGAGGTGTTCGCGGCCCTGGCCGCGTGCGTCCTCGCGTGGTTCATCGTCGCTCCGCACCTGCCCCGCGTCGGCCTCTGGCCGGCGATCGCGATCGTCTCGCTCGCCGTGATGCCGGGGACGCTCCTCCTCGCCTACGTCGCGCTGCCGCTCTGGCCGCGGCGCAGCCTGGTGGCGGCGGTGATCGCGCTCGCGCTCCTGGCGTTCCTCTTCACCGAGCTCGACTGGGGGCTCGCCGCGAACTTCGCGAAGCTCTGGGCGGCGGTCTTCGCGGGCTGGACCTTCCTGGTGCTCTTCGAGGAGCTCTCCTGGGTCGTTCTCGTCGCGTGCATCGTCCCGGTCGTCGACATCTTCTCGGTCTACGCCGGACCGACGAAGGCGATCACCTCGCACCACATCGAGGTGTACACGGCGGTGGCGATCGCCTTCCTCATCCCGGGCGGCAACGCGGTCTACCTCGGGCCGCCGGACATCCTCTTCTACGCGCTCTTCCTCGCAGCGGCGGCGCGCTGGGAGCTGCGCATCGGCCTGTCGTGGCTCGCGATGACCTTCATGTACGGCTTCACGATCGTCCTCGCCGTCGCCCTCGACGTCGACGGCCTCCCTGCGCTGCCGTTCCTCTCGCTCGGGTTCGTCCTCGCGAACGCCGATCTGCTGTGGCGCGCTATCCGCCCGTCGGGGGATTCGTCGTCGGCGTCGCCTTCTTCGTCGGATGACGGCCCGGTGCCGAGCTGACCGACGTCTCGCCGATCGAGAACGGCGAGCGGAACGAGGCGATCACCGAGAGGATGACCGCCGTCGAGATCGCGAACCAGCCTGCCGCCGAGTCGTAGTTGCGCAGGACCATCAGGAACCCGAGCCCGATCGCGGCGAAGCCGAGGATCCAGGCGGGCGCCTGCTGCCAGAGATGGAACCGCTTCGTCGCGCCCGTCACCTCCACGTGCAGGTTCGCGTCGTCCCTGATCGCCGCAGGGTCGAGCTTCGTCCGGGCCGCAACCGGAGCGCCGTCGTCACGCATCGCGCCCTCCATCGGTTGACCGGGGGAGCGTACTACGCGGCGGGACGCTCGAGCAACGCCACCGTCTCGACGTGCGGCGTGTGCGGGAACATGTCGACCGGGGTCGCCCGCAGGAGCTCGTAGCCGTACTCGCCGCAGAGCTGCTTCACATCGGAGGCGAGGGTCGTCGGGTTGCACGAGACGTAGACGAGGCGCGGAGCCCCGATCTCGCCGAGCCGCCTGAGCGCCTTGCCGGCGAGCCCCGCCCGCGGCGGATCGACGACGACGACGTCGGGGGCGCCGGAGCGGTCGAGCAGCTCCTGGGTGACCTGCCCCACGTTGCCCGCGAAGAACGCCGCGTTCGAGACGCCGTTCAGCTCGGCGTTCTCGAGCGCGCAGGCGACCGACTCCTCGGAGACCTCGATCCCCCACACGGTGAGCGCCTGCGACGCGAGCGAGAGCCCGATCGTGCCGATGCCGCAGTAGAGATCCCACACCGTCTCGCCACCGTCGAGCTTCGCGGCGTCGCGGGCGAGCCCGTAGAGCTTCTCGGCCATCGCCGTGTTCGTCTGCAAGAACGCGTTCGGGCGCACGCGGAAGCGAAGGCCGCCGATCTCCTCCTCGATCCACTCCTCGCCCCAGAGGAGGCGCGTCGGCAGGTTCGTCGCCTCGGCAGGCGTGTCGTTCACGGACCAGTGCACCGACGTCACCTCCGGGAAGCGCCGTACGACGTCGACGAAGTAGCCGTGCTCGAAGCGGTCGCCCTTCGCGGTCACGAGCTGCACGAGCGCCTGCCCGGTGTTGCGACCCTCGCGGACGACGAGGTGCCGCAGGTAGCCCGAGCCGTCCTCCTGCGAGTACGCGTCGAGCCGTTCCTCGCGCGCCCAGTCGCGGACGGCGTCGCGCAGGCCGTTGCCGATGTCGGTCGTCAGCCAGCACTTGCGGATGTCGAGGACGTCGTCCCACCGGCCCGCCCGATGGAAGCCGAGCGCCGGCCCTTCGTCGGTGCGAGTAAACGAGTACTCGAGCTTGTTGCGGTAGTGGAAGATGTCGGGCTCGCACGGGACGATCTCCTCGAGCGGCGGCTCGGCGATCCCGGCGAGCCGCTGGAACGCGTCGCGCACCTGCATCTGCTTCTGCGCGAGCTGCGCGGCGTAGTCGAGATCCTGGAAACGGCAGCCGCCGCAGGCGGGGAAGTGCTCGCAGGGCGCATCGACCCGCTGCGGCCCGGGCCGCACGACCTCGGTCGCGAGCGCCTCCGCGTGCGAGCGCTTCACCTTCGTCACCGTCGCCCGCACGCGGTCGCCCGGTAGGCCGCGGCGCACGAAGACGACGAAGCCGTTCAGGCGCGCGACGCCGTTGCCGCCGTACGCGAGCGACTCGACGTCGAGCTCGAGCTCCTGGTCCTTGGTGACGGGCGCAGCCATCCGCTGAGAGTACTCACCGCCACTTCGGGTGGAGCGGAAGCAGGAGCGGCGGCCGCGGCGCCTGTGTGAAGTCGAAGTCCTTTCGCAGGTCGCCGAGGATCGCACTGCGCTCGCGCACGTCCGGCCGGGGATCGGGGCGCCCGTCGGTCTTCGGGTCGAGCCGCTGCCCGTGCAGGAAGTCGTCCTCGATGAACTTCAGGTATGCGTCGAAGCTCAGCACCTGGTGGTCGACGAAGCCGCGCTTCGCATACGGGCTGATGACGAGCGACGGTACGCGCATCCCGTAGCCGTTCGCGTCGACGGCGGGCGGCCGGACGTGGTCGTAGAAGCCGCCCCAGTCGTCCCAGGCGAGGAAGATCGCGGTCGAGCTCCAGTCCGGGCTGCGCATCAGCTCGTTCACGACGCTCGTGACGAAGGTCTGCCCCTTCGAGACGCGCGACGGCGGGTGCTCGCTCACGGCCTCCGACGGCGTGATCCACGCGACCGCCGGTAGGTTGCCGCGCCGCGCCGCGACGAGGAAGTCCTCGAACGGCGCAACGTTCTCGCCCTGGCGATCCTGCTTCACGGTGTCGAACCAGGGGAGCGGGTTCCAGATGCCCGGCGTCTTCGCGCTCTGCTTCACCTGCTTGCAGAACATCTGGTTGTCCTCGCAATCGGGCTGCATGCCCTTGAACACGTAGTACCGCCACGAGACGTTGTCGCGGTGGAGCAGGTAGGTGAGGTCGGTCCATGCGTAGTCGGGTGGCGCGCCCGTGCGGTTCTGCGGCTCGCCCGGGGGCGAGCCGGGCGCCTGTATCGCATCGACGCAGCTCATGGGGTCGCCCTTGCGCGAGCAGCGCGCCGACCAGCCCGAGACGAGGTCGAGGTGCGCGGGCAGGCTCCACGTCGTCGCCGGCTCGAACATGTGGTCGTGCAGCACGAAGCTGTGCGCGTACGCCCAGTAGTTCGGAATCTCGCGCGCGTCGTGGTAGCCCATCACGTCCGGCTTCTTCGGTGAGAGCGAGCAGTGGGGGGAGTTGATGTGCCGGTGGCAGTAGAGCCGCCTACCGGACTCGGCCTGCCCGACGAAGCCGTTCATGCGGCCGCCGGCGATGTCGCGGACGGCGTCGATGTGGTCGTGCGGCCCGCCGAAGTTCCGGTCCTGTGCGTCGTGGTACGGGCGGTCGCAGCCGCCGCGGGCCGGGTCAGGAACGCAAACGTGCTTCGGAATCCCGTCGGCGCCCGGATACGTGCCGAAGTAGGAGTCGAACGATCGGTTCTCCTGCATGATCACGACGACGTGCCGGATCTTGTGGATGCCCGTGTAGTGGATGCCCGTGTAGTGCGCGGCCTCCCCGCGCGCGGGGAGGACGAGCACGGCGATCGCCGCCGCAGCAAGCACGACCCGGCTCACAGGCGCAGATTTACCGAAGCGGCGTGACGAAGACCTTGCGGTCGCGCGGCCCGTCGAACTCGCAGAAGAAGATGCCCTGCCACTGCCCGAGCGCGAGCTCGCCGTCGCGGATCGGCACGAGGATCTGGGTGCTCGTCAGCGACGCGCGGACGTGCGACGGTGCGTTCGGGCCGTCCGGGTCCTCCGTGTGCTTCCACTTCCAGCCGTCGTCGACGATCCTCTGGAGCGCGTCCTCGAGGTCCTCGGCGACGAGCGGGTCGGCGTGCTCGTTGATCGTGACGCCGGCCGTCGTGTGCGGAACGTAGACGAGCGCCGCGGCGGCGCCGTTCGGGTCGCCGAGCGCCTGCCGGACCTGCTCCGTGATGTTGACGAGCTGCGTCTTCCGCTCGGTCCTGAGGCTGATCTCCTGCACGCGGTTATCCTAGGCACGCCGTGCCGACGCCGCTGGACCAACGGAAGCTCGACGCGATCCGCGAGGACGCCGACCGGTTCATCGCCGAGCTCGACGAGGAGGCGTATCTCCACTTCGCGGGGCTGAAGGAGACGTACGACCTCGTGCCGATCTACGAGCGGCATGCCGAGCTGACGAAGCTCGAGACGGCGCTCGACATCGGCGCCTCGGTCAACGGCGGCCGGAACGTCCGCGAGCTGTGGCGCTTCGCGTGCGAGGGGTATCTCGGCAACTTCGTCAGCGAGGAAGAGGAGAAGGTCGCCGAGGCCGAGACGAAGACCGTGCAGGTCGGCGACGAGGCGATCCCGTACCGAGACCTGCGGTCGCGCATCGCGAACTCCGACGACCGCGGCGAGCGCGAGCGGCTCGAGCGCGCCCGCAACGACGCGACCGAGGAGCACAACGGGCTGTACATCCGCAAGCACCAGGTGGTGCACCGTGAGACCGAGCGGCTCGGCGCGCCGAGCTACACCGAGCTGTACCGCGGCTTCCGGTATCCGCTCGACGGCCTCGCCGAGCAGTGCCGCGCGTTCCTCGACTCGACCGAGCGCATCTGGGAGGACGCGGGCGACCGCTTCTTCCGCAGCCGGATCGGCGTCGGGCTCGACGAGATCGCGCGCTGGGACGTGACGCGCGTCTGGCGCGCGATCGGGTGGGACGCGGCCTTCCCGAAGGACCGGATGGTGCCCGCGCTCGAGGCGTCGCTCGGCGACCTCGGCGTCGACCTCCACGCCCAGCGGAACGTCGAGCTCGATCTCGAGGACCGGCCGAACAAGTCGCCGCGCGCCTTCTGCGTGCCGATCGAGGTGCCCGAGCGCGTCATCCTCGTGATCAAGCCGCAGGGCGGGCCCGACGACTGGCGCGCGCTCTTCCACGAAGCCGGCCACACGGAGCACTTCGCGCACACTTCGCCGTCGCTCACGGTCGAGGAGCGCCGGCTCGGCGACAACGCGGTCACCGAGGGTTGGGCGATGCTCCTCGAGCATCTGACGATCGACCCGGTGTGGCTCGAGCGGCGGCTCGACTTTCCCCGGCCGCACGAGTACGCGGCGGAGGGCGCGACGCAGCTCCTCTGGCTCCTGCGGCGCTACTCCGCGAAGCTCCTGTACGAGATCGAGTTCCACGCGGCGCCGGACGTGACGCTGATGCGTCCGCGCTACACCGAGCTGCTGGGCGACGCGCTCAAGGTGACACCGAGCGACACCGACTACCTCGCCGATCTCGACGACGGCTTCTACGCGGCCAACTACCTGCGCGCGTGGGCCTTCGAGGCCCAGCTCCGGGCGTACCTGCGCGAGAAGTTCGGCAACGCGTGGTTCACGCGCAGGGACGCGGGCTCGCTCGTGCGTGAGCTCTGGACCGAGGGCCAGAAGCCGACGGCCGACGAGATCCTGCTCGAGGTGACCGGCGCGACGCTCGAGCTCGAGGCCGTGGCCGATCGCGTGCGCGAAGCGCTCGCGGCGGCGTAAGGCTCGGCGAATCGGAACTGCGGCGTCGGACCCGCCGCGGGGTCCGACGCCGGATCCGGGCGGGCCTACTTGCGCTCGGCCTCGCCCTCGATCGTCTTCTGCGGCGCGGAGCCTGCCGTGACCTGGATCTTCCGGGGACTCGGCTGCTCGGGCTTCGCGATCCGCACCTCGAGCACGCCGTTCGCGTACGAGGCGGCGATCGAGTCCTCGCTCACGCCCTGGGGCACGCCGATCGTGCGGGTGAAGGTGCCGAAGCGCCGCTCGAAGCGGTAGTAGCGCCCGTCCTCGACCGTCGCCTCGCGCTCGCGCTCGGCCGTGACGGTCAGCGCGCCGTCCTCCAGCTCGACGGAGATCTCGTCCTCGCCGATGCCCGGCAGGTCGAACGCGTAGACGACCTCGTTCTCGGTCTCCCAGACGTCGGCCGTGGGGATCCAGCTCTGGGCCGACCGGCCGTTGCCCTCGTGGAGGCCGTTCATGAAGCGGCTCAGCTCGTTCTGGAGCGAGGCCAGCTCGGAGAAGGGCGCCCAGCGAACCAGTGTTGCCATCGTGATTCCTCCTACGAACTTGATTACGAGGCCAGGATAAAACCTAAGCGTCTCCTTGTCAAGTCGGCCGAGGCCGTATGCTCCCGGCCCAGTGCTGCCCCTGAAGGACAACGTGCCGACCCGCTCGGCGCCGGTCGTCACGATCGGCCTGATCGCGGTCAACCTGCTCGTCTGGTTCTGGGAGCTGCGCGCGCCCGGCGTCGACTACCACGTGCTGAGGGACGGCTACTACCCGTGCTCGGTGCAAGGCCCGTGCCACATCCCCGTCTCGGTGCCGATCCATCCGCTCCCCTGGTACGAGGGCGCGTTCACCTCGATGTTCATGCACGCGTCCTGGGAGCACATCCTCGGCAACATGCTCTTCCTCTGGATCTTCGGCAACAACGTCGAGGACGCGCTCGGCAAGGTGCGCTACCTGCTTTGGTACATCGCCGCCGGTCTCGCGGCGACCGCGCTCCAGACGGCGATCACCCTCACGGCCGGCTCGGCCGCCGACGCGAGCATCCCGAACATCGGCGCCTCGGGCGCGATCGCAGGCGTGCTCGGGGCGTACTTCGTGCTCCTGCCGCGCGCCCGCGTGTTGACGGTGATCTTCATCGGGATCATCCTCATCCGCGAGATCCAGGCGATCTGGTTCCTCGGCGTCTGGATCGGCCTCCAGATCTGGTCGGGCGGGCTCTCGATCCTCCACCCGCAAGCCGGCGGCGGTACGGCGTTCTTCGCGCACATCGGCGGCTTCGTCTTCGGCCTGGCGACCGTGCTGCTCGTCGCGACGAGACGCCCGACGGCGCCTACCTCGCGCTACCCGGTCTACTGAGGGCCGTCGCTTGAGGTTCGAGGAGCACGTGGCCCGCGCCGTCGCGTCGTTGCCGCCGGAGCTGCGCGAGGCGGTCCTGAACGTCGAGATCGCGGTCGAGGACGAGCACCCGGACGACCCCGATCTCTTCGGGCTCTACGAGGGGGTGCCGCTGCCCGAGCGCGGCGACTGGGCGGGGGCGCTGCCCGACCGGATCCGCATCTTCCGCGTCCCGCTCGTCGAGTCGTTCTCCGACCCGGTCGAGCTCGAGGAAGAGATCCGGGTCACGGTGCTGCACGAGCTGGCGCACTACTTCGGAATCGACGAGGACCGGCTCGACGAGCTCGGATACTCCTGAATTCCTGAGGAATGCCTACCCGCGGCCGCTCGTTTCAACGGGTATGACGACGCTCTCGGAAATCCACGCGGAGATCGAGCGCCTGAGCGAGGATCGAGCGCAGCTCTGGCACCGCCTCTCCGCCGAGTACGACCCCCAGATCCGGGAGGAGATCCGCCGCCTCGACGCGGAGCTCGACCATCTCTGGGACGATCATCGAGCCCTTCGGGCCCGTGTGCGCTTCGGCGACCGCGCAGCGATCGTCGCCCGCGCCCGCGTCGAAGAGCGCCTCGAACGAGCTGCCTGACCCTGCATCGGCCGGCCTGGCGATCCCTCGGATGGGGGTCGACAGGCCGGTTCTCCGGCTCGATTCTCTGATTGTCGTCTCTGCGGCGCCGATCCTCCACCGAGGGAGCACGCCGCGTGACCGTCCCGAGCACGTCGCAGCAGAGCCTCGCCGGGCGTGAGCTCGAGCTCACCATGCGCGAGGCCGAGCTGAACCGCCGCGAAGCGGCGCTTCGCCGCGCCGAGGAGATGCACGACGGCCCGGTCGTCGCGCACCTCGCGCACGGCCGGCACGACGACCTGGAGACCGAGCTCGCGGAGCGGATCGCGAACGTCGAGCGCCGCGAGCGCGAGCTGCAGCGCACCGTCGAGGCCGTCGAGGCCCAGCGGCTGCGGCTCGAGTCCGTCCGCGCCGAGTACGAGGAGCGCCGCGACGCCCTGACCCACCGCACCCGCGAGGTCGAGGAGGAGCTCGATCTCGTCCGCCAGGAACGAGCCCGGCTCGAAGCAGCCGCACTCGAGCCGGCGGCGGCAACGCCGGCACCGGCGGAGCCCCCGGTGAGCGCGCCCGTCGCGCCCGCGGTCGAGGCCGCGCTCGCGGAACCGGTGAAGCCGTCGGTGGACGCGTTCGTGGCCCCCGAGCCGCCCGCTCCGCGCTCGAAGATCGACGAGTGGTGGGCGAAGCAGCTCGGCTCGCCGCTCGAAGCCGCCTGATCCGACGCGTCTCTACACTGAGCCGCGCACGGGGCGTTAGCTCAGCTGGGAGAGCGCCGGCTTTGCAAGCCGGAGGTCACCGGTTCGATCCCGGTACGCTCCATTCCTTCGGCACATGCGCCGTGAGACAATCGCGCACGTGGCTGCGT
>Ga0207657_10006735_pt1 | contig 11862 bp, 17 predicted proteins | sample KBSC33metaG_FD_184316 | JGI IMG/M metagenome (GOLD analysis project Ga0207657, IMG submission 184316) | Corn rhizosphere microbial communities from Kellogg Biological Station, Michigan, USA - KBS C3-3 metaG (SPAdes) (version 2) | ecosystem: Host-associated > Plants > Roots > Rhizosphere > Soil ...
GATCCCCTTCGCCTTCGCGGCGCGCACCACCTCGGCCACCTTGTCGGGTCCGCCGATGTTGCCGGGGTTGATGCGGACGGCGGCGACGCCCTGCTCGATCGCCTTCAGCGCGAGGCTCGCGTTGAAGTGGATGTCGGCGATGATCGGGACGGGCGAGAAGCGGACGATCTTGCCGAGCGCCTCCGCGTCCTCCGTCTTCGGCACGGCGACGCGCACGATCTCGCAGCCGGCGCTCGCGAGCGCGGCGATCTGCGCCGTCGTCGCGGGGACGTCCCACGTCTTCGTCGTCGTCATCGACTGGACGACGACGGGCGCGCCGCCGCCGATCGCGACGTTGCCGACCTTCAGCTGCCGCTTGCTGGCCACGCAGCCAGTCTAGCCAGGCCGTGTTATGTCGTTGTTCAGCGCGATGAAGGCGATGAACAACACGAGCGCGAGCCCGATCAGCGACACCCGCTCGTAGACCTCGCGGGCGAGCGCGCGGCGGCGGATCGACTCGATGATCGAGACGGCGATGTGACCGCCGTCGAGCGGCAGCAGCGGCAGGAGGTTCAGGAGCGCGAGCGACATGCTGACCAGGCCGACGAGCGTCAGGTAGTACGGCACGCCCACGCTCAGCGCGGCCGCCGACTCGCGGACGATGCCGACCGTGCCGACGAGCTGCGAGCGCTCCTTCTTGTGGAAGAGGCCGCCGAGGGCGGTGCCGGTCCCGGTCGTGATCCGGCCGAGCGCCGACGCCGAATTGCCGATCGCCGTGCCGAGACCGTGACGCTCGAGCTTCGCGGCCGGCTCGAAACCCCAGATCCAGCGGCCGCCCGACCTGATCGTCCGCTGCGGCCCGAGCTTCATGAGACGCCCGTCACGCTTGACGGTGACGACGATCGGCGCGCCGTGGCTGCCGCGGATGGTGCGCGACACCCTGGCGAAGGTGGGCGTCCCGACGCCGTCGACCGCGACGACGTGATCGCCGGTCTGCAGGCCCGCCGTCGCCGCCGGCGACCCGCCCTCGACCCCCGCGACGACGTTCGTCGCCGGGCCGGTCGGCGCGCCTGTCAGGAACAGCACGACGAAGATGACGAACGCGACGACGACGTTCGCGAGCGGGCCTGCAGCGATGACGACGAGCCGCTTCCACGTCGGCTGCCGCCAGTAGGCGTCGGACCCTGTCGCCTCGTCGACCTCGCGCACGGCGCGTTCCGCGAGACGCCGGGCGCCGGACGAAAGCTCGGCCAGCTCGACGAGCCTGTGCAGCTCCGGCAGATCCTCACGCGCACCCGTGTAGTCCTCGGCCTCGAGCCGGCGCCGGATCCGCTGCGCGACGGGCGCGAGCGCGGCATCCTCGTGCAGGGCGGGACGGATCCAGGCGTCGAAGTCGCGCGCGGCCGGCCGGTGCATGCCCGGAATGCGCACATAGCCGCCGAGCGGAATCGTGCCGATGCCGTACTCCACCCCGTTGCGCGTCACCTTCGCGAGCGCCGGCGGGAAGCCGACGTAGAACTTGCGCGGCTTGATGCCCACGGCGCGGGCGGCGGTGAAGTGCCCGAGCTCGTGCAGGAAGATGAGGAGCAGGAGCCCGAGGATGACGACGAGGTAGCTCATGCCGGAGTCAATTGTTCCTGCGCGAGGCGTCTCGCGGTCTCGTCCGCCGTTATGAGATCCGTAAGATCGCGAGCCGGCGCGCCGTCGACGCGATCGAGAACGTCCGCAACCAGGTCGGCGATGCCGAGGAACGGCAACTGACCCGCCAGGAAGGATGCGACGGCCACCTCGTTTGCCGCGTTGTACGACGCGGGATAGGTCCCACCCTTCGTCCCCGCCTCCCGGGCGAGCCCGAGCATGGGAAAGGTCTCGAGGTCCGGGGCCTGGAACTCGAGGGTCAGCTGCGTCAGATCGAGCGGCGCCAGCGGGGTTGCGGCGCGCTCCGGATACGTGAGCGCGTACGAGATCGGCACCCGCATGTCCGGATAGCCGAGATGCGCAAGCGCTGCGCCGTCGCGGAAGCGGACGAGCGAATGCACGATCGACGTCGGCTGGATCACGACCTCGATGCGCTCGTAGGGGACGTCGAAGAGGAAGTGCGCCTCGATCAGCTCGAGCCCCTTGTTCGCGAGCGTCGCCGAATCGATCGTGATCTTCGGCCCCATGCGCCACGTCGGGTGCGCGAGGGCCTGCTCCGCCGTCACGTCCTGTAGCTCGTCGCGCGTGCGACCGCGGAACGGTCCGCCGGACCCGGTGAGCACGAGCGTGTCGACGCCGCGTTGGCCCTCCAGACACTGGAAGAGCGCGGAGTGCTCGGAGTCGACCGGGATGATCCGTCCACCGAGTCGCGTTGCGAGCTCGCCGCCGGCGACGAGCGATTCCTTGTTGGCGAGCGCGAGGTCGATCCCGTGTTCGAGCGTCCACAGCGTTGCATGGATGCCTGCGAAGCCCACGACGGCGTTCAACACGACGTCGGGCTCGGCGCGCTCGAGCAGCTCGGTCAGGTCGCCGCCGACCTGCTTCAGCGGGCTGTCGACGTCGTCGAGCGGCGTCGTCGCGGACGCGGCTGCTGCCAGCTCGAGCTCCGGATGCGCCGCGATGATCTCGATCGCTTGGCGCCCGATCGACCCTGTCGCGCCCAGCAGGGCGACTCGCTTCATGGCCTCACTGTAGGCCGCGCTGCTCGGCGATGACGGCCTCGATCTCCAGCGGCAATTCGAGCCGTGGACGGGCTAGTGTCCGAGGCGTGGAGCGGCCCGTCGTCGAGAAGCCCGAGGGGGACATTCCCTTCGACCTCGGCATCGACGACATCGTCGTCGGCGAGGGTGCGGAGGCGGCCGCGGGCGCGACGGTGACGGTGCACTACGTGGGTGTCGCGTTCCGCTCGGGTGAGGAGTTCGACGCGTCGTGGAATCGCGGCGAGCCGTTCCGGTTCAAGCTCGGCAAGGGCCAGGTCATCCCCGGCTGGGATCAGGGCGTCGCGGGAATGCGGGTCGGCGGCCGCAGGCAGCTGACGATCCCGAGCGCGCTCGCCTACGGCGCACGAGGCGCGGGCGGCGTGATCGCGCCGCACGAGCCGCTCGTGTTCGTGGTCGACCTGATTGCTGTCGACTAGCGCAATCCTCCTCGCCGCACTCGTCGTTGCCGCGGGCGACGGCGGCAGCGGCGCCTACGTCGCCGTCGGCCACGACTACGACGTCGCCTTCTACAACTCCGGCGCGACGGCGTGGCGCGCGTTCTCGCTCACGGCGCCTCCCGGCCTGACCTTCATCGGCGGCACGACCGGGAACGAGGGGTCGGTCACGTGCGCGGCGAGCGGCAACGAGATCCGCTGCGGGCCGATCGGCGTCAACGTGATGCCGCCGCAGGCGCATCTGACGTTCGTCGCGACGGTGCAGGGCACTGCCACCTGCGGGCCGACCTTCGCACTCTCGGTCTCGGGCGACGGATCGACGTACACGCCCGCCGGCGACGTCGGTCCCGCTGCCGGCTGCGCGCCACACGCACTGACCCGACCGGTCTTGCATCGCACCGGCACGCACATCCACGCCGTACCGCCCGTGTGGAGCTCACCGCCGACGCGCGTCGTCTATCGCTGGCAGCGTTGCACCGGATCGCGGTGTGTCGCGATCGCGCACGGGCTCGTGCTCGCAGTGAAACGCAGCGGCACGTACCGGCTCGTCGCGACTGCGACGATCGCCGGACAGACCGTCGCGACGACCTCGCGTGCGCTCCGCTACAGGTAGCCGAACGCGCGCACGAGGTAGTACGCGGCGGGCGCTGCGAAGAGGAGCGCATCCACGCGGTCGAGCACGCCGCCGTGGCCGCCGAGCAGATGGCCCGTGTCCTTCACCTGCAGATCGCGCTTCAACATCGACTCGAACAGGTCGCCGGCCACGGCGACGAGCACGACCGCGACCCCGAGGACGACGGCCTCCCAGATCAGGAGGTAGTGATTGCGATCCTGGTAGAGCGCGACGAACGCGACGAAGATCCCGACCAGCGAGCCGACGACGAACCCCTCCCACGTCTTCCCCGGGGAGAGCGTCGGCGCCAGCTTGTGCCGGCCGAGGACGCGTCCGCCGAAGTACGCGAACGTGTCGGCGGCGAAGACGACGAGCAGGACGGTGAAGGCGATCAGCCGCGGCTCGTCGTGCATGCGACGCAACAGGATGAGATGGCCGAGTCCGAAACCGATCCACGCCGCAGCCAGAACCGTGGCGCCGATCGCAGCGGTCGCGGGCGGGCGGGTCTTCGCGAGCGTGTTCAGCACGAACGAGAGGACGAAGCACGTCAGGAAGCCGCCGAGCATCCAGACGACGCGGCCACGCTCCGCGCCGAGCAGCGCCAGCAGCACGCCGACGTAGGCGGCCGGCGCGAGCGGCGCCAGCGGGCGCGCCATCAAGACGAACTCGTGCACGGCAACCGCGCCCGCGATCGCGACGAGGGCGAAGAGCCACCACCCGCCCGCCCAGACGGCGCCGAGCACGACCGGCAGGCCGACGATCGCGACCAGGACGCGGTTGAGCAGATTCGTCATCTGCCGCCGAATCTACGGCGGCGACCTGCGTAGTCCTCGATTGCGGCACGGAACTCGTCGGGGCCGAAGTCCGGCCACAACGTCTCGGTGAACACGAACTCCGAGTACGCGCTCTGCCAGAGCAGGAAGTTCGAGACGCGCAACTCTCCGGACGTCCGGATGACGAGATCGGGATCCGGCATCTCCGGCGCGTAGAAGAACTGCGCGAACGTCTCCTCGTCGAGCTCCTCGCCGCTCGCCGCGGCACGCCGCGCCGCCTCGACGATCTCCGCGCGCCCCCCGTAGTCGAACGCGATCCACAGGTGCAGCCGCCGTTCGTTCTCGGTCGCCTGCTCGAGCTCGGCCATCTTGTCGCGGAGCCAATCCGGTGCGCGGTCGCGGCGGCCCACGAACTTCGTGTGCACGCCCTCCTTGGCGAGGTCGTGCAGCTCGCGGTCGATCGTCTCGCCGAAGATCTCCATCAAGGCCGTCACCTCGTCCGGCGAGCGCGTCCAGTTCTCCGTCGAGAATGCGTACACCGCGAGCGAGCCGACGCCGACGTCGATGGCCGTCTCGACGATCGGGCGCAACGCGCGCGATCCTGCGCGATGCCCCTCGGCGACGTCGAGACCGCGGGACTCGGCCCAGCGGCCGTTGCCGTCCATGACGATCGCGACGGCGCGCGGGATCTCAACCGATAGCGCGGAGGTGCTCAGACCTCCATGACCTCCGCTTCCTTGTGCTTCAGCAGGTCGTCGATCTGCTTCGTGTGCTCGTCCGTCAGCTTTTGCACGCGCTCCTCGGCGCGATGCTCCTCGTCGGCTCCGACGTCGCCCTTGTCGACGAGGTCTTTCAGGTGCTTCATCGCGTCGCGCCGGATCTCGCGCACCGCAACGCGCCCCTCCTCGGCGAGGTTGCGCACGACCTTGACGAGCTCCTTGCGGCGCTCCTCGGTCAGCTGCGGGATCGGGAGGCGGATCATCTTGCCGTCGTTGGACGGCGTCAGGCCGAGATCCGACTCCTGGATCGCCTTCTCGATGTTGCGGATGGAGCTCGGATCGAATGGTTGGATCGTCAGCATCCGCGCCTCCGGAACACTGATCGTCGCCAGCTGCTTGAGCGGCGTCGCGGTCCCGTAGTAGTCGACGTCGATGCGGTCGAGCAGCGACGCCGACGCGCGGCCGGTCCGCACGGTGTTGAACTCCGTCCGCGCATGGTCGACCGACTTGCCCATGCGCGTCTGCGCGTCGTTGATCAGCTCGTCGACGGTTGCCATGTTGCCCTCCTACGGTGTCTCGATGACCGTGCCGACGCGCTCGCCTGCGAGCACCTTGGCGATGTTGCCCTCGGCGAGCTCGAACACGTGAATGGTCAGCTTGTTGTCCATGCAGAGCGAGAGCGCTGTCGTGTCCATCACCTTCAAGCCGCGCTCGATCGCCTCGAGGTGCGTGAGCCGCGGCAGGAACTTCGCGTCGGGGTCTGTTCTGGGATCGCCGTCGTAGACACCCTCCACGCCGTTCTTGGCCATAAGGATCGCATCCGCGCCGATCTCGAGCGCGCGAAGCGACGCCGCCGTATCGGTCGTGAAGTACGGATTGCCCGTTCCGGCCGCGAAGATGACGATCCGCCCCTTCTCGAGGTGGTCGATCGCCTTGCGGCGGATGTACGGCTCCGCCACCTCCTCCGCCGCGAGCGCCGACTGGACGCGGGCGGCAACGCCCTCGTGCTCCAGGATGTCCTGCAGCGCGAGCGCGTTCAGGACGGTCGCGAGCATGCCCGCGTAGTCCGCGGTGGCGCGGTCCATCCCCTCGGCCGCGCCCTCGAGGCCACGGAAGAAATTGCCGCCCCCGACGACGATGGCGATCTCGGGACAGTGCGCGCGGACTCCCGCAAGCTCGTGCGCGATGGCGCGCGCGACGGGGACGTCGATCCCGAAGTCGCGCGACCCCATGAGCGCTTCGCCGGAGAGCTTCAGCAGCACCCGGCGAAAGGCGGCTTCCATCAGCTGACGCTGAGCCGCGCGAAGTCGACGACTTCGGCGCCGGCTTCCTTCAGTGCCTGGCCGACCGTCTTCGACGAATCGTGCACCCACTCCTGATCGACGAGGACGTTGGCCTGGAAGAACCGCTTGTTCAGCATTCCTTCGACGATCTTTTCGCGCGCCTGCTCCGGCTTCGAGAGCACCTCGTCGGAGTTCGCGAAGATGTCGCGCTCCTCGTCCACCGACTCTGCGGGGACGACGTCCCGGGTCACCCATCTCGGGTTGAGCGCGGCAATGTGCATCGCGACTTTGCGTCCGAGGTCCTCGTCGCCGCCGCGCATGAGCACGAGCACGCCGAGCTTGTTCGCCGGCGGATGCGCGTAGCCGGTGACGAGCTCGTCGGCACCCGCCGTGAACTGCGCCGAACCGACGATCACGATGTTCTCACCGAGCTTCGCGGTCAGCGCCGTGCGCGCCTCGTCGAGCTGCGACTCGGCGCCGACCCCATCGTCGTCGACCGTGTCGAGCACCTTCTTCGCGAACGACTGGAACTCGTCGTTCTTCGAGACGGGCTCCGTCTCGCAGCCGACGGCGACGATCGTGCCCTTCGTGCCCGCGATGCGGTAGCCGACGAGACCTTCCTTCGTCTCGCGGTCCGCGCGCTTGGCGGCCTGCGCCATGCCGCGCTCGCGCAGCCAGCGCTTCGCTTCCTCGATGTCGCCGTTCGACTCCTGGAGCGCGCGCTTCGCATCCATCATCGGTGCGCCGGTCTCGCCGCGGAGCTCCATGACGAGCTTGGCCGGGATGTCGACCGCCATTACTGCGGCACCTCCTCGGTCGGCGCGTTCGACGCCTTCGTCTTCGCGGCGCCTTCGTTCTGCGGATCCTGGCCTGTGGGCACCGGGACGGCTTCCGCCTCCGGCTCCTCGGCGACCGCGACTTCGACCTCCGGCCCGGGCTCGGGCTCGGGCTCCGGCTCCGGCTGGCGCGCCAGCTCCTGCGCCGTCACCTTCTGCTTGCCGGCCTCGATCGCATCGGCGATCACGCGCGTCACGAGCGAGCACGAGCGAATCGCGTCGTCGTTGCCCGGGATCACGTACTCGGCCTCGTCCGGATCGGCATTCGTGTCGACGAGCGCGATCACCGGCATGTTCAGACGGCGCGCTTCGCGCACGGCGAGCGCTTCCTTCTTCAGGTCGACGATGAAGACCGCGTCCGGCTGGCGGCGCATGTCGGCGACGCCGCCGAGGTTCGCCTCGAGCTTCTCGAGCTCGGCCGCCATCGCGATGCGCTCCTTCGCGGGGAGCAGCTCCATCTGTCCCTCGTCGCGCAGCCGGCGCATCTCGTGCAGCCGCTCGATGCGCGACGACATCGTGCGCCAGTTCGTGAGCAGGCCACCGAGCCAGCGGTGATTGACGTACGGCATGCCGACGCGCTTTGCCTCGTTCTCGATGGCGTCCTGCGCCTGCTTCTTCGTGCCGACGAACAGCACCGTGCCGTTGCGCTCGGCGAGATTGCGGACGAACTGCGCGGCCTCGTCGAGGCGCTCGCTCGTCTGCGTCAAGTCGATGATGTAGATGCCGGAGCGCTCCGTGAAGATGAAGCGGCGCATCTTGGGGTTCCAGCGGCGTGTCTGGTGGCCGAAATGCACCCCGGCCTCCAGCAGCGCGCGCATCGAGGCGACTGGCATGTGTGACTCCTTGGTTGATTGGTGGTGCACCGGTCGGGGCTCGGAGCGCACCGATCGCAGAGATCGGCACCCGCGCCTCGGCTGATCCGCCGGGTCGATGGCTTTCTAGGACGCGCGCAGTGTAGCGAGCGACTCCTCGAGGTCGGGCGGCAGCGGGGAGCTCACGTCGACCGCCTCGCCGGTGAACGGATGCTCGAACGCGAGCCGAGCTGCGTGCAGGAACTGCCGCTCGAGCCCGAGATCGCCGGCGCGTCCGTAGGTGGGATCGCCGGCGACCGGCAGGTCGATCGCGGCCAGGTGGACGCGGATCTGATGCGTGCGTCCGGTCTCGAGCGTGACGCGCAGCAGGGCATGGTCGCCAAGCAGCTCGGCGACCTCGAAATGCGTGACGGCGGCGCGCGGCGAGTCGGTGTCGAGCGAGTGGCGAAGCGGGTCGTGACGGTCGCGGCCGATCGGCGCGTCGATCGTGCCGCGCCAGGAACGCGGCCGGCCGACGACGAGCGCGACGTACTCCCGCGTCAGCTCGCGCCTGCGCACCATCTCCTCGAGTCTGCGATGTGCTTCGGGCGAGCGAGCGACGACGAGCAGCCCGGACGTGTCGCGGTCGAGGCGATGCACGATGCCCGGCCGCTCCGCTTCGTCGCCGCCCTCGACGTCATAGGCGAGCAAGCCGTGCACGAGCGTGCCGGTGTGATGTCCGGCAGCTGGATGGACGACGAGCCCCGCCGGCTTGTCGACGACGAGGAGGTGCTCGTCCTCGTACGGCACGACGAGATCCATCTCCTCGGGCTCCAGCTCGCTCGGCCGCGCAGCCGGAGGCTCGAACTCGAGCTCCTCCCCACCCTCGAGCCGATGGCTCTTCGCGCGCGCTCGTCCGTCGACGAGCACGGCGCCGTCGCGCACGAGCCGTTCGGCGACCGCTCGCGAGCCGATCTCGGGCAGCTCCGCCAGGAAGCGGTCGAGCCGCGTGCCGCTCGACTCAGGAGGGACGCGGAGGCGCATCACGACGCAATCGCTGCGGACCGCGCGGCTCGCGCTCCGCGAGCATGAGCGCGCCGAGCAGGACGAGCACGCCGATGACGATGAAGCTGTCTGCGAGGTTGAACGCGGGCCACCAGCGGAGGTCGATGAAGTCGGTCACGTAGCCGAGGCGCACCCGGTCGACGAGGTTCGACATGCTGCCCCCGATGACGAGCCCGAGCGCGACGGGCAGCACCGGATGGCGTGCGCCGCTGCGCCCGAAGTAGAAGAGCATCCACGCAATCGCGATCCCGGTCAGCACGATCACGACGGCGGTCGCTTGCGAGAACAGTCCGAAGGCGATGCCGGAGTTCTGCACGTGTCGGATCCACACCGGGCCGACGACGTGCACGCCGTCGTCGAGCCGCAGCTGGCTCGCAACGAGATGCTTCGTCAACTGATCCGCGGCAACAGCCGCGAGCGCGATCGCAAGGAGCGCGAGCCAGTGCGAGGGTCCCGCTCCGAGCTTCCGCTCGCCCACGAGCTCCGGCGAGACGGCTGCCGGCGACGAGCCGACCCTGACCTCTCGGTCGGTCATTCCCGCCTCCGCTCTTCGACGAGCTCTGTCGAGCCGACGCTCATCGGCGCTGCTCTCGTTCGCGGGCGTGCACGATGCAGAGCGACGCCCACGGCATCGCCTCGAGCCGCTCCGCGCCGATGTCTTCGCCGCCGACCACGCATTTGCCGTACGTGCCGTCGTCGAGGCGCTTCAGGGCAGCATCGATCTCCGCGAGGTGCTGCTCCGAGTTCGCCTCGAGCGAGTAGTCGATCTCCCGGTCGAGCGTCGTGCTCGCCATGTCGCTCATGTGGTTGTCGGCCGCAGTCGCGAGCTCGTCCGTCTCGTCCTCGATCGAGCCCGAATGTTCGTCCTCGAGATGCGTGAGCGCACGGTGGACGCGCTCGCGCTCCTCGGTCAGCAACGTGCGGAAACGATCGGTGTCGATGCTCATCAGCGTCTGTCCTTTCTCGTGCGTGCGGGCGCCGACGCGGAAGAGAGGCGGCGCTCGATCAGCGCGGGACCAACCCCGGTCAGCTCCACGATCTTGTCCCGGCCGCTGTGGCCCGAAACGATCGCGACCGCGTCGCGCGGCAGCGCGAGCGCGTTTGCCAGCAAGCGCACGACCGCATCGTTTGCGCGTCCGTGTTCAGGCGCTTCGGTGACGCGGACCTTCCATCCGTCGCCGTGCCGTCCGACGATCGCGGCGCGCCCGGATCCCGGGCTCACGCGGAGCCGCAGCCGCGTCGTCGCAACGCTCATGCGTAAAAGTCTAGGCGGCTTCGGCGTCTTTCACATCGAGCTTGACGCCGTGCAGCGTGTCTTCCGCCTGCTCGACGACCGTCAATACCGCGCGCAGCCGCTCCTTCAAGAGGCTCGTCTCGAGCATGAGCCGCTCGTTCTCCGCCAGCGCGCGCCGCTTCACGGCACGCGCTTCGCTGTGCGCCTCGGCGAGGATGATGTCCGCCTCGCGTCGCGCCTGTTCCTTCAGATCCGATGCCGCGCGCTCGGCGGAGACGAGCGTCGTGCGCAACAGCGCCTCGATCTCCTTGTACCGGACGAGGTCCGCCTCGACCGCCTCGACCTTGTCCGCGAGGTCGGCGCGTTCACGCCAGACGTCCTCGAAGCTCGCGGCGATCTCCGCGAGCAAACGGTCGGTGTGATCCTTCTGGTAGCCGCGAAACGCAGTGGGCGGCGATAAGTGCCTGATCTCGACTGGGGTGAGTGACATGTCCTCTCCTCTTAATGGAATTGATCGAGGATCCTGATCAGCGCCTCCGCGAGCACCCAGAGCACGATCGTCGCGACCCACGGCGACAGATCGATCGCACCCATCGACGGCAGCAGCCGCCGGAAGAGCCGCAGGTAGGGCTCCGAGACGTCGTAGAGGAACCGCTGGATACGGCTCAGCCAGGGTGAATACGGCAGGCGAAGCCAGCTCGTGATGATGTACGCGAAGATCACGAGCGTGTAGACGGTCGCAAAGACCCACACGAATCTCTGCGCCGAGGTAACGGCGTCCGCAAGCAGGCCCATCAAAGGGCCGTTCGTCGCGTCCGAGGCTTCTCCTACGCCTGGTTGAAGAAGCCGCCGCGCTCGATCATCCGCGCGCGCTCCTCGGCGGAGACCTCGACGTTGCGCGGCGTCAGCAGGAACACCTTGTCGGCGATCCGCTGCATGCCGCCGTCGAGCGCGTACGTGAGGCCGCTCGCAAAATCGATCAGACGCTTCGAGAGCTCCTGATCGCTCTGCTGGAGATTGAGGATCACCGGGACCGCGTCCTTGAACCGATCGGCGATCTGCTGCGCGTCGTTGAAGCTCCGTGGGAGGACGAGGTGCACCTTGACGTTCGGCGAAGCGAGTCCCTCGACGCCGCGCAGCCGGCGGGGCGCCTCCCGCTGCTGGACGGCGGGGCGCAGGACGCTCGTGCGGGCGCTTGCGGGCTCCGGATCGGTCCAGTCGTCCGAGTACTCGTCGCGGCCGCGGCGCCGAGGGGCGAGGCGGCGGACGTTCGGCCGCTCGGCGTACGCACGCTGAAGCTCCTCGTCGGTGAGGTAGCCGTCCTCGTCCCAGTCCTCTTCCTCGGCGATGCCGAAGTAGACGAGAGTCTTGTTCCAGACGTCCGCGAAGCCCATCTCGCCTCAGATGTTACTCAGCCGGTCGGAAAATCCCTGCTC
>Ga0207657_10006736_pt1 | contig 11862 bp, 14 predicted proteins | sample KBSC33metaG_FD_184316 | JGI IMG/M metagenome (GOLD analysis project Ga0207657, IMG submission 184316) | Corn rhizosphere microbial communities from Kellogg Biological Station, Michigan, USA - KBS C3-3 metaG (SPAdes) (version 2) | ecosystem: Host-associated > Plants > Roots > Rhizosphere > Soil ...
GCCGGGAACCACGCGCAGGGGGTCGCGCTCGCGGCCGCGCTGCTGGGCGTGCGCGCCGTCGTCGTGATGGCCGAGAACGCGACACCGTCGAAGATCGAGGCGACGCGCGGTTACGGCGCAGAGGTCGTCCTTCACGGGACGATCTGGGACGAGGCCGATGGAAAGGCTCGTGAGCTCGTCGAATCCCGCGGCCTCACCTATGTGCACCCGTTCAACGACGTCGACCTGATCTCCGGTCAGGGGACGGTCGGGATCGAAGTGCTCGAGGACTGGCCTGAGGTGGAGCTCATCGTGGTGCCGATCGGCGGCGGCGGGCTCATTTCCGGGATTGCGACCGCGGTCAAGCTCGAGCTCCCCGACGTCCGCATCGTCGGCGTCGAGTCGGCTGACGGGCCGGCGATGAAGACGAGCATCGAGCGAGGAGAGCTCGTCACGCTCGACCGAGTGGACACGATCATCGACGGCCTGCGCGTGAAGCGGGTCGGGGGGACGACGTTCGAGCTCGTCCGTCGCTTCGTGGACGAGATCGTCGCGGTCCCCGACGAGTGGATCTTCGAGAACGTCCTCTGGACGATGGCGCATACCAAGCTCGTCGTCGAAGGTGCGGCCGCGGCGACCGTGGCCGCACTCCGCGGCGGTCAGGTTGAGGCGCCGCCCGGCACGAAGGTCGTCTGTGTCCTCAGCGGCGGCAACCTGGACCTCGCCCAGCTCCGCGGCCGTCGCTGGAACTAGGCCCGGAAAGAGGTATCTACAGGCCCGCCTGCGCGAGCAGGCGGGCCTAGCGTGCCGTTACGCGTCGAACCGGCCGACGAGCTCGCCGACCTGCGGCCTGCTCTTGTGGCCGGCCTCCTGCATGATCGCCGGCACCTCGGGATCGGAAGCGAAGTTGCCCCAGCCTTCGAGGTCCCAGTCGAAGATCGCCCAGACGCGCTCGGCGTCGTTGGGGTCGCGGAAGACCGTCGAGCCCTTCGAGCCGTGGAGCTTGCGCTTGTCGGCGCCCGTCGTTCCGTAGATCTTCACGAACGTGTCGAGATCGTCGATGGTCGTTGTTGCGAGGATCACGTCGCCTCCTGTTGTTTGAAGTGTCCTCGCGAGTGTCGTGCCGGCGCGATCGGCGCACATCGGGCGAATGCCCTACGCGCGGTGGACGAGCTCGTGTTCGAACGCCCAGACGGTTGCGGCAGCGCGGCTGCGCACTCCGGCCTTCTGGTAGACGTGCTGGACGTGGTGCCCGACGGTCTTGGGGGAGATGCCGAGGCTGTCTGCGATCGCCTGGTTCGACTGTCCGACGACGAGCGCGAGGAGCACCTCGAGCTCGCGCTGCGTCAGGCCGGCGGGAAGCTCGCGGGATCGCTTCGCAGGCTGGTGCCCGGCAGCTGCGAGCACCGCGTCGACCGCGTCCCGGTCGAGTCGTCCTTCGGTCGCCTCACGAATGAGCTCCGCTTCTGCCTTCTCGGGCTCGAGCGCCGGGCGGTGCGCTCTCGCTTCTCGCATCGCCGCGTAGCAATCCGCGGCCGCGAGAACGCGGGCGGCGACGTCGAGCGCAGGTGCGCGCACGCCGCGGTGGTACCCGGAGCCGTCCAGGCGCTCGTGGTGAGAGCCGGCGAGTAGCCCGATCGGTGCGAGCGTCGTCGACTGCGCGAACGCGCGCTCGGTGAAATGTGGATGCAGACGGACGCGCTCCCACTCGCCGAAGCCGAGCGGGCCGGGCTTCTCCCAGATCGCGTTCGACACTCCGACACGGCCGAGGTCGTGTGCGAGCGCCGCGCGACGCAGCACGGCGACGACATCCGGTGACAGCTCCAAGCGCCAGGCCGCTGCCTCGGCGAGGTCGGCGACGTTCGTCGAGTGCTCGCGCAGCCACGGCGACTTGAGGTTCGTCAACGCCGCGACGGCACCGAACCCGGCATCGATGCCGGCATCCGTGAGCACGACCTGCGGCCACGGCTCGCTGTCCATTGCCGCGTTCCACATGCGTGTCTCGTCGACCTGCGAGAGCGTGTCGTCGAAGCACGACAGTGCGAGGTCGACGAGCCGGGGATCGTACGCTTCGCCGGACCGACGTTCGAGCACGTCGCGCGCGTCATCGCGGCCTCCGGCGGTGAGAAACAGCGAGTAGTCCCTCGCTACGTGAAGCACCCGTGCCGGGAACGGCAAGTCCTCGCCGCCGACGCCTCTCGGCCACCCGCGCCCGTCCCAGCGAGCGAACACGAACTCGAGCGACGCTTCGATCCCGGCGCCGAGCGCGAGCCACCCGGCGAAGCGTTGCGCCACCTCGCACATCGCGGCGAACGAATCGGCTGACTTCTCGGGGTTCGCGAGCACCGCTTCGACGATCTGCTCGCGCACCTCGGGCGGACGACCGGGGGCGACGTGCGCGCGGTAGAACGCGATCACCTGGCTCACGTCAGAGGGGTCGATCAGGAAGAACGCGGCGCGGTGCTCGATGTCCTCGCCGAACACCTGCGTCGCCTCATGCCCGTTCGACGTGCACCCGGACGCGTGAAGCAACGCGACGTAGTACGTGTCGCGGATCTCCGCCGGCGACCCCGCGGCGCGGTCGGCAAGACGCTCCGCAAGCACAGCGGTGCGGAGTGCATGCTCGAGCGGCTGTCCCGTCCCGAGATCGGTTGCGAGCGAGATCGCGCCGACGAGCTCGGCGGCGCGGACGCGCGCGGGATCGCCTCGCATCAACCGCGGAGCGATCCGGCACCGCCGTTCACGTCGCCGGCCGCCTCGAGTGTCACTGCCGTGTTCATGCCCGCCCTCTCACGTGCTTGCTGGATGAGCGGAGATGATCTCAGAAGTCGCATGTACCTTGACAGGTACATACCCGAACGGTTACATTCACGACATGGACGCGGTGATGCACGCGTTGGCGGACGAGAGCCGCCGCACGATGCTGGAGATCCTGCGCACGAAGCCGGCGACTGCCGGCGAGCTCGCCGACGCGCTCCCGATTGCCCGCCCGGGCGTGTCGCGGCACCTGCGGGTGCTGCGCGAAGCGGGACTCGTCGACGTCGAGCAGCAGGCGCAGTGGCGTATCTACCGCCTGCGGCCGGAACCGCTCGCCGAGCTCGACACCTGGCTCGCGCGCTACCGGGCCGTCTGGGTCGAGCGACTGGACGCACTGCACACGGAGATCGCCCGCGGGAAGCGGGGGAAAGGGAGGACGACATGAATCGGATCCTGGGGAGCATGCGCCGCATCGACGAACAGCGTGGCGCGGTTCGCGTGGAGGATGTCTACGACACGGACATCTCGGACCTCTGGTCTGCGATCACCGACCCGGAGCGGCTCGCCCGGTGGATCGCGATCGTCGAAGGCGAGCTGCGGCTCGGCGGCATCATCCAGGCGACCTTCACGAGCACGTGGGAAGGCCCGGGCCGCATCGACGTGTGCGACGCGCCGCACCATCTCGTGCTCACGATGGAGCCCGAGACCGACGACGAGGCGGTGATCGAAGCCGTGCTCACCGTCGAGCAGGGCCGGACGCGGCTCGTGATCGAAGAGCGCGGTCTGCCGCTCGAGGTGCTCTGGAAGCACGGCGCCGGCTGGCAGGCGCACATCGAGGACCTCGGCCGCTACCTCTCCGGTGACGAGTCGAACTGGAAGGCGCGCTGGACCGAGCTCATGCCCGACTACGAGCCGATGGCGGTGACGTGACCGCCGGCAGCTGAACCGCATTCGCCGTCCATCGACGTTCTCGTACCGGTCGTCGAGCGCCACGTTGAAGCCGGCGCGGAACGGGCGAAGAGTGCGGCCATGGACGACATCGCTGACCGCATCCGGACGCTGACGAACCGAATCGCGCTGCTCGAGCAGCGCACCGCCGACGAGACTGCGGCGATCCGCGCGGAGCTCGTGGCCCTGCAGGGTGAGCTCGTTGCGCCCCTGCCTGCTCCCGCGCCGGAGCCTGTCCGGAAGCCCGTGGCTCCGCGCACCGAGCGCGAGCGAGTCGATCATCTGTCGTGGCTCGCCGGCCCGACGGGTCTCGCCGTCGCAGGCGGGGTCGTCACGCTTCTCGGCGTCGTCTTCGTGTTCGCCCTGGCGGCGAGTCGCGGCTGGATCGGACCGGTGGTGCGCTGCTCGATCGGCGGCGGCGTCTCGATCCTGCTCGTCGGGCTCGCGGTGCTGGTCCGCCGGCGGTACGGCCACGTCGCGGCGGGTCTCGCGGCGGCCGGCGCCGGGATCGGCGGTCTCTACGTCACCCTCTACGCCGCGAGTCGCGGGTACCACGTGCTCGGCCCGGATGCCGTGTGGGGCGCGGTGATCGTCGTCGCGATCCTGGCCGCCGGGCTCGCGCTCGCGTGGAGCTCCGAGCTGCTCGCAGTGCTCGGGCTTGCGGCGGTCGTGATCGCTCCGCCGACCGTCGAAGGCAGGCTCACGGCTCTCGGTCTGACGGCATCGGTGATCGCAACCGCTGCAGCGCTCGCGATCGGCCGCGGCCGGAACTGGCGGCTGCTCGGCGGCCTGTCGTACGCCCTCCTCTTCGCCCAGGTCGCCGCGTACGTCTTCGACGCGCGTCGCCACACCGTCTTCGACGGCCTCGGCGGGTACAGCGCCGGCTGGCAACACCGCCTGCCCGCGACCTCACTGGCCATCGAGACGTTCGTGCTGGCGATTGCCGGGGCGGCTGCGTACGGACGGGGGCGCCGCAGCCTCGACGGCTTCACGTCGGCGCTCGCGACGTCGACGCTCCCGTTGGCGCTCCTCGCGATCTGGTCGCTGTTCGACGGATCGGGCGAGCGCGGCGTCGTGCTCCTCGCGATCGCTGCCGCGTATGCGTTGTGCGCCGGCGCCGCTGCCGAGCTGCGAGAACGCGATCTCGGCGTGCTGCTCCTCGCGCTCGCCCTCTTCAGCGCCGCGCTCGCGACCGCGTTCCTGCTGTCCAACGGCGGCCTCGTCGTCGCGTGGACGCTCGAGGGCCTGACCTTCCTCGGACTGGGGCGCATGCTGAAGCGCCCGACCTTCCAGGCGGCAGGGCTCGCCTATCTCACCGCCGCGGCCGCGCACCTGCTCCTCTTCGAGACACCGCTCGAGCATCTCTTCAGCGAGCAGGCGCATCCGGCGCGGCATCTCGGCCTCCTCGCGCTCTTCGTGCTCGCGCTCGCAGGCGCCGCTCTCCTTCTCCACGGCTTGCCGCTTCTCCGCGACCGGTTCGAGCTCGCCGCCGCCGGGGCCTCGGCCCTGCTTGCCGTCTATGCCGGATCGCTCGCATTGCTCGACCTGTCGCAGCGGCTCGGCGGCGGCGACCTGCACGCCAAGTTCCAGCGCGGCGAGACCGTGGTCTCCGCACTGTGGGCGCTCGTGGCACTCGGCCTGCTCGCGGCCGGGCTCTCGCGCGGCTCGAAGGAGCTGCGCTACGCGGGCCTCGCCCTGCTCGCCCTCGCACTCGCGAAGCTGTTCCTCTTCGATCTCTCACAGCTCTCTTCACTGACCAGGGCAGCGAGCTTCCTCGCGGTCGGCTTGACGCTGCTCGCAGGCGGCTTCCTCGTGCAGCGCCTCGCTCGCGACGGTGCAGCCCGTAGCATCGGCCCGTGACGGTCGAGGTGAAACGGCTCACGGTCGGCGAGGCTCGGGCGGGGCTCGACGCTCTCGCCGCGGTGCTGGCCGACGCTGTCGACGGCGGCGACTCGGTCAGCTTCATGGCCGGCTTCGGCGACGATGACGCGCGCGCGTTCTACGAGTCGCTGCTGCCTGAGATCGAACGCGGGACGCGCGTGCTGCTCGCGGCGTACGTCGACGGCGAGCTCGTCGGGACGGTGCAGCTCGTCCACGCCTGGCCGCCGAACTCGCAGCACCGTGCCGATGTCGCGAAGCTGGTCGTGCACCGGAGCGCGCGTGGACAGGGAGTGGGGCGGGCGCTGATGGAGCGGCTGGAAGAGGAGGCGCGCGCGGACGGCAAGACGCTCCTCATTCTCGACACGGTCGCCGAGCGCGCCGCCGACCGGCTCTACGACCGCCTTGGGTGGACGCGCCTCGGCACGGTGCCGGATTACGCGCTCGACCCCGACGGCACCTTCTGCGACGCCACCTTCTTCTACAAGCACCTGTGACGCGGCGCCGCTACGGTGACGTAGGACCAACACGATGCGTCTTCTCACTCTCGCTCTCGTCGTCCTCGCCACGGCAACGGCGGCGACTTCCGCTTTTGCCCACAGCGACGCCTCGTGCACCGGCGCGCAGCTGACAGGCACGTTCAACGTCGTTCGCGGCAGCGCAGGCGCAGGGAACATCACCTACAAGCTCGTCCTGAAGAACGTCTCGAACCACATGTGCACGTTGACGGGCCTGCCACAGGGCCGGCTGCTCGGGAAGGCGGGGAAGGAGTTGCCGACCCACGTCCGCACGGCGACTCCCGGCATGCTGACCGCCATCCTGGTTCGCCTCGCACCCGGCCAGACGACCTTCGCGACCGCGCGCTTCTCACCCGACGTGCCCGGCACCGGCGAGCCGACGGCCGGCACCAGGTGCGAGCCGACCGCGTGGTCGTTCCGCGTCAGCGGCCAGGGAGGCGGGACGACGAAGGTGAAGCTCGGTCCGCCGACGCCCGTCTGCGAGCACGGGCAGCTGCTCTTCTCGCCCTACAGCGTCAAGAGCTAGCTAGCGCCGCTTGCGCTTGCGCGTCGGGCCGCCGCGCGCCTGCTGCTGCATCCGCTCGGCCTGCCGGCGCATCTGCCGGTTGGCCGAGTCGGGGATCGCGCCCTGCTCCTGGGCCGCCTCCATGTAGGCGCGGCGCTCGGCCGGCGTCAGCTTGCTCATCGCCTTCTGCACGGCCTGCGGGTTCGGGTTCGACGCGACCGTGTTGAGCTTCCGCACGGCGCTTGCGAGCTCCGGGTTCGAGCGCTCCATCTGCGCGGTCGAGATGCGCTGGAAGAACCGCTGCATGAACCCGATGCGCGCGAGGCGGAAGACGACCGGCTTGAGCAGGGCGCCGTTCCGGAACCGCCCCAGGACGAGGAGCAGCAGGAAGAGCACGAGAACCGTGCCGATGATGCCGATCGGGATCCAGAGCCACCACATGGCGGGGAGATTACCGACGCGCGCTCAGGAACATCCCCGCTGTGACGACCCCGGCGACCACGATCGCGAGCAGCAGCCAGCCGGCGACGGAGCCGCCCGGGACCGGAGCGGGCGCGACGGCATGAAGGTCGGCGAGCAGCACGGCGACCAGAGTTCCCGGCGGTCGTGTGGCCCGCTTGCCAGCGGTGTAAGCATTCGTTGAAACCGGGCGTTATGTGCGGTACGCGTCGGGGTAGGCCTCGACCATGGCCACCGCGCGCGACCCGATCGCCGTGCTGATCGAGCACGGTGAGGACCACGGCTGCGTCTCGGCGAGCGAGCTGCACGAGCTCGTGGCGCGGCTCGAGCTCGACGATGAGGACACCGAGAATCTGCTCGAGCGCCTCGAGGCTGCCGGCATCGACGTCACCGACGACTGCTCGCGGGCGATCGAGGAGGACGTCACGTACACGAACCAGCAGGTCGCCGCGGCGACGACGGACTCGCTACAGCTCTTCCTCAACGAAGCAGGCCGCTACCCGCTGCTCACCGCCGCGCAGGAGGTGGAGCTCGCGAAGCGCATCGAGCACGGCGACAAGCCGGCCAAGGACCTGCTCGTCAACTCGAACCTGCGGCTCGTCGTCTCCATCGCGAAGCGCTACCAGGGTCACGGCCTGACTCTGCTCGACCTGATCCAGGAAGGGATCATCGGCCTGATCCGCGCCGCCGAGAAGTTCGACTGGCGGAAGGGCTTCAAATTCTCGACGTATGCGACGTGGTGGATCCGTCAGGCGGTGCAGCGTGGAGTCGCGAACAAGGCGCGCACGATCCGCATCCCCGTGCACATCGTCGAGCGCGAGCAGCGGATCACGCGCGCGGAGCGCACGCTCGTCGCGAAGCTCGAGCGTCCTCCGACCGACGAGGAAGTCGCGGATGCGGCGAAGCTGCCCGTGAAGCAGGTCCGCGAGGTGCGCGCGGCTGCGCGCGCTGTCGCCTCGCTCGACAAGCCGGTCGGCGAGGACGACTCGGCATCGTTCGGCGACCTCGTAGCGAGCGACGAGCGCCCGCCCGACGAGCAGGTCGAGGTCGAGCTGACGGAGCGCGCGCTGCACAACGCAATCGCAGAGCTGCCGCCGCGCGAGCAGGAGATCCTCAACCTCCGCTACGGGCTGTCGGGCGCCGCCGATCCGAAGTCGCTCGAGGAGATCGGCCGCATCCTCGGGATCACGCGCGAGCGCGTCCGCCAGCTCGAGAAGGAAGCACTTCGCCGCTTGGCCGAGCGTCGCGAGATCGCGGCGATGCGCGCCGCTTAGGTCGTCAGCCCTAGCTCCTCCGCAAGGGTGAAGAACGCCTTCGCGTACGGCGAGTCGACGTTTTGTCGCAGGCTCTCCCAGTCGATTTGTTCGCGGCAGGTGCGCGCGATCTCGAGGACGTCGTCGTAACTCGCCTCGTGCTCCTTGAGGGTGCGGAGCTTGGACTCGAGAACGTCGGTCGCAGTCATCACCGGCAACGTGATCGCGTAGACCTCGAGCTCGGTCGCACGATCGAGGATCGCGGCTACCCGCTCCGGCCGGCTGTTGGGCGCGAAGATCAGGTCGATCATCGACCCGTCCTCGTCGAAGACCTTGTAGAGCCAGCCTTCGGGCGGACGCTCGGCGCGGAAGCCCGCATCACGCAGGAGCTCGACCGCGCGCTCTGCGTCCTCCTCCCGGATCAGGAAATCGACGTCGTGCTCGGTGGGCGGGCCGCCGCGCGCATAGACGGCGAGCCCGCCGGCCAGCGCGAACGGGATCCCGCCGTCGCGCAGCGCAGCAGCCGCGACCTTCATCGCACCGAGGATCCGCTCGAACTGGTCGTCGCTGGACATGGGGCGTGTCCGGTTCCCGCGGAGTGCATCCGCCAATCCCGGGTATGAAGAGCGCATGTCGACGACGATCCGTGTTGCGGCAGCAGGCGACATCCACGCCGGCGCGGGGGACGGCGACCGCGTGCGCGAGGCGTTCGAGCGCGTGGGCGCTCCGGCGGACCTCGTGCTCCTTGCGGGCGACCTGACGCAGCACGGTCAGGTCGACGAGGTGTGTGTCGTCGCGGACGCCTGCCGGGCGTTGGAGGTGCCGGTCGTCGCAGTGCTCGGGAACCACGACTGGCAGTCGGATCGTCCCGACGATCTTCGTCGCGCGCTCACCGAAGCGGGGGTCGTGATGCTCGACCGCTCGCACACGATCCTGTCCGTGCGCGGTGTGAGCGTCGGGGTCGCTGGGGTGAAGGGTTTCGTCGGCGGCTTCGGGCAGGAGTGGGCGAACTTCGGCGAACCGCTCTTTCGCGAGGCGTACGCGGAGACGACGCGCGATGTCGACGGCCTCGAGCGGAGCCTGACTGCAATCGACCCGTGCGGGATCAGAATCGCGCTGCTGCACTATTCGCCCGTCGAGGCGACGCTCGCCGGCGAGCCGGAGCGCTTGTGGCTCGTGCTCGGCGCCGACCGTCTGGCGGGACCGATCCGCCGCCACCGTCCCGACCTCGTCGTGCACGGCCACGCACATCACGGCTCGTTCGAGGGCGACGTCGACGGCGTGCCGGTCTACAACGTCTCCGTGCACGTGACGGGCCGCGACTTCTGGAGCTTCGAGCTCGGTGCGGGTGCGGCGCCGTCGCCGCCCGTGGCGGTCGACGAGTCCTAGCGCGCTACGAGCCGACGACCTTGCAGAGCCAGCGGCGCGGGCGCGAGCGGTCGAGCTCGATGAAGAGCACGCGCTGCCAGGTGCCGAGGCAGAGCTCGCCTTCGCCGACCGGGATCGATTCACCGGCGGAGCCGAGGATCATCGACATGCAGTGGGCGTGCCCGTTCGGCTGCTCCATGTCCTCTTCGCAGATGTTCTCTGTTCGCCGGTCCCAGTCGTCGTGCGCGTAGTAGGTCTCGTGCGGGACGAGGCGGCGGAGCAGCGTGCCGAAGTCCTCGAACATGCCGCGCTCGTACTCGTTCACGCGGACGCAGCACGTCGTGTGCGGCGAGTAGACGAGGCAGATGCCGTCCTGGACGCCGGACTCGCGGACGATCTCCGCGACGTCGTCGGTGATGTCGGTGACGTGGAGGCCGCCCGTCGTCGTGAACGTCCGCTCGGCCTGGAACACCTTCATCGGCCGCGAGTCTAACGGGTCGCCCCCGGTCGCCCGGCGCCCAGCCGCGGTACGCTCGGCGGCACGGGCCCGTAGCTCAGCGGTCAGAGCAGGGAACTCATAATTCCTTGGCCGATGGTTCGAATCCATCCGGGCCCATCGTGCGCCGAGACGACGGCGCGACGTCGTCGCCGAGCGAGATCGCGCCGCTCGTGAGGATGTCGGCCCTCAGCCCGGCGCGATGCACGAGCGGACGAAGGATCCCGGGCCGCGTCAGCTTCTCGAGGTGCGAGCACGGCTCGGCGAGGCGCCGACCGATGCACTCGACCGAGCCGATCGTGAAGCGCTCGCCGACGAGCGCGTTCAACGCAATTCCGCGCGTGACAATGTTGCGGCGTCCCTGCTCCCACGACAGATCGATCGCGTCGAGGACTTCGGCTTCGACCAGCGTGAGCTGGTAGCCGTAGCCCGGTCCGCTGAACGTGCCGCGCCCCTCGAAGTAGCGGTCGCCCGCCAGCCCGCGTCCCGCGACTGCGTCGATCCGGTCGACGCGCGCCGGCGGCCCCTCTGCGTCGGGTGCGATCAGGATCGCCTCGACGCGACCAACCCTGCGCTCCCGGCCGTACGGTGCCTCGATCGGCAGCCGGACGTCGAGCCGCGCGAGCAGCCAGCCTTCCTCGATCCGCCCGCCGGCCGCGAGCGCGCCGCTCGGGTCGTGCAGCGGCCCCGACGGAGAGCCGAACATGACGACCGCGTGATCGCCGTCGGCCGCGCGAACCCGCGCCAGCCAGTGGCCCGGCCAGTCGAACTCAGACGCATTCGCGATCGGGACGAGGCCGAGGTTCCGCTCCGCGAGCCACTGCTTGAAGAAGAGGAGCGGCTCGTAGTCCGGCTCCGGCAGCGGGCTGCCGAACACGATCTCCAGGCACTCGCGCAGCTGCCTCTCGTACGCCGTCACGCCCGCAGGCTAACGGGCGCGTCAGTGCGTGAAGCTGGACTCGAGCTGCGCGAGATGCCGCTCGACCTCGGCGAGCTCGAACCGCATCGCTTCGAGCTGCTTCTGGCGCACCGCGCAGGCGGAGGTGTTGGGCTGCGCGAGCGCGGCGACGCGGCGGCGACCCAGGTCATCGAGCCGCACGCGCAGAGTCGCCAGATCGGCTGCCTCCGTGTAGCTCGGCGCGTCCACGAGCATGTCATCGGCCGCCGGCGGCCCTGCCTTGAGGTCCGAAACGACGAGGCCGCCCTACCGGGCGGCCTCGTCGTTCGAGCGAGTTGTCGTCGTTACGACGACGGTGCGCAGTACACGTACACGGTGCCGGACAGATCCTTGCCCGACGTCTGAATCACCGTCCACGACGTGCTGCCGGTGGGATCCCCGGAGGCGTCGGACCGGAAGCTCGCGGTCACCGATCCGAGGATGTTGTAGCCGCCGCTGATCGCGAAGTAGTCGGTGGCGTACGTGCCGCCACCCGGCTTCGCATCGCCGGCGCTCGGGCAGCTGACCGTGAACTGCTTGTCGCCGGAGGCTGAGCCACCCGCGACCGTGATCACGCCGTTCAGCCCGTTGGCGCCGGCGGGTCCCTGCGGGCCTGTCGGGCCTGTCGGGCCTGCCGGACCTGCCGGGCCCTGAGCGCCGGCCGCGCCGGTGTCACCCTTGTCGCCCTTTGCACCGGCAGGACCCTGGGCGCCGGTCAAGCCGGTGTCACCCTTGTCGCCCTTTGCACCGGCAGGACCCTGGGC
>Ga0207657_10006738_pt1 | contig 11861 bp, 10 predicted proteins | sample KBSC33metaG_FD_184316 | JGI IMG/M metagenome (GOLD analysis project Ga0207657, IMG submission 184316) | Corn rhizosphere microbial communities from Kellogg Biological Station, Michigan, USA - KBS C3-3 metaG (SPAdes) (version 2) | ecosystem: Host-associated > Plants > Roots > Rhizosphere > Soil ...
CCAACACGGCGGCTCCGCTCACGGTCACGGCATATGACACGTGCGGGAACGTCGATGCGGACTACAGCGGCGGAAGCTTCGCCGCGGCCACCGCGAATCCGACGCGTCTCGACGGCGCGACCTTCACCGGCCCGAGCTTTTCCGGTGGGAGCGGTACAGGGTCGCTCAAGCCCGTGCTTGTCGAGGCCGCCGATCGCGTCACGATCACGGATTCCGTCACCGGCATCGTCGGAACGAGCGATCCCACATTCGACGTCGTCGAGACGATCTGCGCGATCCCGGGCACGGTGTGCAACTGGCAGAACAAGAACAAGTCGATCGCCGCGAACTCGACCGTTCCGGGCGACAGCGCCGGGACGGCCAGCCTCGGGTTCGGCTTCCGGGCCATCACCGCAGCATGCGGCACGAGCAATCTGGTCGGTGAGGGCGTCGACATCAGCCCGCACGGCTACACGGGTGCGTACCAGGTCACCCTCACGTACGCGAAGAGCTTGACGGGCAACGGCCCCGCGTCCGCGTTCCAGTTCTGTATCAGCGAGGACAACACGCTGACCTGGGCACCGCTCCCCGCCTGCAGCGCGACGCTGACCGTCGGCTGCATCGTGAGCCAGAAGCGCGTCACCGGGGGCGCGCTCGAGTTCATCCTCTCGCTGAGCCCAGAAGATCCCTGGGGCGGCGGCTTCGGTTGATCCGACGTTCGGGGCGGCGGCGCCGGTAGCGCCGCCGCCCTCCGAGCGTCAGGCGACAGGAATCTCGGGAACCTGCACGACCTCGAGGGCCTCCAAGAGCTTCTGCGACTCCGCGGCCGCCTCGGCGGCGTCCGGCTCGGCCCCGCGGGCCAGAGCCTTCGCCCGCAACGAGAGCGCGATCTCGTAGAGCGCGCCGGCACGCTTCGCCGCGTCCAGGCTTCGATCGAACTCACCCGCTGCGTCGTCCGGGCGCTGCAGCTGCAAGTGCGCGTATCCGCGGATCCGGAACAGCACGGCCTGTAGCTGGGGCGGCGCCTCCGTCTCACCCACGAGCTCGGCGAGCTCGACCTCTCGCAGCGCACGCTCGTGGTCGCCTGAAAGGACGGCCGCCTCCGCGATGCGCGCATGAGCCTCTTGCTCCAAGCTCGACGCCTGGATCTCGTGGAAGCCGTCTCGAGCCTCGGCGAGCAGCTCCCAGGCCTCGTCGAAGCGACGAGCCCGGGCCGCGGCGCGGCCGAGATTCAGCCTGGCCATCGACGAGAGCCCACGATGACCGGTCGCGTCCACGGCTTCCCGCACCTCCTGGAACAGGGCTTCCGCTTCCTCGAGCTTGCCCTGGTCGGAAAGGATCTCCCCGATGTTGTTCTTCGCCATCGCGACGTTCGTCACATCACCGATTCGCTCGAAGAGCGCGCGGCTCCGCCCGTACACGTCGAGTGCCTTCGACCAGTCGCCCTCGTAGTAGGCATCGATGCCGAGGTTGTTGAGCACTGTTGCCTGCCGCTTGAGATTGCCGAGCTCTTCGAAGATCGGGAGCGCAAGTCCGCGGAAGGCGAAGCGCTCCGGCGAACCGATCTGCGTGTGCACGAGATGCAGCAAGAGGTACGCATCGCCGAGCTGCTGCTGGTCGTCGATCTCGAGCGCCCGCTTGAAGACGTCGTTGCAGCGCCGGATGCAGTCCTGAAAGTCGCCTTCGCGGTAGCGCGCGAAGGCCCAGTACATCTCGAGCTGGTTCTGCAGCCGGTCCCGTTCAAGGCTCGGCGGCAGATGACCGACTGCACGAAGACCGCGGCTGTACCAGTCGATCGCGTCCTCGTACCGGCCCATGTCCTCGCGCAGCAAGCCCTCCTTGGCGATGAGTTCGACGAGCTCGCGCGAGCGCTTGGGCAGGAGATCGCGAGCAGCCTCGTATGCCTCCGCGGCGCGTTCGTAGCGGCCGGCGAGGTGCAGACAGTCGCCGAGCGCCTCCCACACCTCGGCTATCGCCTTCGGCTCGAGTCCTGGGACGGCCTTTGCTGACTCGAGCCCCCGCTCGTAGAACTGCGCCGCCTCGAGATTCGCCCACTTCTTCTGCGCACGTCGGCCCGCCTCGAGCGAGTATCGCCACGCCTCGGGTGCCCGTTCGGCCCGGTGAAAGTGCAGTGAGAGAAGCTCGACGGCATCGGTCTCGCTTCGTTCGAGCACCTCGCCGACACGCCCGTGCAGCTCTCGCCGACGCCGGTACGAGAGGCCTTCGTAGGCCGCATCGCGGATCAGCGCGTGCCGGAAGCGGAACCCGCCGGCGATGTGGGGGTCACGCTCGACGAACTCGCCGAGCCGGTCCCATGCCTCGGAATCGGCTGCGGCGGACGGATCCCCTTCGAGAACGTCGGCGATTGCCGTCCCCGAGAACGTCGATCCCAGCACCGACGCCCAACGCAGGAGCGCGCGGTCTCCCGGCGCGAGACGGTCGATGCGCGTCGTGACGAGCGCTTCGACGGTCTCGGGCAATTGCTCGCCCTCGTCGACTGCATCCTCGGGCGAGGCGAGCTCCTGCAGGAAGAGCGGGTTTCCGGCCGCCCGCTCGGTGATCGCCGCGAGCTCTTCGTCCGTCACGGCACGGCCCGCCGTCGCCGCCCGCGCGAGCGTCGTCGCATCCTCCGCCGGAAGCGGCTCGAGCCTCAGCGTCAACGCGGGCAGCGGCGGCGTCCCCTCGGCGGCCGCGAAGCCGCCGTCGCCGGGGCGGCGCGTCGTGCACGTCAGCCACGGTCTCGTCGCGAGCTGCGTACCGAGGTGGCGAAGGAGCTCGGATGAGGCGTCGTCCATCCAGTGGACGTCCTCGAAGACGAGCAGCGTCGGCGAGGTCAGCAGCCGCCCGAGCAGGGACCCGACGACGCCGTGCAGGCGCGCGCGCCGGAACGACGGGTCGAGCTCGTCGACCTCGGGGGTCGATTCCACTTCGGCGTCGAGCGGTGCGGCCAGCAGGGGCGCCCACGGCACGAGCTCGCGATCGATCGCCTCGAGGCGTTGGGCGAGCACCGCGCGGTTGTGCTCGCCGCCCCCGTTCAGCTCGACGTCGAGGAGGGATCGCAGAAACGGTCGGAAGGCGTGGTACGGCGTCGTCGACTCGTACTGGTCGCACCGCGCCGTGAGGAGCTGCATGTCGGCGCAGTTGTCCCGCAGCTCGTCCGCGAGCCTCGACTTGCCGATTCCAGGCTCGCCGACGAGCTCGACAAGGGTGCCGAAACCCATTCGGACAGGCGCCACCGAGGCGCCCAGGACCGCGCGTTCGCGCTCCCGGTCGACGAACGGCAGCTTCTTGCCGGCGCTCGCTTCCGCCTGCTCGGCGGTCTCGACCGCCATGCCGCCGAGCAGCACGGCCTGCACCGGCTCGCTCTTGCCCTTGACGAGGAACGGCTCGAGCTCCGTACCCTCGAAATGCGTTCCGGCTCTTGCGAACGCCTCGGAGGCGACGTAGATCTCGTCCTCGCCGGCACGAGCCATCAGCCTGGCGGCGAGCGCCGCGGTGTCGCCGAGCACGGTGTACGTCCGCCTGAACGTCGCACCGACCTGCCCCGTGAAGACCCGTCCGCGGCTGGCGCCGATGTGCACGGGGAGCGGCAGGCCCGCATCGACGGCCGCGCGCAGGGTGCGGAGCAGCCGCTCCTCGTCGTTCCCAAAGGTCTGCGGCGCGCCGGCGACGAGCACGATGCGCCCGCCGTCGCGATCGACGTCGCTCTCGAGGAAGGTCACGTCGTGTTCGTCCGCGGCCGACTGAATCGTCCGGACAAGGAGGTCGAGCGCCGCCGCCGCCGCCGCCGGGCCCTCTGTCGCGATCACGTCGTCGATCCCTGCGAAGCGAACGAAGCCGATCGCCGCGTTGCGATGCTCGCCTTCGAGCGGGCCGACTTCGAGCAGCTGCGCGCGGAGCGGCGCCGGCACGGCCAGCTCCAGTGGGACGCCCGCGATGTCGGGCAGGGGCGAGAGCGTCCCGCTCACATTCGGGGCGGCCACGAGCAGCCGGCCCGGTCCCTTCGCCTCACCGAGCGCGTCGGCGTCGATCTGGGCTGCCGCCTCCGGGCTCAAGAGGATCTCGCCCGCCTCCGATGCGGCCTCCATCTCGACGGTTCGCGTCGCTGCCGGCCCGGTGACGAGAAGCTCTCGGTGGGTCTCGCCGACGAGGAAGAACTGGAACGTGCCGGAATGGATGCCCGCGTGCATGCGGAGGTTGACGGCACCGGCAGAAGTTCGCGGTCGACCGACGGCTCGAAGCGTCCGCCGCATCTCGAAGGCGGCTCGTGCGGCCCGCCGAGCATGATCTTCGCCCTCGTACAGCAGCAGGAGCGCGTCGCCGCCGAACTTGAGCAACCCGCCGCCCTCGGCATAGGCGACGTCGAGCAATGCGGCGAACGTCGCGTTCATGACGTCGGTGACCTCCTCGGCGCCCGCACGGCCGAGGCTCGAGAGCTTCTCCGACATGGCGGTGAAGCCGGAGATGTCGACGAAGGCAAGCGAGCCCTCGACCTCGAGCCAGCGGAGGTCGGGGCTCGAGCGGAGCCACTCGAGCGTGAGGCGCGGCACGAAGGAGACGAGATCGGCCTTCACGCGGTCATCCGAGCTCGTCGGCGTTGCCATCCCTCGATTGTGCGCTACAAACCGGAATCGACAAAGCCGGATTTCAGTTGACCCCGGCTCGCAGCCCGACGACAATCGCTGCATGCTGCGCAAGGACGCGAAAATCGAGCTTCTCCGGCGGGTTCCGCTCTTCGAGCTCTGCTCGAAGGGGGAGCTGCGGGAGATCGCGTCGATCGCGGACGAGCTCCCTCTTCCCGCCGGGAAGGGGCTCGCCCGCGAGGGCGCGCCCGGCCACGAGTTCATGGTCGTCGTCGAGGGGGCCGCGGAGGTCCGCAAGGGCGGCAGGAGGATCAACCTGCTCGGAGCCGGCGACTTTCTCGGCGAGATCGCACTGATCACCGGCCGGAAGCGAACCGCGTCGGTCACGACGCTCGAGCCCACGCGGCTGCTCGTGATCACGGAGCGCGACTTCAGGCGCCTCATCCGCGACGTGCCCTCGATCCAGCCGAAGGTCATGCAGGCGCTGGCTTCGCGCCTCGAAGCCGACGACTGAACCCGGCGAGTACGCTTCCGCCGCGATGGCGCACGTGGCGCAGGGAGAGCCGGGTCTCCGGCGCGTAATCGACGAGGATCGCGAGGTCGACGGCCTCGGCGAGCAGGAGTTGCTCGAGCTCTACCGCTCGATGATTCTCCTCCGCACCTACGACGAGCGCTCCGTCGTCTACCACCGGCAGGGACGCATCGGCACGTACGCGATCTTCTGGAACCACGAGGCGATGCAGGCCGGCGCGGTGCACGCGCTCGAGGACGGCGACTGGATCTTCCCGAGCTACCGCGAGTCCGCGATCGGCCTCCTGCGCGGGATGCCGCCCGCCACCGTGCTGCACTGGTGGCGCGGCCATCCGGCCGGGTGGTGGAATCCCGCCGACTACAACGTCGCCTCGATCTGCGTGCCGATCGCGACCCAGGTTCCGCACGCCGCGGGGCTCGCGTGGGGCAAGAAGCTGAAGGGCGAGCGCGCGTGCGCACTCGTGTTCTTCGGCGACGGCGCCACGAGCGAGGGCGCGTTCCACGAGGGCGCGAACTTCGCCGGCGTCTTCCAGGCGCCGCTCGTCCTCTTCTGCAACAACAACGGCTGGGCGATCTCGACGCCGGTCGGCGCGCAGACGCACGCCGACGCGCTCGTCGACAAGGCGGCCGGCTACGGCATTCCCGGCGTGCGTGTCGACGGCGGCGACGTGCTCGCCGTCTACGAGGCGACGCGGGAGGCGGTCGAGCGTGCGCGCGGCGGCGGCGGGCCGACGTTCGTCGAGGCCGTGTCGTACCGCGCCGCGCCGCACGCGACGGCCGACGACCCGCGCGCCTACGTCGATCTCGAGCGCGTCGAGCAGGAGAAGCAGAACGAGTGCGTCGGCCGCTACGAGCGCTACCTGCGGCGCCTCGGCATCCTCGGCGACGACCTCGAGGCGACGATCCGCAACGAGGCGCTCGAGGCGATGCGCAGCGGGATCGCCGAGGCGGAGGCCGAGCCGGACGCCGACATCTCGCTGCTCTTCGACCATGCGTACGCGAACCCACCGGCGTCCCATGCGGCCGAGCTCGCGGAGCTACGCCGGATCCTCGGTGGCGACAGTGGCTGAGCTCTTCATGATCGAGGCGCTGAACGACGGCTTCCACGTCGAGCTCGCGCGCGACGACTCGGTGCTCGTCATGGGGGAGGACGTCGGGCGCGCGGGCGGCGTCTTCCGCGCCACGGCTGGACTGCAGGAGCGCTTCGGCGCCGATCGCTGCGTCGACACGCCGCTCGCGGAGGCGGGCATCCTCGGCACCGCCGTCGGTCTCTGCATGGCGGGCTGGCGACCGGTGACCGAGATGCAGTACGACGCGTTCTCGTATCCGTGCCTCGACCAGCTGATCACGCACGTCGGCCGCTACCACTGGCGCACGCGCGGCGCGATGGAGTTTCCCATCGTCGTCCGCATGCCCTACGGCGGCGGTGTGCGCGCGCCGGAGCTGCACGACGACTCGCCCGAGACCTACTACGTGCACACGCCGGGCGTGAAAGTTGCGATCCCGTCGACCCCCGCCGACGCAAAAGGCCTGCTCGCCGCCGCAATTCGCGACCCCGATCCCGTCGTGCTGCTCGAGCCGAAGCTGATCTACCGCAACGAGCGCAGCGAGGTTCCCGAGGGCGACTACGTCGTGCCGCTCGGCAAGGCGCGCGTCGCGCGCGAGGGCGACGACGTGACTCTCGTCGCCTACGGCGCGATGGTGCCGCTGTGCGAGCGCGCCGCGGACGCGCTCGCCGGCGAGGCGTCGGTCGAGGTGCTCGACATCCGCACGCTCAAGCCGCTCGACGAGGACTCGCTGCTCGCCTCCGCGTCGAAGACCGGGCGCGTCGTGATCGTGCAGGAAGCGCCGCGGGTCGCCGGTTTCGGCGCGGAGCTCGCGGCCGTGCTCGCGGAGAAGGCGATCCTCGACCTGCGCGGCCCGGTGCTGCGCGTGACCGGCTACGACGTCCCGTACCCGTACTGGAAGATCGAGGACGCATACATGCCGTCCGTCGAACGCATCGTCGATGCCGCCCGAAAGCTCCTCGCATTCTGATCGTTTACGCCTGTGGCTCGAGCGCGGCGAGTCGGGGTACTGGCTACGCGACGCTGCGACCGGTGAGGCAATTCGCTGGGACGACGAGCGGCTCCGCGTCGTGAAGCTCGCCGGCGTGTCGTACCGGTCGGACGAGCTGCAGGACGAGGCTTTCGCGCCCGGGAAGCGCCTCGCGCTCGTACCGGAGCCGGAGAACGAGCACGACGCGAACGCGGTCGGCGTGTGGGACGAGGCGCGACGCGTGCAGGCGGGTTACGTCCCCGCGGAGGACGCCCCGCACGTGCGCGGCGACGAGCAGGCGCTTGCGCTCTGGGAGTTTCGCGGCGAGGACGGGCGCCGGATCGGGCTACGCGTGCTGCTCGCGCCCGCCGACGCCTGGATCCAGGTGCCGCGGGCTTGACCACGCACGAGATCCCGCTCGCAGAGGAGACGGTCCACGGCTACTTCTCGAATGCGCTGCCGCCGGTGCTGACGGTCGACCCCGGCGACTCGGTGCGCTTCCAGGCGCTGAACGCCGGCTGGCGCTGGGAGGCCGGCACAGAGCTCTTCGAGCGCGACGAGGAGCTGCACGCCGGGCACGCGCTCACCGGACCGATCGAGGTGAGCGGCGCTCGCGCCGGGCAGACGCTCGTCGTCGAGATCGACGACGTGACGCCCCGCGGCTGGGGCATCACCTTCGGCGACGGCGAGCCCTTCCAGTGGCGGCTCGACGGCGACGCATGGCGTCTCGACGCGCTCGCGGTCGCGTCGGCGCCGTTTCTCGGCGTGATCGGCATGCCGCCGCCCGAGCCCGGGATCCACTCGACGATCCCGCCGCGGCGGTTCGGAGGCAACATCGACTGCAAGCTGCTCGTCGCCGGGACGACCCTCTTCCTGCCGATACCGGTCGACGGCGCGCTCCTCTCCGCGGGCGACGGGCACGGCGCCCAGGGCGACGGAGAGGTGTCGGGCACCGCGATCGAGACGCCGGTCGAGCGGGCCGAGCTGACGCTCGGGATCCGCGACGACCTCGAGCTCCGCATGCCGGTCGCGCGCACCGCCGACGCCTGGGTCGCCTTCGGCTTCGACCGCGACCTCGACGTCGCGGCGGAGCTGGCAACGGAGACGATGCTCGACCTGATGGAGCGCGAGCTCGGGCTCGACCGCAAGCGGGCGCTCGCCCTCGCGAGCGTCGCCGTCGACTGCCGGGTCACGCAGCTCGTGAACGACGCGAAGGGCGTGCACGCCGTCCTCGCCGACGCTGCGATCAGGTAGGACTCCCGCCGTGGCGTACGCGTTCAAGCTGCCGGACCTCGGCGAGGGCCTCACCGAGGGCGAGATCGCGCGCTGGCTCGTCGCCGAGGGACAGGAGATCGCCGAGGACGATCCGCTGGTCGAGATCGCCACCGACAAGACGACGGTGGAGATCCCGTCGCCCGCAGCCGGCGTCATCGCGAAGATCCACGTCGCCGAGGGCGAGGTCGTCCCCGTCGGAACGCTGCTCGTGGAGATCGGCCCAGGGGACAGCTCGGAAACGGCACCTGTTAACAGTCCGTTACCTGGGGAGAAGGTGCGGGTGACGCCGCTCGTGCGGCGGCTCGCGCAGGAGCTCGGCGTCGACCTCGCGACGATCCAGGGCACCGGGCCGCAGGGGCGGATCACCGAGGAGGATGTCCGGGGCGAGGGCGGCACGAAGCCGCCCGCGGAAGGGCGGCGCGAGCCGATCCGCGGCGTCCGGCGGCAGATGTTCGAGCACCTGACGCGCGCACACGCGGAGATCCCGCCCGTGACGTGGGTCGAGGAGTGCGACTTCTCGGCGGTCGATCCGAAGCGGCTCCTGCCGCTGACGCTGAAGGCGGTTGCCGAGTCGCTGCGCGAGTTCCCGGAGCTGAACGCGCGCATCGAGGGGAGCGATCTCCTCTACCTCGAGCGCTACGACCTCGGCGTCGCCGTCCAGACCGAGCAGGGCCTCGTCGTGCCCGTCGTCCGCGACTGCGCCGCGCGCAGCGTCGAGGAGCTCGACGCCGACGTGAAACGACTCGCCGACTCGGCGCAGGCCGGCACGCTCGCACCGGAGGAGCTGCGCGGCGGCACGTTCACGGTCACGAGCGCCGGCCGCTCCGCCGGCCTCTTCACGACGCCGCTCGTCAACCATCCGCAGGTTGCGATCCTGGGCGTCTACCGGATCGCAGAGCGTCCGGTCGTGCGCGAAGGCGAGATCGTCGTGCGCCGCATGGCGAACATCTCGGTCACGTTCGACCACCGCGTGATCGACGGCAAGCGAGCCGCCGGCTTCGGCCTCGCCGTGATTGCGCGCCTACAAGGCTAGGTCTCTCTCGAGGTGCTCGCGGAGAAGCGCCTCGATCTTCGGCGCGGTCGAGCGTCCCTCGAGCCGGCCGACGACGCGCTTGCCGCGCACGAGCGCGACCGACGGCACCTGCGAGACGCAGAAGCGTGCGGCGAGCTCGGGATGCTCGTCGACGTCGACCTTCCGCACCCGGAGCGCCGCGCGCTCCTTGCGTGCGATGTGGGCGAGCAGGCTCTCCATGCGGCGTGCGGGACCGGAGCGGCTCGACGTGAAGAACACGAGCACTGCGCGGGCATCCGGTGACACACATCCTCCAGCGACGACAGCCGATCGCGGGCCGGGCCTGCCCGCGCCAACGGCTTAACGGCCGAGAGGCGCTCCCGGGTACGCACCGGGGTACCCTCTGGGGGTGGGCTCGTGGTACTGGATCGGCGTCTGCGTCGGCCTGGGCGCCGCGGCCGGCGTGCTCGTCGCCGGCTTTGCCGCCAGGCTCGCAGCCGTCGCAGCCGTCGCAGCCGCCGCGGCGGGGCTCGGCCTCGGCCTCGCGATCGACGCGTGGCAGCCGGGCGGCGTCGCCGACTGGATCGGCGGCGCGGTCGGCGGGCCGGCCGGCGCACTCGGCGCCGCGGTGATCGTGCGCGGCGCGCTCCGCCGGGGCGGCACCGCGGGCGGGACCGCCGCGCTCGTCGCCGGGGCGGCACTCGTCCTGGCCGCGCTCGCGTTCGTGCCCGTGCTCGGTTACCTCGAGGCGGTTGCCGTGCCGCTCCTCGCAGCGCGCCTGCGCCGCCGCGCGCCCGAGCGCTACGCCGGGCTCCGCACCCTCGCGAAGTGACGAAGAAGCTCGTCCTCATCGTCGTCGACGGGCTGACGCCCGCGGCACTCGAACGCGCCGTCGAGAGCGGCCGCGCGCCGGCGCTCGCGCTCCTGGCGGGCCACGGGAGCTACCGCCGCGCGACGTCCGTCTTCCCGTCGCTCACGCCCGTCTGCCTGTCGTCGATCGTGACGGGAGCAGGCCCCGACGTCCACCGCATCCCGCACCTCGTGTGGTGGCACCGCGACGAGCGGCGCATCGTCGAGTACGGCTCGTCGTTCGCGGCTCTCCGCGCGGCTGGGATGGCGCAGGCGATCACCGACACGATCTTCAACATGAACCAGAAGCACCTCGGCGCCGGCGCAGTCACGGTGTACGAGGCGCTCGAGGACGAGGGCCTCGTCGCTGCCGCGGTCAACATCACGTGCTACCGCGGCCGCACCAGGCATCAACCGGTGCTGCCGTGGGTGACGAAGCCCGCGTACGGCCCGCGCCGGTTCTTCTACTACAGCCTGTTCGAGTCCGACCCGACGGGCGCGCCGTTCGCCGTGCGCAACCGGGCCGGCGGGTCGATCGACGTCTATGCGTCCGCGGTCGGACGCTGGCTCGTCACCCGCGACGGGTTCGACTTCTTCGCGTATTACCTGTCCGACTTCGACTTCGCGTCGCACGCGCACGGCCCGCTCGGCGCCGAGGACGTCGCGCTCGTCCGCACGGACGCCGCGATCCAGGCGCTGCTCGACGCCGCCGGCGGCGCCGACGCCTTCCTCGAGCGCTACGCCGTCATCCTGCACTCCGACCACGGACAGACGCCGGTCGAGCATGCGACGCACCTCGAGAGCTCACTCACCGCGCACGCCGACCACGTCGTCGTCACCGCGTCGAACCGTGCGGGGCAGGTGTACCTGCTGCCCGGTGCGCGCGTCGACGCCGAGATCCTCGCGCGGTCGTTCGACGGCGACGAGACGGTCGAGGTGACGCTCCGCCTCGAGCACGACGAGGCGGTTGCCCGCCGCGACGGCGAAGAGCTGCGCTTCCGGCCGGACGCGTCCGGCGGCACGGCAGGATGGGCGACGAGCGGCGACGCCGCGATCCTCGACCACCCGGACGCGCTCCACCGCGCCTGGTCCGCCCTCGCGAACCCGAACGCCGGCGAGCTCCTCGTCTCCGCCGCGCCCGGCTGGGAGTTCGCCGATCTCGGCGGTCGCCACCACGCCGGCGGCGGCAGCCACGGCTCGCTCGTCGAGGGCGACTCAGTCGTGCCCGTGCTCAGCGTGGGCGTCGATGCCGACGTGCGCCGCATCACCGACGTCATGCCCGCCGTGCTCGAGCACTTCGGCGTCGCAGCGCCCGCATACGTCGCCGCTCGCGAACGTGTCGCCTGACGCGTCCACCCAACGGGCGCAGATGGTCGACGTCCAGCTCCGCGCTCGCGGCATCGACGACGAGCGTGTGCTCGACGCGATGGGGCGGGTCCCGCGTGAGCTCTTCGTCCCCGCCGGCTGGCGCGAGCGCGCGTACGGCGACGAGGCGCTGCCGATCGGATTCGACCAGACGATCTCGCAGCCGTACATGGTCGCTCGGATCTGCTCGGAGCTTGCGCTTCGCGGGCACGAGCGGGTCCTCGACGTCG
>Ga0207657_10006739_pt1 | contig 11861 bp, 8 predicted proteins | sample KBSC33metaG_FD_184316 | JGI IMG/M metagenome (GOLD analysis project Ga0207657, IMG submission 184316) | Corn rhizosphere microbial communities from Kellogg Biological Station, Michigan, USA - KBS C3-3 metaG (SPAdes) (version 2) | ecosystem: Host-associated > Plants > Roots > Rhizosphere > Soil ...
GCCATATCGTCAAGGAACGATGCCGCCTGATCACGGGTCAGCGGCTGCTGGACGCGGCAGATATGGGCACCTGCCGGCCTAAGATCCTCCATGACCACCATTCCCTGGTCAGCGTTCGCCGCGGCGTAGAGGATTTTGGGCAATCCAAGCGTCAAGCGCGGCGCCAACTCAGCGAAAAAGCGCGCCTCCGTCTGATAGCAGAATTTCACCAGTTCCCGATGCTCGGCAAGGCCCGCCTTGATGCACAGCGCCGGAGGAAGGCCATGCGCCTTGCCCGCGTCATTGTAGGTGGCGGTCACCATCATCTTGGTGCCGGTGCCCCACAGAATTTCGTTGACGTCGAGCTGCTCCACCCGCGTCCCGGGATAGCCCAGCGCCAACGCATCGCTCAGCCATTGCGCGGTGACATCCTCCGCGACGAGCGGCAACCAGGGTTCGTTCATGCAGCCTCCTCCTTATATAGTTTCCCGACCATGTTCGCCCATCCAGCGCCCGAGATCGGCCGATGCATCAGGCGCCAGCGACAGGCGCGCCCGGCGGTGGACAATTTGCGCGAGGGTCTGTCTCACATCCCCTTCATGCCCTGAAGAACCATCCGGGTCATGGCGGCCGCGTCCATGTGCAGATTGCCCGAACCCACCAGCCGGCGATGCATCGGCGCCAGCACGGCAAGATCGTAAAGGACGCGCGCGGCCATGTCCGGATCACCCACGCCGCAATTGAGGAGCGGCTGGCGCAACAGCGCCTCTGCCTGCGCCAGGCTGTTCCGATGTGCAGCAAGGACGAGGGTCGACAGGTTCGCGGCTTCGGCCAGAAGAAGCCGGTACATGGTCAACGCATCCTCATCCGTCGCCATCGCATTGAGACTGCCGACCATGCTGGTCAATATCGCCTCATTGTTCCCGGCCGTACGACCGATCTTCTCGATCATGGCGAAGCGACCGGCAATGAACTGCTCAAGCACCGCCTGCAGCACGGCGCGCTTGTCCGGAAAGTTGGCATAAAGGGTCCGTTTCGACATGCGCGCCAAGGCAGCGATGGCGTCCATCGATGTGCGGGAAAATCCGTCCCGCCGGAAAAGATGCGCTGCGGCCTCCAGAATGCGGGAGCACGCGTCAGAGGTCGAACTGTCCCGCTTCTGCGGCGCGGCGGACGGCGCGATCGCATCTTCTTTGGTGCCTGCCGCCAAAGGATCGCTTGCCATCACCTCCATGCGCTTCTTTCCCTGCCTGTCGCCGGTTCAGGCTCAGGTAGAGAGGATTGATCCCATTCCGGCAATGGCTTTCCCGCGGGGCTGGCAATGCATCACAAGCCCGTAGGCCGGCCAATCAGTGCTGCGGGCGAACAAACATGGCGGTGCCATGGTCGGATGCCACATAGACGGGATCACCGATCTTCATCAGCTGGGGAATTTCCTCCAGCGTCAACGGCATGCCGGTCAGCCTGCCACGGGCGATCCGGCAGAAGCTGTCCTCATCGATGCGGAAGACGCGCTTTTCGCCCGTTTGCGTTTCAACGGTGATGGCGCAGGAATCGAGCGCAGCTATCGTGCCCACAGTGGGAATATTGCCCGATTTCGGCATGCCGCGAATGTCCATCGACAGGCGGAAAAAGCGATCCGACCGATTGGCCAGCCCGCTATGCGGCGTTTCCAGACTGAAAACCAGTAGATCGCCGGGCTGGTAAAGGGCGCGGCGCCAGGCATCGGTCGGGATCACATCATCGCCTATGCCCTGCGGGGGCCGGGGAAAATCGTTCATCCGCGGCCGATGCAGACCCTCCGCCACTGCCAGACCGCCGGTTTCCTCATCGATGGGGGCGAGCGGCATCCAGCAGATCTTCAGCGGCAACCCCTTGTTATTGGGTCCGTCGCAATGGACGAAATTGAAGCGCGAGCCGGGACGGCCTGTGCCGGGAGGCAAAGCGTGATATTCGGTGTTGGGCACCCAGAAGACCTCTTCACCGAACAATTCCTCAAAAAAGGCGCGGATCGCGGGTTCAGCGACGAACTGATCCCGTGGATAGCGCGCGAGCAGCGGATCGGTCGCCGGCGTCCCGTCATTACGGATCGGGAAATTGTCGAGCGGCGCGCCATTATACACGGCTGCATCGTCGCGATCGGGGTCGACCACGCCCAGATCGCGCAGGACGTCGAGATAGACCGCGCGCAACCGGCCGACGGCACCCTTGTCCAGCACATCGCGGAAGAACCAGTAGCCATCCCTTTCCCAAGCGGCATCAAGTGCGGCACGATCCCCCAGCAGATGATTGGCGGTTTTCAGCTCACGCATGGGCTGCGTATCCGGAGAGCTGGAAGTAATCATGTCGGCCATGTCGGTCTTCCTATCAAAGTCGGTGGGCGGGGCTGCCCGCATCCGTTCCGCTGATCGGGAACGATGCATGGCAGCCGCCTCCCGTGTCAGAAATGGTAGCGCAGGGTCACCCCATAAGTTCTGGGCAGACCGGGCGTGTGACTGGTGTAACCCAGGCTGTCGAGGTTGATAAGCAGGAACTCGTACTTCGTCTTTGTCAGATTGTTGACATAAAGCGCGAGATCGAAGCCTGACCCCATCACCCGGTTCCAGCTTGCGTCGAGATTCACCAGATTATAGCCATCGGCATCCGTATAGCCGGGTACGTAGGTGTCGTTACCGATATAATCATCAGTATGATAATAGCTGATGCCGACGGACGCGTCCCCCTGGGAACTGTCCAGCGGCGCAATCAGCCGCGCTCCCAGCGTATAGACATTGCGAGGAGCACGGGCGAAGGGATCGTTGCTGTGATCGCTGCCGTCAGGATAGATGAATTCGGTGAACTTCGCATTGGTATAGGCATAGTTGGCCGACAGCTCCAGCATCGAAACCGGACGGAACAATATGTCCGCCTCGACACCCCAGATGCGCGCCTTGCCCGCATTGGTGGTGACCGTGGTGGGCGGCAGGACCGTCGGGTCGGACAGCAGCCGCTGGATATCGTTATATTTGGCGTAATAGGCGGCCAGATTGGTACGCAGGAACATGTCGCCCATGCGCCAGTCGGCCTTCACGCCCAATTCGACATCATCCACGGTTTCCGGCCGGAAAGTCCGGCGGAGGCCGGCCTCGGTCGAGGCGCGTGCGCCAAAGCCGCCAGTGCGGTAGCCATGCCGATGCGCGAGATAGATCAGCTTGTCCTGCGCGACCTTATATTCCAGACTGAGATTATAGGTCACTTCGGAGAAGCTGTCGCTCACGTTCAGTTCGCACTGGGAAAGCGGCACTGCGGTTTCCGGCGTCGCCGGATTATTGTCCAGGTCACGGGTGAAACGGCATGCCGTCGCCGTGCGGTTGCGGATCGTCGCTTCCCGCTTGTCGCGATTGTAGCGCAGGCCGGCCGTCAGGCTGAGGCTGTCGGTGAAGCGATAGGTGCCTTGCGCGAACGCCGCGTAACTGCGGTTGCGGGCGGCCACATCGGTATTGCTGAAGGCGGCCCTGGGGTAGCCAAAGATATCCTGCGGCTCGACCAGTCCCGGATCGACGCTGCCTACGGTCGAAAGGCCCTGGTTGCGGCCCTTTTCCCAGAAATAATAAAGGCCCGTGATCCAGTTGAAATTTCCGGTTTCGCCCAGCAGCTGCAGTTCTTCCGAAAACTGGGAGGTTCGGTCTATACGCTGCTGCGGGTGCAGCGAATTCATCGTGCCGTCCATGTCGTCGAAGATGTTGTCTTTGACATGGCGATAACCGACGATGTTCTTGACCGTCAGCATGTCGTTGAGCGGAATGGTCGTGGTGTTCGCGATGTCGTGCGTTTCCACCTTGGTGAAGGTGTTTGATCCATTGGCGATCCGATAGGGTCCCCGCGCCTGCTGCTCAGCCAGCAACTGCTCGAGCGGACGATAGCCGCGCGCCGCGCGGACAGCAGCGCCATTCAGCGACCCGGTGGGCCGGACCTTGGCAATGAAGCTCGCCGTGCCGCCGTCATCTTCATGGAAATAATTATAGACGGTCAGCGATTCAACGCCGCTGTCATTCTTCATCAACACGGATGCCCGCGCGCCCTCCTGAGCGGTGTCGTTGACGTTGCGTCCCAATATCTCGTCATAGACGAAGCCATCGTCCCGCTGGCGCTGCCCGGCGACGCGCACCAATATATTAGGCGACAATGGCACGTTCAGCATGCCTTCCACGATGAAGCTGTCCAGATTGCCGTAAGTAACGCCCACGCGGCCTTCGAAATTGTCGGTCGGGCGGTTCGGCCGGATAATGATCGCGCCGCCGGTCGTGTTGCGGCCGAACAGCGTGCCCTGCGGCCCCCGCAGCACTTCCACCGATCCGATGTCGAAGAGGGCGCCATTGACCCCCTGCGTACGGGCGAGCACGATATCGCCCATATAGGTGGAAACCGACTGGTCCGCGAGCAAAGTGAGTTCCTGCTGGCTGAGGCCGCGGATCGCGAAACTGGGCAGCGACCGGCTGCCTCCCTGGCCAGGGACTGACACCAGACTGGGAACTACGCGGCTCAGGCCGGCGACATTAGCGATATTGGCGCGTTCAAGCGCGGCGCCGGACACCGCGCTGACCGAAAGCGGCACATCCTGCAACCTTTCCTCGCGCCGCCGCGCGGTCACGACGATATCGTCGCTCGAAAAAGCGGACTGCGCATGTTGCGGTTCCTGTTCGGGTACGGCCTGAGCCGATGCAAATGATGGCACCGTCGCAAGCAGACAAGCGCAAGACGACATCCAGAAACTCGAAATTTTCATGATAACCTCCCCTGTAGTATCGATGTTCACTCTCGTCGTGAAACCGGCCCGGCACAGGCAGCTCCCGATCGCTGCCTCATCACAGCAGACCCCGCTCTTCCGATGTCGGCACATCCTCTGGCAATATATTCGCCTCTCGCATGGCGGTGATCACCGCCGTCTGGGCAGAAGCAATGCATGGAAAGCCCACATAGGGCGTCAATTGCACCAGCAGCCCTTCCAGCTCCTCCACCGTCAGGCCGTTGGCCAGACCGATCTTCACATGATTTTTCAGTTCCAGCGCCTGGCGCGAGGCAATCAGCGCGGAGATGACGGCAATGCTCTTTTCCTTGCGGGTAATGCCTTCATGCCGCCATGAGTCGTGAAATGCCCAGGCCGCCGCCATGCGCGTTATATCCGATCCGAAGCGGTTCGACGTCGCTGCTTCGTTGAAGGCGCCGCCAAAGCGATCGCCCATGACGGCCGTTATGAAATCCACGCCCGATTTCTGCTTTTCATCCAGTTGGTTCATTGGTGCTGTCCTTCAGTCTCATGGTTCGCCGTCGCCAGTTCTGCTTCGGCCAGAAAATGGGCGGAGATGGGTCCGATCTGGGTCACGCCGCCGTCCACGGGCAGCAGAATCCCGGTGATGAAGCGCGCATCCTCGCTCGCGAGGAAAGCGACGGCCCGGGCGACGTCCCAAGCGTCCCCCTCGATGCCGAGCGGCGCTATGGCTCGACGGAGCGCGCGCAGCCCCTGGGGCAACACATGCATCGCGTGCGGGGTCATGACGTGACCTGGCGCGACCGTGTTGGCGCGAATGCCGTCGCGGCCGTGCATGACCGCGATCTCCGCGGACAGTTGCGCCATGGCCGCCTTCGATGGACCATAGGCTATCGAACCATGGGCGCGCATCCCGGCGATCGAGGAAATGTTGATGATCGATCCCCCACCCGCAATCTTCATGGCGGGCACGGCATGACGGGTCATCAGCATCGCGCTTTTGAGATTTACGTCGATGACGCGCGTCCAGGCGCTCTCATCCGGAGCATCCAGCGCGACGGGATCGGAAATGCCGACATTGTTGACCAATATATCCAGCCGTCCCGTTTCGGCGACGGTCTGTTCCACGAAATGACGGCAATCAGCATTGACGGCGACGTCGCCTGCAAGTGTGAACGCCTTGCCGCCGGCCGCAACGATGCGGCGGCGCGTTTCCTCGACACTGTCCCTGTCGCGGTCGATCAGCGCCACATGCGCGCCCTCCGCCGCGAGGAGCATGGCGATGGCGCGCCCGGTCCCGACCCCGTCGCCCTGTGTGCCCGCGCCCGTGACCATGGCCGAACGCCCCCTCAGGCGAGCGTAGAATTCGGTGGGCTCCGGCATGGATCAGGCCCCTTCCCGACCCGACCGCGCGCTGGATGGAAGATATACGAATATCGTCTCAGGCGCGCCAGTTGCGCGCCCGGTCATTTGCCGGATCATGCCAAACTCTCCCGACAGCCACCTGTGCAGCCGCTTTTGTATACATGCATCATGCGATGCTCCACGCTGTGGCGTCAGGGGTGATTTTGACATCATGGGGGGGTTAAATTATCATCCCTCATGGCCCGCGATGTTGCAGTGATCGGATTTGACGGCGCATGCCTCGCTAGCATCGGTCTTTTCCTTGATCTGTTCGGGCAAATGCGACTTCGTGTCGCCGATCAGTTTCGAACACGTGATGATATCGGCATGCACACGCGTGCTAAATTGCTGGGACCAAGTCCAATGCCTATCCAGGTATTGGGAGGGGGGCTGCTGCAAGTGGAAGATGGGCTGGACGCATTACCCCATCTCTTCATCCATGTGCCTGACTTCTATTGTTCGGAAGAAACGACACCGGATCATCTCGCCAAGCTCCAGCCAGTCATGGACTGGCTTCGCAGCCAATATGCAGGTGGCGCATATCTCTCCGCGACGGGGCGGGGCATAGAGTTGCTGGTCGAGGCAGGGTTGGTTGGAAGCGGCCCTGTTCCGGTGACGAGAGGCGCCGCCGCCGAATTTCGTCGGCGCTATCCGCATGTGCGCGTCAACACGACCGAACCGATTGCAGAAGTCGATCGCATCGTGATGGCACGCGGCATGGCGCATGAAATGAGCCTGCTCACGCGTCAGATCGGCCGGCTGCTATCACCAAACATGGCTGGCACGCTGGCGGATGCGATGGGCATGGAGTCGGATCGGCCCGGTCTGTCGGACGATCCACTGGTGGCTGCGGCGCAATTATGGCTTTCCGAACGAGCGTCCCGCGGGCTGCATATCGGTGCGCTTGCCGCGCATCTGGCGGTCAGCCCGCAGACCCTGATCCGTCGGTTCCGCTCCGGACTCGGCATGACGCCGAGCAACTATTTGCGGCTAGTCCGCATGCGCAGCGCGCAATCGCAGCTACGCGACACCAATCGACCCGTGTCGCAGATCGCAACACTGATCGGATATAATGATCTCAAATCCTTCCAACAGGCATTCCGCCAACATGCTGGCATGAGCGCAAGTCATTATCGTGCGCTCGTCCGCAACCGCACAGACATGGCTTCCTCACCCTATGACACAGCCGATGGATCCGGACCGACTGCGTTGGACATCGTGTCGATCGACTGAGGATATCGGCGCGAGAATAGGGGAACGGCAGATCGCCGTTCCCCCGATATTTCAGAACTGGACGCGGAATTCGCCGCCCATCGTCCGGGGTGGCTGCAGATATGTCGCCGCCTGCGGATAGGGCTGCGACGCATTCAGCGCATTGCCCGCCGGGAACAGCTGGGCCAGATCGACATGGTTCAGCAGGTTCTTGACCCAGAAGGCCAGTTCGCCCTTCACCCCGTTTGCGAGCGGGATTTCGGAAATGCCCGCGCGCATGTTGATACGGTTCGTGAACACCCCGGGATTGTAGCGTGGCGCTGGCGAAGCCGCGGTGCCGGTCGAGTTGACCACCGTCAGCAACCTATAGGGCGCGCAGCAGGTCATGTTGGAACTGCGCGTCCAGTCGAAATGGATGTTGAAGACGCCCGGATCGAGCGGCCGGCTGAAGTCCACGGAGACGGAACCGGCATGTTTCGCCGCGCCTACACCCAGCAACTGAAGGAAGGACGCGCCGGGATGAGCGGCGATGTCCGCGGGCGATACAACCAATGCGCCCGCGCAATTGCCCGCCGGCGCCGCCGTGCATGGGCCGGATGCCAGGATGGACGTCCCATTGGGCTTGAACGTTGTCAGCGTCCTCGGATCGATACCGATCAAACGCTTGTTGCTGTCCACATAGGTATAGTTGCCCGATATGGTGAGGCCCGGCACGATCCTGGCGCTCAACTCGACCTCCAGGCCCTTTGCCTTGTAAGGAACCGAAACATTGAACGTGTCCGATATGCTGGGATTGGTGGCGGGGCTGGTCTGAATGGACTGTTGCTGGTCATCGACCTTGTATTTGAACGCCGCGATGTTGAGCGTGACGCGCCGGTCGAACCATTGCGACTTGATGCCGACTTCCCAGGACTTCAGCACTTCGGTGTCATAGGCTGTAAATGTCTGCGACCGGACGTTGGCGCCGCCGTCGCGGAAGCCCGAAGCATAACGAACATAGGTGTTTATGTCCTCGGTCAACTTGAGCTTGGCCGTAAATGCCGGATCGACGCGCTTTTCCTTCGCCTCGTTGCGAAGCTCGGTCGGCAGGATCACGCCGTTGAAGATATCGCGCCGGGCCCTCTTGGTGTCGTCGCTGTAGCGAAGGCCTGCGGTGAGCTCCAGCCGCTCCTCCAGAACCGGGGGAGTCCAGCTTGCCTGACCATAGGCCGCATAGGCGTTCGTCTTGGAGAACTGGCGGATAAAGCCCCCATTGGGCGCGAACGGGCTATAATAGGGCGCGCGGCTGGGGCCGCCGCCGGGGGTGCAGGGTGCGCCGGGTATGCCCGCCGGGCAGTTGGTCGAGAAACCGGAATCCCGTTCATCCCGCACGTCTTCGTGGAAATAGATGCCGCCGACCGTGATGTTGAAGTTTGTGGTCGTGTAGATGGCCTGAAGTTCCTGGCTGAAAACCTTGGAATCCAGGTAATTGCTGGCCCATGCCTGGACAGGCGAAGTGGCAAGAGACGTGACCGCGCCGCCGTAGTTGATGGATCGGCGCAGACCGGTGATTGATTTCAGCGTCAGATTATCGCTGGCGCCGTAGGTCAGGTTCAGCACATGCCCGCGATTCTTGGTGATGAAGTAGAGAGAGGGTATCGCAAAGGGCGCGCTGTCAGGGTATTTATCCAGATCCAGCGGAAATTGCTGATATCGTCCGCCGTCGGTGGTGAATATGGTGGCAGGACCGCTTGGCGGAACAGTGATGCCGCCATTGGGATTTTCTATCGTGCCGGCATTGGGCGATACCAGGATCTGTGGGAAAGCCTGGTCATCCTTTGCCCAGACATTGTCATAGGCATAGAATATGTTGAGATCGCCAAAATCCCTCTCAACCGCTACGCGGCCGCCATAGGTCTTGAGCTGACGAAAATCATTGTCATAATCGCCGGTCTTCCAATGGAAGGAAGAATATGGACTTGAAACAGGCGTAATATTTTCCAGAAGGCTGCTCTTTACGTTCTGAAAATAGCCGCCTCTCTTCCGATACATACCCGACAATTGGATACGGAATCCGGCCAGTTCAGGAAGATCGAGCCGTCCCTTGAGCTCATAGGCATCGAAATTGCCGATGCCGGCGCGGAAATCCCCTCCCAGCACGCCGCTTGGCCGGCGGGAAACGATCTGCACCACGCCCGCCTCCGCATTACGGCCGAACAGCTGCCCCTGCGGACCGCGCAGCACTTCGATGCGTTCGGGCGTGATGAGGTCGAGAGCGCCGCCCTGGGCGCGAGGTATGTTGATGCCGTCGATGTAGAAGGCAACCGCATTATCCTGCGTGCCCTGCGATGCGTCGGACGTGCCATAGCCGCGCATCTGAAGCGCCACGCCGGTTTCCGTACCGTTGAGGGGGTAGGAAGTAAGGCCGGCGATCTTGCCGGGGCCGAGATCATTCAGATTTTCGATACCCCGGCTTCGCAGCGTTTCACCGCTCAGCGCCGTAACCGCCAGCGGGACTTCCTGGAGCCTCTGCTCACGCCGGGTGGCGGTGACGACGATGTCCGCATCTCCGGCGGCAGGCCGCTGCGCGGGTTCCTGCGCGGAAGCCAGCGACGGCATGGACAGTGCGGAAAGTGCCACACTCGCGAAAAATATCTGCTTCTTCATTACGTCTCTCTCCCCAAGATTTTGTCTTATGCGCAGGCGAATGGGACCCTTCTTCCCGATGAGCGGCAGGATACACGCAATGGCAAGGCCGATGCCGGCGGCCTGATCACGTCACGATGTAAGGAGGGCAATGCGCTCACAGCCCGAAGGCATCCGCGCAAACGGATCACATCCGTCAAAATGTTCAGGCGTCGCGCAAATCGCATCGTCCCTCCCCTTCGGACAGGACATCCGCCGGTTTTCCCGGCTTCGATGTCGGCGGTCGAGCCTCTGTCCCCTGCCTGGCTTATGTTCCGCCAGATCAATGCAAAGCTAATCTTTGCGCATATTACATGCAAGCAGATGAATTTTGATCGTATTTGTGATGCTTGCGATAAGGCTGGACGATGAAGACGGCTGGCTGATCAATCGGCGGCAAATCGGCGATCGAAGGCGGCCTGTCGGCGCGCGATCTGCGCCGCCCGCTGCTCTGGCGTTATCTTGACAACGCCGCGCGGCAAGGCATCCACCAGGTCCGCGAGCGCTACCTTACGGCTCTCTATTGCCGGCGATTCCGCGTCGGGATCAGGAAAACCTTGCCAGCGATGCAGGATCAGCACGTCGTGAAGACCGCATGGGTCGAGCCAATTATGCACGCCGGGATCCACGATGGAAAGCACATAGGTGAAGCGTCCATCTGCATCCGGCACCATCTGGACATTGGTCAGGCTGATCTGGCGATCGCGATTGGGCAGGCTGCGTAACCAAAGGTCATGCAGCACGATGTCACGATAGGTCGCGCCCGCCGCATTGGCGGTGATGATCACCGCTTCATCGTCGCGCAGCGTGAAATGGCCCAGACTGCCTTGCTGGGTTACCAGGCCGCCCACCGATCCAGCGCCCTCGGGCGGCGTCATCATCTGCGGCCCGTTGAAGAAGAGGCGCTGGGCGTAATAGGCGTAGAAGACGTCGGAAAGGATGTTGTGAACAGCCCTGCTTGCCAGTTCATCCTCCGTCAGCGGCACGCGGGTCGGCGGATCGAGCCGGCGCACCCGCAGCGCGTCGGGATGCTGTCGCGCCCAGTCACCCATGGAATCGCGGATAAAAAGATAGAGCGTTCCCGGCACTATCTGAAGATGGTTCCGCCGCCCCTCCGCCGGATTATCGTCGAGAGTCAGGACATAGCGGCCGTCTTCGCCGATTTCCATGTCGAGTTGTTCGAGAGATGCCAGGGTGGCCGACGTCGTGCTGTTGCCGACAAGCTGGAACGTGACATAAGTCGAGGGATCAACTTGTCGTTGCCCCGTCACTTCATAGCGTCCGCCTGCCGCGACAGGGATGATGCGATAGGCGTTGTTGGGATTGTCTCCTCCCCATTTGGCGCCCGGCACCTTATGACCTAACCATTGCGCACCCTCGCTATACACCCTGAGCACGCGGGGGTAATTGGCATCGGTATTCGCAGCGACCAACGTACATTTGAAACAGTAATCTGCGACATGATCATCGAACAGCGCCATCTGGTCGGCGGGCTATTTCGCAGCGGCGAGATCATCCTCACTTATTCGCATGGCGAGCGTTTCATTATCGGCGGCGCGGTTCCGGGCAAGGGCGTGCTCGAGCTGCCGCGCCAGCAGGAGCCCGCGAGTGCCGCCGGCCATTCATTGCTCGAGCGGCGCGAGCTGGGAATTGTCAATATCGGTGCGGGTGAGGGTCGTGTGACGGTCGACGGCGAGACGCTCACGCTCGCCAAATATGAGACGTTGTACGTCCCCATGGGCAGCACTGACGTCAGCTTCGCGGGAGACGGTGCGCGTTTCTACCTGCTGAGCGTGCCAGCACACTGCGCTTTTCCGATGCGGAAATTGACGCTCGCGGACGCCAGTCCGATGGA
>Ga0207657_10006743_pt1 | contig 11858 bp, 9 predicted proteins | sample KBSC33metaG_FD_184316 | JGI IMG/M metagenome (GOLD analysis project Ga0207657, IMG submission 184316) | Corn rhizosphere microbial communities from Kellogg Biological Station, Michigan, USA - KBS C3-3 metaG (SPAdes) (version 2) | ecosystem: Host-associated > Plants > Roots > Rhizosphere > Soil ...
CGGGCTCTGGAGGGTCTGAAAGCGTTGAAATTTAATGCCGTCACGGTATCGCCTTTTGGTGTCCATATGAATGAGAGCTTTGGCGATCGATATCGAAACAAAGCCGGCCAGGCTTTTTTCAGCGGTAGGCCACACGCTTCCTCCCTGGGGCCGGCCTGGTCCTCGATGGATTGGGTCTGAATCCGACGCGTGCGGCGCTGCTGGACGTGCTTTCTTTGTTGGGCGCGAAGGTGAAGGTGTTGCATGTAGAGGAGAAGCATTCGGAACTGGTTGGAACAGTGCAGATTTCAGGGCCTGCTGACGGGCTTGATTCAACGGAAATTCGTGGCGAACTGGCGGCACAACTTATCGATGAGTTGCCTGTGCTGGCAGCGATTGGACCGTATACCAGCGGCGGCATTCGCATTCGCGATGCAAAGGAATTGCGGGTGAAAGAGTCGGACCGCATTGCACTCGTGGCGAAGAACCTGAAAGCCATGGGGGCCGAAGTGTCGGAGTTTGAAGACGGGCTCGATGTTCCCGGTGGACAGAGCCTGCATGGAGCGACGATCGATTCGGGGACGGATCATCGCATCGCCATGGCTTTCAGCGTGGCGGCGTTGCGTGCCTCCGGCGATACCTTGATTCAAGGCGCGGAATCAGCTGCGATCAGCTTTCCTGAATTCTTTGATTTGCTGGATGCAGCAGTGGAGCGCTGATTGGTGCGGTGCATCAGTCAAAGACTTCTGCATCACGTAGCTTAACACCTTGCCGATCTTTGTCTGAGATGATGAGTTCGGCCGCAGAAACGGGCCACGGAATTGCGAGATCCGGATCGTTCCACGAAATCGTGCGCTCGCCTGTCGGTGAATAGTAATCCGTAACCTTGTAGGCAAATCCCGCAGTTTCCGTCAGCACAAGAAAGCCGTGGCCGAATCCGGCCGGTATCCAAAGCATCTCGCCGCTCTTGCCGCTCAGTTCGACGGCCACGTGCCTGCCGAAATGCGGTGAGCTTTTGCGCAGATCCACCGCGACGTCGAGAACCGCGCCATGCGTAACGCGAACCAATTTTCCTTGTGGTTGCAGAATCTGGTAGTGAATGCCACGAAGGACATTCTTTTTGGAAAGCGAGAAATTGTCCTGCATCCATATCGATGGCAGGCCCGCCTCGGTCATGCGACGAAGATTGAACGTCTCAAAGAACTCGCCGCGATCGTCGCGGTAGATCGTAGGCGACAACACCAAAACACCCGGTAATGCAGTTTCGCGTATCTTCATTGTTCTACTGTCGACGCAGGAAGATAAGGATCGTTCAGAATATTGAGGAGATACTTGCCGTAACCGCTTTTGATGATAGGTGCCGCAAGCTGCTCGAGTTGTTCTTTCGAAATGAAACCTTGGCGAAATGCGATCTCTTCAGGACAGGCAATACTGAGGCCCTGCCGGCGCTCAATCGTTGACACAAAATGAGCGGCTTCGAGAAGCGAATCATGTGTTCCGGTGTCGAGCCAGGCCATGCCTCGACTCATGATTTCCACGTTGAGGCGTCCTGTCTGCAGATAACAACGGTTGAGATCCGTAATCTCAAGCTCGCCCCGCGCAGAGGGCTTGAGTGATGCGGCAATGCGGACAACATCGTTGTCGTAGAAATAGAGGCCGGTGACGGCATAACGCGACTTGGGATTCGCAGGCTTCTCTTCCAAGCTGACCGCACTTCCATTGTGATCAAATTCGACGACACCGTAGCGCTGCGGATCTTCGACGGGATATGCGAAGACCGTTGCGCCCTTCTCCAGTTTGGCGGCCGACTGCAGTTGACGAGAGAAGCCTTGTCCGTAAAAAATGTTGTCGCCGAGGACCAGCGCACAAGGCGAATCGCCGACGAATTCTCGCCCGATGATGAAAGCCTGCGCCAGTCCTTCCGGTTTGGGCTGCACGGCGTATTTGATGTCGATTCCCCACTGTTTCCCGTTGCCGAGAAGTTCCTCAAAGCGGCAAGTATCCTGAGGCGTCGAAATGAGCAGGATGTCGCGGATTCCAGCCAGCATAAGCGTACTGAGCGGGTAATACACCATCGGCTTGTTGTAGATCGGCAGCAGTTGCTTTGAGACAACGTGAGTGACCGGATAGAGCCGTGTTCCGGAACCGCCGGCGAGAATAATGCCTTTCATATTTCAACTCGCTCCGCATAGTTCTGCGCGATCCAGTCGCGGTAGGCGCCCGTACGAACGCTTTCGATCCACGCTGAGTTTTCAAGATACCAGCGCACCGTCTTTCGCAATCCGCTCTCAAACTTCTCGGCAGGCTTCCAGTCCAGTTCGCGACTAATCTTGGTGGCATCGATTGCGTAGCGGCGGTCGTGACCGGGGCGGTCTTCGACATACGTGATGAGCCGCCTGCGCGGTTTTGCTGAAGGATCGGGACGCAACTCGTCAACCAGATCGCAGATTGTGGTTACGACGTCGATGTTGGCGCGTTCACTGTTGCCGCCAATGTTGTAGGTTTCGCCGATAGCACCGTGGCTGAGAACCGCGCGGATCGCCGAGCAATGATCTGCGACGTAGAGCCAATCACGCACGTTTTTTCCGTCGCCATAGACAGGGAGCGGCTTGCCTTCAAGGGCATTGAGAATCATCAGCGGGATAAGTTTTTCAGGAAACTGAAAGGGCCCGTAGTTATTCGAACAATTCGTGGTGAGGGTGGGCAGCCCAAAGGTGTGCTGGTACGCCCTGACCATATGGTCGGAGGCTGCTTTTGAGGCGGCATAAGGGCTATTGGGCGCGTAAGGTGTCGTCTCGCAGAATGCTGGGTCGTCCTGACCGAGGGTACCGTAGACTTCGTCCGTGGACACGTGCAGGAACCGGAAACGCGCGCGGTCGGCCTCGTTCAGGCCTGACCAATACTTTTTGGCTTGGTCGAGAAGGACGAATGTGCCCTGAATATTGGTTCGCAAAAATGCGTCTGGAGCAATGATCGACCGGTCAACGTGGCTCTCGGCGGCAAAATGGACGATGGCGCACGGGCGATGCTTTTGGAGCAGAGACCCGACCAGTTCGGCATCGCAGACATCACCCTGAACAAAGATGTGTTTAGACTTAGCATCAACCGAGACGAGGTTGCCCCGATTGCCTGCGTAGGTTAGAAGATCGAGGTTTACTGCTGCTGAATCAGTGGTTTGGAGCCACTCCATCACGAAGTTTGAGCCAATGAAACCGGCTCCTCCGGTTACCAGAATAGTGTTCAGGCTGGTGGTGATCACGGAGTTCAGTATATGACACAAAAACATTGATAGATCGCCCGACGTTGGACTTACCTTTCCCATGGAGAACACCTGAGACTAGGAAGTTCAGCAGGTTAGGAAATTTTTCGATATATTAAAGGTAGTGTTGTTCCGGACGCGCCCGGTACCTGCTCAGGCACCCTCTTGATCATGGACTTAGGCGATTCTGCACTTTGGGATCGCATCGCGGCTGTGTCTTCTGGACGCACGAACCGATTTACAAGCAAAACGGTTATTGAAAAGGCTGCCATGGACAATCCCAATTTCCGTCATCGAATTCCCGACCCGCAAGGCCTCTATCACCCTCAGAATGAGCACGATGCCTGCGGCATGGGACTGGTCGCCAGCATTAAAGGCGAGAAGAGCCACGAGATCATCCGCAAGGGTCTTGAGGTGCTGATTAACCTGACTCATCGCGGCGCAGCGGGATGCGACCCGGAGACTGGTGACGGCGCGGGAATCCTGATTCAGATTCCTCACGCTTTCTTTGTGCGCGAATGCGCTGAACTGGGCTGGAAACTGCCTGGCCCAGGCGAGTATGGCGTTGCGATGTGCTTCCTGCCAGTTGAACGGCACAGCCGCCTGCAATGCGAAGGTGTGTTTGAGCGCATCGCTCAGGAAGAAGGCCTTACAGTTCTGGGTTGGCGCGATACTCCGGTAAATGGGGACGCCATAGGCCGTGAAGCCCGCAACTCGCAGCCTTACATTGAGCAGTTGTTCGTTCTGCGGCCTGAGGGCATGGACGAAGAGGCTTTTGAACGCCTGCTGTATCGGGTGCGCCGCAGCACCGAGAACGAGATTGCCGAATCCGAAATTGAGGACAAGGAAGCGTTCTACGTCCCATCATGCTCGTGCCGCACAATTGTGTACAAGGGCCTGATGCTCGCTCCGCAGATTGAGCGCTTCTACTTCGAACTGGCGAATCCGCTTGTGACCAGCGCGCTCGCTCTCGTGCACCAGCGCTTTTCTACGAACACGTTTCCGAGTTGGAAGCTGGCTCACCCGTATCGATACGTTGCTCATAACGGCGAAATCAACACGATCCGTGGCAATATCAGCTGGATGAACGCACGGCAAAGTGTGTTGAAGAGCCCCCTCTACGATGGGCAAATCGACAAGCTGTTCCCGGTGATCATGCCTGAAGGCAGCGACTCGTCTTCGCTTGATAACGCAGTAGAGTTCCTTTTCCAGTCTGGCCGTTCCCTGCCCCACGTTATGGCAATGCTGATTCCTGAGGCATGGGCCGGCAATCCGGACATGGATGAAGACAAGCGCGCGTTTTACGAGTACCACGCATCGCTCATGGAGCCATGGGATGGTCCGGCCGCGATTGCGTTTACTGACGGACGCGTGATCGGCGCTACGCTCGACCGTAACGGTCTTCGGCCAGGGCGCTACATCGTCACCAAAGATGATTTGGTTGTGCTTGCTTCAGAAGCGGGCGTCATCGAAGTTCCCGCAGAGGACGTGCGCAAGAAGGGTCGCCTGCAACCGGGCCGCATGTTCCTGGTGGACACTGTTCAGCAGCGCATTATCTCCGACGCCGAAATCAAGAAGCAGCTCGCCTCGCGTCAGCCCTACGCCGAGTGGCTGAAGGAGCAGCAGGTCACAATGGATCAGTTGCCCGAACCGCCACGCGTGATCGCGTCGAACCCCGAGACCCTGCAGCGCAGACAACGCGCTTTAGGTTACAGCGAAGAGGATTTGCGCATTCTACTGGCTCCGATGGGAGCCAAGGGCGAAGAGCCTATCGGTTCCATGGGTACAGACGTGCCGCTGGCCTGCCTCTCTGATCGCCCTCAGTCGCTGTTCAATTATTTCAAGCAGTTATTTGCGCAGGTTACCAATCCGCCCATTGATCCGATTCGCGAAGAGCTCGTGATGTCGCTCATTAGCTACATCGGAACCGAGCGCAACATCCTGGATGAAGCTCCGGAGAACTGCAACACGCTCAAGTTGCCGCATCCGATCCTGACCAATCGGGATCTGGAAAAGCTGCGCCGTGTTGCGTCCGGCGACCTGTTTGCTACGACACTCCCTGCGCTGTTCCGCGCAGCGGAGGGTGAAGCGGGCCTGCGCCGCTCGCTGGATGAATTGAGCGCCAGGGCAGCGCACGCGGTTCTCTCCGGATACAGACTGCTGATCATTTCGGACCGCGGCGTGGACTCAACGTATGCGCCCATTCCGAGCCTGCTGGCCATGGCTGCTGTGCACAATCGCCTCGTTCGCGAGAAAACTCGCACGCAGGTTGCATTGATTATTGAAAGCGCTGAGCCGCGCGAGGTGATGCATTTTGCACTTCTCATTGGTTACGGCGCGAGCGCCATCAATCCCTATCTTGCCATTGAGTCGCTGCACGATTTGAAGCGGCGAGGGTTGCTGCCGGATGATGTGACGGCTGAATACGCCGAGAAGAACTTCATCAAAGCCATCAACAAGGGTCTGCTGAAGACTTTTTCGAAGATGGGCATCAGCACGCTGCAAAGCTATCGCGGTGCGCAGGTCTTTGAGGCTGTCGGTCTAAATCAATTCCTGGTGGATAAGTACTTCCCCGGAACGGCTTCCCGTGTGGAAGGCGTCGGCATGGACGTACTCGCTCGAGAAGCGCTGATGAAGCACAGCTACGCATTCCAGCCGCTTACCGATTCCGAGACGGATCTCGTTGTGGGGGGACATTACCAGTATCGGGAGGGCGGCGAATATCACCTGATCAATCCGCAGACGATCAGCAAGGTGCAGCATGCTGTGCGGCAAAACAATCCCGCTACGTTCCAGGAGTACACGGATCTGATCGACAGTCAGAACCGGACGCTTTGTACGCTGCGTGGTCTGCTTCAGCTGAAATATTCTGAGAAACCGATTCCGATCGAACAGGTTGAGCCGGCTAAGGAGATCGTAAAGCGCTTCACGACGGGCGCAATGAGCTACGGCTCCATCAGCAAGGAAGCACACGAGACACTCGCGATAGCCATGAACCGGATCGGCGGTATGTCAAACACCGGTGAAGGCGGCGAAGACGAAGAGCGCTTCAAGCGTGACGAGAACGGCGATCTACGCCGCAGCGCGGTGAAGCAGGTTGCCAGCGGACGTTTCGGCGTGACCACCAATTACCTGGTCAACGCTGACGAACTGCAGATCAAAATGGCACAGGGCGCAAAGCCCGGCGAGGGTGGACAGTTGCCGGGCCACAAGGTGGATGAGACCATTGCCAAGACTCGCCACTCAATTCCCGGTGTTGGATTGATTTCTCCGCCACCACATCACGACATCTATTCGATTGAGGATCTGGCGCAGCTCATTTACGACCTGAAAAACGTCAATCCTAAAGCGCGCATTGCGGTCAAGCTGGTGTCGGAAGTAGGCGTTGGTACAGTTGCCGCCGGCGTATCGAAGGCTCATGCCGACGTAGTGCTCATTTCTGGCGACAGCGGCGGTACGGGAGCTTCTCCGCTGAGCTCGATCAAGCATGCCGGGCTGCCGTGGGAACTCGGGCTGGCCGAAACGCAGCAGGTGCTCTTGCTGAACGATCTGCGCAGCCGCATACGCGTGCAGACTGACGGCAAGCTGCAGACGGGCCGCGACGTCGTGATTGCGGCGTTGCTCGGCGCTGAGGAATACGGCTTTGCGACGATGCCACTTATTTCCATCGGCTGCATCATGATGCGCAAGTGCCACCTGAATACTTGCCCAGTTGGTATCGCCACGCAGGATCCGGTTCTGCGAGCCCGCTTTACTGGCACGCCTGAGCATGTCATTAACTTCTTCTTCTTTATCGCGGAGCAGATGCGCGAGCACATGGCCAAGCTTGGCTTCCGCACGGTGGACGAGATGGTTGGGCGCGTGGACAAAATCGATGCAGCTATCGCCGATGCGCATTGGAAGGCGAAGGGCATCGAGCTCTCCTCGATCCTCTATTCGCCGACGCTTCCCTCGCGTGTTGCTCGCAGGCGAATGCAGCCTCAGGATCACGGCTTGAATCAGGCGCTGGATCATCAGCTGATTGCCAAAGCGAAGCCGGCAATTGAGTCAAAGAAGCCGGTGTCCGCGAAGTTTGGAATCCGCAACGTGCATCGTACGGTGGGCGCCATGCTCGGCGGTGAGATTGCACGCAAGTACGGCTCTGCCGGACTGCCTGACGGCACGATCCACTTCCGGTTCGAAGGTTCAGCTGGTCAGAGCTTCGGCGCTTTTGTTCCCTCGGGAGTCACGCTCGAACTGGAAGGTGACGCGAACGATTACCTCGGCAAGGGTCTTTCGGGTGGACGCATCATTGCATATCCGCCGAAGACTTCGAGCTTCCTGCCGGAAGAGAGCATCCTTGTGGGCAACGTAGTACTGTACGGCGCCACTTCTGGAGAAGCTTTCCTCAACGGCATTGCCGGCGAGCGTTTCGCAGTTCGCAACTCAGGCGCCATTGCAGTCGTCGAAGGCGTAGGTGACCACGGTTGCGAGTACATGACCAACGGCACTGTCATCGTGCTTGGCTCAACTGGCCGCAACTTTGCAGCCGGCATGAGCGGCGGCGTTGCTTACGTGTACGACGACAAGGGCGACTTCTCAACAAGGCGTTGTAACAAGGTCAGTGTCGATCTGGAGCCGCTGGTGGAAGCCGCCGACGTTGAGCGCGTGAAGGCCATGCTGGAGCGCCATCGCGACTTTACCGGCAGCCCGCGCGCTGCATGGGTGCTGGAGCACTGGATTGATGCTCAGCCTCGGTTCATCAAGGTCTTCCCGCACGAGTACAAGCGCGTCCTAGGTGTACCGCGCGCCACATCGGTTTATGCTTCGCCTACTATCCCGTCGCCTCTGGTGACGCCTGCCGCGGAGGTGCTGCATGGGTAAGCTAACTGGGTTTCTGGAATTCAAGCGTGAACAGCCAGCGCGGCGCAAGCCCGAGGAGCGCGTAAAGGACTGGTTCGAAATTTATCAGCCGTTCCCTGAAGAGAAGCAGCGTGAGCAAGGGGCGCGTTGCATGGACTGCGGCGTGCCGTTTTGCCATACCGGATGCCCGGTCAACAACCTGATTCCGGATTGGAACGATCTGGTCTACAACAATCGGTGGGAGTCTGCAATCCGGCGCCTGCATGCGACGAATAATTTCCCGGAATTTACGGGCCGGATTTGCCCTGCTCCTTGCGAAGCTGCGTGCGTGCTTGGTATCAACCAGCCACCGGTTTCTATCAAGCTCATCGAGCATTCTATTGTGGAACGCGCTTGGGACGAGGGCTGGATTCATCCCGAGCCGCCCGAACAGTCGACCGGCAAGCGCGTTGCTATAGTGGGAAGTGGTCCTGCGGGACTTGCGGCCGCGCAACAGTTGCGTCGCGCCGGCCACTCAGTAACCGTCTACGAGAAGAATGACCGCGTTGGCGGTTTGTTGCGTTACGGCATTCCCAATTTCAAGCTTGAAAAGCATGTGATCGACCGCCGCATTGAACAAATGAGCGCGGAGGGTGTGGAGTTCATTACTGGGGCGCATGTGGGCGTAAACGTCCCGATAGATGAGTTGATGAATCAGTACGAGGCCGTGCTGCTGTGCGGTGGCTCTGAGCACCCTCGCGACTTGAAGATTCCCGGGCGTGAACTGAAGGGCATTCACTTCGCAATGGAGTTCCTGCCGCAACAGAACCACCGAAACCAGGGAGATACCGTCGATCCATCGACGGAAATTCTGGCGACCGGCAAGCGCGTTTTGATAATCGGCGGCGGCGACACCGGCGCAGACTGCCTCGGCACGAGTCATCGCCAGGGCGCCAAGGTCGTTCACCAGATTGAGATCATGCCCAAACCTCCTGAGGAGCGCTCACCTCTTACACCGTGGCCGCTGTGGCCCATGAAGTTGCGTACAGAGAGCTCGCACGAAGAAGGCGGAAATCGCGACTGGAGCATCAACAGCGTGAAGTTCAGCGGCGACGAGAACGGCAATGTGAAACAGTGGCACGCCGTTCGCGTTGGGCCCCCGCCGAAGTTCGAGGCAATCACGGGATCGGAGTTCGCGCTTGATGTGGACCTGGTTCTGCTGGCCATGGGATTCCTTGGGCCGGTAAAGAAAGGGATGATTGAGCAGCTTGGCGTGGATCTGGACAATCGCGGCAATATCGCGACGACCAATTACATGAGCTCCGTTGAGGGCGTGTTTGCAGCCGGCGACATGCGGCGTGGCCAATCGCTCGTCGTCTGGGCCATTTCAGAGGGACGCAAGGCCGCTGCTGCTGTAAATACCTATCTGGCCACTAAGACCGAGTCGGTTCCCCTGCGCCAGCGCGTAGCCAAGCGATAGCTAGGGGTTTGCAAACTAGAAAAGCCCACACAATGTGTGGGCTTTTCTGTGTTCGAATCTAAGATGCACTCGGAACTGCCGTGAACCAATTCCCTGCTCAGTAGACGTATGCTGGAATGGTCGGGATCCTTGGCTGTATCTCCGGTTTGCTCAGTACCTGAAGCTCATCGAGGTCCGCCTCAAGCGAGAAGCACTGACGAACTGCTGCCAGCGTGATGATCACCTTGCATTGCTGCCGCAAGTCACTTACAACACCTTCGACGCCTTCAAACACGCCATTGCGAATCCGAACCTTGGCTCCAACCATGATGCTAGGATGCGGCCTCAGCGGCAATCCTTGGCCAAACCAGCGCGGATTTTTCGAGTTCCTCATCCTTAACAAGATCCCACGACTGCTCACCGAGCAGGCGAAGCACGCCGGGCGCGGAAATGACAGGGATTCTGGCCGTGTGATCAAACCGTGTGAAGACATATCCCGAAAAAAGGGGTCGTTCCGCCATAACGGTTCTGTCCGTCCATCTTACTTTCTCTTTGTAGAGCGGGAGATAGTATTCAACGTCCCGGACGTGCAAGTGCTGCGCAACCTTCTTTTCATGGTTGGAGAGGACATGTAAAACATGCCAGGGATTGCCGTCCATTAAATCGCACCTCCGGGTGAGATGGCAAAGACATAAACGCAACCACATCAGATGCAGCAAGCAATTGCCCATCATGTCTCTTCGCTCTAGCTTTTGATCGAGTAAATCGCGATACGCAGAACGAAAGAGCCGACCTCTATTCAAATCCACGTAAAGATCTTCCCTTCAGTGTTGGTGGACCGGGAATCAGGATGCGCTCGTTCCTGAAAATCGTCCACATCAATTGGAAGCGGGAATCTCTAACCATGATGTTACAACGTCCTAGACCTGCCAGGTTACCTCCAGACAGTAAGTAATCATCGATATGTGGAAATCTGATCAGGATTGGTTTCAAAGCGAAGAGAGAGCGAAGACATCGAAACCGCTAATCGGTCGCGACTGCCGGTTGAGATAGCTCTGCCCTGTTTCTGTAAAGCGGGAGGGCTGTGTATTTCGCCCATATGCCGAGGTAAAGGCAGCCGCACGAGACAGCGCCAGCAAAGAGCCAGAAGGCGGACAGGACTGATTGGAAACTTAGAAGCAGAAGCACGGCTGCACAAGTGGCTGCTAGAGATAGCTTTTATGGAGTGTTCTATTAAGGTGCCTGTAGATAAGCCAGCAAGTTTACACGCGACAGGTATTGTCCATCCCGCACAAATGATCAGATTCGGGATTGCGAAGGCAGCTGCCAAACCAGCGGCTCCGTAACGTGGAACCAGGATCATCGCTCCAGCGGCGGATGCAAAGAGTATCGATAGACTCTGAGTGACCAGCTTCTTTGGTAAAGAACAGGCATACATCAATTGACTGGAGGGGTACGCAACTGCGTGGCCTACTGCGGCCAGTAGCAACAATTGCATTGTCGTCGTTGCGCCGTGGTATTGCGCTCCCGCCCAGATATGGATCAGCGGCCATGCAAAGATAATCCCCAGCAAGATAAATGGACGGCTTGCGCCAAAAACGAGTTTTTGAACAACGATATATATCGCCCGCAATTTCTCGCAGTCGTATTCTGCTGCGAACTGCGACATCGAAGGCAGGAAGACGCTGGCACCGCGATCGATGGCGTTCCACAATTGCTTCGGAAGTTTATTGGCAAGACCGAACATTGCCGCCGCTTGCATTGATCCGAAAGTTCCCAGGATGATCCACATCAGCAAATCAAGGAGATACCAAGAAACACTGTTCACAAAAGCCCATTTGCTAACGCTGAGGAGAGGTCGCAGAAGCTTCATTCGAACACGGGAGAAACTGATCCGCGCATCTGAAACTGTGAATGGCAGCGCACATATGAGTAAGGCGGGACGAAGCACTGCAGCAACGGCTTGTATCACTGCCAGTGCAATGACCCCGAATCCGGCAAAGAGAGCGATGACGGTAAGAACCAGAAAGAGCGTCGCGATGATGAACTGAACCTGATTCAGACGATCGAAACGGTGAGATGACTGATAGACCTGCTCTACTGCGACTGCGGAAAGACCAGCTCTTTTTCGCCAGACCGTACGGCGCATTCGTCTCTTCGGGATAGCCGATCCACAGATCTTCTTCGCGAAACGGAACCGGCGTAAATTTGGGATAAGCACAAATGATTCCGAGCACCACAGTCTTCTCTATGCCGTGTCGGCGTGCACTCTCAATGAGCTGAATGCCCATAATGGCGTTTTCATAAAAGAATCGCCCGGGATTCGTTCGGTTCGCTCCG
>Ga0207657_10006745_pt1 | contig 11858 bp, 8 predicted proteins | sample KBSC33metaG_FD_184316 | JGI IMG/M metagenome (GOLD analysis project Ga0207657, IMG submission 184316) | Corn rhizosphere microbial communities from Kellogg Biological Station, Michigan, USA - KBS C3-3 metaG (SPAdes) (version 2) | ecosystem: Host-associated > Plants > Roots > Rhizosphere > Soil ...
GACCATTCCGACGTTGACCCTCGCAGTGAATTCAGGCGCGGCGTGGCCGTTGCGGGTGAAGATGGCGACTCCGTTGCCGTATTCGTGAGCCGACGGGAGGCGGACCGCTTCGTCAAAGTCCTTCGCCCGGACCATTTGCAGGACCGGTCCGAAAATCTCCTCCTTGTAGCTTCGCATGTCCGGGGTGACGTGATCGAAGAAGGTCGGGCCGATGAAGAAGCCCTTTTCGTGCCCTTGAAGCGTGAAGTTGCGGCCGTCGACGACCAGTTCTCCGCCCTCGTCGATGCACATCTGGATATAATGCTCGATCCGCTCGCGATGCGCCTGGCTGACGACCGGGCCGTAATGCGCATCGGCATCCGTCGAGACTCCGACGCGGAGCGCCTGGATGGCCGGGATCAGCTTTTCGCGAAGCTTGTCGGCGGTCTCGTCGCCGACCGGGACGACCACGGGAAGCGCCATGCAGCGCTCGCCCGCCGAGCCGAAGGCGGCGCCGGCCAGATCGTTGACGACCTGGTCGAGATCGGCGTCGGGCATGACGATGCCGTGGTTCTTGGCGCCGCCAAAGGCCTGCACGCGCTTCCCGTTCGCGGTGCCGCGCGAGTAGATATATTGAGCAATATCACTACTTCCGACGAAGCTGATGCCGGCGATGTCGGGATGGTCGAGGATGGCGTCGACCATTTCCTTGTCGCCGTGGACGACGCTCAGGAGGCCGTCCGGAAGGCCGGCTTCCTTCATCAGTTCGGCGAGGCGAACGGGGACGGAAGGATCGCGCTCCGACGGCTTGACGATGAAAGCGTTGCCGCAGGCGATCGCCGGGCCGAACATCCACATCGGGATCATGGCAGGGAAGTTGAACGGCGTGATTCCGGCGCCGATTCCGAGCGGCTGGCGCATCGAATAGACGTCGATTCCCGGGCCCGCGCCTCCGGTATATTCGCCCTTGAGCGCCTGCGGGATCCCGCAGGCATATTCGATAACCTCCAGTCCCCGCATGACGTCGCCGCGCGAGTCCGCGAGGACCTTGCCGTGCTCGGACGAAAGCAAATGGGCGAGCTCGTCCATGTGCGCTTCGACAATCTCGCGGAACCTGAACATGACTCGCGCCCGGCGCTGCGGGTTGGTCGCGGCCCAGCCCGGCTGCGCGGCCTTGGCGGCATCGACGGCCTTCTGAAGATCGGCCGCGGTCCCGAGCTTCACCTTCGCCTGGACCTCGCCGCGATTGGGGTCGAAAACGTCGCCGGTCCTCCCGCTGGAGGCATAAGCTTCGCCGGCGATGAAATGGTCGATGTCACGCAACATGGGGCAAGTCCGTCCTGCTTTTCGAGTCTGAGTTGGGCGCGGTTCCCCTAGACCCGGGACGGTCGAAATGCCAGTTGGCGGACCGAGGGAGAGGATGATGCGTAGCCTTGTACTTCTGTTTTCGTCGGTTGCCCTGATCGGAGCCGCGCCCGCGCCGGCGCCGGCACCCGTACCGGCGGAGCCCTATGCGCAGCTGAGGCAGATCGTCGCGCCGGTAAGCGGTGCTGAAATGAAGAAGACGGTGGAAAAGCTGGTCAGCTTCGGGACGCGCCACACGCTCTCGTCGCAGACCGATCCCAAGCGCGGGATCGGGGCGGCGCTCACCTGGACCGACGGGCAATTCAAGAGCTTCGGCCTTCCGACGCTTCGCCAATGCGACACCGTCACGGGCAAGCGAGTCCCGACCCCGACCCGAATTTGCGACATGGTCGCAATCCAGCGCGGGACCGAGCGCCCCAATGACGTCGTCATCATCCAGGGCCATATCGACAGCCGAGTGACCGATATCCTGAATTCTACCTCCGATGCACCGGGTGCGAACGACGACGGTTCGGGAACCGCGGCGGTGATCGAGGCGGCGCGAATCTTGTCGAAGCACAAATTTCCAGGGACCATCGTCTATGCGGCGCTGTCGGGCGAGGAGCAGGGTCTCTACGGCGGCAAGATCCTCGCCGATTACGCCAAGGCGCAGGGCTGGAACGTCGTTACCGTCCTCAACAACGACATCATCGGCAACAGCTGCGGTTCCGACGGCCTGTGCGATGACACCCATGTTCGCGTGCTATCGGAAGGGCCGCGCTCGCAGGGCGAAGTCGACCTGATGGCGGCGACTCATAGCCTCGGCGGCGAGAATGACGCGCCGTCGCGCAACATTTCGCGCTTCCTCGACGGGCTTGCGGACCACCTCAGCATCGGCCTGGACGTTCGGCAGATCTGGCGCACCGACCGTTTCGGCCGCGGTGGCGACCATATCCCGTTCCTCGAGCTGGGTTTCCCCGCCGCGCGGCTCAGCGTCGCTGTCGAGAATTACAACTGGCAGCACCAGGACCTGAGGACCGAGAAGGGCATCGTCTATGGCGACACCATCGATCACATGGATTTCAATTATCTCGAGAAGGTGGCGAAGCTGAACATCGCCGCGCTCGCCGCAATCGCCAGCGCCCCGCCCCCGCCCGAGCCCAAGGTCGAAGGCGCGGTGAGCACGGATACAACCGTTTATTGGGACTGGGTCCCGTCCGCTCCAACCTATGTAATCCGTTGGCGCCGAACGGATGCAAACCAGTGGGAGCAATCGAAGCTTGTTACGACTGACAATGACTGCGTTCTTCACGCGGTGAACGTGGAGAAGAAGGACGAGAAAACGCTCGGTGATTGCCAGGTCGTCCTTCCCCACATCCGCGTCGATGACTGGGTGTTCGGCGTCTCCTCGGTCGGAGCGAACGGCTTCGAAAGCCCGGTCGCCTCGGCCGTTCCGGGCGGCGCGTTCAAGCCTTACGTCGCTCCGGAGAAGAAACCCTGACCGTCACCCTGAACTCGTTTCAGGGTCCATTTCGGGGAAGTACGGCGTGCGTCTCCACGATGGATGCTGAAACGAGTTCAGCATGACGGGAGCCAGGGATACCGACCGCCCTGCCGAGCAGAGGCCGCTCGCGGGGATCGCGCTTCGACTCCTGACCGCGCTGTTGCTGGCGGTCATGTTCGCGCTTGTGAAGCTCGTTTCGACGCGCGGCGTGAATGTCGTTGAGAGCCTGTTCTACCGGCAGTGCGGCTCCGCGGTTGCTGCGACGGCGTTTGTTGCGGTGGGGCCCGGCTTCAATTCCCTCAGAACGCAGCGCGTCTGGGCGCATGTCGGGCGCATGGCGCTGGGTGTCAGCGCAATGGGCCTCAACTTCCTCGCCTTCATCCTGCTTCCGCTCGCGGAAGCGACGGTGATCGGATTTTCGGTGCCGATCTTCTCGGTCGTGCTCGCTGCGCTCGTGCTCGGCGAGCCGACCGGCAAGTGGCGCTGGGGCGCGGTCGCGGTGGGATTCGCGGGCGTGCTTCTGATCGTGCAGCCGGGAAGCGGCGATGTCCCCTTGCTCGGCGCGTCCGTCGCGCTCGCGGCGGCACTTCTAACCGCGTCCGTGACGATCGTCATCCGGCGCCTTGGAGCAACCGAGCGCGCGGCAACCACTGTCTTCTGGTTCGCGGTCAGCTCGCTGGTTCCGCTCGGACTGCTGATGGCGCACTTCGCCCGCGCGCATGACGCGCTGACATGGGCGCTTCTCGCCGCCCTCGCTCTTGCGGGCGGGCTGGCGCAGCTCACTCTCACCGGCGCGCTGAGGCTCGCGCCCGTCGCCCTCGTGATGCCGATGGACTATACCAGCCTGCTGTGGGCGGTGCTCCTGGGTTCGTGGATATTCGGCGAGCTGCCCAGCCCAGGGACCTGGGTCGGGGCGCCAATCATTATCGCCAGCGGCCTCGTCATCGTCTGGCGCGAGCATCACCTGCATCGCCGCGCCGCCTTGGCGTCGCAGGCCGCGACCACCACTTGAGGTGGGAGGAGAGTGACAATGGCCGGCGGATGGACCCGCGACGGAGCGGTTCAGGACCAGATCGACGACACGGTGAAGGACGCCGTGCTTCGCGCCCGTGCGCTCACGCCCAAGGGTGAAAGCGCGGAGGAATGCGACGATTGCGGGGAGCCGATCCCGAAGAAGAGGCGCGAGGCGCTTCCCGGCGTTCGCACGTGCGTCGCCTGCCAGGCTGAGCGGGACAAGGTGGTGGTTCATTCCACCATCAACCGGCGCGGGAGCAAGGATAGCCAGCTGCGCTAGGCGCGTTTAGGGCGGCGATATGGCCCGTAACCGTCCAGCCGGACTTCCATCGAGGAAACAGATCCTCGATCTCATCGCCTCGTCCGACCAGCCGGCGGGAAAGCGCGAGATCGCGCGGGCGTTCGGGCTCAAGGGCAATGACAAGATCGCTCTGAAGGCGCTGCTGAAGGACATGGCCGATGAGGGGTTGATCGACCATTCGCCCGGCCGCGCCTTTCACAAATCGGGCGGGATTCCGAAGGTGACCGTGCTTCGCGTCGTCGAAAGCGACGAGAGCGGCAACATTTTCGCCGTTCCCGAGCATTGGGAGGCGGACGGTCCACCGCCGAAACTGAAAGTAATCGAGCGCGGCCGGCGGAGCGCTCTGGGGATCGGTGACCGCATCCTGTCGCGCACCGAAGAGCGCGGCCAGGGATTCATTGCGCATCCGATGAAGAAGCTGGCCAAGGCCGCGGAGCTTGTGCTCGGCGTGATCCGCAAGGACGGCGACCGCTTTTGGCTAAGCCCCGTCGAGAAGAAGGAGCGGCGCGAGCTTCCGGTCAGCGATCGGAAGGATGCCGAAGCCGGCGACCTGGTGCTGTGCGAAGTGTCGGGACGCGGGCCGCGCGTGAGCGCGCGGGTCGACGCGGTGCTTGGCGATCCCTTCGCGCCAAGGAGCTTCAGCCTGATCGCGATCCACAAGTACGAGCTTCCGCACGAGTTCACCGGCGCGGTGCTCGACGAGGCGAAGCGGGTCGCAAAGCAGCCGCTCGGCGAGCGCGAAGACCTGACGCATCTGCCGATCGTCGCCATAGATCCCGCCGACGCTCGCGACCATGACGATGCGATCTGGGCGGAGGCGGACGGCGAGGGCGGCTGGAACGCGATCGTCGCGATCGCCGACGTCAGCTTCTACGTTCGCCCGGGAAGCGCGCTCGACAAGGCCGCCCGAGCCCGCGGCAATAGCGTCTATTTCCCGGACCGCGTGGTGCCGATGCTGCCCGAGGAACTGTCGGCCGACATCTGTTCGCTCAAGGCGGGAAAGACGCGCGCGGCAATCGCGTGCCATATGAAAATCGCGGCGGACGGGACGCTGAAAAGCTGGGCATTCACGCGAGCGAAAATTTGTGTCGCGACAAACATTGCCTACGAGGATGCACAGGCCGCGATCGACATCGCGAACGAAGAGCGCGTCGATGTGTCCTCACCGACCTGCTTCATGCCGGAGATCGAAGGCCCGGTTCCGCAGGCCCTGGTCGAGACCGCGCTGAAGCCGCTGTGGGGCTGCTGGAGAGCGTTGCTGAAGGCGCGCGAGAAGCGCCAGCCGCTGGAACTCGACCTTCCCGAGCGGCAGGTGATGCTAGACGAAAAGGGGCGGATCACCTCTGTCGCGCCGCGTGAGCGGCTCGACGCGCACCGGTTGGTCGAGGATTATATGATCGCGGCGAACGTCGCTGCCGCACGTGCGTTGGAGGCGAAGACGGCGCCGGTCATGTACCGGGTTCACGAGCCCCCGAGCCGCGAGAAGCTGGTCGCGCTCAAGGACTATCTCGACACGTTCGATATTCCCTTCACCCTCGGCCAGGTCATCAAGCCGGAGACGTTCAACCGGATCATCGAGCGCATCGGCGATGCCAACTTCCGGCCCGAGATCATGGAGCAGCTTCTGCGCACGCAGATGCAGGCGCGCTACGGGCCGGACCGGCTCGGCCATTTCGGGCTGGAGCTCGCGACTTACGCCCATTTCACTTCGCCGATCCGTCGTTACGCCGACCTGCTGGTCCACCGGGCGCTGGTGAGTGCCTACACGCTGGGTGAGGGCGGGCTTGCGGCGGACGACGCGGGCAAGTTCGAGGAAATCGGCGAGCAGATTTCCCGATTGGAGCGGCGCGCGATGGAGGCGGAGCGCGAGACTCTCGACCGCTATGTCGCGGCATTCCTCGCCGACCAGGTCGGGCAGCTCGCCGATTGCCGGATAACCGGGGTGCAGCCGTTCGGTTTCTTCGCCACGATCGAGGAGCTTGGCGGCGACGGTCTGGTCTTCGCCTCGACCCTGGGCACCGAATATTTCCGCTACGACGAGAAGGCGCAGGCGCTGGTCGGCGAGGAAAGCAGCGAGACCTATCGTCTCGGCCAGAAGCTCAAGCTCCGTATCGTCGAGGCGAACCCGGTTTCCGGTGCGATCCGCTTCGAACTTCCGGAGGGCAGCTACGGCGGCCCGGCCCGACCACGGATCGATCGCACCCGCCGGCAATCCGGCCGGCGCGGGCGGCCGCCGAACATCCGCCACAGCAACCGGCGGCGCTGACTCGGCAATCGCAACTTTCGCTCGCCGCGCGTATTTGAAGCGGAAACAGGAGAACGGCCATGGCCTACAAGATCGCAATCCTCGTCGGCAGCCTGAGGAAAGACAGCTTCAACCGCAGGATCGCGAAATCGATCTGCGCGATCCGTAACGACGGCCTCGATTGCTCATTTGTCGAAATCGGCGACCTGCCGCTCTACAACCAGGATTACGACTCCGCGCCGCAGCAGCCGGAGCAATATGTCCGTTTCCGCAACGCCGTCCGGCCGGTCGACGGCGTGCTGTTCGTCTCGCCCGAATATAATCGCGGCATCCCCGGCGTTCTCAAGAACGCGATCGACGTCGGCTCACGGCCGTACGGGCACAGCGTGTGGAACGGCAAGCCGACCGCCATCGTCACCGCCTCGCCCGGAGCGATCGGCGGCTTCGGCTCGAACCACCAGATCCGGCAGTCCTGCGTGTTCCTCAACATGCCGGTCATGGCGCAGCCCGAGGCCTATCTCGGCCACGTCAATGACGACAGTTTCGACGCGGACGGCTGCCTGAAGGAGGGCCCGTTGAAGGAACTGGTGACGAACCTCGCGCATGCCTTCCACGGCTGGGTCGACATGATCCACCGCTCGCGGGCGGCGCTGGCGCCGAAGGCGGAGATGACGGAGGAGCGGCCCGAGCCCGCAAAGGCCTGATCAGGTGACCTTCTTCCGCTCGCGGAAGCGGGGCTGGTCCCATTCGCGCGTCTCGAGGATATCGGCGATGGCCTCGGCCGCTCGCCACACTTCTTCGAACCGGTTGTAGAGCGGAGCGAAGCCGAACCGCATCAGGTCCGGCGCTCGGAAGTCCCCGACGATTCCACGTGCGATCAGCGCCTGCATCACCGCATAGCCGTCTGGATATGCGAAACAGACATGGCTTCCGCGAAGGGCCAGATCGCGCGGCCCGAACAGCTCGACCTGATCGCCGCAGCGTGCCTCGACCTCATCGATGAAAAGCTCGAGCAGCGCTCGCGATTTCGCTTCCACGTCCGCCATTGCAATTCCGCCGAACGTCTGGAGTCCGCAGTCCAGTGCCGCCAGGCCGAGGATCGACGGGGTCCCGGTCAGGAAGCGCGCGATGCCGCCAGTGGGCCGATAGCTTTCTTCGAAAGCAAACGGCTCGGCATGGCCCATCCAGCCTTGCAGCGGCGGGCGGATTTCGTCCTGAATCCGCTCCGCAACAAAGACAAAGGCGGGGGCGCCGGGCCCCCCGTTCAGATATTTATAGCCGCAGCCTACGGCCAGTTCGCTGCCGCTCGCATCAAGTTGGACTTCGATCGCTCCGGCGCTGTGACAGAGGTCCCAGACGACCAGCGCTCCGGCGGCGCGCGCGGCCTCGTTAACGGCCGTCATGTCGACCCTGGCGCCGCTGCGATAGTCGACATGGCTGAGCGAAACGACCGCGGTATCGGCGTCGATGGCGGCGGCGATCTTTCCGGGCTCGGCCCGGCAAACCTCCAGCCCGAGCATCCCGGCAAGCCCCTCGGCGACATAAGTGTCGGTTGGGAAATTGCCTTCCTGCACCAGGATCGTGCGGCGGCCCGGCCGGGCACGAACGGCGGCGGCGAGCAATTTGAACAGGCATACCGACGTTGAATCGGCAACCAGAAGTTCGCTGGGCTTCGCGCCCACTATCGGCGCCAGCTTCGCTCCGATCCGTACCGGCCAGTCGATCCAGCCGTGCTTCGTCCAGCTGGAAATCAGGTCCTTGCCCCACTCGTCGACGACGAGCTCGTCGAGCCTTGCCCGCGTTCCGGCCGGAAGCGCGCCCAGCGAATTGCCGTCGAGGTAGATGAGCCCGTCCGGCAGCCGGAACCGCTCGCGCGCGAATGCCAGCGGATCGGCGGCGTCGCGCTGCTTGGCGTCTTCGAGGGTCACAGCCGGGGAAGAGAGTAACGCTGCAGCTTTGTCAAAGCTTCGGCAGCGTCACGCCCTTCTGCCCCATATATTTGCCGGCGCGGTCGGCGTAGCTCACCTCGCACGGCTCGTTGCCCTGCAGGAACAGGAACTGGCACGCGCCCTCGTTGGCATAGACTTTGGCGGGCAGCGGCGTGGTGTTCGAGAATTCCAGGGTCACATGACCCTCCCAGCCGGGCTCGAGCGGGGTGACGTTCACGATGATCCCGCAGCGCGCGTAGGTCGATTTGCCGAGGCAGATCACCATCACGTCGCGCGGCACCCGGAAATATTCGACCGTATGCGCCAGCGCGAAGCTGTTGGGCGGGATGATGCAGACGTCTGTCGTGCGGTCGACGAAGCTGTTCGAGGCGAAGTCCTTCGGGTCGACCGTCGCGGAATCGACGTTGGTGAATATCTTGAAATGGTTGGAGACCCGCGCGTCATAGCCGTAGGACGAAAGGCCGTAGCTGATGCAGCCTTCGCGCCGCTGCGCCTCGACGAACGGCTCGATCATGCGGTGCTGTTGCGCCTGCTCGCGAATCCAGCGGTCGGAAAGAATGGGCATTGCCGACGCCTAACGGTCGCCCGCCCGCTCATCAATCAGCGTTACCCGATATCCCCGTTATCCACATGGCGGTTCCCCTTTTGTCCGTTTGGAGCGACAATGACCCGCGCGTAGAAGGTAGGCATGGCAGAAATCGTGCGAATCGCTGAACCGGCGCAACCCGCCGGAACCCCGAGCCTCCCCGCGAACATCGAGGCGGAGGCAGGCCTTCTCGGCGCGCTGATGCTCGACAACCGCCTCGTCGAAGATGTCGGCATGAAGCTCAAGGCCGATCATTTCCACGAGCCGGTCCACGCGCGGATCTACGACGCGATCCTGAAATTGACCGACAAGAACATGGTCGCGAACCCGGTCACGCTGCGGCCGATGTTCGAAGGCGACGAGGCGATGAAGGAGGTCGGCGGACCGTCCTATCTTGCAAGCCTGACCGGCTCTGGAGCGACCCTGATCGCGGCGCGCGACTTCGCCAAGCAGATCTACGACCTCGCGCTGCTTCGGGCCTTGATCGGAGTCGGCCGCGACCTCGTCGAAAGTGCGCTCGACACCAGCGAGGAAGTGGCGCCGCTCGAACAGATCGAAAAAGCGGAGACCGAGCTTTACAAGGTCGCCGAGCAGGGCGGCGCCGAAGGCAAGGCGCAGACCTTCGCCGAAGCGACCAAGGAGGCGCTGAAGACCGCCGAGCGGGCGCTCAACAGCGGCGGCCACCTGTCGGGCGTGACGACCGGTCTCGAAGGATTGAATGCGAAGATCGGCGGACTCCACAAGTCCGACCTCGTCATCGTCGCCGGCCGCCCCGGCATGGGCAAGAGCGCGCTTGCAACCAACATCGCCTTTGCGGCTGCGCAACGGTTCATGCGCGACATCGAGGACGGGATTGAGGCGGAGCAGTCCGCAGGCGCGGCTGTCGCCTTGTTCAGTCTCGAAATGTCGGCCGACCAGCTCGCCACCCGAGTTCTCGCCGAGCAATCGGGAATCAGCTCGGAGAGCCTGCGCATGGGCAAGATCAGCAAGCAGGAGTTCCGCCAGCTTGCGCGTGCGGCCGCCGACCTCGAAAGCCTGCCGTTCTACATCGACGACACGCCCGGCCTCACCATCGCGGCGCTCCGCGCCCGCGCACGACGCCTGAAGCGGCGGAACGGCATCGGCATGGTCATCGTGGATTATCTCCAGCTGCTCCAGGGCACCGGACGCAACGGCAATGACAACCGGGTCAACGAGATTTCGGAGATCAGCCGCGGCCTGAAAACTCTCGCCAAGGAGCTCGACGTCCCCGTGATCGGCCTCTCACAGCTGAGCCGAGCGGTGGAACAGCGCGAAGACAAGCGCCCGCAGCTTTCCGATCTTCGTGAATCCGGCTCCATCGAGCAGGACGCCGACATCGTCCTCTTCATCTATCGAGAGGATTATTACCTCGCCGCACATCAGCCGACGGACGATCATCCGGATTTCGCGGAGTGGCAGGAAAAGATGGAGCGCGCGTACGGCCGCGCCGAAGTCATCGTCGCCAAACAGCGCCACGGCGCCACCGGCAAGGTGCGGCTGAGGTTCGATAGCCGGGTCACGAAATTCTCCGACGCCGTCGACGAGGGCTTCCTTCCCGAGGCGCGCGGCTGACCGGTTGCGATTCCGCATCGATGCAATAAGGGAGCGGCACCGCAACCGGAGCAGCTTCAATGGCCGAGCAATATGACCTCGTCGTCCTCGGATCGGGACCAGGGGGCTATGTCGCCGCGATCCGCGCCGCACAGCTCGGGCTGAAGACCGCGATCGTCGAGCGCGAGCTGCTTGGCGGCATCTGCCTCAACTGGGGCTGCATCCCGACCAAGGCCTTGTTGCGCTCGGCCGAAGTGCTCCACCTGATGAAGAACGCGGAATCCTACGGCCTCAGCGCAGGCAAGGCCGGCTTCGACCTCGCCAAGGTCGTTCAGCGCAGCCGGGCGGTCGCGAAGCAGCTCAACCAGGGCGTCGCGCACCTGATGAAGAAGAACAAGATCGCGGTCGTGATGGGCGAGGGCAAGCTCACCGGCAAAGGCAAGCTGACGGTTACCGCCGAAGGCAAGACGACCGAGCTTCAGTGCAAGCACGTCATCGTTGCCACCGGCGCCCGCGCCCGCGAGCTTCCGTTCGCCAAGTCGGACGGGAAGCGCATCTGGACCTATCGCCACGCGATGACCCCGCCGGAAATGCCGACCGAGCTCCTCGTCATTGGTTCGGGCGCGATCGGGATCGAGTTCGCAAGCTTCTACGCGGACCTCGGCGCCAAGGTGACCGTGGTCGAGATGCTCGATCGCGTGGTCCCGGTCGAGGATTCGGAGGTGAGCGATCACCTCGCAAAGTCGCTGACCAAGCAGGGGCTGACGATCCACACACGCGCCGGGGTCGAGAGCCTGAAGGCGGATTCCAACGGCGTCACCGCGAAAATCAAGACGTCGGACGGCAAGACGTCCGAGCACAGGTTCAGCCATGCCATCGTCGCCGTCGGTATCGCTCCGAACACCGAGAATATCGGGCTCGAGCAGCTCGGCGTGCAGATGACCAAGGGCCATATCGACACCGATGACCATTGCCGCACGAGCGCGGCCGGAATCTGGGCGATCGGAGACGTCACCGCTCCGCCCTGGCTCGCGCACAAGGCGAGCCATGAAGGCGTGACCGCGGCCGAGGCGATCGCCAAGGAGCTGGGCAAGGACGCACATCCGCACGCGACGGATCCGAAGAACATCCCCGGCTGCACCTATTGCCGGCCGCAGGTCGCCTCGGTCGGACTAACCGAAGCGGCCGCCAGGGAGCGCGGCTATGAGGTGAAGGTCGGCAAGTTCCCCTTCATCGGCAACGGCAAGGCGATCGCGCTCGGCGAAACCGACGGCTTCGTGAAGACCGTGTTCGACGCGAAGACCGGCGAATTATTGGGCGCGCACATGATCGGCGCCGAAGTGACCGAATTGATCCAGGGCTAT
>Ga0207657_10006746_pt1 | contig 11857 bp, 9 predicted proteins | sample KBSC33metaG_FD_184316 | JGI IMG/M metagenome (GOLD analysis project Ga0207657, IMG submission 184316) | Corn rhizosphere microbial communities from Kellogg Biological Station, Michigan, USA - KBS C3-3 metaG (SPAdes) (version 2) | ecosystem: Host-associated > Plants > Roots > Rhizosphere > Soil ...
TGCGGGCAAAAAGAGAAGGTCGGCTACCCGAACACTACGACTGTTTACCATTTTGGGTTCTCCGAACGTACTGGGCTAATTCACTCCTACGCTTACCGTTCCACTACCGGGTTTGCAAGCGAAAAGCTCGACTATGGTTTGGCGCATAAACCCGACTGCACGGTACCAGATGACTATCGACTGCCTGACGATCTCAAGGTGATGATGGATGACCAGCGAAGGCTACAGAAGAGAGCACCTAAAGCGCAGAGGATTTACATCGGCGGCGAGATTCAGGTGCACCACCTAACGTCAGCCGGATATCAAGTGTTCACACATTACAGATTTGAGGATTACGAGCAAGATCAGAAAATCATGCTTGGAAGGGAGTCAAGTATGTAATTCCCATAATATAAGGATAAGTTATTTATATTCAATATCATACTCAATTTATCGGAATGCGGCCCGAGCCTCCAAAAAGAGGAGCGCCGGACGTGTAGGCTTGAGGGATGGAAGTTCTTTACGGCGTTCATCCGGTCGAGGAGGCCATTCGTTCCGGTTCGCGGCGGCTTGACCACGTCAGCGTCGCCCGCGAGCGCCGAGACGAGCGGCTGGAGCGGCTGATCCAGCTCTGTCGCACGGCCGGAGTCCGGGTATCGCTCGAACCACGCGACCAGCTCACCCGCACTGCACGGACGGATGCGCATCAGGGCGTGCTGGCTGTCGTCAAGGAGCGCCAGTTCCTCGGCGTCGAAGACCTGCTGGCGCCGAAGCAGGAGGAGCAGCACCGTTTTTTTCTCGCACTCGACGGCATCGAAGACCCGCACAACCTGGGCGCGCTACTGCGTACTGCCGACGGCGCTGGAGTCGACGGCGTGATTCTGCCTGAGCGCCGCTCCGCTCCCGTGACCGCGACCGTCGCCAAGACCTCTGCCGGGGCGTCCGAGCATGTACGCATCGCCCGCGTCACGAATCTCGTCCGCGCGCTCGAACAGATGAAGCAGAAGCACGTCTGGGTGCTCGGGCTCGACGAGCGCGGAACGCCGGACTATACCGAGTTCGACTTCAAAACGGACTGCGTTCTTGTGCTGGGCCGCGAGGGCGCGGGGCTGCATGATCTGGTCAAAAAGACCTGCGACCACCTGCTGCGCATTCCCATGGCGGGGCAGGTCTCGTCGCTCAACGTCTCCGTCGCCGGGGCTGTCGTGATGTACGAAGCCATGCGCCAGCGCCGCCAGCCGGCGGAAAAACCCGCGCCAAAGCCGAAGAAAGCCCGCAAGGGGTTGGGATCTTGAAATTGACGTCTGCTTCAACGCCGAGCCGCCTGCGCCTGCTCGCCCTCTGTCTCGTAGTAGCTCCGCTGGCAATCGCCCAGGCAACGCATCCTGCGGCCCACGCACCGGCGCCGCAGGACCAGGTTCTGTTCAACAGCGACAAGCCTCCGGCTGCGCCGAAGATACATACCGCCAAGTCACTGGATACGCCGACAGACGCGGAGCGCAATTCGCTGACCTTTACCGGCTATGACCTCGACATCCATCTCGCTCCGGCGAAGTCGCAGATCTCGGTGCGGGCCAAGCTGAATATCCGAAATACAGGGACCGAACCGCTGACGCGGCTGGCGCTGCAACTCTCGTCTTCGCTGAGCTGGGAGAGCTTCGGGATGAAGAGCGGCGATCGTATTGTCCCGCTTACCTTCGCGCAGCACGCCATCGACACCGACACCGACCACACCGGGCAGGCCAAAGAGGCGCTGGTCACGCTGCCCCAGCCGCTGGCTCCGGGGGCAGGCATCGAACTGACCACTTTTTACTCGGGGGAGATTCAGAAGTCCGGCAAGCGGCTGGAGCGCATCGGCGCGCCTGCCGACCGCGCTCTCGCCGCCGACTGGGACCAGATTACATCGGACGGCACATCGCTGCGCGGCTTCGGCAATGTGCTGTGGTATCCCACGGCGTCCGCTCCGGTGTTTCTCGGCGACGGAGCGAAGCTCTTTCAGCTTGTGGGCCAGACACGCCTGCGGCAGGCGGCGGCGACGATCCAGCTGCGGCTTACCGTCGAATACACCGGCCACGCGCCCGATGCTGTCTACTTCTGCGGCGAGCGCAAACCGCTGACGGTGGTGAGCGGGAGCACCGGCCTCGAGGCCACGGCGCTTTCGGGCGTCGCCACGGCGGAGTTCCCTGCTCATCCGCTGGGCTTCCGCACCCCCAGTCTCTTCATTACCAGCGGAGCCCCCGACGACGCGGCCGGAGGGCTGATCTCCGCTGTTACCGATCGCCCCGACACGCTGCCGAGCTATAGCGCTGCCGCGGTTTTGGTAGAACCGCTGCTGAAAGAGTGGCTGGGGGCGGAGCCGCTGACGCCGCTCCACATCATCGACCACGACGGGCAGCCCTTCGAGGACGATGCGCTGCTGGTGACGTCGATGCACGCTGTCGACTCCGATACGCTGGCTCCGGCGCTGGTTCACTCGCTCGCCCATGCGTGGTTCCGCTCCTCGCACGTGTGGCTCGACGAGGGCGTGCCGCAGTTTCTGTCGCTGCTGTGGCTGGAGCACAGCAAGGGACGCGAGGCTGCGCTGTTGCAACTGCAACAGCAGGTCAACACGCTGGCGCTGGCCGAGCCTGGTCCACCCGCGAATGCCGGCGCAGACCTACAGGGGCAGAGCCTTATCGATGCGAGCGACGAGATATATTACCGGACCAAGGCCGCGGCGGTGCTGTGGATGCTGCGCTCGGTCGTCGGCAACGACGCCCTGAAGCAGGCGCTGCGCAACTATCGACGGAGCGGCCAGACGGACGCAGATCCGAAGCTCTTCCAGCACATTCTCGAGCAGGGCTCGCACAAGGACCTGAACTGGCTCTTCGACGACTGGGTCTATCGCGACCGGGGGCTGCCTGATCTGAGCATCGTCAACGTCACTCCGCGCCGGCTGCCGCAGCAGGGGCTGAAGGCGGCGAGCTGGCTGGTGGCGGTCGAGGTCCGCAACGACGGCGACGCCGCAGCCGAGGTGCCGGTGACGGTGCGCTCGGGCGCACTGACCACAACCGAGCGCCTGCGCATTGCGGGCAGATCGAGCGCGTCGATACGCGTCGTCTTCGAGGGCAAGCCCGACGAGGTGATCGTCAATGATGGCAGCGTGCCGGAGATGGGCGCGATGACTCACAGCAAGAAGCTGGTAATCCAGACGCAGTAGAGGCGAACAAAGACGAAATACAGAGGGCTCTCCACTGCGCCGTGCGATGAAGCCCGCACGGCTCCGGCCGAGATGGCGTGGCTAAAGAGTTTAAACGGGGCATCTCACAGTGGGACGTGAGATGCTCGTTTGTTAATTCTGTTAGGTGATCTGCTATCGACGCCGTGCGTGATGCGGCTTCCGTGCGGCGGGGTGAGCCGGCGCTTCGGTCCAGACCTGGGCCGCGCCCCACTGGCGAACGGCGTGCAGGTCGGTGTGGACGGGGGTAGAGGCAGGGTTGGACGGGGGGCTTGCGACACCACCAGATACGGCACTGGAGGCGGGACCCGACGCAGGGTTGGAGCCAGGAACGGAGGCGGGGTCTTTGGGCAGCGCCTCCACCAGCCCTTCACCCAGCGGAGGCAGCGCGGCGGCCAGAGCGTGCAGCCGTGCCCGGGTTGCCATGCCGCTCAGGTGCAGCGTGTATCCAGTGGCGTCGAAGCGGCCCTCCAGCGTGACAGGCTCCTTTCCGCCGAGCGCCAGCGCCGTCGGCTTCAGCACAAAGACGCTTTCGGGAGGCGGTGGAGGCGAGGAGCGGCGGCCGCGAGCGCGGGGAACGGACGCAGGCGGGGCCTCGGAGCGGATCGCAATGTCGCTGGCCAGAAGCGACGGCGGCCCGGCCTGGGCGCTCGCCAGCTTCGCTCCGGTCACGAAGACCGCTCCATCCCAGAAGGCGGGAGCAGGCGGGTTCGAGTGATGGCCGGGAGGGTAGCCGGGATGATAGGAGAGATGTCCCGTCACCGTGCCTGCCATCGAGACGTCGTCCGGGAAGCGCTGGTCGAGAACATGCAGCCAGGTCAGCAGCCGGTCGGCGGGAAGGCCGGGGATGGAGATGTTCATCGTCGCCGAGTCGAGCCGGCGGATGTCCGGCAGCGCTCCAGAGACCATAACGACCTGCGGGCCCGACGAGCCAGCGGGAGGCCAGTTGCAGCGAACATTGTTGAAGGAGTGAAAGAGGTTGGCGGCAGTGCCGAGACACTCCGCCTCAAAGGTCATAGGCGACCTGGGGACGAAGTCGGCGCGGCGGGCGTCGTCGGCGCTGAGCTTGATCTCGACCGCGCTGTTACCCACCGTTCCCTGCGCGTTCGCCGACAGCGTCATGTTGCCGCGCCAGCCGGCGTCGCGGCCGAAGAGAACATAGCTTGCTCCGCCCAGGGGAGCGTCACGCCACTCGCCCTGAAGGTGGATGGGCACCTGGGCCAGCGATGCCGCGCGGCCGAGGGTGCCCTCGATCTGGATGGTGCCTGTACCGGAGACGTTGGTGTCGGTTCGCGACGGGTTGGCTTTAATGCGAAGGTGCCATTGCTGCGGATTCGGCAGCCAAAGGGCGAAGTCGGCGTTGGTGAGGGAGAGCGGGAGCTTCTCCTGACCGAACTTGAAGTTCAGCCGCGCTCCGGTGGCCTCGATGTAGGGGAAGCGGGGCGTCGATCCCGCTCGCTTCTGGGCGGTCGGCGCGGCCTCGATGTGAGACGCCTGCAGCAGGATGCTCTCGATGTTCCATTTGCCGTTGGCCAGATGCACGAGGTTGACGCTGGGGTCGGTGAAGCTGATGGTCGAGAACTCGACGCGCCGGGTCCACAGCGAGCGGAAGCGCAGGGTGACCCGCACGGAGTTGGCCCGGATGATGGGCTCGGAGCCGAAGGCGGGATCTTCGCCGACGACGAGGTTGTCGAGGGTGAATCCGGGCAGGGGCAGCAGGTTCAGGGTGACGCGGTCGAGATGGACGGGGCGGCCCAGACTGTCGCTGATGCTGGTGGCGATGCGGCGCTGTAGCCGGTTGACGGTGAACAGCGGAGGGACGATTGCCAGCAGGATGAGCACCACAAGCGCCAGCCACAAGAAGCGATAGCGGCGAAAGATGCCGGGACGCGACGGATTCGGGCCTTCGTCCCGCGCGTAAGTTGGATCGGTTTCCTGCATGAACGATTGTTCCACGTTGCTACACCCGGTGCGCGGTTCCGGCCCTGGAGCATTTTTCCGTTACTGCGTGCCGGATAAAGTTTGCGAGTGCCGTTTTTCTCGAGGAAAAACAGCGTCAGATCTGCGGCTTCGGTTTACATCCGCAGAAAAAATGCTCTATCGAATAATGTGGAAGGTTCGCTTCCAGCGGGTCTCGTCGAAGAAGTGAACGATGATGTGGCCCATGAAGCTGAGGCGGTCGCCGAGGCTCTGCTTGTTCATCTGGTCGGCGGGCGTCTCGAAGGACCAGTAGACGAACAGGGGGCGGCCGACGATGTTCTCTCGCGGGACGAAGCCCCAGTAGCGCCCGTCGAGGCTTTCGGTGCGGTTGTCGCCCATGGCGAAGACCTTGCCGGGGGGAACGACCAGATCGCCGTTCTGAATATGGCTGGGAAGTTCAAGAGCCCAACTTGCCGTCACTTCGTCCATGGGGCCGGGCGGGACGGAGGGAAAGTCGTCGCGGTAAGGGTTGTAGGCGTGCTCGGGATTGCCGTCGAAGGAGGGCTTGCCTGCCTGCGGTTCATTCTGCGCGACGCCGTTGAGGTAGACGATGCCGTTGCGCAGATGGATATGGTCACCGGGGATTCCGATGGCGCGCTTGACCAGGAAGAGGTCGGGGGTCTCGGGATTGGGCTTGTAGAAGACGATGACGTCTCCGCGGTGGATGTCGCGGTAGTGGACGAAGGGAGCCCATTTGGTAGGCGGCGAAAACGAAGTTCGGTCGACCAGAACGTGATCGCCGATCAGCAGGGTCTTTTCCATCGACGCCGAGGGTATCTCGAAGTTCTGGAAGACGAAGGTCATGACAAAGAGGCCGACGGCAAGCACGGTGCAGATCGAAGCCAATGATTCCAAAGGGGTCTCTGTCTGCTCGGCTTGTTTTTCCGATGTCTCTTCGGGCGCGGATTCGGTTGTGCTCATGAGGGTGCCTGTCTCCACAGATGCAAGTGTCAGTGTATCGCCGATTGGGGCGTCGCCGGGTCAGGAAATCTATTTCACGATCTGCAGCGTTCGATCCCAGCGGGCGAAGTCGGCCAGGGCATCGACGGCGTTGGAGCGATGATGGTGCCAGGAACGGGTGTGGGAGAGGTCGAGGACGTCGCTGCCGGGCTGCCGCAGCGAGAAGTAGATGAGGAACGGCTGACCCATGATGGCCGAGCGCGGGACAAAGCCCCAGTAGCGACTGTCTTCGCTGTCGTTGCGGTTGTCGCCGAGGACGAAGTAGTCGCCGGGAGGGACGACCAGTTCGCCGTTCTCGATGAGGCTGTGCATTTTGATCCACCAGCGGGAGTCGACCGCCGGATCGGCGCTCTGCAGCCGGGGAAAGTTGTCGCGATAGCCGTTCGGCATGCTGGGCAGGTACATCGCATAAGGCTCGGTGAGGATGTGGTCGTTGACGTAGACGCGGCCGCTGCGGAGCTTGATGTGATCGCCGGGAACGCCGATGACGCGCTTGATCAAATTTATGGAGGGATCGATGGGATAGTGGAAGACGATAATCTGTCCACGCTGAATGTGCGACTGGGGAAGCAGCCAACTGGACGGGCCGGGAGTCGAGCCCTGCTTGTTGACGAAGAGGAAGTCGCCGACCAGCAGCGAGGGCTCCATGGAGGCGGAGGGGATGCGGACGGGCTGGACGCAGAAGGTGATGATGAAGATCGCAATCACGATGATCGCCAGCAGCGATTGCAGAGCGGAGAGGGTCCCGGCCTTGCCGTGGCGCGGGTCGCGAGCCGCCGCTGGAACCAGGACCGGCCGTGGCCTCACCGGGGCGGCCACGTCCTGAAGCGGACGAACGGACGAGGAGCGAACCGGGGGCGGGTTCGAGTCAATGACTGGCTGCCGAATCACCTCTGCGCCTCCTCTCCCTTCTCGATCGGCAATAGCTTTCGGTTGGAGCGGGCTTTGCCTACGTTAGACTCTTTCCCGGGCTCTTGCTGAGACTCTTGCTGCGATTCCTCCAGCAGCAGGCGCTCGAAGGCGATCCGCGCCGCCTCCTGCTGGGCCTGCTTCTTGGTCGTGCCCTCCGATTCGGCCAGCGCCCTCGAAGTGCCGCCACTCTGTTCGATGCGAACTTCGACGCGAAAACGCTTCTGATGGTCGGGGCCGCTCTGCGCCGTCAACACATATTGAGGCTGACCCGCGCCGATCGCCTGCAAGTGCTCCTGCAGGGCGGACTTGTGGTCGCCGATAGCTCCGCTGAAGGTATCGCCGGCCTCGATGGCCACGCGCAGGTCGGGCAGGGCGGGCTCGATGATGTGCCGCTCGATGAAGGCGCGGGCGGCGTCGAGTCCACCGTCGAGATAGAGTGCGGCGATGACGGCCTCGATGGCATTGGCCAGAAGTGCGATCTTCTGGCGTCCCCCGCTCTGCTCCTCCCCGCGGCCGAGCCGGAGGAGGTCTCCGAGGTTGATGCGCGCGGCGACCTCACCAAGATGGCGACGGCTGACGAGCGAGGCGCGAAGCCGGGTCAACTCTCCCTCGCGCGAACCGGGAAACCGGCGGAAGAGAGATTCGGCCACGGCCAGACCGAGGACGGCATCGCCGACAAACTCAAGCTGCTCATTGTCGCAACCGGGGTCGAGCAGGGTGTCAGGGTTCGTCTCGTAGGCGAGCGAACGATGGGTGAGGGCCCAGACCAGCAGGTCGGGTCGGCTAAAGCAATAGCCGAACAGACTCGACACCGCTTTGTCCGATGGCGGTCGTACGGTCTTTTTGCGACGCGTCGTCATGCACCCCTCTGAGCTTTACTTTACTGGACTGAGCAAACGTCTGACCAATCCGCCGAATCGCGGGAATCAGGTAAGAGAGCATACAGGAGGGGAAGGGTTACACGCTCTTTAATACCGGAGGAAGAGCCTATCGGAGTCGACCAGACGCAGGCGGGGTTTGCACCTTAATAGGGGTGGAGAGGTAAGACACGTAGTGCCAATAGTTAGGTAGGGGTTGTCTCATTCATGTCCAAGAATCCGTACATGGGCCCCCGGTTTTAAACGAAGGGGTGTCTATTTGGATGCGGGCGGACGGTAGGCGTCTTTTTCGGCCTTTCCACTGGGGTCGAGCGGGGCGTCGTCGTCGGGTTCAGAGGTCTCGTGCTGAGTCCGGGGAGCGGCGAAGGGCTGCTTCAGGCCGGTCTCGGCGGCGGCCTTAGTGTCGGGCTGGCTGTCGCGGACGGTCAGGGCGGCATGGTACTCGGCCAGCGCCTTCGGGCGATCGGGGAGAACATCATAGAGTCTTCCCAGGTAGATGTGGGACCAGGCCAGGGTACGGGGGTCTTTGGAGAATTTGAGCGTCTGCTGAAAGTTCTGAATGGCGTCGTCCGGGCGGCTCTGCATCAGATCGAGGCGGGCCATGACGTAATGGGCCTGGGCGTGATCGCCCTGGGGATCGTCGAGGGCTGCTTTAGCAAGCGCGGCAGCGCCATCGAAGTCTCCCTTGAGCAGCTTCATCTCGGCCAGATCGAGTCCCTGAAGCTGTCGCGGAGCGCGGGTGACAACCTCGCGCTGATGGGCACTCTGAGGCAGGAAGGCGATCTGCTCGTCCCGGTGGCGCTCGCGCTCGACATCCATGCCGTAGACCATCTCGGCGATGTCTTCCTTCAGGCTGATGCCGTCCTTCTGCATCTGGACGAGCTTTCCGTAGAAGTAATCGACGAGCACCCACCCCTCGCGCATGGTGAGATCGACCTTCCGGCGGCGAACGGCCTCTGCATCACGCTCATAGGCGGTCATGGCGTCGGTGTATTTGCCGAAGGCGACGCGGCTGGCGGAGGCTTCGGGCTTGGTTGGCTTCGGGATGCCGGTGTCCATGGTCTGAATCTCGATGGACTTGATGAGACACTCCGTCAGCAGTGCCGAGATATCCGACTTGTAGTTAAACTCGATCGGGGCATCCTGTACCGACTTCAGCAACGGAACCAGCCGCTTGATGGCGGTGCCGCGGGAATAGACCAGCGGCTCCACCTCGTAGTGAAGATAGGTGTGGCGAATCTCGTCCATGTGGACCGCGCCGAGCGGGTCGCCGGAGGGTGAGACCACGACAATATAGTCGTTGCCGTAGATGCGGGCGTTGGTTGCAGACGGCGCAAGCATGGGTTCAAGCAGGACCAGGAAGCGGCGGCCGTCGTAGCTGCTGACCGGCATGTGCAGGTAGATATCCGTATTCAGCACCATGCGGGTCAACGGATCGTGGACGCGCTTGACCAGATCTTCGTAGTCGGCGCGATGCGCGATCCAGATGACGTGAAGGTGGATGTCCTCACTGAACTTGCGCAGCAGGGGAAGGATGTTTACGACCTGCGTGGAGTCGGGAGGCAGCTGGGTCTGGTCGACGGTGGTCGTAAGCTGCGGCGGGGGGGACAGATAGAGCGCCAGCGAAACGTATTGCGCGAGATTGAGGGTGCTGTCGGCCAAGGTGTGCTGGCGGATGTAGGTACAGAGAGCATCGCGGCTGGCGCGGGCCTCGGACGAGGTGGCAAGCTCGGCGTTGATCTCGTTGCGGATGGCAGAGCGCACCGGGCTGGAGGCGGCGAGGTCGGCGTCATATCCGCAGACGTTGAGCGCGACCGCGATGTTGAAGAGCGGTTCGCTGGTCTCAAGCGTGATGGCGGAGCCTCCGGCCTCGGGCTGAGCGATGCGCGGTGCAACCGGTCCGGTGGGCTCCTGCGCGGGATGCTCGACGCTGCTGCTTGAACTGGAAGAAGACTGCGCCTGAGCCGAAATGGCAACAGTGAATCCCACGCCGAGCAGAAACGCGTTACGGAGCGCTTTCAAGAGCTTCAATCGCGCGATTCGGGGAGAACGGCAGGACGACGATAGAGGAGAAGATGGGGTAATTGTCAAAGGCACGATAAATTCGACGCTCCCATGGAGTTTAGAGCATTTCCTCTATTCCTGTGAACTGGAGGGCGCGTGAGAGTGCCGTTCCTCCCGGGAAAACGGCGTCAAGACCTGAGGCTTCGCTCGACACCCATAGAGGAAATGCTTGAGGGAGCAAATGGGGAGGTTGTAACCTCGCTTGCGCCGACGGCCGCGCTATCCGCGGACCTGAACCCCGGAAAAGGTGAGCACGACCCTGCCCCGCACCGGCGCGCCGAAGACGCTGGCGGGCTGGAAGACGCTCATCACAAGCTGGTCAACGATCTGACTCTGGACCGTTGCATCCATGGTGCCGGAGACGACGTTGTAATCGTAGACACGCCCGTTCTCGTTCACATAAGCCTCAACCACGATGGGGATATCGTGAGACGTGATGATGGCCCGAGGGGCGACCGCGGAATAAAGATAATGAGGAGCCGTGATGGCGCCCAGCGGCTCGTCGTTGGCCATGACCGTCTCCGGGGCCGCGACCATGCCGAGCAGCAGCACGATGCCTCCGAGGAACACCACCGATCCGGCAAAGCCGGCCGAAACCTGCACCAGCAGAGGACGAACGGTGTTCTCCCACTTGAGGCTGAAGCCATCCCTCCAACTGACCTTCCTCGCGGCATACTCGTGCGAGATGGCGAGGCGAAGCTTCATGCCGAGGTCGACGGGGGCTTTTGCCGGTCCCAACAGGGCAAGCGACTGCTGCATGGAGCGGAGCGCCTCGAACTCCTGCGTGCAGTCTTCGCACGACTCGAGATGGCGGGCAATCTCCTGCATCTGCCGGCCAGTCACGGCACCGTCGAGGTACCCGGAAAACGAAGCCTGAATCTTTGCGCAGTTCTGTGTCATTGCGTCACCATCTCTTCGGATGAAGTCATAGCGAAGGAAGATGCAGAGTTAATTTCCTCTGTCTTCGACTGGGCAACGATCAGGGAGCGCAGGGCAGAACGGCCGCGGGTGAGCCGCGACTTCACCGTGCCAAGATTGACGTTCAGTATTTCAGCGATCTCTTCGTAGGCGAAGCCCTCGATCTCGCGCAGGACGAGAACCGTGCGGAACGCCTCCGGAACCTGGCGGAGAGCGGCTTCGACGCGCTCACGGACCTCGCTCTCGGCCACGTTGTCGAAGGGAGAGTTGCCCTCGTCGGCCAGGGTCGCGCCGAGGCTGACGCCGGTGCCATCTTCTTCGTGGTCGTAGGGCGAGTCGATAGTGACTTCCTGCTTCTTATGCCGCGACCACCAGCGCCGCTGGTTCGAGGCTTCGTGCAGGGCGATGCGATAGAGCCAGGTGCGCAGGCTGGAGTCGCCATGGAAGTTGCGAATGTTGCGAAAGACCTTGATGAAGACTTCCTGGGTGATGTCGGCGGCATCGGCAGGGTCGTCGAGACTGCGGGCGATCAGCGAGTACAGGGGCTGATGATATTGAGCGATGAGAATGGCGAAGGCGTCCTCGGAGCCGATCTTGAGGTCGGCTACAAGTGCAGCATCCTCGGTGCTGATGCCTATGACGCTCGCTAAATGACCCATTACTGTGCCCGCCTGCATTTCGGGTGTCCTCTACAGTACGACGTTTGCGAAACAACTGGCAAATAACGAAATCAGGTAAAAACCGCGCCGGCAGCGGTGGAGCGCTCGCCCGCTCCTATTCTCTTTAGACACCGATAGATAGCGGATAAGTTCCCGAAGACGTTGACGAATGTCGCCAGCTCCTCCAGAATAGAGTGAGTCCTTCCTGAGAGTGGGCCTGTGGCGCAGCTGGGAGCGCGCTTCCATGGCATGGAAGAGGTCATCGGTTCGATCCCGATCAGGTCCACCAA
>Ga0207657_10006747_pt1 | contig 11857 bp, 11 predicted proteins | sample KBSC33metaG_FD_184316 | JGI IMG/M metagenome (GOLD analysis project Ga0207657, IMG submission 184316) | Corn rhizosphere microbial communities from Kellogg Biological Station, Michigan, USA - KBS C3-3 metaG (SPAdes) (version 2) | ecosystem: Host-associated > Plants > Roots > Rhizosphere > Soil ...
TCCCGCGCGGCTGATCGACATTCTGCGGCTGCCTGGGCTTTCAGGCATACGCGAAGAAGATGGTGCCGTTGTCATTGGTGCGACGACGCGGCAGGCACTCGCCCTGCAGAGTTCGCTGGTTCGATCCGCGTTGCCATTGCTGGCGCAGGCGCTACCTTGGGTCGGCCATCCGCCGACCCGCAATCGCGGTACGGTAGGCGGTTCGATCGCCAATGCCGATCCGTCGGCCGAGATTCCGTTGGTCGCGGTGACGCTCGCGGCCGATATCGTTTTCGCGACGCCTCAGGGCGAGACTTCAATGCCGGCCGATGATTTTTTCATCGGGCCGATGGTGACTTCGATCTCGCCGGGCGACTGCATCAGCGCGATTCGCTTTCCGGTCTGGAGCCACCAGCGCATCGGTGTCGGATTTCATGAAATCAGCGCGCGGAAGTCGGATTTTGCCTTCGTGTCGGCCGCGGCGCAGGTCGCGGTTGATGAGGAGGGGCGCTGCATCGAGATCGCGCTCGGTGTTGGTGGCGTCGGCGATCGTGCGCTGCGGCTCGATGTGTCGCATTTGGTCGGGACGCGGCTTGATACAACTTCGATTGCCGAGGCGGTAACCGCCGTCGCCGCTGGCCTCGAAGCCGCGAGCGATCTTCACGCCAGCGCCGATTATCGCCGCCGCGTCGCAGTCACGCTGGGCGCGCGCGCACTTGGTGATGCCTATGCCGACGCCGGCGGCAAACATCCGATGGGGGCGGCCTGATGAAAGTTGAACTCAAGGTCAACGGTCAGACCCGTATCGCCGATGTCGAGCCGCGTCAGACCCTGCTCGACACGTTACGCGACGATCTGCATCTCACCGGAGCGCATGCCGGATGCGAGCATGGTGTTTGCGGTGCCTGTACCGTGCTGCTGGACGGCGATGCCGTGCGCTCATGTTTGATCTTTGCCGTGCAGGCTGATGGCTATGACATCACCACCATCGAAGGTCTTGCGCCGGCGCCGGGCGAACTCAGCGTGATTCAGGATGCATTCTGTGAAACGCACGGCATGCAATGCGGCTATTGCACGCCCGGCATGGTCCTGAGCGCACATACGCTGCTGCAACGGACGCTGACGCCGAGCCGCGAGGATATCGTCGACGCCATCTCCGGTAACATCTGCCGCTGCACGGGCTACGGACAGATCGTCGAGGCGGTGGAAATGGCCGCCGATCGGCTGCGTAAATCCAATGCCCTGCGCGCGGCGCACGAGGTGTCGAAATGAATGCTCCCACCACGCTGCGTTTCGTATCCGGCAACCGCCGGGTCCGTGAGGATCGCCGTTTCGTCGTTGGCCGCGGTCACTACGTCGCGGACGTGACGCTGGAAGGCACGCTGCACGTCGCCATCGTCGCCTCGCAGCATCCGGCTGCGCGCATCGTCTCGATCGACGCTTCGGCGGCGCTGGCGATGCCCGGCGTGCATTACGTTGTGACCGGCAACGAACTTGCCGCCGCTACCGAACCGTTGATGAACGGCCTCGATACGCCGGAAGTGCGGCGCTTCCCGCTGGCCGTGGGGTTCGTGCGCTATGCCGGCGAATGGGTTGCGGCGGTCGCTGCCGACTCGCGCGCATTGGCGGAAGATGCCGCCGAGAAAGTGCGCGTCGTTTATGAGTCGCTGCCGTTCGTGATCGATCCGGAAGAGGCGTTGCGGCCGGACAGCACGCCGGTGCATCCCAGGCACGGCTCCAATGTTCTGCTCGACAAGACTTTCGTGTGGGGCGACGTCGACAAGCACTTTGCTGAATCGCCAAACCATCTGTCCTTCCGCGTGACCTGGGGACGCAATTCGACGGTTCCGATCGAGACCTTCGGCGTCGTCGCGTCATGGGACCCGTGGCGCGAGATACTCGATGTCTGGGCATCCATTCAGATGCCGAAATATCCGGAGCAGATCGCCCGCGCGATGCGGCTGCCGGCCAACAACGTGCGGGTCAATCAGGATGTCGACGTTGGCGGCGCCTACGGCGTCAAGCGCGGCATCAAGCATACCGTGCTAGTGGCGCATCTGGCGCGCCGGCTTGGTCGTCCCGTCCGGTTCATTGAGGATCGGCTGGAAAACATGCGCAGCGGCGATGCGCATGGCCCCGAGCGCATATTCGATGTCGATCTGGCTTTCAACGAGGCCGGCATCATCAAGTCGATGAAAATGCGCGCGCTCGACAATGCCGGCGGCTATGCCGGCCGCGCGCCGTTCCAATTGGGCAAGCCGATCGGCGCCATTGTCGGTCCCTACAAGATCGAAAGCGTCAAATATACCGCGCAGTCGGTGACGACCAACAAGGCGGCGCAGGAGGCGGTAAAGGGTTTCGGCCAGTCACCGACCAACTACGCCATCGAGACGGCGATCGACAAGGTCGCCGAAGCGACCGGCCTCGATCGTATCGAAGTGCGACGACGCAATTTCATCCGCAAGGATGAATTTCCTTATCTCATTCCCAGCGGCACCCGTTACGACAGCGGCGACTATCATACCGTAGTCGAGAAGGTGCTGGCCCAGGTCGACTATCCCGCGCTGGTTGCGGAGCGCGATCGCCTGCGCGCGGCGGGCCTGCTCGCCGGCATCGGTATCGCCTCCTGTCTGGAGCCGAGCGGCGGCAACTCGGCGTTCGAGCCGCTGCTCAACGAGAAGAACAAGACGACGACGTGGATGGATTCATGTCGCATCAACGTCGATGGCGCTGGCTGCGTCAGCATTGCCATTCATACCCTGTCGTCGGGGCAGGGCCACGAGACGCTGGTCGCCACCGTGGTCGGCGAAGTCCTGCAGATCGAGCCGGATCTGATCCGCGTCGTGCGTCCGGATTCGCTGGCGTGCCTGCCATCCAACGCGCCGGTCGGCAGCCGTATGGCGATCATGCTTGGTGGTGCGGCTTTTCATGCCGCCGAAAAGCTCAAGGCCAAGCTGATCAAGATCGCCGCGCAGCAGTTCGGTGTCGACGCCGCAACGGCGAGCTATTCCAACGGCGGTGTCGCCGATGCCGACGGGAAGAGGCGGCTGGAATGGGCCGAACTCGTCAACATCGCGCACCGCAATCATCACCTGTTGCCGTCCGGCATGGAGCCGGGACTGGAGACCACGCATGTGATGCAGGTGCCGACCGGCACCAAGCTGCCGGAAAACGGCCGAGTGCAGATGTACCCCTGCCACTCGTTTGAATTCCATGTCGTGCTGATTGCGATCGATCCCGTACTGGGTAAGCCGGAGATCCGGCGCTATGTGATCGGCCACGATTGCGGGACGATCATCAACCCCCACATCGTCAAAGGCATGACACTCGGTGGCATCGCCCACGGTCTCGGTGCAGCGCTGCTTGAAGAGTTCGTCTACGACGAGCAGGGCCAGATGATCGCCCAGAGTTTCATGGATTATCTGCTGCCGTCGTCGCACGAAATGCCGCAGGTCGAAATCGTCCATCACTGCACGCCGTCGCCGCATACTGTGTTCGGGCAAAAGGGTGCCGGCGAAAGCGGCTATATGGGCGCGCCCGCTGCGATTTCAGGGGCGATCAACGATGCCGTGCATGCGCTGGGCATCTCGTTCGTGAAACTGCCCATTCGAATCTCGGCGATCAGTGACGCGATCGCCTCCGCGCCTCATCCGACTCTCAAAGAGAACAACACATGATTATCGATTGCCACGCTCATCTCGTCCCGCCGAGCCTGCTCCAAGCAATTCGTACGCAAGCTGCGGATTTCCCCTCGATCCGCGTGATCGAACAGGACGGCAGCATCGGGTTTTCCTTCGCCGGCGGAAAGCCGACGCGGCCGGTGTCGAAATTGCTCAGCGATTTGACCGGGCGTCTGAAATGGATGGACGAGCAGAAGATCGACCGGCAGGTCAATGGCGCGTGGGTCGATATGTTCGGCTATGAGGTGCCGGGCGAAGAGGGCGCGCGCTGGTCGCGCCTGATCAATACGCACCTGGCGCAGCAGGCTCGCAGCGAACCGCGGTTCATTCCGCTCGCCACCGTGCCGATGCAGGATGGCGCGCTTGCCGCCGCGGTGTTGCGCGAGGCGCACGGCGCTGGTTTCAAAGGCGCGATGATCGGCACGCAGCCGAAAGGTGTTGGTGGTGTGCTGGACGATCCCGCGCTCAATCCATTCTGGGAAGCGGCTGATGCCTGTGGCGCGGTGATCTTCATTCATCCGGTATTCGAAAGCGGCGACAATCGCGTGCACGATTACGGCATGGCCAATGCGGTGGGACGCATCACCGACATGCTGATCGCCGTCTCGCGGCTGATCTATGCCGGTCACGTCACGCGCTACGCCAACGCCAAGATCGTCATCGGCATGGGTGGTGCGGCGCTGCCTTACGTCATCGGACGGCTGCGCAAGAATTTCACCGTCAGCAAGGATCCGCTCGGCGATCCGGATGCGGCGCTCGCTGCGCTCTATTACGACACCATCGTGCAAGACACGCGCGCGCTGCGTTATCTCGCTGATGTCGTCGGTTCCGGGCGCATCATGCTGGGATCGGACATGCCGTTTCCGATCGGGGACCTGACGCCGCTGAAGATCGTTGCGGACACCTCGTTCTCCGATGCGGAACGCCAGTCCATCAACGGCGGTCTTGCAGCGAAACTGTTCGTATGATCAGCGGGATTCGATCATGAAGCTTGATATCGGCGGCACTGAAACCATTGCGGCTCCCGTCGGCGCGTTGTGGGAGGCTTTGAACGATCCGCAGGTTCTCACCCGGTGCGTGCCGGGTTGCAAAACCATGACGGAAATTTCTCCGGATGCCTACAAGCTGGACATGCAGTTGAGGGTGGCCGCGGTCAGCGGCTCGTTCGAAGGTGAAATCGCGCTGTTCGACAAGGATGCCCCGAAGACCTGCAGTATCAAGGTCTCGGGCGCAGGCACGCTCGGTCACGGTAACGGCACCGCGCGCTTTGAGATCACGCCTGAGGGAGCGGAAGCCTCGCGCTTGACGTATCAGGGTGTCGGTGAAATCGGCGGGCTCGTCGCAGGCGTCGGCCAGCGCATTCTGAGCAGCGTTTCAAAGCATCTGGTCGGACGATTTTTCACCGCGCTACGCAAGGAATTCGAGACGTCTGCCGAAGGGCAGCGAAGTAGCGGATCGTGAAATCCGACTGCCTACGGACGATTCTATCAATACAAAAACAGGGGAGGGATGACGATGAATAAAATCTTGTTGGGTCTAGTTTGTATCGCTACGTCGCTTTCGATAGCTTCAGTGCGCGCTGAAGAACCGGTGCCGCTTTCCATTGTTGTGTTCAGTCCGCCGTCGCTCGGCGCCTTCCTGCCGCCCGTCATCAAGGCGCAGAAGCTTGATGAGAAAAATGGCCTCAAGATCAACTTTGAGGAGCGTACGCCGGACGCCTACACGGCTCAGTTCAATTCGGGTGAATTCAAGCTTGGCGGCAGCGCCGCCTTGCTTACGGTGGGCCTTGCCGACACGCGCGGCGTCAAGGTCACTTATCTTTTCAACCTGTTTGACTTTTGGGGTGCGGTTGTCACGTCCCGCGCCGACGTCAAGACTTTGAAGGATCTTGAGGGCAAGGAACTGGCGGCAGCGAAAGGCACCACCAATTACGTGATGTTCGATTGGTTTGCGCGCCAGCTCGGTGCCGATCCGACCAAGTTTGCGGTGGTCAACACCGCCACGCCGGGTCTCGTTGGCTATGCGATGGCCGATCGGGCAGCGGCGGTCCAACTCTGGGAGCCGGCCTACACCACGCTGGTGTCGAAGAAGAAAGACATCCGGACCATTGATCTCAACATCGCCAGCAGCTGGAAGAAATTTACCGGTAGCACCAACATCCCGTATCTCGGCGTTGCCGCCCATGTGGACTGGGCTGAGAAAAATCAGAAACTGATTCCAAAGCTCTTCGCGGCCTACAAGGAAGCCGCAACGTGGGTTGCGGCCCATCCTGACGAAGCGGCCAAGCTCATTGCGGCCAAGGGAACAGCCGAACAGCAGAAGGCCATTTCTGATCTTATCCGCGCCAACGATCGGCTCGGGATGAACGTGAAGTGGGCGTCCGACGTCAAAAAGGAAATCAACTCCGTGTATGCGGCCGGAAAGTCGACATCGTTCCTTGGTGCTGACCCGGCACCCGCGACGATCTATCAGGCGCCAGGGAAATGAGTATGTCCTCGGGACAGCCCGCGGCATCGCCACAGACAAATCTCTTGTTTGTGGCGATGAAGCGCGTGTGGTCGTCGATCATGCCGTTCGTCGTGATCGGCGCCATCTGGCAGATTGCCGGCCAGTTCTTCCCGCCGTTCCTGTTTCCATCGCTGATTGACGTTTTCTGGCGCTGCCTCGAAATCCTGATGACAGGGTCGATGTTTGCCGACGTGCTTGCAACGGTGGGGCGCATCCTTGGCGGGCTGGTCGGCGCTTTCGTAATCGGCGGCTGTCTTGCGCTGTTGATGGCCCGCTCGCAGGCCGCCGATAAGTTTCTTGCTCCCATTCTATCGTTGTTTCAGGGCATCCCGGCGTTGTCGTGGGTGGTGTTCGCCATCATCTGGTTTCACGGCGTTGAGTTTCGCATCTTCTTCATCATGGTTGTGACGACGCTGCCTGCCTTCGCATTTCAGGTGCTCGGCGCGTTGCGTGCCATGTCCAAGGATCTCATGGAGATGGTGTTCAGTTTTCGGCCCACGCGGATGAAGCTGTTCCGGGTGATGATTGCTCCGGCTGTGCTGCCCGATATTCTGACGGCATGGAAGGTCAATCTCGGAAATGCCTCGCGTGTCGTCGTGGTCGCTGAACTGGTCGGCGCCACCGGCGGTATTGGTTATGAGCTGCTTCAGCAGCAGCAGTTGTTTGACATGGCAGGTGCGCTCGCATGGACGCTGCAAATCGTGTTTTTCGTGTTGATCATGCAGGCCCTCCTGACATTGATCGAGAACGTCGCTTTCCGCTACCGCGCCGTGTCGGAGCGTGCGATATGACTGCCGCAACGCCAGCCGGGCAGGCGGCAATCCACCTTGATGGTGTTTCCAAGGTGTTTGGCAAGGTGGGAAGCGCCGGGGCGTTTCGCGCCGTCGACAACCTCAATCTGGAAGTTCGGCCGGGCCAGATGCTGGCGCTTCTCGGCAAGACCGGCTGCGGTAAGTCGACGATCTTCAACATGGTTGCAGGTCTGACAGAGCCAACCAAGGGGACCGTACGCGTCGATGGACGCGACCCCTTTGCCGAGTTCAATTCGTTCCGAGGCAAGATGGCCATCGTGTTTCAGGGCGACCGCCTGCTGCCCTGGCGCACGGCCATCGCCAACGTTGAGCTTGGACTTGAAATGTTGGACGTCGCAGTTGCGGAGCGGCGGGCAACAGCACAGCTTTGGCTCTCGAAGTTGGGACTAGGTGGGCACGAAAACGACTTCCCGCATGCGCTCTCGGGCGGCATGCGCCAGCGTGTTTCGATCGCACGCGCGTTTGCGACCAACGCCAGCATTCTGCTCTGCGATGAACCGTTTTCCGCGCTCGATGAATCGACCGCCGGGAAACTCCGTGCGGAATTTGTGCGGCTGGTGAAGGAAAACGGCAAGACCGCCATTTTCATTACGCATTCAATCAGCGAAGCGCTTGAGATCGGCGATCGGATCGTTGTGCTGAAACGTCCTGCAGAGATTGCATATGACGTGAGCTTCAACAGCGAAACGAGTGCTGAGGAGCGCGATACGATCCGGTCGATGATCGGAAAGGTTCTTGCAAGCTGAAGTGACCACGAAGCTGATTTCGGGTAGAGCGATGCCCGGCGTAGTGGGCAGTACAACCGAAGCGCGCTGTCACGTCGCCGGATGGCCGTGGCTCACGCGTTCGTTGCGGGTCTCATCAGTTGCGGCAGCAAAGGGCTGCCGTTGCTGTGATGCTGAATGGCAACGTCGACTTCAAATACTTTTCGGACGATATCGTCGGTAATGGTTCGTTCCGGGACATCATCGGCGGCGATCGCGCCACGATGAATAACCACAATCCGCTCGGCGAAACGAACCGCAAGGTTAAGGTCGTGCAGGATTGCGATCACCGCTGTGCCGTTGCGGGCCCGCCTGCATGGCGACCATCTCTCCACGGTTGACCTGAAGATCAATACCATCGACCAACGTGGCGCCGCTGATCTGCACCGTCACCGATCTGGTTTTGAGGATTGCGGTCATAGTCCGGCCAATCCACGCTGGCGAAGCAGAATGGCCAGGAAAAACGGGGCGCCGCCCGCGGCAGTCAGAATCCCGATCGGCATTTCGGCGGGCGCGACGATGGTGCGCGCCAACATATCGGCGCCGACGACGAGGATCGCGCCGAGAAGCGCAGATGCCGGCAGCAGCAATCGGTGAGCAGGTCCGATCACCAGCCGCAGGAGATGCGGGACGACAATGCCGATGAATCCCACCACACCACATGTTGTTCAGTGCCGCGCTCATGGTGGCAGATCGGATCATGATCCGGCTTGATAACCGCAAGATGCTTCCAAAAAATCGTACGCAGCACTCTGCCTCGTACTGTGTAATCGAGCGGTACGATCGCGATGACCTTAGTATCGTCGATCGACCGAAACTCAGCGTCGCATTCTTCGATCCGCGACCGGTGAGCCGCATTCCTGGTGTCTTGCAATCGCAAGCAAAACCGGTGAAGCTCTAAAGACAAAAACAAGGCGTGTAAGGGATGACACTCAGGGGGCTCAATCAGCAGGGGATTGTGTTCGGCATCTTTGCAACGCTGTTCGTTGTATTTGCAGTATTTCTCCCCGGTTTTGCCGCCACCCAGAATATGCTGACGCTGCTCCAGAATGTCGCTGTTCTGGGTATTCTCGGCCTCGCCATGGCGCTGGTGGTGATCGGGCGGGGGATCGATATCTCGCTCATCGCAGCGCTTGCCGTGCCGCCGGGGCTCGTCCTGCAGATGGTGCAGGACGGACATTCATTACCGATCTCGATAGCCGCTGCAGTGGCGCTGACCCTTGCATTCGGCTTCGTTAATGGCTGGCTCATTGCCTACGCGGAAGTTCCTTCGCTGTTCACTACGCTCGCAACTGGATTGTTCCTCGCTGGCCTTGGCCAGGCGGTGCTGTTCAAGCTCGATGTGGTGCAATGGAGCGAGGGCATGAGCGGGTTCGAGCATCTCGGGCAGGGTAGTCTGCTGGGTGTGCCAACCCCGGTCATCGCATTCGCGATCGTATGCATCGTCGTGGCCTTTATACTGCGGCAGACCCGGATTGGAGCGTACATCTACGCGATCGGAGACAATCCCTACGGTGCGCGAGTCACCGGCATTCCCTCGCGTCCAATTATCGTTCTGCAATATGTGCTGGCGGCATTGATCGGCTGCTTCGCGGGGCTGGTGCTTGCGGCCTCGGTCAACAGCATGCCGACGCGCATCTTCAATTCAACGCTTATCTACGACGTTATTCTTGTTGTCGTTCTTGGCGGCATAGGCCTGTCGGGTGGCCGCGGCGGCGTACTCAATGTGGTGATCGGAACGCTCCTGATCGGTACGATGCTTAACGGCATGACGATCATGGATATTTCCTACTCCGGGCAAAACCTTATCAAGGGCGTGGTCCTTCTCGTGGCTGTGATCGCGGATTCATTTGTAAATCCGCGCAACGAAGAGACGGCGCAGCAGGGCGACATTTGATGCACTAGCATAACGACAGCAAAAGAGTGGGAGGATGATATGGTTTTCGGAAAGACGAAGCGTATCGCGCCGTTGATCTGCGGCTTAAGTCTGGCGGCGCTTGCCGCATGGCCCGCATCTGCGCAGCAAGGCCTGGACGAACCCTTCCAGGCGCCCTTCAAAGCCGCATTGGCAGGCAAGACCGTGGCCTATGTGCCGGTTGCGATGAACTTCGATCTGACCGAGGGCTGGTTCGCCGGCGTCAAAAAAGAGCTCGAGCCCTATGGCATGAAGGTGATCGTGCGCGATCCGAACTGGAGCACCAGCGCCGGTGCGCAAGCGATGACCACGCTGCTTTCCGAAAAGCCCGCTGCAATCATCGTCCATAATCCGGACGTGCAGACCTATGCCAAGCTGATGCAGCGCGCCGAGAAGGAAGGCATCTTCATCATCCAGATCAACATGGGATCGGTCTATCGCAGTTCGGCCTTCGTGGGGGCCAACTGGATCGAAATCGGCGAGCGCGATGCCGAGGCGGTGGTCAAGGCCTGCCAGGGCAAATCCAACAAGATCGCGATCGTGCAGGGCGCGCTGTCGGCGGCGGCTTCGGCCTATACGCTGAAGGGTGTCGAAAACGTGCTCGCCAAGCACCCTGACGTCAAAGTTGTCTCCAGTCAGGCCGCGGATTGGGATGCGGCGAAGGCCAAGGCGATCACGCAGACCGTGCTGAAGCAGAACCCGGATCTGTGCGGCATCGTCGGCTTCTGGGATGGAATGGACATCGGCACAGCTGCGGCCGTGAAGGAAGCGGGACTCACCGGGAAGGTGTTCGTCGCGACATCGGGCGGAGGCGAACGCAAGGGTGCATGCGAACTGGTGAAGTCCGGCGCTTTCGATCTCAACGTCAGCTACGACGTGCCAACGCAGGCGGCGGACATGGCGGCAATGATCAAGTGGCTGCTGTCTTCGGGTGTAAAGCCGGGAGATGTGAAAGGATCGATCTACACGACGCTCATTCCAATCACAAAGGAGAACGCGTCATCTGATACGGCATGTTGGAATTTGAGCGATCTCAAGAAGTAATGACCTGATCGTGACGAATGCGTGGTGCCTGCGTGGGCCGCAGGCGCCACCAATTCTCTCCTTGATAGTTGCCTTCAGGATCCCCGATGCAGGAAACTTTCGTCCGTCTCCGCGCCCGGTATTGGCCGGATCATCTTCTCGGTGAGATTCTCTCGAAGCGTTGGACCGAGACGGCGATCCCCGTCATCGTCCTGCTGATTGTCGGGTTCGCGCTGAGCCGGGCGATTGACGGCTTCTTTTCACCTGCCGGGCTTGCCGATACAGCGCGCCAGGCGGGTGAAGTCGGTTTCGTCGTTCTAGGCATGGCACTCGTGGTAGTTGTCGGCGGCATCGATTTATCGGTCGGATCGATGTTCGCGCTCTGCGACTTTTGTGCGCTCTACTGCCTTGATGTCCTGAACTGGCCGGTGCCTCTCGTCATTGTGGCAACGGTCGTTTGTGGTGCAGTGCTGGGCGCCGTCAACGGATTTCTCATCGGCTATCTCAGGCTTCGGGCGTTTATCACGACGCTGATCACGCTGATTATCTACCGCTCAGCCTATGATTTATTGCTGTTCAGCAATTCCACCAAGATCGCTGCGGCTTTCCCGGATTTTCCATCATGGAATTTCATAGGAGGCGGCGATGTGCTGGGTATTCCCAGCGTGGCGCTCGTCTATATCGCGGTCGCTATCTTCGGGCACATCTTCCTCACCCGCTTGCGTCCGGGGTGGCATGTTACAGCGATCGGCGGTTCGCGTCGGTCGGCGTATAACTCCGGCATTGCGGTGCGCCGGACCATCGCGGCGTGCTATGTCGCGAGCGGTGCACTGACCGCGATCGGCGCGCTTTTCTTTGCGGCCCGTCTGGGCACCGTTGGCGGCGATATCGGTGTCGGTCTCGAAGTCACGGCGCTGACTGCGACGGTTCTCGGAGGCATTACGCTTGGTGGTGGCAATGGTTCGGTGACAAAAGCGCTGGCCGGAACCTTGATCGTGCTGTTGGTGACAAACGGCCTTACGACGCTGTCGGTGCGCGGCGGTTTCAATCGCATGGTGCTGGCGGCCATTCTTCTTGTCGCCGCTGTCATCGATATCCGTTGGCTGAAGAACCGCAGCCGCATTATCAGCAAGGTCTATGTCAGTCCCACCTTTCATGCACTGCCACCTCCTCCCT
>Ga0207657_10006748_pt1 | contig 11857 bp, 9 predicted proteins | sample KBSC33metaG_FD_184316 | JGI IMG/M metagenome (GOLD analysis project Ga0207657, IMG submission 184316) | Corn rhizosphere microbial communities from Kellogg Biological Station, Michigan, USA - KBS C3-3 metaG (SPAdes) (version 2) | ecosystem: Host-associated > Plants > Roots > Rhizosphere > Soil ...
CTACGAGCCGGGTGGGTCGCGCACGAGCTCGCCGACGCGAACGCGCTCACCGAGCACACCCTGGACGTCACCCGGGCGATGGCGTCGCGGCCCCGACGGGCCCTCGAACAGGTCGAGCAAGTCCTGCGCCGTGGCTCGTACGACGAGCTCACGCCGCCCGCTGAGTACGGATGGAACGAGGAGAAGTGAGCAGATGAAGGAGCCCGAGTCGATGGGCGACGTCGTACGACAGATCGCACGTGCCCTGGTGCACAAGGAGTGCGACGAGTGGCGCTGCCTGGAGTGGGACAAGGCCGGCACCTACCCCAAGGAGGTCTTCGACCACATCGCCGACCTCGGCTGGTACGGCATCGGGATCCCCGAGGAGCAGGGTGGCTCGGGCGGCACCGCGAGCGACCTGCTCGTCGTCTGCGAGGAGCTCGGTCGCGGCAGCACCGACCTGGTCGCCTGCTTCAGCCTGACCGCCTCGGGGCTCCGCACGATCGTCACCGACGGGTCGGAGGCCCAGAAGGCCGAGCTCGTGCCGGCGCTGATGAGCGGCCGCACCCGGCTCTCGATCGCCGTCACCGAGCCCGAGGCCGGGTCCGACGCCGCCTCGCTGCTCACCACCGCCCGGCGGGAGGGCGACGAGTACGTCATCAACGGCCAGAAGGTGTTCTGCGAGGCCGCCGGCCTGCCCGACACGCTCATCCAGCTCTACGCCCGGACGGACCCCGAGGCCCGCAAGCAGGCGGGGATCAGCATGATCCTGCTCGACCCGACGGTGCCCGGCGTCACGCTGCGCCGACTGCCCACGATGGGACGCAACATCACCGGTGTCTACGAGGTCTTCCTCGACGACGTACGGGTGCCGGTCGACCGACTCGTCGGGGTCGAGAACAACGGCTGGCGTCAGCTCGGCGCCGAGCTCCCGCTGGAGCGTCTGATCATCAGTGCCGGCTTCGTCGGCGCCACCCTCCAGGTCCTCGACGACACGCTGCGCCACGTCAAGGAGCGCGAGCAGTTCGGCCGCCCGATCGGCGACTTCCAGGCGGTCGCGCACCTGCTCGTCGACCTCTACACCCGCGCCGAGAGCATCCGGTTGCTGGTCGGGCGGGGCGGCGAGCTGCACGACGCCGGCCTGCCGCACGTCAAGGAAGCCTCGATGGCGAAGATCGCCTCGGCCGAGCTGTACGCCGACGCGGCGCGCTACTGCATGCAGCTGCACGGCGGCTACGGCTACATCGACGAGCACCCGCTGACGATGCACTACGCCGACGCGGTCATCGCGACGGTCGCCGGCGGCGCGTCGCAGGTGCAGCGCAACATCGTCGCCCGCGAGCTCGGCCTCAGGCCCCGGTGACCGACGTGATGGCACTGGAAGGGGTCACCGTCCTCGACGTCGCCTCGATGCTCGCCGGGCCGTACTGCGCGACGCTGCTCGGCGACCTCGGGGCCGAGGTGATCAAGCTCGAGCCGCCGCGCGGCGACGAGACCCGGCGGTTCGGGCCCCGTCGCGGCACCGACAGCGGCGTCTTCGTCGGGGTCAACCGCAACAAGCGGAGCCTGCGGGTCGACCTGCGCACCGACGACGGCCAGGAGGTGCTCGCGCGCCTGGTCCAGTGGGCCGACATCGTCGTGGACAACCTGCGCCCGCAGGCCCGCGCGTCGCTCGGGCTCGACCACGAGACCCTCCGGGCGCAGAACCCGCGGGTCATCTCGGTCTCGCTGTCCTCCTTCGGTCCCGACGGCCCGTACGCCGGCCGCGCCGGCATCGACCCGGTCGCCCAGGCGCTCACCGGGTTCATGAGCGTGACCGGTCCGCGCGGTGGGGAGCCGACGAAGGCCGGGCCGCCGGTCGGGGACGCCACGGCCTCGCTGCTGGCCACGGTCGGCGCGCTGGCGGCCCTGCGTGCCCGCGAGTCCACCGGCGTCGGCCAGCAGGTGGACGCCTCCCTGATCGACGGGCTGGTGCACATCCAGGCGCCGTACACAGGTCAGTACTTCCTGCTCGGCACCCAGCAGCCCCGCACCGGCAACAGCATCGACTGGTACGCGCCGTACAACGCCTACGAGTGCGGTGACGGACGCTTCCTGCACCTGGCTTGCTACAACGACAAGTTCTTCGCCAACCTCTGCGCGGCACTCGGCCGGCCGGAGCTGGTCGGCGACGACCGGTTCTCGACCAACGACGCCCGCCTGGACCACCGCGACGAGCTCGACGAGATCATCAGCGGCTTCCTCGCCGGGCTGCCCCGGCAGGTCGCCCTCGACCTGCTCTGGGAGCACGACGTCATCGTCGGTCCGGTCAACGACTACGCCGACGTTTTCACCGATCCGCAGGTCGTGCACAACCAGATGGTGGTCGACGTCGACCACCACTCCGGGCCACTCCGGGTGACCGGCGTCCCGGTCCGGCTCTCGGCCAATCCGGGGTCCGTACGCCGCCCACCCCCGGGTCTCGGGGAGCACACCGCCGAGGTGCTCGCCGAGCTCGGCTTCGACGCAGAGTTCGTCGCCCGACTCACCAAGGAGGACCAGTGATCGGCCTGGCCGACCTCGCCCGACCCGACACGACCACCTGGGAGGAGGCGTACGCCGCATTCCGGGACCCGGGTCCGCAGCCCTACAACATCGCCGCCGACTGCCTGCGCGCCCCCGGTGACCGCACCGCGCTGATCGTCTACGCCGGCGCCGAGACCCCGGTCCGGCTCAGCTACGCCGAGCTCGACGCGGCCGCCGACCGGTTCGCCGGGCTGCTCGCCGAGCGCGGCATCGGCGTCGGCCACCGGATCGCGGTCAAGCTGCCGCAGAGCGCCGAGATGGCGATCGCGATCCTCGGCACCCTGAAGGTCGGCGCGATCGTCGTGACCGTCTCCAACGTGCTCGGCGACGACGCCGTCGAGCACCGGCTCCACGACAGCCGCGCCAGCCTCCTGGTGTGTGCTGCGGACGAGCGGGAGACCGCGACGGCCGCGCGCACCGGCACGCCCGTGGTCTCCGTGACGGACAAGGACTGGCTCGACGGCCGGGTCGCGCCGGCGTCGCTCCCCGCGACGACCTCGGAGGACCCGGCGCTGCTGCTGTACACCTCCGGCACGACCGGCAAGTCGAAGGGCGTCCTGCACGCCCATCGCGTGCTCCTCGGCCACCACGGTGTCGACCTGGCGTGGGACCACGTACGACCCGGCGACGTCGCGCACAGCCCGGTGGACTGGTCGTGGGCCGGAGGGCTGCTGCTCGGCCTGCTGGTGCCCCTCGCCCACGGGATGACGGTGGTCGCCTACCGTGACACCCGCTTCGACCCGGAGCGCACCGTGGCGATCATGCGGGAGACCGGCGTCAGCGTCGGGCTGTTCCCGCCGACTGCCCTGCGCGCGCTCCAGCGGTCGGGCGCGCTGACCAAGCAGACGATGGCCGACCTGCGGCTGCGCTCCCTGATCACCGGCGCCGAGGCGGTCGAACCGGAGCTCGCCGCGTGGGCCCGCAACGACCTCGGGCTCAGCATCAACAACGCCTTCGGGCAGACCGAGGCGAACGCCCTGATCGGCCACGCCCACGTGCTGGGCGACCTCGACCCCGGCTGTCTGGGGCGGCCCTATCCCGGCCACGAGGTGGCCATCCTCGACCCCGAGCAGCGTCCCGTCCCGGCCGGCACCCTCGGCGAGATCGCGGTCCGCGCGGACGACGCGGTCTGCATGCTGGGCTACTGGAACGCACCGGAGGCCACCGCGGCGAAGTTCCGCAACGGCTGGCTGGTCACCGGAGACTTCGGGAGGTTCGACGCGTCCGGGAACCTGCACTTCCACGGACGCGCCGACGACCTGATCAAGAGCGGCGGCTACCGGATCGGCCCCGGTGAGATCGAGGCGACGCTCTACGCCCACCCGGCCGTGGCCGACTGCGCGGTCGTCGGGGTCCCGGACCCCGTGCGAGGACAGGAGATCGTCGCCTACGTCGTGCTCGCCCCCGGTCACGGCGCTGATCCTGAGCTGACGATCGACCTGCAGGCACGGGTACGTCGTCAGGTCGGAGCGCACGCCTACCCGAGGAGGGTCGAGTACGTCGCGGCCCTCACCAAGACCAGCACCGGGAAGGTCGACCGGCGCGCGTTGCGAGTCCGGGCCGGCGTACCGGCACCTCGACCGGAGGGGACCTCCGCATGACGTCGCAGCACACCGCAACCGTCGCCGTCCTCGGCGCCGGCACGATGGGTCGCGGGATCGCGATCGCCGCGCTGGACGCCGGGCTCGAGGTGACGCTCGTCGATGTGGGCTCCGCGGTGCTCGAGGCGGCGCGGCAGCGGATCGCGGGCTACTTCGAGAGGCACCCGCGCGACGAGGCGTCCGAGCTGCCCGTCCGCGGGACGCTGCACACCGAGACCGACCTCGAGGCTGCGAGCCGGCACGTCGACGCCGTGATCGAGGCAGTGCCGGAGATCCTCGACCTGAAGCTGGAGATCTTCGGCCGGCTGAAGGCGGCGCCGGCCGGCACGCTGCTGGTCAGCAACACCTCGACGATGAGCATCGGTCGGCTCGCGGAGGCTGCCGGCGGGTCGGCCGACGTCGTCGGCATGCACTTCTTCAACCCGGCGCACAAGATGCCGCTGGTCGAGGTCGTCGTCGGCGACGGCACCAGTGAGTCGGCGCGTGAGCGTGCGGTCGCCCTGGCGCACACACTGGGCAAGGACCCGGTCGTGGTCCGCGACGTACCCGGGTTCGTCACCAGCCGGCTCGGCCTGCTCCTGGGCACCGAGGCGATGCGGATGGTCGAGGAGGGCGTCGCCACCGCCGGCGACATCGACAAGGCGATGAGGTTGGGCTACCGCCACCCGATGGGTCCGCTGGAGCTGGCCGACCTGGTCGGCCTGGACGCCCGGCTGAACAACCTGCGCAGCATGCACGAACGCTCCGGCAACGACGCCTACGATCCGCCGGCGATCCTCGTCGAGCTGGTCCGTGAGGGCCATCTCGGGCGCAAGTCCGGCCGCGGCTTCTTCGCCTACGACGAGGCCGGGAAGGCCACCACCGAGGCCGGGCGATGAGCTCGCCCGTCCGGCTGGGGACCCGGCTGTCCTTCGACACCGTCGTCCTGGACTCGCCCCCCAACCGCAACGCCTTGTCGGTGCAGCTGCTGACCGACCTGCGCGACGCCGTCCGGGCCAGTGTCACCAGCCCTTCGCGCGGCCTGCTGCTGACCCACACGGGTCCTTCGTTCTGCTCTGGCGTGGACCTCAAGGAGCGTCGTTCGCTGCCCCGCACCGACACCGGCCACTCGTTGCTCCTGGCCGACGTGCTTCGCGATCTCTGGGCACACCCGAAGCCGGTGGTCGTGGTCGTCGACGGCGCCGTGCGCGGCGGCGGCCTCGGGCTGCTCGCCTGCGCCGACGTGGTGCTGGCAACGGCCCGCTCGACGTTCGCCTACTCCGAGGCCCGGGTCGGGGTGGCTCCCGCCCTGGTGATGGCGGTGACCCTCCCGCTGTCCGACACACGGCGGTTGATGCCGCACCTGCTCGGCGCCACACCCTTCGACGTCGTCGTGGCGCACTCGCTCGGGCTGGTCAGCAGCGTGCTGCCGGGTCGCGACGACGCGGCCGTCGACACCGTCCTGGACGGCGTACGCCGGGGCGCGCCCGCTGCCCTGGCCACGATCAAGCGTCTCGCACGCCAGTGGAGCGCGTCGGACATGGACGGCCTGATCGAGCAGATGACCGAGCTCTCCGCAGACCTGTTCGCCGCGGACGAGGCGGCCGAGGGGATGGCGGCTTTCGCCGAGCACCGCGAGCCGGCCTGGGTCGGTCCGGACGTTTCGGCCGATCGGCCGGCGTCGTGACCGCCTCCCCGGCGGGCCTGGTCCCCGGGCTGTCCCGCGCCCTGGCCCGCGCAGAGGCGGGCAAGACGATCGACGAGGCCGAGGCCGTCGTCCTGCTGCAGGCCCGCGGTGCGGCGCTCGACCGGCTGTGCGCAGTCGCTGCCGAGGTCCGCGACCTGGGTCTGCGCGACGCCGGCCGGGCGGGTCTGGTCACCTACAGCCGGAAGGTGTTCGTCCCGCTGACCCGGCTGTGCCGCGACCGGTGCCACTACTGCACGTTCGCGACGACCCCGGGGCGGGTCGACGCACCGTTCCTCTCCCCCGACGAGGTGCTCGAGATCGCCCGCGCCGGAGCCGCCGCGGGCTGCAAGGAGGCGTTGTTCACCCTCGGCGACCGGCCGGAGGACCGGTGGGACGCCGCCCGCACCTGGCTCGACGAGGCGGGGTACCCCGACACGCTGTCCTACGTGCGGGCGATGGCGATCCTCGTGCTCGAGGAGACCGGCCTGCTCCCCCACCTGAACCCGGGAGTGATGTCCTGGGAGGAGCTGCAGCGTCTCAAGCCGGTCGCACCCTCGATGGGCATGATGCTCGAGACCACGTCGACCCGACTGTGGACCGAGCCGGGCGGTTGCCACTTCGGGTCCCCGGACAAGGACCCGGCGGTGCGCCTGCGGGTGCTCGAGGACGCCTCGCGCTCGGCAGTCCCGTTCACCACCGGACTCCTGATCGGCATCGGCGAGACCGACGCCGACCGCGCCGAGTCGTTGTTCGCGATCCGCCGGATCGCCCGGCAGTTCGGGTCGATCCAGGAGGTCATCGTCCAGAACTTCCGGGCCAAGCCCGACACCGCGATGCGCGCGACCCCCGACGCCGAACTCGAGGAGTACCTCGCGGCCGTCGCCGTCGCGCGGGTCGTGCTCGGGCCCCGGATGCGCATCCAGGCTCCGCCGAACCTGTCCCAGCCCCGCGAGCTCGCCCGTCTCCTCGGCGCCGGCGTCGACGACTGGGGCGGGGTCTCGCCCGTGACTCCCGACCACGTGAACCCGGAACGCCCATGGCCCGAGGTCGACCGGCTCGCCGAGCTGTCGGCTGCGGCCGGCTTCGAGCTGCGTGAGCGCCTCACCGTGCACCCCGAGTACGCCCTGGCGACCGACCCGTGGCTGGACCCCCGGGTCGTGGCGCACGTGCGCGCGCTCGTCGACCCGGGCACCGGGTTGGCCCGGATGGGCGCGCAGGCGGTCGGAATGCCGTGGCAGGAGCCGGATGCGGCCTGGGAGTCGGCCGGGCGCACCGACCTGCACACCACGATCGACACGGTCGGCCGGCGCACCGACACGCGCTCGGACTTCGACGACGCCTACGGCGACTGGGGCGAGCTGCGCGAACAGGTGCGCGGGCGGCTGACCGGCGCCTGGAGCGTCGGTTCAGACGTCCGGGCCGCGCTGCGCTCCGCGGAGCGTGACCCGGCGGCTGTCAGCGACGCCGAGGCGCTCGCGCTCATCACCTGCGAAGGTCCAGCCCTGGAGGAGCTGTGCCGGCTGGCCGACGACGTCCGCCGGGACACGGTCGGTGACGACGTCACCTACGTGGTGAACCGGAACATCAACTTCACCAACGTCTGCTACACCGGCTGTCGCTTCTGCGCCTTCGCCCAGCGCGAGACCGACGCCGATGCCTACACCTTGTCCCTCGACGAAGTCGGTGAGCGTGCCGAGGAGGCCTGGCGTGCCGGCGCGACCGAGGTCTGCATGCAGGGTGGAATCGACCCCAAGCTCCCCGGCACGGCGTACTTCGACCTGGTCGCGGAGATACGCCGACGTGTCCCCGAGATGCATGTCCACGCGTTCTCTCCCATGGAGATCGTCAACGGCGCCGCGAAGACCGGCCTCCCGATCCGGGAGTGGCTGTCGGGGGCGAAGGCCGCAGGGCTGGACACCATCCCGGGCACCGCGGCGGAGATCCTCGACGACGAGGTGCGCTGGATCCTGACGAAGGGGAAGCTTCCCACGCAGGTCTGGATCGAGGTGGTCCGGACCGCGCACGAGCTCGGCATCCGCTCCAGCGCGACGATGATGTACGGACACGTCGACGCGCCTCACCACTGGATCGCGCACCTGCGGCTGCTGGCTCGCCTGCAGCAGGAGACCGGCGGGTTCACCGAGTTCGTGCCGTTGCCGTTCATCCACCAGAACGCACCGGTGTACCTGGCCGGCGCCGCCCGCCCCGGACCCACCACCCGCGACAACCGGGCGGTCCATGCCGTCGCCCGCCTGCTGCTGCACGGGGCCATCGACAACATCCAGTGCTCCTGGGTCAAGCTCGGCGACGACGGCTGCCGCGACGTCCTGCGCGGCGGCGCGAACGACCTCGGCGGCACCTTGATGGAGGAGACGATCAGCCGGATGGCGGGGTCGAGGTTCGGCTCCCTCAAGACCGTGGCGCAGATGCGCGACATCGCCGCTCTCGCGGGGCGGCCCGCGAAGCAGCGCACCACCACCTACGGCGACGTCGGCGCGGAACGCGCCGCCGCCGCCGAAGGCTTCGACGCGTTCACCCGCACGCTGATCCCGCTGGCTCCGGCCCGCTGAGCCGGCACCACCTGAGAGGACACCCATGACCGCCAGCCAGATCCACACCGTCGCCGTCGTCGGCGGGACCGGACCGCAGGGACGCGGGCTCGCCTACCGCCTGACGCGTGGCGGCCACGACGTGGTCCTCGGGTCCCGGGACGCCGACCGGGCGACGGCCGCGGCCGACGAGCTCGCCGAACGTCTCACAGAACGTCTCACCGGGGCCGGCTCGATCACCGGTGCCGCGAACGCCGACGCCTGCGCCAAGGCGGAGATCGTGCTCCTGGCGGTGCCGTACGACGGTCACGACGCGCTCGTCGAGCAGCTGCGCGAGCCGCTGGCCGGCAAGATCGTGATCAGCTGCGTCAACCCTCTCGGGTTCGACCAGCACGGGCCGTTCGGCCTCGACGTCGCGGCCGGCAGCGCTGCGGAGGCAGCCGCGGCACTCCTGCCGGAGTCCGTGGTGGTCGGTGCGTTCCACCACCTGTCGGCGGTCACGCTGATCACCGACGACGAGCTCCACGAGGACGTGCTCGTCTGCGCCGACGACCGCGACGCCGCCGAGGTGGTCGCCGGACTCGCCGAGGCGGTGACCGGCCGTCACGGGGTCTACGCCGGCCGGCTGCGACTCGCACGCCAGCTGGAGCCGCTCACGGCGGTCCTGATCTCGGTCAACAAGGTCCACAAGATCCACTCTGGTATCCACGTCACCGGCCTTCCCCGCCCGGCCTGAGGGCGGGTACACGTTCCGATGGATTGGTGTGTGCTGGTCCCCCAGAAGGCGCTGTCACGCGCGAAGGGACGACTCGAGCTCGGACCGGCAGCACGGCGCGCGGTGGCCGCGGCGATGGTGCGTGACACCGTCGAGGCAGTCGTGGCGACTGCCGGGGTCGCCCGCGTCATCGTGCTGTGGGACGACGTGGCCGACGCCGGCATGGTCTCGTCGGTCGAAGGGCTGGGCACCACGGGCCAGTGTCTCAACGACGCGCTCGCGTTCGGGGCCGCGCACGTCCGCCACGACGACCCCGACGTCGCGCTCGCCGTCGTTCCGGGCGACCTCCCCGCCCTGGATCCGGCCGACCTGAACCGCTGCCTCGCGATCGCCGGTGGACACCGGCGGGCCTTCCTCCCGGACGCCGACGGCACCGGCACGACGATCCTCACGGCCACCGCCCGGGTCGACCTCGCCCCGGCGTACGGGCGCAGCTCGACGCTCGCCCACGCTGCCTCCGGAGCCCACCTGATCGACCCGGTGGGCCTGCTCTCCGTGCGCGCCGACGTCGACGACCTCGCCTCCCTGGCTCGCGCCCTCGGGCTCGGTCGCGGCGACCACACCCGAACCGCCTGCGAGGCCGCCGGACTCCTCACCGAGATGGCGCGATGACCGCCGCGGCCGGCGCGTCGCAGACGCTCCGCGCGCAGCGGGTGCGCAGCCTCGGCCGTGTCCGAGCATGGACGCCACCCGTACGGGTCCAGGAGGTCGTCGCTCTCGTCACCGACCTCGGGCCCACTCACCGGCGCGAGCCTCGCGCAGGTGAGTGGGCCCGGATGCGGTCTTGGTCAGTTCAACGTGACGTTCGCCGACCTCCAGATCCGGAAGACGTTTCCGTGGATGTGGTTGTTCCGCACGGTGATGTGCACCGTGACGAACGGTAGTGCGGAGAAGACCAGGATCCCGGTCGTCTGGGTGACGCCCGCGTCGGGATCACCACCGAGGTTGTTGCGGCCGATCGTGTTGTGCCGGACCACGTTGCCGCTGATGTCCTGGTTGGGCGCGTGCGCGTGCAGCGTCACACCTGCCATCTCGTTGCGCCTGATCACGTTGTCCACGATCCGGTTGTCGTAGGACGCCGCTCCGGGCATCGCGGCGGCGATCAACACGCCGGCACCCTCACCGCGAAGGCCGTTGGCGACGATGACGTTGCCCTTGACCAGGTTGTCGTGCACGCCCGCGACCGTCGGCTGGCGGGTCCCGTCGGCTGCCAGCGCGTTCGGGTTGTGGCCGGGCATCGTGATCCCGCAGTCGTAGGCGTTGTGGGCGACCCGGTTTCGGACGATCCGGTTGCCCGATGCCGGGCCGAACTCGTCGGTGACCAGGATGCCGCCCGCGTTGTGGTTGACCCGGTTGCGCGCGATCGTGCTGTTGGTCGCGCTCATCAGGTGGATCCCCTCACCGCAGTCTCCCGGCACCTCGCCCTGCGCCTGGCACTCGGGGTAGCCGGTGTTGGCCGGGGTGCCGCGGTCGTTACCGATCACGTGGTTGTGCGCGATGCGGACGTGGTGCGCACCCAGCACCAGGATTCCCTCACCGTAGGCCCCGGTCACCCGGAACCCTTCGACCGTGGAGCCGCTCGCCGACCGGGTCACGGTCACGGCCGAGGCGATCATCTCCATGCCGGTGCCGGACGAGAGGCCGGTCGCGTTGATCCTCGCGCGGTATCCGACCAGGCGCGCGGGCCGGGTCATCACGACGAGCTCGTGGTACCGGCCGGGCAGCACCCGGACCACCGCGTCGTCGGCTGCACGCTGGAGACCCTTGGTGATCGTCGCGCACGGGTGCCGATCGGAGCCACAGGTCGACGTGTCGTGACCGCGATGTGCGGAGACGACCACGTTCGCCTTCCGGCCGTGGTCGGGGGCAGCTGTCGCCGACCCGGCGACACCTCCGGCGATCACGAGGGTTACTACGGTTGCCAGCGCGAGCCGGCCCAGGTTTCGGTGCACCAGATTTCGTCCGAACACGATCATCGACCCTTCTCCATGAATTGGCGGAAGAGGTCGCCGACGCCGCGTGAGCGAGGCGGTCGAGAAAGGGGGAACGAAGCTGCCTCCGAGCTGCAGCTCGTCTCGGAGCATCGGTCCCACAGCATCAGTGGCCCGCTCGTGAACCTACGGCGACTGCACCCGGGCGTCAACGGGTGGGGCGGACCACCTACTTGAGGTACTTCGACAGGTCCGGGAGCTGACTGGGATCGAAGGCGGCCGGCTCGTCGGTGTCGCCGAGGCCGAAGGCCGAGCCGTCGGCGACGATCTCCTGGGCAGCCTGAGCCGCCTGCCGGGCCGCCTTGGCCGGGTTGCCGCTGCGGCGGGCGCCCTTGCCCTTCTTCTGTTGCGGCGCGGTGCGTCCCTTCGCCTTCTTGCCCAGGCCCATGCCGGGCGACCCGGGCAGGCCCGGCATGCCGCCACGGGCCATCTGCTGCATCATCTTGCGGGCCTCGAAGAAACGGTCGACGAGCTGGTTGACGTCGGCCACCGTGCGGCCCGAGCCCTTCGCGATGCGAGCTCGGCGGGAGCCGTCGATCGCCTTCGGGTTGGCACGCTCCATCGGCGTCATCGACTGGATGATCGCCTGGATCCGGTCGATCTCGCGCTCGTCGAAGTTCTCGAGCTGGTCGCGGAACTGGCCCATGCCTGGCAGCATCCCGAGCATCTTGGTGAGCGAGCCCATCTTGCGGACCTGCTGCATCTGCTCAAGGAAGTCGTCGAGGGTGAAG
>Ga0207657_10006749_pt1 | contig 11857 bp, 8 predicted proteins | sample KBSC33metaG_FD_184316 | JGI IMG/M metagenome (GOLD analysis project Ga0207657, IMG submission 184316) | Corn rhizosphere microbial communities from Kellogg Biological Station, Michigan, USA - KBS C3-3 metaG (SPAdes) (version 2) | ecosystem: Host-associated > Plants > Roots > Rhizosphere > Soil ...
GGGGTGGCGCCCCGCCTGCTGCGCGACATCAAGGCGGGCATCGCCGCAGGCCGCTTCCGCGACGCCGAGCCCCGGCTGCTGCGCGCCGCCCTTTCCGGGGCGGTGCTGGCCACCCTGCAGATGGCCCTGACCCATCCCGACCTCGTCGACGACGCCGCCTGCGACCAGCTCGTCGAGCAGCTGCTGTGCCTGCTCGGCGTGCCGTCTGACGAGGCGCGCGAGCTGGCGCACGCCCCGCTGCCGGGCACGGAGCTGCAGGCAACCCGCTGACGCGGGCGGGCTTCCCACCCTTCGCCTCGCTTGAGCTGACCTCGCTGGTCATGGTCCCGCCGTAGGGGTCGCGGCGCGTCCGTCACGCGTTGCCACGTTTCGAGGCGATCGCGTCAGCTGTTCATGTCGAGCGTCATCGCGGTCGCCGCCGCTTCCCGTCGGGTTCGGACGCCGAGCTTCTGCAACACGGCGGAGACGTGGTGGTCCACGGTCCGCACCGAGACGAGCAGCCGCCGCGCGATCTGCGCGTTCGTGAGTCCGGCGCCCAGCAGGCGCAGGATCTCGACCTGGCGGTCGGTGAGCCCGGCCGGGTTCGTGCCGGTGCTCGTCTGCTGCCGTCGCGGCGAGCGCACCACCCCCAGGCCCCGGAGACGGCGGCGGACGATCGCGGCGGCGGGCTCGGCACCGAGCTCCTCCAGCACGGCGAGCGCCTCCAGCGTCGGCTCGACCGACCCGGACTCGGCCAGCTCCAGCGCCCGTTCGTAAGGGTCGGTGTGCCCGTCGGCGGCGCGGCGCCAGTCGCCCGCCAGCGCGGCCGAGTACGGCTCGGGGCAACCGGGGAACGGGACGACGGGCTCCCCGAGGCGTCGCAGCCAGCGCAGCAGCTCGCCGCGTTGGCGTTCGGTGCCCGGTCGGTCGGTCCTGGCGAGCAGCCGCCCCGCCCACGGTCGGGCGAGCTCCGGCTGCCCGGTCAGCCACGCGTGCTCGATGTGGCCGAGCGCCGTCGGGATGAGCCACTCGAGGTTGTCGGCCCGGTTGCTGTGCTCCGCGGCCAGCGCCAGCACGTCGGCCGCGTCTTCGCCGCCGCGGCGCACCAGGATCCGGGCCAGCACCGGCACGGTTTCCCGAGCGGGCATGCCCGGGTCGCCCTGGCCGTCGAGCAGGGCCCGGATGCCCGCTTCCGCCTCGTCCCACCGGCCGCGCAGGGCGAGCAGCCGGTAGCGGCGGGCGGCGAAGAAGTACATCTGGATCTGGAAGTCGCGGTCGCGGGCGTACTCGACGGCACGGTCGCCGTAGCCGATGGCGTCGTCGTGGCGTCCCAGCCGCCACAGCCCCTCGACGAGGTTGTAGAGACCGCGCGTGACGTACTCGTGGTGGCCGGTCGCCTCCGCGATCTCGACGCTGTGCAACAGCTCCTGCTCACCCGCGGCGTCACCGAGCTGCAGGGCGGCCGAGCCGCGGTAGTTGTGCGCCAGTGCGACGACAGCGGTCGCGCCGACCCGATGCGCCATCGCCAGCGCCTCGTCCAACAGCCCGATCGCTTCGACCTCGCGATCGCAGACGACCAGCATCGCGCCGCTGTTCAGCAGCACGGACGCCTGCACGGCGCCGTCGCCCTGCCCCTCCAGCAACATCCGGGCCCGCTCGGCCGACGCGAGCGCCGCGGCGGGCTGTTCGACGAGCCATTGCTGGCGGGACAGTGTGACCAGACCCTGCGCCAGCCGTTCCACGTCGCCCGACTGCTCCCACAGCCGCACGGCCGCGGCCGCCGCTTCGACCGCCCGGTCGAGCTCGTGCACGTTGTACAGCGCCCACGCGTACTCGTCGAGCAGCGTGGCGCGCTCGTCCGCGCTCAGCAGGTCGCCGCGCAGCACCTGCTCGTAGCAGGCGACGGCCTGCCGGTGCGCACCCGCGAACGACGCGTCCCGCGCGGCCGCCGGACCAAAGGCGGCGATCACGGCATCATCGCCCGCCGCAGCGGCGTGGTGCAGGACCCGGAAGAGGTCGGGGGGCTCGCGGTCGAGCAGCACGCGCAGCACCCGCGCGTTGAGCTGCCGCCGGACGGTGGTGGGCAGCGAGTCGAACACCGCGCGCCGGGCCAGCTCGTGGCGGAACGCCACCGCATCGGGACCGACTTCCAGCACCCCGAGACCCTCGGCCTCCGCGACGGGTGCGAGGTCGTGGCACAGGGCGCGCAGCATCGGGAGGTCCACCCGGGACGGCACGACGGCGAGCTGGTCGAGGCACGCCTGCGCGTCCGGGCTCAACCGGCTCAACCGGGCCAGCACGGCATCGACGACGGTGGACGGCACCGCCTGCCCAGGCGCGGCGAGGGCCTCGGTGACGTAGAACGGGTTCCCGTCGGTCAGCCGGTGCAGCGCCTCGGGATCGACGTCCGTGCGCGCGGCGAGGGCCGACACCGCCGCCGGGCTCAGCCGCCGCAGCACCAGGCGCCGCACCTGCGGCCCGGTCAGCCCGCCGAGGACACCGCGCAGGGGGTGCTCCCGGCCGAGCTCGTCGTCGCGGTAGGTGAGCAACAAGACGGCGGGCAGCTCGCCGATCCGCCTGCCGACGTACCGGACGACGTCCAAGGTCGCGCTGTCGGCCCAGTGCACGTCCTCCACCACCAGCACGGTGGGGTTCGCTCCGCCGGACAGCTCGTCGGTCACCGCCGCGAAGACGGCGCCGGGGTTGGCCCCCGCGAGCGCGTCGGCGAGCGGCCCCCTCCGCCCCCGGGCCGCGTCGCGGAGCGGACCCAGCGCGCGGGGGGTCAGCAGGTCGTCGCAGGAACCGGAGAGGACGGCCGCCGACCCACCGACGCCGTCCAGGAAGGCCCGCAGCAGGCTGGTCTTGCCGATGCCCGCCTCGCCGAGGACGAGCACGACCGAGCCCCGCCCGGCCGCGGCCTCCACGACCGCGGCCCGCAGGACGCCCAACTCGGGCTCCCGCTCGAGCAGGGACGCGGCCACCACCCCATCGTGGCAGCAGTGGAGGCCTGCCCGACAGCGTCACCCGCAGTGCGCCTGATCAGGCGTAGCGGACGGCGGCGAGGTCACCCAGCCCGAGCAGCTCGATCGAGACGCGGCGCATCTCGACCTTGCGGACCTTGCCGCTCACGGTCATCGGGAACTCCTCGACGATCCGCACGTAGCGGGGGATCTTGTAGTGCGCGAGCCTGCCCGTGGCGAACGTGCGCACGTCGTCGACGGTCAGCTCGGCCGCACCGGGCCTGAGCTTGATCCACGCCATGACCTCCTCGCCGTAGCGGGCGTCGGGCACGCCGATGACCTGTACGTCGAGCACGTCGGGATGGGTGAAGAGGAACTCCTCGATCTCCCGCGGGTAGACGTTCTCCCCACCCCGGATCAGCATGTCCTTGATCCGGCCCGTGATGTTGACGTAGCCGTCGGCGTCCATGACGGCCAGGTCGCCGGTGTGCATCCAGCCCTCTGCGTCGATGGCCTCCGCGGTCTTGTCCGGCTGGTCCCAGTAGCCGAGCATCACGGAGTAGCCCCGGGTGCAGAACTCCCCGGGCACGCCGCGGGGCAGCGTCGCCCCGGTCTCGGGGTCGGCGATCCTGATCTCGACGTGCGGGTGGACGCGGCCCACCGTCGACACCCGGCGTTCGAGCGAGTCGTCGGGCCGGGTCTGGGTGGAGATCGGCGAGGTCTCGGTCATCCCGTAGCCGATCGTCACCTCCGTCATCCCCATCCGGTCCACGACCTGCTTCATGACCTCGACCGGGCAGGGCGAGCCCGCCATCATGCCGGTGCGCAGCGAGCTGAGGTCGTACGTCCCCGGCGCGTTCGCGTCGAGCACGGCGAGCTCGGCGATGAACATGGCGGGCACCCCGTAGAGCGACGTGCAGCGCTCGGCCGCGATCGCCGACAGCGTGGCCGCGGCGTCGAACGACGGTGCCGGGTAGACGACGCACGCCCCTCGCGTGGTGGCGCCCAGATTGCCGATCACCATGCCGAAGACGTGGAACAGCGGCACCGGGACGCAGATCCGGTCCCGCTCGGTGTACCGGCACACCTCCCCGATGACGTGGGCGTTGTTGAGGATGTTGTGGTGGCTCAGCGTGGCGCCCTTGGGGTTCCCGGTGGTGCCCGACGTGTACTGGATGTTGATCGCGTCGTGCGGGTCGAGGGCCGCCTGGTGGGCGGCGAGGGCCGCCGGGTCAGCGGCCCGGTCGTACAACGCGTCCCACTCGGCGCTCCCGATCAGCACGACCTGCTCGAGCCCGGGGCAGTCCGGCGCCACCTCGGCGATCATCGCCGCGTAGTCGGACGTCTTGAACGAGCGCGCCGCGACGAGCAGCCGGACCCCCGCCTGGACCAGCACGTACTGCAGCTCGTGGGTGCGGTAGGCCGGGTTGATGCAGACGAGGACGGCGCCGATCTTGGCCGTGGCGTACTGCAGCTGCATCCATTCCGCGCAGTTGGGGGCCCAGATGCCGACGCGGTCGCCCTTGGCGATGCCGCTGCGCAGCAAGCCGTGGGCGAGCGCATCGACCTCGGTGCGCAGCTGGGCGTAGGTGAATCGGCGGCCGGTGGCGTACTCGACCAGCGCGTCCCGGTCGCCGTGCGCCGCCGCGGTGCGATCGAGGTTGTCGCCGATGGTCTCCGCCAGCAACGGGGGCTCGGCGGCGCCGCGGTCGTAGGACGGGGCGACTTCCGGCTGCCGTACGGCGAACTGCTCGTCGAGGTTGAGGGTCGTGGTCATGCGAACACTCCTAGGAGTTGAGCGGGTGATCAGGCGGCGTTGCGCGCAGCAGGCCGAGCCGTCAGACGGCGCAGGTAGGCCAGTGCAGGCCAGGGCCGGGCGGCGGGAACGCCGTAGTGGGCGTTCACGTCGATGTCGAACCGGGGGGCGCGGCAGTAGCCGAGCCGCTCGTACAGCGCGACGGCGGTGGTCATGAACGCCGAGGTGTGGAAGGCGAAGACGACCGCACCCGCCGCGCGCGCCCGGTCTTCCAGCGCGGTCAGCAGCGTCATGGCGACGCCGTGGCCCCGGAACGCGGGATCCACCGCGAGGCCGCGCCCCCCGGCCCAGCCCGCAGGCCATCCGAATCCCTGCACGGAGGCGTCCGGGTAGAAGGCCGCGTATCCGACGATCGCCTCGTCGACGACCGCGACCAGGAGCTGCCCGTGGTGGGCGTGCCGATCCAGGTCGAGGAGGTCGGTGAGGTACGGCCCCCACACCGGGGGCGGGATGTCGCGCGTGTACTGCCGGTACGCGGTCCGCAGGATGTCGCGGATCGCGGGGTGGTCGGCGGGTTCGGCGGGTCGGACCCGGATGGCCTGCTCGTGCATGTCTCGGTCCTCCTGGTCGTGGACGGTCGGCCCGGTTCGTACGGGCTGCAGCACGCCACCCCACCAGGGGCTGTTCACGGGGGTGTCCCAGCTCACAGGGTGAGCCGACGGTCAGGGGAGGGGCTCCAGCGCGGCGAGGGCGCCCGCCGCGTCGCGCCGCGAGGCGAGACCCAGCTTCTGCAGGACGGCGGAGACGTGGTGGTCGACGGTCCGGGTCGAGAGGACGAGCCGGTGCGCGATCTCGGCGTTCGACAGCCCGTCCGCGACGAGTCGCAGGATCTCGACCTGTCGGGCGGTCAGCCGGGCCGAGTTGGCCAGGGTGGACCGCTGCGGTGCCCGCGGCCGCTGCCGGACGCCCAGCAGTCGCAGCCGCTCACGGACGATCGCCACGGCGGGCAGCGCACCGAGCTGGGTGAGCACCGCGAGCGCTTCGAGGGTCGGCTCGGGTTGGCCGGATTCGGCCAGCTCCAGCGCGCGCTCGTAGGGTCGGCCTGCGCGCTCCCACGCCGCGGCGGCGGCCCGCCAGTCGCCGCGCAGCCCGGCGGCCTCGCTCTCGGGGCAGCCGGGGAACGGCTCGGCGGGGTGCCCCAGGCGCCGCAGGTGGCGCAGCAACTCCGCCCGGTACCGCTGCCTACCCGGCCGGTCCGTGCGTTCCAGCAGCACCTCGGGGTACCGGCCCGCGAGCTCCGGGCGTCCCGTCAACCAGGCGTGCTCGATGTGGGCGAGGCCGGTCGGTACCAGCCACAGCAGCACGTCGGCGCGGGCGGCGTGCTCAGCCGCGGCGGCCAGCGCCGCCTCGGCTCCGTCGGCTCCCCGCCGCACCAGCAGGCGGGCCAGCGCGGGCAGCGTCTCGTGGCCGACGAGGCCGGTGTCCTCGGCGCCGTCATCGAGCATCGCGCGGAGGCCCGCCTCCGCCTCCGCCCACGCGCCGCGTGCGGCCCGCAACCGGAGTCGTCGGGCGTCGATCATGTAGGTGAACAGGGGGAAGTCCCGGTCGCGGCCGTAGGACTCGGCCTGGTCGAGCTCGGCCGCCGCCTCGACGAACCGGCCCGACCGCCACAGCCCCTCGACGAGGTTGTGGAAGCCCCGCATGACGGCTTCGTGGCTGCCGATGCTCCGGGCGAGCTCGATGCTGTGCCGCAGGTCGGCGGCCCCGTCCGCGTCGCCGAGCAGCATGCGGGCCAGGCCGCGGTAGTTGTGGCCGAGCGCGATGAACTCGGCGGCCCCCGCGCGCACGGCCATGGCGAGCGACTCCTCCACCAGCGGGAGTCCGGCCTCCTCGCGATCGAGCAGTACGTCGAGCGCGCCGACGTTCATCATCGCGAGCGCGTGCCCGGCGGTGTCGCCGTCGGACTCGAGGAGTGTGAGAGCGCGTCGGGCGGAGGCCCGCGCTTCGGCGGGACGCTCGGTGGCCCGCTGCTGGCGGGACAGGATGACCAGCCCGTGCGACAGGCGCCGCTCGTCACCGATCGCCTCCCACAAGCGGACGGCCTCCTCGGCCTCCTCGGCCGAGGCGCGTTGCTCGTTCAGGTTGTTCAGCGCCCACGCACGCGCCTCGGTGAGGATGGCGCGCCGGACGGGCGCCAGCAGGTGCCCGCGCCGCAGGACCTCGGCACAACACGCCGCAGCCTGCCGGTAGGCGCCCGCGTCGGCAGCTTGCTTCGCCGCGGCGGGCCCGTAGCGGACGACAGCCTCGTCGTCGCCCGCCCCGATCGCGTGGTGGAGCACGCGGGCGGGGTCGGGCCGGGGCGCCGTGAGCAGCGCGCTCAGCACGCGCCCTTGCAACTGCATGCTGACGGCCACGGGAAGCGAAGCCGCCACGGCCCGACGGGCGAGCTCGTGCCGGAACGCCACGGCGTCGGTCCCGACCTCCAGAACCCCGGCCCGTTCGGCGTCGGCGATCGGGGCGACATCCCCGATCAGGTTCCAGAGGAGTCCCCACTCGGCCCGACCCGGCACGACGGCGAGCTGGTCGAGTGTCGTCCGGACGGCCGGGCTGAGCCCGCGCACCCGGGCGAGCACCGCGTCGACCACCGTGTGCGGGACCGCCGTGGCGGGACTGGCGAGCACCTCGGTGACGAAGAACGGGTTGCCGCCCGTCATCTGGTGCAGGTCCACCGCGTCGACGGTGGTGTGCGCGGCGAGCTCCGAGACCGACGCGCTGGTCAGCCTCCGCAAGGACAAGCGGTGCACCGACGCCCCGCCGAGCACGCCGAGGACGCGCTGCAACGGGTGGTTGCGGCCCACCTCGTCGTCGCGGTAGCTCAGCACGAGCACCGCGGGCAGGTCGTGGATGCGGCGGCCGACGAACCGCAGTACGTCCAACGTGGCGCCGTCGGACCAGTGCACGTCCTCGATCACGAGCATCGTCGGGCGGTGCGGATCGGCCAACTCCTCGTGCAGCGCGGCGAACACGGCTTCCGGATCGGCCGCGCGGTCCAACGCCTCGGCGAGCCGGCCCGGCGTCGCGTAGGCGGCATCCCGCAGCGGTCCGAGCACGCGGGGGGTGAGCAGGTCCTCGCACGCCCCTTCGAGGATCCTCGCCCGCCCGTCGAGCGAGGCCAGGAACGCCCGGATCAGGCTGGTCTTGCCGATGCCCGCCTCGCCCGAGACCACCACCGTCGACCCGTGGCCGCCGATCGCCCCGTCGACGGCCGACCGGAGCACCCGGAGTTCCGTCTGCCGTTCGAGCAGCGGCGTCACCCGGCCATCGTGGCACCCGCGCACGGAAAGCGGCACCGGCGCCGGGCGGTCACCCGGCCCCGATCACCTCGGCTTCCCGGTCGACCGCCCCAGGCCGGTGCACCCCCGACCGGCGCGGCAGGGCCAACGCCACCGGTACGGCAGCGGCCGCGAGGGCGGCACCCCACCACAGGGCGGGCCCAATCCCGGCGAGCAACCCGGCAGAGGACCTCAGGTCGCCATACCCCGCGAAGACCGACGACAGCACGGCGATCCCGACGACGACACCCAGCTCGCGCACCGCGGTCGCGACGCCGGAGGCCTGTCCCTGCTCGGTCGGCGCCACCGCGCCCAGCACGGTGGCGGCCACGGGGGCGAAGAACAACGCCGAGCCCGCGCCCATCGCCGCCATCCCGGAGACCAACGCGACGTAGGGAACCCCCGGCGCGACGACCGAGGCGATCTCGGCGAGCCCACCCGCAACCAGCCCGACGCCGGCGATCATCAGTGGCCGGGTGCCCCAGCGGTCGGCCAGGACGCCGCCGACCGGTGCGAGCAGCATCGGCATCACCACCATGGGAAGCATCCGCAGCCCGGCCTCCCACGGGGTCGCGTCGAGCCCTGTCTGCAGCAGCTGGGTGAGCAGGAACAGTGAGCCGAACAGCGCGGCGTACGTCAGCAGCGCCATCACGTTGGCCGCGACGAAGGCCGGGCGGCGGAAGAACCGCATCGGCAGCATCGGGGCGGGTGCACGGCGCTCCCACACCACGAACGCCACCGACGCCACTGCCCCCAAGGCGATCGCGGCCAGGACGTGCGGCGCCGACCAGCCGTCGGCGCCCGCCTCGACCAGCCCCCACACCAGCCCGAGCAGGCCCGCGCTGCCCAACAGGACCCCGGGCACGTCGATCCGCCGGTGCGGACCCCGGCTCTCGACCAGGTGCCGGGGCGCGAGCACGACGAGGCCCACGCCGAGCGGCACGTTCAGCCAGAAGATCCACGGCCAGCCCGCCCAGACGGTCACCCCGCCGCCCAAGAGCGGGCCTGCCGCGGCGCCGAGCCCCCCGATCCCGCCCCACGCGCCCAGCACCGCGCCGCGCCGCTCCGGTCGGGTGGCCGCGCTCAACAACGTCATGGCCAGCGGGGCGAAGACCGCCCCGCCCGCTCCCTGGACGATGCGCGCCACCACCAACACCGCCACCGTCGGGGCGAGGGCCGCCGCGACCGAGCCCAGTGCGAAGATCGCGATCCCCGCGGTGAACATGCGGCGACGGCCGAAGCGGTCGCCGAGCGCTGCGCCGGTCAGCAGGAGCACAGCGAAGGTGAGCGTGTAGGCGCTCACCACCCACTCCGTGCCCGCCAGGTCGGCATCGAGGTCGGCGCTGATCACCGGAAGTGCGGTGGTGACCACCAGGCGGTCCAGGGCGAAGACGAACCACGCGAGCGAGGTGAGGGCGAAGGTCCAGCCGAAGCGGGAAGCGGTCATCGTGTGCTCCGAGGGCACGGCGGGGCGCCCGTCTGGCGCGCCCGATCACGTGGCGAGAGGCACGCCGTCGTCGGGGAGCCCGTTCACGCTTGTGGCTCGCGACACCCCGACCTGCCCACTGCCTACTGCCCGCGGCCCACCGCCCGTAGGCAGTCCGGCTTCCGGATGGGCATCGGCTGCCGATGAGGCCGCCGTCACACGCGCAGGACCCTCTCGTCATCAGCCCTGACGCCAGGAGGCGGTCGTGCCCATCCCCACCCTTTGTCCCCGCTGCGCCGCGGTCGTCGTCGTGCCCGCCCGAGGCATGCTCGAGTTCGGCGGCTCGCGGCTGTACCGGTGCCCGGCCTGCCGCTCGATCGTGTGGCAAGCCATCGACGACCCGTCCCCGGCCGTCCACACCGAGCGTCCGACCGAGCCGCCCGCGTCGCCGGCTGGTCGGCCATGACCACCCACACCGAGGCCTGCGGCAGGCGCCCCGCGGGGAGCGGCGGCCGGACCGGGCCGAAGGCCGCCGCGTACCGGATCTGCTCGGCTCGCCCGGCCGCAGGCGATGCGGCGCGCGACGCGATTCACGTTGTGCTGCGCCGACCGGGGTGCCGTCCCGGCGGCTGCGCAGGCCTGTGCACCGACGAGACCCTCGCGGCGGTCTACCGGGCCTACCGCGGCCCGCTGCTCCGCCAGGCGCGCACCCTCCTCGGCGACCCCGGCCTGGCGGAGGAAGTGGTGCAGGAGACCTTCGTCCGCGCGTGGCGGGCCTGCCCGTCCTTCGAGCCCGATGGCTCGCCGATGCTCGCCTGGCTGACCGTGATCCTGCGGAACCTCGCGCTCGACCGCATGCGCGCCCGCGGACGACGCCCGCACCTGGCGCGGTCCGTTCCCGACGAAGAGATCTCCGCTCGTCCCGACGGGGTCGACCTGCTGTTGTTGCGGGCAAGCCTGCGCGACGCGCTGGCCGGCCTGCCCGACGACCATCGCACGGCCGTGGTCGAGACCATCCTGCTGGACCGACCCTACGGGGACGTCGCCGCCGAGCTCGGCGTGCCGGTGGGCACGGTCAGGAGCCGGGCCTACTACGCCCTACGCCGGATGCGGCGGATGCTGGAAGCCCAAGGAGCGCCCGAGCTCTGATCCGGCTACTTGAGGGTGTAGCCGGCGTCGACGGGCAGCGCGACGCCGGTGATGTAGCGGCCCTCGTCCGAGGCCAGGAAGATCACGGCGTTGGCGATGTCCTCGGCCTCCACCCACGGCACGGGGAGGACGTTGAGCGTCCGGTACACCGGCACGACGTCTTCGAGCTGCGGGTTCTCCAGGTCCGGTCGGAACAGCCGGAAGTTGATGTCGTTGATCAGCATCGGCGTGTTCACGGTGGTCGGGTGGATCGAGTTCACGCGGATGGAGTGCTCGCCGAGCTCCAGCGCGAGCGCGCGCATCAGACCGATCACGCCGGTCTTGGAGCTCCCGTAGGGGCCTAGGCCCGGCTGGGCGCGCAACGCGATCGACGAGCTGACGAGGCTGATCGAGCCGCCGCGGCCGCCTTCGATGAGGTGCGGCACCGCGGCGCGGACCGTGTTGAACACGCCGGTCAGGTTGGTGGCGAGCACCCCCTGCCATTCCTCGGCGGAGGTCTGCGCGATCGGTGCCGGGTTCCCCTGCACCCCTGCGTTCGCCACGACGATGTCGACCCGGCCGAACTCGGTCAGGCCGTGGTCGAGCACCGCGGTGACCGCGTCGAGGTCGCTTGCGTCCGCGCGATGGGCGACGATGCGTCGGTCGAGCTTCTCGACCTGCCGAACGGTCTCGTCGAGATCCGCGACGCTCGCAGCGGGCGCGCCTTGTGACGGCACGGGGCCCGCGGCGTCGAACGCGACGATGTCTGCGCCCTCCTCGGCCATGCGTACGGCGTGCGCGCGGCCCTGACCGCGCGCGGCTCCGGAGATGAACGCGACCTTTCCTTGCAGTCGACCACTCATGGCGGTGGCTCCTCTCAGTCTCTCTAGCAGTGGTCGGTCAGGAGTACAGGGCGACGATGCGGTCGCTCTCGGCGTCGTCGCGCCACCCCGCCGTCGCGCCGCCGTCGACGCTGATGTTCTGGCCGGTGACCCACGACGACTCGTCGGAGGCGAGGTACACGGCCAGGTGGGCGATGTCGATGCCCTTGCCCGGGCGCTGGATGAGGTGGTTGTCGACCTGCCAGGCGCGGCCGGTGTCGTCGACGGCGGCGTCGGTCGACGGCGTCGACACGAAGCCCGGGGAGATCGAGTTCGCTCGCACGCCGTGGCGGGCGCCTTCGACGGCGAGCGAACGGGTCATGGCGATCACGCCACCCTTGGCGGCCGCGTGAGCGACCTGACCGAGCGGGCCGATCCCGCGCAACGCGGAGTAG
>Ga0207657_10006751_pt1 | contig 11856 bp, 12 predicted proteins | sample KBSC33metaG_FD_184316 | JGI IMG/M metagenome (GOLD analysis project Ga0207657, IMG submission 184316) | Corn rhizosphere microbial communities from Kellogg Biological Station, Michigan, USA - KBS C3-3 metaG (SPAdes) (version 2) | ecosystem: Host-associated > Plants > Roots > Rhizosphere > Soil ...
CAGGATTGGCATCGGCTGATCACCGGTGTCTGGAGCCCGCTGTATCCCGCAATCCTGGGCGTCTTCCGGCGCATCTTCGCCCCCGGTCCCGCGCGGGAGATGACATTCGATCATCTGGTCAACATCCCCATCTTCCTTCTCGCGTTTGCTTCATTCGAGTTGTTGCTGAGCTCTCTCACGCGTGAGTTCTTTTCGGCGGAAGCGGGCAATCGCCCACGTGTGCCACGCTGGGCCTTCTTGACTCTCGCTTATTCGGTGTTTTTATGGGCTTCCATTTCAGCAATAAGCTTGATCAGCCTACGGCCTGACATGCTGATGTCAGCTTTTCTTTACCTTGTCATGGCATTGCTCATCCGCATGCGCGGACGCCGACCAGATTTGCGCTCTTACCTGGTACTCGGGGCAGTCCTGGGCGTCAGCTTTCTCGCCAAAGCACCCATGTTGCCCATCGGCATGCTCATACTGGCAGCGAGTGTGCTAATCGTAACGCCGAGGGCGCGAGCGGTTCCGATGGCAGTTGGGGCAGCCATCGTTTTGTTCCTCATTGGAAGCTTTTATTTTGTTCCGCTTTCCCGTTCAATCGGCCACTTCAGCCTCGGAGAAAGCGGAAATTTCAACTACATTGTTTACATCGATCATGCCAATCCCAATTGGTATTTGACAGATCCCGGCATGGCCAAGGGAGTGGCGACACACCGAGTCCGTCGAATCCTCTCGGATCCTGCCACCTACGAATTTTCCATTGGCCTCCCAGTAACTCACCCGCTGAAGTTTGATCCCGCTTACTGGACGCAAGGCCTGAAGCCTGTTTTCAGTTTGCCCGGTCAGTTGGCCGCGATCCGCAAGAACCTGCCTCTCCTCAAACCGGTTGTCATCGACCTTCTAGGCATAACCGGCGGCTTCATGGGCTTGTACTTCGGCGGTGCTGGCTCAACCCATCCGCGTGACTTGATTGAGGGCTGGCCCTTGTGGCTGGTGGGCGTCGCCGGAATTCTTATGTACACGACTATCCATGTCGAAGCTCGATACTTGGGCGCATTTCTTGTCCTGTTCTGGCTTGGGCTTGCGGTTTCACTGAGGTCATGGAACAAGCACTCGAAGATATTCGCAGCCATTGTGTTCGCAATCGCAGCGTCTCTGCTGATTCCCGCAGCACGCGCGGCGTATGAGCCCAGGCACCTCCTCTGGAATTCCCGCCAAAACATCAATGACCAGGTTGCTGAAGCCTTGGCGAAGCTTGGTGTTCATCCCGGCGATCCAGTTGCTCGCATCTCCACGGGAGGTTTCCTGGGGTGGGCACGGGCAGCAGGGGTCACTATTGTTGCGGAAGTCGATCTGGATGCTGGCGCCGCACAGTTCTGGAAATCTGATCCTGCAACTCAAGCCAGGGTCCTGGAAGCTCTTCGTGAAACAGGAGTCAAGTCCATCGTAGGGCATTCCTGGGATGACGTTACAGCCCCCGGATGGCATCGAGTTCGGAAAAGCCACTATTGGATTTACCCGGTTTCGCTGCCCTCTAAGATCTCTTGAGTTCTGCGTGTCACAGCCAGAACTTTGTGATGTCAGAACATCACGCTCCCTGAATTGCAGTCATGTCCAAGCCAGACGTTTCTGGTAATCAGTTCTGCCCAGCCCAATGTCCAAGAAGTAAGTTGCGAACAAAACGTCAAAATTGATGACAAAAAAAGCTCGAGCGTTGGTCGATTCCAACATGCTGCTCCTTCGACGACACTTTCGTGGTCGGTGCGAATTTCCTATAGTTGCCGCATGGCTGAGAAAAGCAACAATACAGAAAAAGGATTTCATGTTTTTGCAACACACGCCGCCAATTGGGTCGGTACGAAATGGGCCTTCCTTGTGGCGCTGCTTACGATTGTGGGCTGGCTTATCTCAGGGCCGTATTTTCATTATTCGGACACTTGGCAGCTGATCATCAACACGGGCACGACGGTCATAACGTTTCTTGTCGTGTTCCTGATCCAGAACACGCAAAACCGTGATGCCCGCGCTATCCACCTGAAGCTGGATGAGATCATTAAATCCATCGACAAGGCGCATAACGAGATGATCGACATCGAGCACCTGTCGGATGAGGAACTTCAGAAGTTGGCCGACAGGTATCAAAGAGTGCGCGAGGAATGCGACCACAGAAGAACGCGCCATTCTTGAGAGCGCGCGTCATCACGCGGCCCTGCCAAAGTAGCCGCCGACGTCAAGCTTATGCTGCCGCGAGCCGCTGTCGCATAACTTTCATTAGGGAGCCATGGTCTCGCGAATGCACCACGCGTACGTGGGCCTGAGGCGGGTAATGGTCGTCACTGTGCCCAAGAACCGCAACAATGTATGGTTCAGGACAGTTCTGATGGAAGTACTCCGCCAGCGTGCATCGCCCTCTGTGGTCGAGCTTGTGACAGAGCAGGAGGATTCCGCACCGGCCGAGGCTGATCTCGAACAGAGCGGCCACAACCGTCTGGACCGAAAAAACCTGGCAGCCAATAGCCGTGAGCGCCTTGGTTCGGGATTCCGCCAAATCCACGTCAGGTGAAACATGCAGAACGTTATTGGAACGGCCATTCATGACCCTTGGATGTTTTTCCTTTCGCTGGCGTTTGTAGAGGAATTTTCGATTGGCGTTATCCGGTGTCTCCACGCTTCATGCAACCTGTTGGGCAGAAATCAATGGAGATTCGGATTTTGTAATTGGAAACATCGGTCTGACGATCGTTCCCGGGTTCTCGGACTCGATTTCCAACGTCCCTCGAAGCTAAAGAACTCGTTCACGCATGCCTCTAAGACCAACCCCGACCAGCCTCGAACCGAGAACACGGGATTTTTCTCTGGTGCCTTGCGGGCCCTGGTGGCGAGGTCAGTTCGTAAGGCGCTTGGTCTCCTGAGTTGGTAATCAATGGCAATATCGCTATCAACCCTGAGCAAGGCAAATCCACACGATCGACAGTTCGCGCGGTTCATGAATCGGGCATTTACCCTAAAATTCGCGGCGACGAGCAATCTCATCCTTGCGTCGGCACAGCAAATTGTTTCTGCTGACTTCTGCACTGACCCGTAGTGGGCTAGGTAGCTTTCTTCGCCACCATGCAGAGTTTCAGCCTTTATATCGCCGCTCTGAAAGGCCAATTCTACACACCCGTTGTGAACTCAAATGGGACTGATCTCGCATTGACCGTTACCGCGACCGACTACGTAATTGTGGAGAAGAATCCCTCTCTCTATCGCTAATTCACCCTGCCGACAGGGGATTTGAACGCTGAGGCCTGCTCATAGCAACCATGCATTAGAGTTACAAAGAACGGCCCGAAAGACGTACAATGACGCTGCAACGGGAAGCTTTATGCTCTTACGCCTTCTATCTTTCCTTTGCTTGCTTTCCCTGCCACAAGGAGTTCTCGCGCAACACTCAGGAATGCCGACGCGGGAACCTGTGCCGGAAACGTGTCCAGTTACAAAGCGCGATCAAACCAGCCTATTTCTTCCCCCGCCGCCATACCGCACGAAAGCGGGTAATGGACGGTTTTGGTTCGGTACTGACAGGCTGTGGACGAATCTGCCCGATAACGGAATCTTGCCCGAACTTGCCGATGAGATGACTTCCGCTCATCCGACAATCTCGGAGAAAGTATTTTGGTGGCGACAGGGTTACGATGCCCGTCTGGAACCACGGCCGAGGCTGAGGGTCACGGGAAAGCGCATTGACTCTCCCGCTCCGCCCTTAGAGGTCTCGCCAACCACCAACGCATTCACGCAAAACATCGCCGCCATGTTGGTGGGGATCGGCTTTCCGGCGAATGGGTGCTGGCAAATTAGCGCACGGTATGATGACGACGAGCTGACATTCGTCATATGGGTAGCAGCACCCCTCACCACCGCAGTTGGCCATTACTGAAGTCCTTTTACACTCATTGACCATCAGTTTTGGCGAATAAAAAGGCGAAGCTTATGCTAAGGCTCTGTTGGATGAATCAAGCTGCTTACCACAAATCTTGCAACGGCCCTCCCGCTCGCAAGACATTTTGGTGCTCTTCTTATACTTCGCGCCGGCACGCTATGTAAGTGCTGGCCTCTGAGTTCAAAAAATCCACTTATCCCCCCGACCCTCGGAAGCATCTGAAGTCACGTTCACGACAATGTCCTGGCTCATCCGCCATGGGAGGGAAATGCGACGGCTACTCTGCGTAACTGCACATCCTGACGATGAGGCGGCAGTTTTCGGGGGTGCACTGCTGCTTTATCAATCGCTCGGGGTGGAGACACACGTAATCTCCCTTACCGCAGGGGAAGCGGGTAGTCGGGGCACGGCCGCGTCCAGAGAAGAGCTGGCGGAGCTGCGCCGCGCTGAGTTCGCTGCCGCTTGCGAAATTCTGAAGGTCTCTTCTGGGGAAGTACTCAGTTATCCCGACGCAGACTTGTATCAGCTTCCCCCCGCCCGACCGGTTGCCGATCTTGTCTTTAGAATTCGCCGCATTCGTCCCCAGGTTCTAATCACTTTCGGCCCGGACGGTGGCACGGGCCACGCTGATCATTCAATGGCTTCCGTATTCGCCACCTTCGCCTTTCACTGGGCCGCCCGCGCTGACCGATGTGCCGAGCAGTTGAGCACAGGTGTGTCGCCATACCAGCCGCAGAAACTCTACTATGTGACATCGGAGTTTGCCTTTCCCGGACGGCGGCCACTCTGTCTGGCGCCCACCAGCGCAACCCTGGATATCCACCTCTTTGTTGACGATAAGATTCGCGCCTTCCAGGCACATACTACTCAGACGTCTACCGTGGTTGAAAACGTCATCAGACAGCAACACGGGATAGAAACCTATCACTTGGCCGCAGGCTGCACTCTGCGCACTATGGAATTGGAAAGTGATCTCTTCTCCTCCGTGCCAGACGAGTCTGTTTGACCACTGTCGGTCCAACAAGGCAGTAGGACTACGTATCAGTTCGCAAAATCAACATTTCCGGCATTTACCGTAAGCCAGGGCTGTGAACCCTATCGGCTTCGGCGGCACGGCACAAACTAATTTCATAAAATGGACTTCCGCTGTGTCCTTTCTGAGTCGTATGCCATCGAAGACGAGATAACTTGTCGCGTGAACTCTTCAGAATGTGGCAAGAACTCGAGTGGGCAAAGACGCCCCAAGCTTCCGGAACCTATACTTTCGGTGTGTTCAGTCAGACGAATTCCGCAGCACGAGGAGAAACAATGCAGAAGCGCACACTAGGTAAAAGCAATTTGGAAGTCTCAGCCATCGGACTGGGCTGCATGGGACTGAGCTTCGGCTTGGGACCCGCCGTCGACAGGAAAGAAGGGATCTCGCTCATTCGAGCGGCAGTGGAACGCGGAATTACATTTTTCGATACGGCGGAAGTGTACGGTCCATTCACGAACGAAGAACTGGTGGGCGAAGCTCTTGCTCCATTCCGTGACCACGTCGTGATTGCAACCAAGTTCGGCTGGGAAGCCAATCCACAGGACGGCGGCAAGTGGACTGCCTTAAACAGCCGGCCCGAGCACATCAAGCAGGCCGCCGAAGGTTCGCTCAAACGACTCCGGACCGATGTCATTGATCTGTACTACCAACACCGTGTTGACTCCAATGTCCCCATCGAAGAAGTCGCCGGAGCGGTGAAGGATCTCATCAAAGAAGGCAAGGTGAAGCACTTCGGGCTATCGGAAGCAGGCGTGCAAACCATCCGCCGCGCCCATGCCGTCCTGCCGGTCACTGCACTTCAGAGCGAATATTCATTGTGGTGGAGAGAGCCTGAAAACCAAATCTTGCCCGCACTCGAGGAACTCGGAATCGGATTCGTGCCCTTTAGTCCCCTTGGAAAAGGTTTCCTTACGGGCAAGATCAACGAAGAAACCAAGTTCGATAAAACCGATTTTCGGAATGTCGTCCCGCGCTTCACGCCGGAGAACCGCCGGGCGAATCAGGCCCTGGTTGATGTGCTTAGCCAAATCGCAGAGCGAAAGAAGGCGACACCCGCGCAGATGGCACTCGCCTGGATCCTCGCCCAGAAACCATCGATGGTTCCTATCCCCGGCACAACCAAGTTGCACCGGCTGGAAGAAAACATCGGCGCTGCTGCCCTGGAACTGACGCCCGACGATCTCCGCCAGATCGAAAGCGCCACCGCGAAAATTTCTGTGCAAGGAGAGCGCTACCCCGAGAACATGCAGAAGCTGGTGAATCGTTAAGCCGGCGACGCTCGGGACAGCGGCACGCGATCGTAGTCGAGGCAGTAATGGCTCTGGGACATCGAATCAGGCTCATGCGCAGTTAAAAATTTGTGCGAGCTTAGTGGCGTGCTCGCCTTCGCGATCGACGGCGCGGCGCACCGCTGCGAAGGACTCGGACAGAGGAAAAATGGCGCGCGTGACAAGCAGATCGGAATCCTCGGCGCCAACCGGATGCCAGTAAACTCCCTCAGCTGTAATGGTGACTTCCGGTACCAGGTCGGCTCGAGTAACCGCGACACCTTCGTTGGCAACACCACGCAATGCGATGCGGCGTATGACTCGGTCTTCTGCCGCAATCCTCTCCTCGTCGAGAAATTGACGGAACGCCTCCGCCTCATCATCGGTCGACACCGTGGCTGCCAATCGCACCCGAAATCCCAGGCCGCGAGCGCGCTGAATACCTTCACGTGTCCGCGCCCATGTGCCGGGCCCACGATGCAGTTCGTGCAGTTCTGCCGTTGGGCTGTCCAGGCTGATTTGTAGAACAACTCGATCGCGGGGCAACGCTCCCAAGGCTTGTATGCGGCGTCCCGCAAACAGCATTCCATTGGTCAGCACCGTAGTCGGGGCGGCTCCCGCGCAAGCAACCAGAATCTCGCCGATATCTTCGAGCAGAAACGGCTCGCCTCCGGTCACAAAGATTTCTTTGACGCCGAGTTCGGCCGCCTCGCGAGCGATCCGTTGAACCCGTGCGATGCCCAACTCCCGCCGCGGTGCCTTGGGCGACGAACGCACGCAGCAGTAGTCACAATGCAAGTTGCAGTCGAAATTCGTGTACAGCCAAAGCCGCGACCCCACAGGCCGAGTGTCTTGAACGTGAACAGCTGCAGGAACGGCTCCGCAGCGAAACACCCAACGCGCACGCCCGTCTACCACTGTTGCATCGAGCAGTGGATTCCCGGTGAAGCGGCACCAGGTTTCCAATTCTGGGCCGATACTTTGTTGATCACCAACAACCGCGACCAAATCGCCGGGGCGGCTGCGGCGCACCACAGCGATCAACTCCGGCAATAGCCCAGAGGCAAAAGTCTTTTGCCCAATGTCAAGGTTGACGTCAGCCCTCATCCGATTCCGTGCATTTTACAGTTAGAGCACGTGGAGATATTTCACCCTGCGTGCAATCTATTGCGCGGGTACCCATTTGTCTGAGCCGGTCAGCTTGACCGCGACATTCGAGATTGAAATGTGCAGGGGCTTGCCGTCGGCGGTGCCGCGGTGCTCTGTCGAGATCAACAGAGGACCTGCCTTTTTGTTTCCTGTCCACGATGCGACCACCAGGCTCGGCTTGGTGGGGCCGCCGCGATGATAGACCATTGCCTGAACGCGATTATCTTTTCCGACGTAGAGATCCCATGTATCCCCCGGCGTGTAACCGCCGGCTTCCGCCGGATACTTCACCGAAACCAGCGTAGCGGAGCCAGTGCCTATCGGCAGTTTTTTCGTGCCTTCGTTAGTGATCGTGGCGCTCTTGTCCCAGTAAGCATGGAAGGGGAAGAGAAGCCAATAATTATCGTTGACGAAAGCCGGTTCAACTTCGTTTTTCACTTGGTCAGATTGGCTGCCGAGTTGAGAGCTGTCGTAGGTAACTTTGACCGGCTTGCCCGCTTTGTCTTTACCCTCGTAGGACACCTTGTTGGTCTTGGGCTCCCACTCCCACATGTGAGCAACTTTGAAGAGTCCGGGGATTTCCCCGTTCCACGTATAACGGATTGCTTCGATCTGCTCATAGGAATCGAGACCATACGCTTTGGCGATCTTGTCGATGATTGGGTCGCGCTGTTGCGCCCAAGAGGTTGGAGCAAGAACCAGCACTCCGCAAATCAGAAGACCGAGCACGGTTAAACGGCGGGTATTTCTCATAAAATTTGCTCCTCGGTGAATTAAAGCGATGTCGTGTTGGATGAGGCCCCCGGATTTCCGGATACAGAAGTTGCTGTTGGCCGACCAGGCTCGATGATTAGTCGGTTTCACGACGAGATATCTTTGGCCGCATGAACCTACGCGAAGCGATAATTGCAGCAGTCATCGCGACGCATCCGTATTCCAGCAGCATCACCCAGACAGGCAGCGCACCCCACGGACGCCCAAGCGTGCGCAGATGCCACATGACATAAGTGGGGATGATGCTCACGGTCCAAACGGTAATTAGCAGCGTTGAGGCCGACGACAGAAATGGCAGCAGCCAGAGAAGATACCACGGGAATACGACAGGTGCGCACAAAAGAGATGCTGCCATCGGCCAGGCAAATTCATCCGGAGACCACTCGGGCGCTGCTCTTCTTAGCAATATTGCAGTCGCTAATCCTACGAGCACCGCCAAAAGGGCCAGCAACTTCGGGGACACGATTTGATCGAGTGCGGCAAACACTGGCCCGTTAAAACGAAAACTCTGCACATAAGTGCCGAGTGAGCCGAACGGAACGCGACCGTGATTAAGAAATGGCACGTAGAGAAGCGCGACCACACCTGCGGCCAGTGCAGCATCACGAATGCGGATCCGTTTCCAGTAGAGAGGCAACAGCACGATGGGGAGGAATTTCAACGCCACGGCCAGCCCAAGTGCAACGGCTGCAGATGTGCGCCATCGCCGGGCTAATGCTGCAGCTGAGACAGCCAGGAATAGCGCGCCAACGATATCAATGTGACCGCTTCCCGCCACCTCAATGGCGAGTAATGGATTCCAGGCAAACGCCAGAACCAGGTGCGCTCCCGGTCGGGTAAAGCGCAGCATGTCGAGTAACACGAAAACGATTGCGAACTCACAAATCACGAATGCTACTTTCAGCGCGAATGTAGATTCGTGGATGGCGGTCACGGCGCGGAAGAATAGCTGCGCCCCTGCTGGATACGGGCTTGGTAAATCCGGATTGTTCAAGTTACGGGTTTCCGGGGTATGCAACGCCGCGACGGCAGGATCGCTGGGAATGACGATATAAGGGTTATAGCCGAGCCTCTGCAGACGGCCATCCCAGACATATCGATGAATATCATCATCGACTCCTGCGGGTAGTCGAAGGAATTCGACGTGCCACACCGCAGCTAGAAAGAGCGCAATGACTGTAAGACGGCGCGGAAAGCCTCGGGTGGCGAAAGGCTTACGGACGGCGAGGAGGTATGCGACGCCCGCCGCTGTCAGAGAGGCCATGAAGTGCGGTCCGCCACGATCGCCGAAGTTGCGCGCACAGATGGTTAGCGCCACCAATAGCGTCGTGCCGAGTATGTACAGTCGCCACTCGGAGGTGACCTTCACGGTTTTGCCGCGTCCGACCGTGATGCTGCTGCCACAAGCTCCCACTGTTTAAGCCACTCCGCAGTGCGTGGCGCCCTTGCCGGATGGAGACGCAACTCCGCTGCCAGACGAGTCAGGTCGTCGGCTATATCAATGTCGTAAAAGGGAGCTGCGAAAGTTACGGAGAGTTCAAGAGCTCGTGCTTGCGATAGGAGTCTTTCCAGCGCGTTGCTGGTGCCCATTCCGTCGTGCGCGAAAAGGGTGGGATGAGAAGCCTTCGCCCCGACGAGATAGTAGCCTCCGTCGTGCGTTGGTCCCACGACTACGTCATGTGCAGCCAACGTTTCGAACGCATCTTCGATGACGGAACGCGGAAGATGTGGGCTGTCGCTGTTGAAGGCAATGGTGCGCCGTTGTTTATCTCCTGCGAAGTGCGAAAACACCGAAGTGAGGCCTGAAGCAAGGCCTTCACCTTTCTGCGCAATTACGCTTGCTTGGTTGCCTGCCAACTGCGCCAACTCGTTTACGTCTGAGTGCGGGCACATGATGGCAACTTCCACGTCCTGCAGCGACCGCGCCAGTGCAAGCGTGTCGTCGAGAAGGCAGCTATAGAAAGCAGTGACAGCTTCGGGAGAGAGGCTTGGAACCAGGCGGGTTTTGACCGCACCTGGCCTCGGCGCTTTTGCCATGATGACCAGCACGCGCTCACCTCCCGACGAACGCACGACGCTATCGCGAGAAGATTGCATAGATTGATGGGCATAATATACGACGGTCGAGAGGCGACCGGCTCAGCCGGACTTGGCTTCAGTGGGAATGTTAGAGGCTGATCCAAAACAATAACGGGTGTGAGGGAGCGACGAGAAAGAGCCGAACTGGAGGAGACCAAAATGGGAAAGACCCGCGTGAAACTTGGTTCTGGCTGAAGAATTGCCCGCTCAAGCCAAACCGATTTGAATGGGACCACGCCGCCCTACGCGCGGTTTACGAATTCGCGGCGGGGTACCCCCTCCCCCTCTGGTCTATGAAAACAATGGACTTCCAAGCACGAGAGCACCAAGATCTTTGAGTTATAAGGACTTACACGCAAAATCTTGAGCGACAGGGACTTAGGATGACCTAGAGGCGTTCGCATATTAGATATACGTAATTATTGTTTATATAGCTATAAGGAAAGTCAAGGAATTTGACGGAGAGATAGTGCGGTGCTTCCCGGAGCGGGAATCAGTTGTGGGCAGTGTGCCGACATTTCCACGCTTCCGAGGGCAGAACGGACAAGCTGCCCCACTCAAGCCAAAACCGGGCTTGAATGGGCACCCGCGATGAGGTAGCCACTCCAGCTGAGCTTGGGTAGGGTGCCCCCCCGGTGCCAGGGTCCGCCAGTTTCAGTGGAGGCAACACGGGCGCAGAGTGGATTCGGGCTGGGCGCGTTTCGATGTTAAAACTTACCGCACCCAGGTGAACGCCCAACACCGGGGCGTGAGCCCGGGGCCCGGTGCCGCGATTCACTTCTTGGGAAAGTTCGGGTCGTTCTTGATTTCGCGAATCTGCTGGATGTGGCGCTCGGCGTGGGTAGAGATCTCCAGCATCCACTGCCAGGAATCGATGACCTCTCGATCTCCGAAGCTGTGGGCCCGCATGTCGTCCCGGGTAGTCTTGATGTAATCGATCAGGGTGGCGCGCAGCGCCTGAAATTTGCCGAGTGCCTCGCCCAGGTCCTTGTAAGTGTCGACTTTTTCGTGCCCCCCGCCGGTTTTCGTATGCACCACCCGATCGATGCCGTACCAAAGGATGTCGGCATCGGTGGCCGCGGATTTCTTTCCCTTCATATCGGGCGCGGCCTTGAGTGCTTTCTGGATGTCGCGCCAGTAGTCCGGTTCGGCCACGGCCAGATGTGAAACGACTTCGCGGATGCTCCAGCGATCCGGCGAGGCCTTGTACTCCAGTTGCGCCGGCGATAATCCATGCACCTGCTCGGCCACCATTTGCGTGGTCATTTCGAAGTGCACGAGGAGGTGTTCGCGGTCCTGGTTGGTCATGGGCGCGGCGAACAGGGGCGCGGCCAACAAACAAACAATCAGTGTGAGAATCGTCCGGCCTTGGAGTGTAAAAGTTCGCAGCATGTTCATCGTGAAGAGCATGGTAGTGGGCATTCCGAACAGATGGACGATCAAGGAAGAGGAAGGTCACTAGGGATTTTTCTCGAGTCAGGACACGACCGCTCTATGATGTTGAGCGCGCGATCCTCCGCGTGGACATGATTACGCGGCTGCTTTGATTTGTGGGAGATTGGAATCCCACGCTTGCGCCAAGAACGCGCAAGGATGGGGCACCCGGCGAGGAGGTACAACGGGCGACTATCCCACTCAAGCCAACG
>Ga0207657_10006752_pt1 | contig 11856 bp, 11 predicted proteins | sample KBSC33metaG_FD_184316 | JGI IMG/M metagenome (GOLD analysis project Ga0207657, IMG submission 184316) | Corn rhizosphere microbial communities from Kellogg Biological Station, Michigan, USA - KBS C3-3 metaG (SPAdes) (version 2) | ecosystem: Host-associated > Plants > Roots > Rhizosphere > Soil ...
CGGCGCTCTCGACCACCTCGATCACGGTTGCAGGGCTCACCTGCGCAATTCCCGCGGACAAGTCCGCGGACGTGAACGCCAAGTTCCATCAGAACGACACGGCGGAGATCCACTGCGCGGTCGTGAGCGGCACCAACACCCTGACGAAGATCGAAAAGAAGCACTAACGATCAGGGAGCGGCGCGCCTGTCGGTTCGACCGGCGCGCCGCACAATCCATTTGCGCGCGAGCCCCGTACCTCTTCACGGCAGGCACGAACACAGCAACTGAAGGAGGTTCGCGCCCATGCGTTACATGCGCGTAGTGGCGGCCCTGGTGGTCGCCTCAGTTCTTACAGGAGCCGCAGTGGCGGCGATCGGTTCAACAGCGGTCGTGAAGGTTCGAGCGACGTCGCTGGGAAGCACGCTCGTCGCCGCGAACGGCAAGACGCTCTACATGTTCGCGCATGACACGAGCACGAAGAGCACATGCAGCGGCAGTTGCGTGACCTACTGGCCGCCCCTCTATACAACCGGCAAGCCGACGGCGGGGCCAGGCGTTCACGCCAACTTGCTCGGGACGACACACCGCACAGACGGAAAGCTGCAGGTGACCTACCACGGCCACCCGCTCTACTTCTTCGTCAACGACAAGAAGGCCGGCGCGACGGGCGGCGAGGGCCTCAAGGCGTTCGGCGGCAAGTGGTATGCGCTGTCGCCGGCCGGAGTGAAGATCGTGTCGGCCCCGATGTCGACCACGACCACCACCCCGACGACGACCACGACCGGCGGCTACGGCGGCGGCGGGTACGGCTGAACCGACATAGCTCGTGATCATGTGCCTGGCGCCGCCCTGCTTACCACGACCCGGTGCCAGGCACAACGGTCTCGAGCCCTCGATCGGCTAGCGTTGCCGGCGTGAACAGCGCGGCAGCCGAGTCTCGCACCCACCTCGTGGAAGGGCTGATGGAGCGGTTTGCGCACATCCCGCCCGAAGCGGTGCTCAAGGAAGATCTGCTCCGCACGGGGATCGACTTCGACACCTCGGCTCTGAGCGACAACCTCGAGGGTGAGATCAAGCCGAAGTCGTACTTCATCTTCTCGTTCGACCAGAAACCGCTGACGCAACTCGGCGAGGCCGCGCTCCGCCGCCCGCCCGAGGAGATCGCCTTGAGGGGTGGCCCCTACGACCTGCGCCGCACGATCGTCTCCGTGCGCGTGAACCCCGACTCGCCCTACCGCATCGCGCTCGACGAGACCGGCCTGAAGCTGTCGCTCGACGGCCGCGTGATCGCCGACGTCGGGCTGCCACCGATGCCCGAGTACTACCGCCACGAGCTCGAGAACGGCAAGACCGTGATGGAGACGGCGCCGACGATCCAGTGGGGCTACCTGATCTACCTCACCGTGCTTCGGCTCTGCCAGTACTTCGGCGCGAAGGAGGAGTGCCAGTTCTGCGACATCAACCACAACTGGCGCCAGCACAAGAAGGAAGGCCGTCCGTATACGGGCGTGAAGCCGGTCGACGACGTGCTCGAGGCGCTCGCGATCATCGACCGCTACGACACGGACAAGGTGTCGAAGGCGTACACGCTGACCGGCGGCTCGGTGACGAGCACCGTCGACGGGCTCGCCGAGGCCGACTTCTACGGCCGCTACGCACAGGCGATCGAAGAACGCTTCCCGAATCGCTGGATCGGCAAGGTCGTCGCGCAGGCCCTGCCAAAGGCGGACGTGCAGCGCTACAAGGATTACGGGATCACGATCTATCACCCGAACTACGAGGTGTGGGACAAGCGCTTGTTCGAGATCATCTCCCCCGGCAAGGAGCGCTACGTCGGCCGCGAGGAATGGCACCGCCGGATCTTCGACGCAGCCGATGTGTTCGGCGCGCGCTTCGTGATTCCGAACTTCGTCGCCGGTGTCGAGATGGCGGAGCCGTTCGGCTTCAAGACGGTTGACGAGGCGATCGCATCGACGACCGAGGGGCTCGACTTCTTCATGAGCCGCGGCATCACACCGCGCTTCACGACGTGGTGCCCGGAGCCAACGACACCGCTCGGCCGTGACAACCCGAACGGCGCGCCGCTCGAGTACCACATCCGCCTGCTCGAGGCCTACCGCGAAACACTCGAGAAGCATGGCCTCAAGCCGCCACCGGGCTACGGCGTCGCGGGCGCAGGCAACGCCGTCTTCTCGGTCAGCTCGTTCATGGACACGCTCGCGCCCGAGGAAGTAACGGTCGAAGAGGCGGTACCGGCATGAGTGGTCGGATCAGCGTCGAGCAGGCGCGCGACCTCTGGGTCAACGCGTCCGACGAGGAGATGAAGAGCCTCGCCCGTGGGGCTCGCGCGAAGTGGCACGAGCCGAACCACGCCACCTACATGGTGATGCGGATCATCAACTACACGAACGTGTGCGTCGCGCAGTGCGACTACTGCGCGTTCTACGTGCTGCCGAACCAGGAAGGCGGCTACGTGCTCAGCCGCAAGGACGTCTTCGCGAAGATCGACGACCTGCTCGAGGTGGGCGGCGACCTCGTCGCGTTCAACGGCGGGTTCAATCCGAAGCTGCCGCTCGACTTCTACTGCGAGCTGTTCGCCGCCGTGCGCGAGCGCTACGGCGACCGGGTCGAGTTCTACGCACTCACTATTGCCGAGTTTGTGTACCTGGCGGATCGCGCGAACCTGACGCACGCCGAGGCCGCTGCACGCCTGCGCGACGCCGGCGTGCACTGGATCACAGGCGGCGGCAGCGAGATCCTCACCGAGGATTTCCGCAAGCGGCACGCCAAGTTCAAGTACACGGTGCACGAGTACTTCGAGGCGCAGCGCGCAATCGTCGCAGCGGGTCTCAAGACGACGGCGACGATGGTGATCGGCTTCGACGAGACGCTCGACGAGCGGCTCGAGCACCTGCAGCGCACACGCGACTTCCAGGACGAGACCGGTGGGCTGTTCTCGTTCCTCTGCTGGACGTACAAGCCGTACGGCACCGAGTTCGCCGGCGTCGAGATCTCGCCGCAGGAGTACTGGCGCCACATAGCTCTCTCGAGGATCTTCCTCGACAACGTCAAGCACGTCCGCACATCGGTGCTGACCCAGAACGCAGACGCGTTCCGCGCGCTCGACTACGGCGCCGATGACTTCGACCTCCCGATCGAGGACGAGGTCACGCAGAAGGCGGGCGCGACGATCGAGCTCGACCTCGAGAGCCTCCTCGCCGTGCCACGGTCGCTCGGCTACACGGTCGAGTACCGCCGCGCCGAACGGCCCGCTGCGCTCACCGCCTGACGACGACAGCGCGCAAGGTGACCGCCCCGTGCAACGCGCGCAGGTCGACGGTCGCCGTCGCGGCGAACGGGAGGCGGCGTGAGCCGAGTGACACGCTCATCACCCGCTCACCGTGCGGCACGCGGAGGCGGAGACGCGCGCGGGCGTGCTCGGGGAGGATCAGGTGGATCTCGACCGAGCTCTTCCGGCGCGAGAGCGAGTACGAAACCGGGCCGAAGCTCGTCGGGACGTCGGCGACGCTCACGTCCTTCCCGTCCGCGAGCCACGCCCGCGGCGTCGCAAACGCGAGATCGAGCCCGGTCGGCGCCCCGAAGCGCCCACGCCGCTCGTGGATCAACGTCTGGCGGAACGTCTCGAGGTATGACGCGTTCCCGCCGGAGTTCGGCGGCATGTACATCGAGCGCTCGTAGGCGCCGTTCACTGGAACGACCGAGATCGCCTCGCCCGAGATGTAGGTACCGGGCGTCATCCCGATCGCGAGCATCCCGTAGAGGCTGAGCACGACCTGGTCCGGGTGGTCGTTGTCGGAGAGGAAGCGGGACATGCTGAGCCCGTACACCTCGCCGAGGCCAGATCCGTACGGCTTGTTCGCGTAGACGATGTGGGCGTCGGCCCGCGGCACGCCGAGCAGCCGCGATCCGTGCGCAAGCACGTAGCGCACGATTCCACGCGCGGCGGCCGAATGGGCCGGGAAGAACCCGGAGGCGAGCGCGTACGGCATCATCAGGTTCCAGTACGAGCCCTCGCGGGTCGCGGTCAGCCGGTCGAACGGGCCGCGCGGGCCCGTCAGCGCGTCGGGGACGAAGAGTGATCCGTCTCGCAGCCTCGTCACCTCGCGACGCAGCGCCGGCCGAAGCGCCCCGGAGATGCTCAGTGCAAGCGTCCGTGCGCGCTCGGCCAGCGTCCTGTTGCCGGTGATCGACCAGACGCGCCCCATCGCCAGCAATCCCTGCCACGCTTCGATCGGCGCGACCACGCCCTCGACGCTGTAGGGAATGTCCGACGACAGCGGCTCCGGCTCGAGGAGCCCGTGCTTCGGGCCGGTCCGGATCTGGCGCCTGGAGATGCCGTCGACGAGCCGGCGAAGCTCCGGTGTCGTCTTGCGCAGGAAGGTGCGATCGTGCGTCATCCGGTAGTAGAACGCCGCCGTCGAGAGGAGGTGGCCGGCGCGGAAGGTGGTGAAGCGCTTCGGCTTGCGCTTCAACCGGTTCAGCGAGAGCTCGATGATCGACTCGGCGACGCTCGGATACCCGTACGCGGCAGTCACCTCCGCCGAGTCGAGCGCCTCGGCGAACGACAGCTCCTCGTACGGGTTGCCGACGCTGTAGCGCCACCCCAGTGCGATCTGCTGGCCGAGGACGCCGAGCTGAGCGTTCTGGACCGCAGGCTCGGGCACGCTGAAGCGCGCGCCGGCCGCAAGCCGCTCGTTCCAGAAGTTCACTACGACGTTGCGCGCGGTGCCGTAGGTCGCGGCGTCGGCGTGGACGTGCCGCGCGTCGGACGGCTTGTTCAGCCATTCGGCATAGACCGTCGCCGTCTCGCCGCGCGGAATCCGATACCGCACCACGCCCTCGACGAACTCCGCCCCGTCGCTGACGATCAGCCGCGTCGCGCCGCGTCGCGCGAGCCGGTCGGGCGCGGTATGTGCGAGCCGCTTCCACGGCACGAGTCGGACCGTCGCACCAGCGCGTGCTCGTCGCGCATCCACGTGCAGCTTGACGAAGCTGATCACCGAGCGCGCTCCGAAAGCACCGTACGACCGTCCGACGAACGACTCCTGCGTATAGCGGACACCTGCGGCATCGGTGTACGAGGTCTGAACGATCGGCAGGTAGCCGGCGGCGAGCCGCGCAGGGTGCAGCCGCGCCTCGCAGGCGCCGTACCGTTCGTTCCCCTTCCCGACGTACAGCGACAGGCTCGGCCCGCCCACGCGGCGAGTGATGATCTGACTGCCGTCTGCAACGTGCAGGGCGAACACCGTGGGTCCGTACGAGGTGAACGGGAAGGACAGCGGGACGTAGTAGAAGCCACTCGGCGTGAGGGGGCGCAGCCGGCGCTGGACGGCGTGGAGAAGCGGCGTCAGATAGCGCTGCGCAGCGGCGTACGTCGGCCCGCCCGGCGTCGAGAGCAGACGCTCGCCCCAGAGGTCGCGGCCGGAGCCCACCGCTTCGCGGACCGCCCCGGTGTACGCGGCGGTCGCCCAGCGCGGGCCACAGGTCGCTGCGGCCGCCGGGCGTGCATCCTTCACCGCCCCCGCCGCAGCAACGATCAGCACCGCTGAGGCGAGGGTCGCAAGCATCCGGGCGGCCCCCATCGAGCGAGTATCTCGCAGTTCTCGAGGCTAGACCGTCGCGCCGGCGGCCACGAAGCGCAGCTCCGGGACCTCGTCGAGCTCGCCGACGTCGCGCGCCAGCTCGAGAAAGGTGTAGAGACCCGCGCGCTCGCGCGGGCCGAAGCGGTAGCGGAGCTTCTCGAAGTAGCGCGCGAGGAACCCGGCCGGGTAGCCGTAGCGCTCCGCCGACTCGTGTGCCAGCTGCTCGGGATTCGCTCGCGCAGCGCGCAGCGAATTGACGAGCGCCTCCTCGAGCTCCGGCAGATCGGGGTGTGTCGGCTCCGGTGCGGCCCACACCGCGAAGACCATCGGCAGGCCTGTGCGCTCCTGCCAGAGGCGGCCGAGATCATGGTGGGGTGTCGGGTCTTCGAATGCCGACTTCAAAGCGGCGTCACCGATCAGCAGCTTTGCCTCGGCGGCCTCTCCGAGCGGCACGAGCTCGGCGTCGGGGAACAACACGCGGGTCAACACGACGGATGTCGCCGACTCCGGTGTCACCGCGACCGTGCGAATGCGGTCGAGCGGCGTCTTGGAGATCAGCTGGATCGACTCGACGGCGCCGTCGCTCGAGACGCAGAGGCGCGGGAGCAGTCGCAACGCGTCCGCGTTGCGCGCGTACTCGATCGACGAGATCGGCGCGACGTCGAGCTCGCCCGCTATGAGCTGCTTGTTGAGCTCGGTCGGCACTCCGACGATCTCCTCGACATCCGCCTCGAGCCGGAAGAAGACGGGCGCCATGTTCACGTAGCCGATGCGGCCGAGCTTGATCGTCACAACGCTCATCCGGCGCGGTCGACCACTGCGTACGTCAAAGCTTCGAGCTCCTCCCGATGCGGATGCGAGTCGAGGAACGATCTCGCGCGGGCAGCGTAGTCGAGGGCCGCCTCGCGCGATCGCGCGATTGCGTCGGTCGACGCAACACGTACCAAGGCCCCGTCGAGCGGGCCGCCTGCAAGCGCCGCGCGCACGAGCTCGTCGGTTCGCGCGGCGAGCAGCAGCGGCATCGTGGGCGTCCCCTCGCGAAGATCGGTGCCGGGGATCTTGCCGGTCTCCTGCGTCTGGCCCGCGCAGTCGAGGATGTCGTCGGCGATCTGGAAGGCGATGCCCAGGCTCGCGCCGTACTCACCTAGCCGCACGTCGCCTCCGGAACCGAGCAGGCAGGCGGCCTCGATCAGTTTCCCCGTCTTCAACGCGCAGCGCTCGAGGTACGCGTCGATCGGGGTGTCGGGATCGTGGGTCTGCAACTTCTGCATCGCCTCGCCGCGCGCCAGCCCGAGTGCGGCGTCCGCGAGCGTGGAGACAGCGCGCTCGTCACCCGTTTCCGCAAGCACGGCGAATGCGCAGGCGAACAGATAGTCGCCGGCGGCCTTCGCTGCATCGGCACCGTAGACCGACCAGGCCGCGGGGAGGCCCCGGCGCAGGCGAGCCCCGTCGACGAGATCGTCGTGCACGAGCGTCGCCATGTGCACCATCTCGACGGCGACGCCCGCAGCGACGGACGGCTCGCCTCGAGCCGTGAGGAAGCAGAGGAGCGGCCGGAGGCGCTTGCCGCCCGCCGCCAGTGCCTCGCCCGCAACCTCTTGCGCGAGCCCCGGCCGCGCGGCGACCGCGCGTGCGAGCCCGGTCTCGACCTCCGCCATGTACCCGGCGACACCGGGGGTTGCGTGGACCTGCGCGAGCTGGCTCACGCGCGCCTCCGTTCATTTGGCCTCACGAGGCCTGCCCCGTGTGGAGAGCGACGATCGAGCCACCCATGAGCATGAAGCCGACGTCGCCGAAGCCTGCTTCGCGCAGCATCTCGGCGAGGCGCTCCGCGGTCGGGAACCGCTTCACCGACGCAGGCAGGTACGTGTACGCGTCACCGCCCGGCAGGACCTTGCCGAGCAGCGGGACGATGCGGTCGAACCAGAGCGAATAGAACGGACGCAGCGCGCCGCGCGGCTGCGTGATCTCCAGGATCGCGACCCTGCCACCGGGACGGAGCACCCGCCGCAGCTCGCGGAGGCCGAGCTCGAGGTTCTCGACGTTCCGCACGCCGAATCCGACTGTCGCTGCGTCGAAGGTCTCGTCCGCGAAGGGCAGCGCGAGCATGTCGCCCTGGAGCCATTCGATCGACGTGTGCTTGGCCCGCGCGCGCTCGAGCATCTTCGGGCTGAAGTCGAGGCCGGTGACCTTCCCCGCGCCCGCCCGCAGGTCGGCGATCGCAAGGTCGCCCGTGCCGCACGCGGCGTCGAGCACGCGATCGCCCGCCCGCACCGCCGCCTCGGCGGCACGGCGCCGCCAACGAATGTCCAGCCCGGCCGTCATCACGTGGTTCATCACGTCGTAGACCGGAGCGATGCGGTCGAACATCGTGCGCACCGAGTCGGGTGCCAGGGTCAAGGCTGCCCCCAGCGGGGAGTCAGCGCCTGCTCCAGGCCGATCTGGTCGAGCACGCGCGCGACGACGAAGTCGACCAGGTCGTCGACTGTTTCCGCCCCGTGGTAGAAGCCGGGCGCGAGGAAGAGAATCGTCGCCCCTGCGCGGCGGAGCGTGAGCATGTTCTCGAGGTGGATCGTCGACAACGGCGTCTCACGCGGGCAGACGACGAGCTTCCGTTCCTCCTTCAGGGCGACCGACGCGGCGCGGTGGATCAGGTTCTGCATCGCGCCCGACGCGATCGTCCCGAGCGTCCCCATCGAGCACGGGCAAATCACATACGCATCGACCTTCGCCGAGCCCGACGCGTACGGCGCCTTCCAGTCGTTCGGCTCGTAGATCGTGACGTTGTCACCCGCGCCCTCCGTGAACCGGGCCAACGTCTCGTCACGCGAGAGACGCGCGTCGTTGTAGAGCTCGGTCGCTAGCACTTCGATCGCGGCGCCGGAAACGGAGACGCCGACCTCGGCGTCCGAAGCGGCCAGCGATTGCAGCAGACGGCGCGCGTACGGGGCGCCGGAGGCACCGGTGATGCCGAGAAACACACGCATTGAGGGAAGAGTACGGGGCGAGCGGGGTTCGGCTGACTACTTCGGGCCCTTGGAGGCCTCGAGGAACTCGGCGATCTGCTTCAGACGAGCGTCGCCGAGCCCGGCGAACGACGGCATCGGCGAGCCGGGGTTGACGCTGGCCGGATTCTGCAGATGCTTGATCTGGAACGCGACGCCCTTGTTCTTCGAGCCTTCAGCGGTCAGATCGGGCGCTCCGAGGTTGGTGCCGCCTGCGCCGTTATAGGTGTGGCAGTTGAGACAACCGGCGACAGCGAACAGCTTCGCTCCGGCGAGAGCCTGCGCGTTCCCCGTGAAGCCCTCCTTCGCCGCCCACTTCGGCACGAGCGCGAGGTTCTCCGAGGCCAGCGGCTCCTTCGCGGTCGCGCCCTTGTAGGTCAGGACGCCCATCGAGATGACGACGAGGATCGAGGCGACGATCGCGACCGGGCGGCGCGACAGCCGACGCTCCTGACGAGTGTCGATGAACGGGACCGCGATCAAGATGATCAGGAGCACGGTCGGGAGCCCGACCGTCCCGATCACGACCGTCTCCGGCCACTTGAAGATCCGGAGCAAGTAGAAGAGGAAGTAGAAATACCAATCCGGGCGCGGGACGAAGTTGATGGTTCCCGAGTCGGCCGGCGCGTCGTAGAGCCTGCCGAGCCAGCCCGGCTCGATCGTGTGATGGTTGCCCGGGGTCGTGTACTTCCAGATGATCGCCAGCCCGGTGATCACCGAGACGACGACGAGCGACATGATCGTGTCATGCAGCATCGCGTACGGGTAGAACGGCTTCCCACGCTCCTTGACGTCCTCCTTGTACTGCTGGAAGACGCGACGCCGCTCGACGATCCGCTCGTTCGCCATCAGTGCGCCTCCAGGTGATGTTGCCGCGCCACTGGCGAGCGAAAAGCAAGCGATGCAAGGACGCAGGGAGAGTGAATAGCTTTATCTATTGACTCGACCGAGGACGCAGCAGCGCGCCGCTTTGCAGCCGCCAGGGGCCCGGATGACATTGCCTGGTGGCGCACTAAGGCTTCCTCCTCGGGCCGGGGCGCGTCAGGCCGCGGCGGCCGGTGCGCTCACGCTTGACGATCGAGCCGGTGCCTGCGGCCTCCTTCGACCATGGCGGCGACGTCACGCCGAGGCGAATCACGAGATACAGGTGCAGCGTGATCAACGCGATGATCGCGCCGGGGATCATCAGCATGTGGATCGCGTAGAAGCGCGCAATCGTCCCGTCGTCGATGTACGTGCCACCCTGCAGGAACTGGGCGATGAAGGGCCCTAAGAACGGCGCGGTGCCGTTGAGGTTGATGCCGACGATCGTCGCCCAGTACGCGGTCTGGTCCCACGGAAGCAGGTAGCCGGTGAAGCCCTCGGCGAGCCCGCTCGCGAGCAAGAGCACGCCAAGGATCCAGTTCAGCTCGCGCGGATACTTGTAGGCGCCGAAGAGGAAGACGCGGCCCATGTGCAGGAACATGAGGATGATGAACACCGAGGCGCCCCAGCGGTGCATGCCGCGGACGAGCCAGCCGGCCCACACGTCGTTCGTGATGTGCTGGATCGACGAGTACGCATTCTGCGGGTCCGGCTTGTAGTACATCGCGAGAATCACACCGGTCAGCGCCTGGACGAGGAACGCCGTCAGCGTCGCCGAGCCGAGCGTCTGGAACCAGTTGATGTCGCCCGGCACCTTCCGGAACAGGAAGTACTTCAGCCCACCAATCAGCCCTGAGCGCTCCTCGATCCAGTCGATCGGATAGAGGATCGCCTCCTGCATCTGCTCCTTCTGGGTCTTTTTCCTCGTGGCCATGGTGTCTCCGAGGCTCAGTGGGGCGGCTGGATCGGGTAGAGCCAGGACTCCCAGCCGCTGACGGGCTCACCGGGGAACGCCTGCGTCCACTTGTGGATCTTCGCGGTGGCCCCGGCGCCGTCGACGTGCGAAACCGAGAAGGCGTGGCCGACATAGAGGTGACCGTTGCGGATCGAGAACGCGTAGCGGTCGAGCGCGCGCACCGGCGGGCCCGACGTGCGGTTGCCCTCGGTGTCGTACTGGCCGCCGTGGCACGGGCAGCCGAAGCCGGCGATCGAGATCGTCGGGATCAGCGTCACGTCCCCGATCTGCTTCTTCTGCGACTCCTCGAGCGGGCCGTTCGGCTGCACCGGGCAACCGAGATGCGCGCAGTGGTTCGAGATGACGGTGAAGCTCGGCTGGCCGCTTACCTGGCCGTTGTAACGGACGTACGCCGTGCGCCTCGAGACCTCGCCCTGCTTCGGGTCGGACATGAAGGTCGCGACGACGTACTTGCCTTCGGGGAAGTCGGTGAGCGGCCCGAGATCGTGATCCTTCGTCCCCTGCTTGAGGAACGACGGCGCGATCATGAAGCCGAGCGCCGGCGCGGTGACGATGCCGCCGATCACCCCGCCTAGCCCGAGCGTCGAGAGCTCGAGGAACTTCGACCGCGGATAGCGCTCCTCCGAGGGCGAGAGCACCATCGCGGTCTCGCCGGGCGCGACGGGAACGTCGGCGCCCGCTACACGCTCCGGCTCGACATCGGGCGCGAGCGCGAGCGACGTGCCGGCCGTCAGGTCGCGCACCCAGAGAAACGCGAAGGCGAGCGCGAGGAGCGCGCCGAGGCCTGCGATCCACCACGAGACGATGAGCCCGACCATGAACACGACCACGCCCACGGCGAAGCCGACCGGCCAAAGGCTCGGGCCCGGGACGTGCGGGTGATCTTCCGGCGGCTGCAAGGGCTAATCGGGATTCAAGCGGTCTGAGGAGCAGGTGGTCAACGTCGTAACAGGCGGCGCGAACTCTGACTGATTCTGCCGTTCCGCGCTACGGGAACCGTTAGAGACGACCAATCTATGCCGTATTCGCTCCAGCGCCGGTCGACGAGCTCGCGCACGTCGTCGCTCATCTCGATCTCCGGCGGCCACTCCCGCGTGCCTTCGAGCGGGCCCTTCGCCGTCGCATCGATCCCGATCTTTCCGCCGATGAACTGCAGGGTCGGGGAGTGGTCGAGGTGGTCGAGCGGTCCTTCGGTGATCACGACGTCACGCCCCGGATCGACGTTGGCGCCGACGTAGAACATCACCTGCGCGTAGTCGTGGACGTCGACGTGCTCGTCGACCACGACGATCCCCTTGGTGAGGCTGAGCATGCCGAGGCCCCAGAGCGCGTGCATGACCTTCTTCGCATGGCCGGGGAACGCCTTCTTGATCGAGACGATGCAGAGGTTGTGAAACGCGCCCGCGACGGGGAGGTCGTAGTCGAC
>Ga0207657_10006754_pt1 | contig 11855 bp, 10 predicted proteins | sample KBSC33metaG_FD_184316 | JGI IMG/M metagenome (GOLD analysis project Ga0207657, IMG submission 184316) | Corn rhizosphere microbial communities from Kellogg Biological Station, Michigan, USA - KBS C3-3 metaG (SPAdes) (version 2) | ecosystem: Host-associated > Plants > Roots > Rhizosphere > Soil ...
GCTCGATCCACCCGGCTCGCGACGCGTCGCAGGCCGACTTCTTCGTGGGCTACGTCGACGAGCCGGTGATGATCCAGCGGCTCATGGACGGGCCGGAGTTCTCGATGGACTGCCTGGGGGACACCGAGGGCCGCTGCCTGAACGTGATCCCGCGCACGATGATCGAGTCGCGCGGTGGCGAGTCGATCAAGGGAACGGTGATCGCCGACGACGAGCTCGTCGAGCTCGGCCGCAGCGTGATGGAGGCGCTCGGCGTGCGCGGGCCCTGCACGGTCCAGGCCTTCCGCGACAGCGAGATCGGTCTGGGGATCACCGACGTCAACACGCGCTTCGGCGGGGCGTTCCCGGCGCCGATGTACGCCGCGCGCCCTGGCCACACCTACCCGGAGCTGATCGCCCGCATGGCGCGCGGCGAGCCGGTCGAGCCGCACGTGGGCGACTTCCGGGCCGGCGCCACGTTCACCCGCTACTACTGGCAGCTCGAGCTCGACGAGAGCCGCGCGCCGACCGGCCGCGACATCATCGAACCCCCCGGGCCGCCGCGCCCCCGCTGAGCGAGCTCGCGTGTCGCACGGCGCGCACGAACAGGTCGGGCGCCTGGGCCGGGAGCGCCTGCGCGCTGCCGAGGTAGTGCACGCCGAGCCGGTAGACGCCCGGATGATGGAGGACCAGCGCGCCGTGGAAGGCCCCGTGGTGCGTCGTCACGGTGATCCGGCGGACGAAGTTGAAGTGGCCGCTGTGGCCCTGGAAGGCCAGCGTGATGCTGACGTGCGGCTCGTGCGGGCCGATCGCGCCGCTCACGGTCACCGCGTGCCCGGCGAGCACGCGCCGCGGCGCCTGCGCGCTCAGCTCCGGCGCGAGGCTGACGGAGATCGGCGCCGACACGGCGCCGTGCGTCCCGTCGGGCATGACCTGCTGGGCGCGGATCTGATGGGCGCGGGTGAGCGGCAGCTCGGCGGTCCACGTCCCGTCCGGGGCGGGGTCGGCGTGCGCGACGGTGACGAACCCGCTCGTGCCGGAGACCTGGATCGACACTCGCCCGCCGCCGCTGATCGACCCGCTGAGCATCGCGGGCTCGGGGTAGTGCAGGGTGGTCGAGACGGCGCTGAGCGTCACTGCGGCGGCGGGCGTGGCCGCGCCCAGGCCGGCCGCGTCGGAGGCCGCCATGTCGCGCAGCTGCGGCAGCTGGGCGTAGAGCGCGTCGCCCGGGCACGCGGTCTTGCCGCCGTCGCGGTGGCCCGAGATCCGCTCGAAGGTCACCTGCTCGCCCGCCGGGTAGCGGTTGTCGGGCCCGCCGCCCGAGGTCAGCGTCACGGTGCCGGTCACCGGCACGCCGTGCAGCGTGAGCTTCCAGGCCAGCAGCTGGGCCTCGGCCTGCAGCGCCGCGTCGGTCTGGGGGACCGAGGTGTAGGTCCCGATGTTCGAGATGCTCGTCGACTGGCTGTTCCAGCCCTGGGCCTGCGCGCCGACCACCGGCTGGTCGATGCCGCCCGCGCGGCCCTCGAACAGCTGCCCGTACTTGTCGACGAGGACGTTGTAGCCGATGTCGTTCCAGCCGTTGGAGTCGCGGTGGTAGCGGCAGATCGACAGGACGATCGCCGGGGACTCCTCGGCCGTGTAGTCGTTGGCCGACACGGTGTGATGGACGAACGCCATCTGCACCGTGCCCAGCTGCGGCGCCGCACGCGGCTTGCACTGGTTCGACGGATCCCATTGGCTGCGCATGACCATCGGCGGCGGCGCGCCGGCCTGCGCGGCCTGCGCCCGGACCGGCAGCCGCGGGCGGTGGGTGACGCGGACGAAGCGCAGGCGCATGTGGCGAGGCGCCGCCCCGCGCCAGCTCAGCTGCAGCGCGCTCGCCCCGCCGGCCCAGACGGGGTCGGTCCCGTGCGGGCCCGAGTCGGCGGCGGCCAGGGGCACCCAGGGGCGCCAGCGGCCGTTGACCCGCACCCGAACGCGCGATTCCTGAAGGCCGCGCGCGCCGTGCCAGCGCACGCCGACCACGTCGAAGCGCCGCCCTGGCGTGAGCACCGGCGAGACCGTCCGCGCATGCGCGCCGGCAGCGTGCGCGACCGGCCGCACGCCGAGCGAGAACTCGGAGATGTGCGGGCGCGCGACGGCCGCGGAGGGCAGCGCGAGGAGGGCCGACGCGAGGCCGGCAGCCATGGCGGGACGCATCGCCATCACCAACACGGTGACAAACCGGGCGTTGCGGACCCGGGACGTCCGTTGCAGGACCGGCCTAGTTGTTCGGCGGGATGCCGGGCTCGGGGCCCTTGTCCACGTACTTCAGGCGGAAGTCGCGCAGCGCGTCGAAGATCTGCGGCTCCTTGATCGTCTTGCAGCCGATGTAGTGGTCCCAGGCGGTCGCGGCCACCTGGTAGGGCATGTGCGTGTTGTTCTGGAACAGCAGGATCTTGTAGGCGGCCTTGCCGTTGAGCGGCTCGCTGACGAGCGTCTCGAGCTTCGACTCGAAGGCCTTCGGCGTGCCCGGCGCGTACTGGAACTCGATCCGCCCGTGCTCGAGCGCGTGGACGAAGTGCTCAGGCGTCGGCGTGTCGCCGGGGTTGTAGATGCCGTCCTGCGCGGGAATCGGGTTGTGGTTGCCCGACGTCGGCGGGTTGCTCTTGTACTTGACCGGCGTGTTGACGTGGCTGCGGCCCTCGTCGGGCGGGCTGACCAGCACGCAGCCGGCCTGCTTGGCGGCGCTGGCGAGGTCGCGGTTGGAGGGGGGCGGGATCTTGGCGCCCTTGCCCGAGCCCTTGTCGGGGTTCGGGTTGCCGCCGCCGGAGCTGCCGCCGCCGGAGACGGCGATCACGACGCCCACGACGACGGCGATCGCGAGGATCGCCCCGAGCAGGAACTGCAGCTGGCGCTGGCGCTTCACGCCCTTCGCGGCGGCCGCCTCGGCGGCCATGCGCTCCTCGCGCCGCTTGCGCTTCTCTTCCTCTCGGCTGGCCATGAGTCCGGGCAGGGTAACGAACCCGGCCCGGCGATCCGCGCGCTAGCCGGCGCGCGTCGAGGGCGCGAGCGCGACGAAGCACACGAGCCCGGCGAGCAGCAGCGCGCCGAGGGCGCCGCCGGCACCGGCGGCCGCCCAGCCGAGCTTGCCGCACGCCGCCAGCAGCGGGGCGATCACGAGGACGAGCACCGTGCGCTCGAACCAGCGCGCCTGCGCGACGCGCGCCACGCTCAGCACCGGCGCCTCGACCGCGGCCGCGCCGCCCGACGTCAGGACGGCGCCGCACGAAGGGCAGTCGGGATCGAGCACGGTCGTGTGGACGGCCACGCGCGTGAAGTCGCACAGCGGGCAGATGTGATGGACCGGCATGGACGTCTCAATCGGCTGCTGGGCCTGAGAACGCACCAATTCCTGGACGCATGTTCGACGTTCCGGGTCCCCAGAGACCGCCGGGCTCAACTTCCTCCTGCATCTGCCGACCGATGAGCCATGGTCCAGACGCGTCGCGACAGCTCGGGTGCCTTCGTGCTGGCGCTTGCCGGCGGCCCCTTCCTGCTGCCCGTCATCGGGGTGCGGGTCGCCGATCTCCTCTTCGCCCTGCCGCTCGTGACGTGCATCTGGGGCGCCTGCGCCTCCTTCCAGGCCGCGCGCCGCCGCCCCGAGCGCCGCAACCCGTGGCTCTGGTTCAGCGCGGCCTGCGCGATCGCCGCCGTCGCCTCCGTCCTCGGCGTCGTGGGCAAGATCTCGGGCCACGGCGCCACCGCCGGCCTCTACGTGGGCTTCGCCGCCTCCGGCTGCATCCTCGCCGCCGCCGCGGGCATGGCCCGCCAGGCGCTGCGCGCGACGGGCTGGGCCGCGATCGTCGACCCGCTGCTGCTCTCGGGCGTCGGCGCATCCCTCCTGACGTACCTGCTCGTGATGCCCGGCTTCGAGCACGGCGACACGATCCTGACCGGTGTCCTCGTCGCCGACCTGTGCGCAATGGTGCTCATCAGCGTCGCGGCGTCCGGCCGCGCCGCGATCCCCGTCAAGGGCTGGCTGGTCTCCGCGCTGGTCCTCGTGGCCGCGGGCGACGGTGTCGCCGCGGGGTCGTCGGCCGGCATCCACGTGGTCTCGGATGGCTTCACGCCCGTGCTGTGGGCGGTCGCGGCTGCGGCCATGGCCATCGCCGCCGGCCGCGATCGCGAGACCGAGAAGACCGAGACGTCTCACGAGGTCTCGCGCCGCGCCGCCTACGTCCAGGTCCTGCTTCCGCTCGGCGCGATCGTCGGCTACCCGCTGGCCGTCGGCTTCATCACGCTCGCGCACCCGCACGACTGGCTGAGCGCGACGGCCTTCTTCGGCCCGCTCTTCCTGGCCTCCACCGCCATCGCGTTCGCGCGGCAGGCCGTCCTGCTCGTCGAGCAGCGCCGCGCCGCGATCCGCGAGCGCTCCCTGGGCGCCGAGGCGATGCGCCGCAACCGCGAGCTCGAGGCGCTCACCGGGCTCGCCTCGACGATGACCGAGGTGCTCGAGGAGCGCCCGGTGATCGAGCGCGGGCTCGAGGCGCTCCGCGTCGCCGCGCGCACGTCGTCCTCCGCGCTGCACCTCGCCGATCCCGACGGCGCCCTGGCGCTCGTCGCGACGACCGGCGACTGGGGCAACGACCGCGAGTGGGCTCGCCTGCCCGCCGCGCCGCCCCGCACGTCCGAGCTCGACCGGCGCGGCCGGCGCCATATCGCGCGCGTGCCGGTGGTGGCCCGCGGCCGCGTCCTCGGTCTGCTGACGCTCGTGCGCCCCGAGCGCGAGGGGGCCTTCGAGGCCGAGCTCAAGCTCCTGGGCCTGCTCTGCGACCAGCTCGCGATCGCGCTGCAGAACTCGCGCGACTACCGCGAGAAGCTCGAGGCCGCGATCCGCGACCCGCTCACCGGCCTCTACAACCGGCGCTTCTTCTACGAGGCGTTCGCCAAGGAGATCGCTCGCCACGAGCGCTACGGGACGCCGGCGGCGCTGGTGCTCTTCGACATCGACGACTTCAAGCAGATCAACGACACCCTCGGCCACCAGGCGGGCGACGAGGTGCTCGAGGAGGTCGGCAAGATCGTCGGCCGGCTCGTGCGCCCGAGCGACACGTTCGCCCGCATCGGCGGCGAGGAGTTCGGCCTGCTGATGCCCGAGACCGGCCAGCTCGACGCCCTGCTGGTCGCCGAGCGGCTGCGCACCGCCGTGGCTCGTCAGCGGATCCTCGGCGAGCGGCCCGTCACGCTCAGCGGCGGCGTCGCCGCGATGCCGCAGGACGGCACGACGCGCGAGGAGCTCCAGAGCCGCGCCGACCAGGCGCTGTACTGGGCCAAGCGCAACGGCAAGAACCTCTGCGCCGTCGCCAGCGAGGCGATCGCGTCGGACACCGAGGCCGGCCAGGAGGGCATGCTCGCCCACCTGCATGCGGTCGTGGCCGGCATCGACGCCGCCCACCTGCACACGCGCGATCACTCCGAGAACGTCGCGTCCTACGCGGTCGCGCTCGGGCAGGCCATCGGGATGGACCCCGACCGGATCGTCCGCGTGCGCCGCGCCGCCTTCCTGCACGACATCGGCAAGGTCGCGGTCGCCGACGCGATCCTCGGCAAGCCCGCCGGCCTGACCGACGAAGAGTTCGAGGCGATCAAGCTGCATCCCCAGGTCGGCGAGACGATGCTCCACCACGCCGGGCTGCACGAGGAGGCGCGCTGGGTCGGCGCCCACCACGAGCGCCTCGACGGCAAGGGCTACCCGAACGCGCTCGTGGCGCACGAGATCCCGCTCGAGGCGCGGATCATCTTCGTCGCCGACTCGTTCGAGGCGATGACGTCGGACCGGCCGTACCGCAAGGGCATGCCGATCCCCGACGCGATCGCCGAGCTGCGCCGCTGCGCCGGCACGCAGTTCGACCCCGAGCTCGTCGAGACGCTGGCCGACCTGGTCGAGCACGACCGCCTGGCCGTGCTCGCGCTGCGCGACGCGGTCTAGGACCTAGGCGGCGCGGCGGCGCCCGCCGCCCTTGCGCTGCGGCTTCCAGCAGTCGTCGACGAAGCGCGCGATCTCGTTGGTCAGCCGCTCGGGCGCGACGCGCATCTCGAGGATCGACCCGGCCTCGAGCAGGCGGGCGTTGGGCAGCTCGTCGACGAGCATGCCCGAGTCGCTGAACGGATGGACCGGGTCGCGGCGGTGGCCGATCACGAGCGTCGGCGCCTTGAACGTGCGGCGGATCGACCGGTGCGGCGCCACCCGCCCGAAGAACAGACCTTGCAGGACCGCGGCGCTGGGCGCTGGGTCCTGGCGGATGGTGTCGAGGCCGACCTGCAGCAGCTCGGGCCCGCGATCGGGGATCTGGCGCGTCAGCCATGAGACGCCGCGCATGATCGGCTCGCCCAGGGTGAGCATCGTCATCAGCGGCGTGAAGGCCAGCGCGCAGCCGAGCAGCGCGTTGTCGAGCACCGGCATCTCGACGATCATGCCGCGCACGCGGTCGGGCGCCACGGCGCACGCCTCGAGCGTGATGTTCGCGCCGAGCGACGTGCCGGCGACGACCGCTTCGTCGAGGCCGAGATGGTCGAGCAGCCCGATGACCTGCTCGCCGAAGAACGTCATCGAGTAGCGCCACATGTCCCGCGGCCGGTCGGACTTGCCGTGGCCGAGCACATCGAGCGTGATGACCCGGTTGCCGCGGGCGGCCAGCTCCTTGGCGAGCGGCGCCTGCATCCGCTGCGAGAGCAGCAGGCCGTGGATCAGTACCACCGTCCGTGGCCCCTCGCCGTACTCGGTGTAGGCGAGGCGGTGGCCTTCATGCGTGAAGGTCGGCATGCGATCCACAGTACCCGTCGCTCCCGTCGGCGCACGCGCCGACGGGAGCTGAACGGGACCTCCTTGTTCCGGGCTAGGAGGTCTGCGAGTCCTGCTGCGCCTTCGCCTTCTGCGAGACGCACTTGCCGAACGCGTTGCTCTTGTTCTTGTTGGTGCCGTACTTCGCCTTGAACGCGGCGGGGTCGGCGGCACGCTCGGCCTTGCAGCTCTTGGCGGCGCTCACGTCGGCCGAGGTCTCATCGGAGACCTGCTGGTTCTCCTGGGCCTTGGCGGTCTGCGAGACGCACTTGCCGTAGGCGTTGCTGCCGTTCTTGCCGGTGCCGTACTTGGTCTGGAACGCGGCGGGATCGGCGGCCTCCTCGGCCTTGCAGCTCTTCGCGGCGTTGGTGTGCGCCTGCTCGTTGGCATCGCTGGTCGCGGTGGTGCGCTTGGACACGCACTTGCCGAACGCGTTGCTCTTGTTCTTGTTGGTGCCGTAGGTCTGCTTGAACGTCGCAGAACCCATCTGGGTCTGCTCGGTCCGGCACTGCTGCTCGGGCGTCGGAGTCGAGCTCGAGCCGCTGTTGTCGTCAGCCATGACGGGCGCGGCGAGCGCCATCGTGCCCATGGCCGCAATCACTAGGTGAGAGATCTTCATACGACCTGCAACCGCCCATGACACGCAAGGTTGGGAAGTTGATGACAGGATTGGACGCATGGCGAAGCAGGCGAAGATCCTCACCGGCCGCGTGGCGGCCATCACCGGCGGCGGGCGCGGCATCGGCAAGGCCACCGCCCAGGCGCTGCTGCGGCAGGGCATGAAGGTCGCCATCGGCGACATCGACCTCGCCGCCGCCCAGCAGACGGCCACCGAGCTCGGTGGCGGGACCGAGGCCTTCGAGCTCGACGTCACGCGGCGCGAGTCGTTCGCGGCGTTCCTCGACGGGGTCGAGGACAGGCTCGGCCCGGTCGACGTCCTGGTCAACAACGCCGGGATCATGCAGCTCGGCTCGTTCCTCGACGAGGACGACGCCACCACCCAGCGCCAGGTCGACATCAACGTCCACGGCGTCCTGTTCGGCATGAAGGAGGTGCTCCCGCGCTTCCTGGGGCGCGGCAGCGGCCACCTCGTCAACATCGCCTCGTCGGCCGGCAAGGCGGGCTTCCCGGGCGGCGCGACCTACTGCGGGACCAAGCACTTCGTCGTCGGGCTCAGCGAGGCCGTGCGGGGCGAGCTGCGCGAATCGCCGATCGAGGTCTCCTGCGTGATGCCCGGGATCGTCAACACCGAGCTGGCCGCAGGCCTGCAGCAGGCCCGCGGGGTCAAGAACGTCAACCCCGAGGACGTCGCCAACGCGATCGTCGAGGCCCTGCGCTTCCCGCGCTTCGACGTCTTCGTCCCCAAGTCGATCGGCCCGATCAACCAGATCCTCGGCCTGCTTCCGCGCAACGGCCGCGAGGCGTTCGCTCGCGCGCTCAAGGCCGACAAGGTCCTCGCCGAGGCCGACCCGAACGCGCGCCGGGCCTACGAGCTGCGCGCGGCGAACTCCGAGCCGGCCCTCGCGCCCGGCGAGAGCGACAAGCAGCTCACGCCCTAGGCGCCGTCCGTCAGCCAGCGGGCGATGTGCCCGCCGATGACGTCGCCCGCGTCCTCCTGGAGGAAGTGCGAGGCGTTCTCGATGACGATTGGCTCGGGGCCGTTGATCGCCTGCGAGAAGCGCTGGCCGACCTCGAGCGGGAGGACGGGGTCACGGTCGGCCCAGAGGACGAGCTTGGGCCGCTTGTCGGCCTTGAGCGCGTCGAGCACGCGCTGGCCGGCCTCGGCGCCCGGCATGTCCGGTGACGTGGGAAGCATCAGCGGGAACGCGCGGGCACCGGCCTTCGACGCCGCGTCGGGGAAGCAGCCCTCGTACTGGGCGACGGTCTCGTCGTCCATGCCGCGGGCGGTCGCGTTCTTGACGAGCATCCCGATCGGCAGGTCCTCGGTCCGCTCGACGAAGTCGCGGAAGGCGATCCACGCGTCGGTCATCTTCTGATGCCCGGTGAACAGCCCGGTGTCCATGATCACGAACTTCGAGACGCGGTCGGCGTGCTCGACGCCGACGCGCAGGCCCACCGGTCCGCCCCAGTCGTGGACGACCATCGTCACGTCGCGCAGGTCGAGCTGCTCGAGCAGCTTGCCCATCATCTCGCTGTGGCGGTCGTAGCTGTACCACCCGATGTCGGTGGGCTTGTCGGACCGCCCGAAGCCCGCCATGTCGGGCGCGATGCAGCGAAAGCCCGCGTCGCGCACCGGCGGGATCACCTTGCGCCAGAGGAACGACCACGTGGGCTCCCCGTGCATGAACCAGACCGGCGGCGCGTCGGGGCTACCTTCGTCCTCGTATGCGATCCGCAGGCCGTCGATCTCGGCGTACTCGGTCATGGGCCGCAGTATCGCTGGCCGCGCTGGCCGCCGTCGGCTGCGGTAGCGGGCCCGCGCCGGCCGCGCGCACGCCGGACCCGCCGGGCCCGCCGATCCCCGGCGCCCGGGTGGCGGTCGTCGTGCTCGAGAACCACGGGCCCGACGCCCTCGCCGGCCCCAGGCTCGCGGCGCTCATGCGCGGCGCCGCGACGGCCACCCGCGCCTACGGCGAGGTGCACCCGTCGCTCGGCAACTACCTGGTGCTGCTCAGCGGCTCGAACCAGGGCGTCAGCGACGACGACGTGTCGCGCGGCCCGTTCGACGCGCCCTCGCTCGCCGGCCAGCTCGACGCCGCGGGGATCTCCTGGCGCGCCTACATGAACGGCATGCCGTCGCCGTGCTTCGGCGGCGCGGACCACGGCCGCTACGTCGAGCGCCACAACCCGTTCATGTTCTTCCGCGACGCGCTGGCCGGGTGCCGCACGCACGTGCTGCCCGGCCCGCCGCGCCTCCCGCTCCCGCGCTTCACGTGGATCACGCCCGACCTCTGTCAGGACATGCACGACTGCGACGTCGCGGCCGGGCAGCGCTGGCTTGCGCGCGCGCTGCCGCCGTTGCTCCGCGGGCTCGGCCCGCACGGCGTGCTCTTCGTCACCGCCGACGAGGGCACCGAGGGCGCGGGAGGCGGCCGGATCCCGCTCGTCGCCCTCGGTCGCGGCGTGCGACCCGGCGCACACCTCGCGCTCGGCGTCAGCCACCGCAACCTGCTGGCCACGATCCAGGACGTCCTCGGCCTGCCGCGCCTGGCGACGACCCGCGGCCTGGCGACGCTGCGCCCGCTGCTGCGCGGCTAGCTCTTCGCGGCCCGCTGCCGGGCCTCGTCGATCGCGGCCAGCGCGTCTTCCTTGGAGTACCAGCCGTCGACCTGGACGTGGATGCCCTGGGGCTGCTTGTAGATCGCGTAGAAGTGGCTGATCTCGTCGCGCAGGGGCTGCGGGATGTCCTCGAGGACCTCCATGTGGTTCCAGTTGGGGTCGGACTCGGGGACGCAGACGACCTTGTCGTCGATGCCCTTCTCGTCGCGCATCCGGAAGAGCGCGATGACCTTCACCGGGATCATGCAGCCGGGGAACGTCGGCTCGCTGACGCACACCATCGCGTCGAGCGGGTCGCCGTCCTCGCCCAGCGTGTCCGGGATGAACCCGTAATCGGTCGGATAGACGACCGAGGAGAAGAGGAAGCGGTCGAGCTTGATCGCCTGGAGCTCCTCGTCCCACTCGTACTTGTTCCGGCTTCCCTTCGGGATCTCGACGAGGCAGTGAACGCGATCGGCCACGACGCGCAATCCTACGGGGCATGAGCGCCACAGCGACCGCCACCGAGCAGACCTGCATCGACACCATCCGCACGCTGAGCATGGATGCGGTGCAGAAGGCGAACTCCGGGCACCCCGGGATGCCCATGGCGATGGCCCCGATCGCGTACCTGCTCTACGCCGAGGTCATGAAGCACAACCCGAAGGATCCGCACTGGCCGGACCGCGACCGGTTTGTGCTCTCGGCGGGCCACGGCTCGATGCTGCTCTACAGCGTCCTGCACCTCTCGGGCTACGACCTGCCGCTCGAGCAGCTCGAGAAGTTCCGCCAGTGGGGCTCGCTGACCCCGGGCCACCCGGAGCGCGACCGCGTCCACGAGACGCCCGGCGTCGAGGTCACCACCGGCCCGCTCGGCCAGGGCTTCGCCAACGGCGTCGGCATGGCGATCGCCGAGCGCTTCCTGCGCGAGCGCTACGGCGCCGACGTCATGGACCACCACATCTACGCGATCGTCTCCGACGGCGACCTGATGGAGGGCATCGCGTCCGAGGCGGCGTCGCTGGCCGGCCACCTGCGGCTCGGCCGCCTCATCTACCTCTACGACGACAACGACATCTCGCTCGACGGCCCGACCGCGCTGAGCTTCGAGTCCGAGGACGTCGGCAAGCGCTTCGAGGCCTACGGCTGGCAGGTGCTCGAGGTCTCCGACGCCAACGATGTCGAGGCGGTCCGCGCCCAGATCCGCACCGCCCAGGGCGCCGACGACATGCCGACGCTGATCCGCGTCAAGTCGATCATCGGCTACCCCTCGCCGAACAAGGCCGGCAGCTCCAAGGCCCACGGCGCCGCCCTCGGCGAGGACGAGGTCCGCGCGACCAAGGAGGTCATGGGCTGGGATCCCGACAAGTCCTTCTACGTGCCCGACGGCGTCTACGACGCGTTCGACCCGCAGCGCGGCGCCGACGCGCAGGCCGAGTGGCAGGAGCGCTTCGATGCCTGGCGCGCCGACAACGACGAGCTCGCAAAGGAGTGGGACCTCGCCTGGCAGGACCCGGGCCGGCCGCTGCCGGGCCTGCGCGACGCGCTGCCGAGCTTCGACGAGCCGATCGCCTCGCGCGGTGCCGGCGGCAAGGCGATGGCGGCGTTCGCGGATCTCGTGCCGACGATGCTCGGCGGCGCGGCGGACCTCTCGGAGTCGACGAAGACGGAGTTCCCCGGCGGCCACGAGGCGCGCTACGGGCACAACCCCGGCGGGCGCAACATCTTCTTCGGGGTGCGCGAGCACGGCATGGCCGGCAGCGTCAACGGCATCGCCGCCCACGGCGGGATCGTGCGCCCGTACGGCTCGACGTTCATGCAGTTCTCCGACTAC
>Ga0207657_10006755_pt1 | contig 11853 bp, 8 predicted proteins | sample KBSC33metaG_FD_184316 | JGI IMG/M metagenome (GOLD analysis project Ga0207657, IMG submission 184316) | Corn rhizosphere microbial communities from Kellogg Biological Station, Michigan, USA - KBS C3-3 metaG (SPAdes) (version 2) | ecosystem: Host-associated > Plants > Roots > Rhizosphere > Soil ...
GGGGGGGTCCGGCTTCCTGCTCCTTTATGCGCCAGGCAAGGTGCGCGAAGCCGTGGTTGATGCGCTGGGCGAATACGAAATGCATCCGGTGCAGGTCGATACAGCGGGATCGACAATCATCTACAGCGACTAAGTTGCGGTCCGATGTCGTCCGACCTTCAGAAGCAAAGCATCGTCGCCGGAATCCGCCGAATGCTGCGGCGCGGCCGGGCCGCGATATCAGGCGGAAATGCAGATTACCGTTCGATCGTCGCAAGCGGTATTTTCGACCGCGAATTTTATCTTAGTCGAAACACCGAAGTCGCACAGAGCGGGATAGACCCGCTTGATCATTACCTCAATCGTGGCTGGCGCGAGGGCAAAGAGCCAAACGCATATTTCGATGGTCGCTGGTATCTGGAAAACTATCCGGAGATTGCATCATCGGGCCAAAATCCTTTGATCGACTATTTGCGCTCCGGTGCATTTTCCGGACGCGATCCGAGCGCAAGGTTCGAAAGCGCCTGGTATCTCGAGCGCTATCCGGATGTTCGCGAGGCAGGAACCAACCCACTCGTTCATTACCTGCTTTGGGGTCAGGCGGAAGGACGCCAGCCAACGAGGCCCGGTGCGCCAGGCGCGGTGCTGACGCCTTACGAGAGTTGGCTGGCCGTCAACGAGCTCAGCGAGCGCGATCTTTCGGAACTGCACCAAAAACTGGCGGATCGATCCGGAAGACTGCCGAAGCTGTCGGTCGTGACTCCGGTCCACGACAGCAATCCGGAGCTTCTGCGCGAAGCAGTCGCATCGGTCTGCTCCCAGATCTACACCGACTGGGAGCTGTGTTTGGTGAATGATGGCAGCACGGACTCACAGGTCGCCGCGATGCTCGACTCGTTTGCGGCGACCGAGCCGAGGGTTCGCGTCAGGCATCTTGGATCGAACCAGGGAATCTCAAAGGCAACCAATGCCGGCGCAGCGATGGCGGGCGGCGAAATCCTGGTTTTCCTGGACCACGATGATCTTTTGACGGTCGACTGTCTGGCCGAACTTGCCGTCTATTACGCGGATCATCCGACCGCGGACATTGTCTATAGCGACGACGACAAGATCGATGCTGCAGGCCAGCGTTTCGCCCCTCAGTTCAAGCCGGACCAGTCTCCGACATTGCTACTCTCGTGGATGTATTTCAGCCATGTGTTCAGCGTCAGAAAGGACCTGTTCGAACGGTCCGGAGGCTTTCGGCCGGAATTTGATGGGGCGCAGGATTACGATTTCGCGCTCAGGGCGGGCGAAGTTGCACGCCACATCGGCCACATTCCCAAAATCCTTTATCACTGGCGCGCGGTCGAAGGCTCAACCGCAGTTGGCGGCGATGCAAAGCCCGAGAGCATCGAGCGGGGGCGTCTAGCTGTCGAACAGGCGCTCGGGCGTCTCGGAATTGCTGGTGCGCTGGCTGTGCATCCGCAATGGGCAGCTCAAAGCAAGCTTGGCATGTTCGACATCGTCTTCCCGGACCATGGTCCGTCGGTGACGGTCATCGTCGCGAATTGCGGTACGCCTGATGAAATTCGCCGTTGCCTGAAGTCCCTGGGGAAAACGGCATATCGCGACTTCGACGTCGTCGTGCTGGAAAACGAAGGCGACCAGTCGGAGACTGAACAGCTGCGAAGCCTCTTGGCTGGGAAGCTTCGAATTGTCAGCGTTCCGCGGTCCCGAAGCCGTGCGGAACTCTATAACGAGGCTGCGCGATGCAGTGCGTCCCAATTCTTGCTCTTCTTTGACCCTTCATATGAAGCGAGCGACCCGAGTTGGCTGAGCCAGATGGTCGGCTACGCGCGGATCGAGGGCACGGGCGCCGTCGGCGCTCGGGTCAATCTCGCCGACGGGACTCTGGAGGAAGCCGGCATTGTTCAGGGCCTCGACGAGGGGCTTGCCGGCCGCGCGTTCCACGGACTCCAGCCATTTGAGCGGGGCTATCTTGGGCTCGTCCGCACTTCTCGCGAATGTTCCGCGATCGGCCATGCCTGTCTGCTTATCCATCGAGCACTGTTTGAGGAGCTCGGTGGGTTTGATGCCGGTAATTTTCCCACGGCCTTTTTCGCTGTCGATTTTTGCCATCGGCTGACCGATTCAGGTCACAGATGCATCTATTGCGCGTCGGCCGAAGTTCGGAAGCACGTGGCCGGGGACGGCGTCGAGTCGAGCCCGGCAGAGCGCGGCCGCTTCAGGCGACGCTACGGCGGTCGGGCCGATCGCTGGTACAATCCAAATCTTTCACTCGACAATTCCCGTTACGAGATTGACGCGGTTCGATCGCCGACCGCCAGTAAAGTTCCCGTGCGGGTGACTGTAATCACGCACAACCTCGACAATCAGGGCGCGCCGACGACGCTGATGGACCTGATTGTCGGATTGACGAATGCCGGCGTGATCGAACCCGTAGTCCTGTCTCCCCTAGATGGTCCGCTCCGGGCCGAATATGAGCAGGCGGGCATCGCCGTCGTGGTCCATAGCGACTTGCCCGTCCACGTCAGTGGTCTGCGAGGACCTCAAGCGATTGATTTTGCGAAGATCGCCACCGTTTTACGCGATCTCGGCGCCGAAGTCGTGCTTGCCAATACGCTTCAGTGTTTTTGGGCGGTCAAGGCGGCCAAACTCGAGGGAATACCCTCCATCTGGGCACAGCATGAGAGCGAGCCCTGGGAAGCTTATTTCGACTATCTGCCGCTCGATCTACGTTCGACGGCCTACGAAACCTTCGCGGATCCCTATCGAGTGACCTACGTAGCCGAAGCCACGCGCCGAGCTTGGCGTCCGCTCGAGACACGCCGCAATTTCAAGGTGATCCGCCATGGCATCCCACCCGAGCGGCTGGCTCAGGAAACCGGCAGCTGGACTCGGGAATCGGCCAGGCAAAAACTCGGCATCCCGATCGGTGCCACGCTCCTTTCCATCGTCGGCAGCATTTGCCGCCGGAAGGGCCAGCTCGATCTTGTCCAAGCTTTCGGGAAACTGCCCAAGCATCTTCAGGGCAACGTCCATGTCTTCCTCGCTGGAGCGATCGTGGAACCCGACTATGCCGAGGAGCTGAGGGACGCGATCGGTGAGCACAGTTCGCGTGTCATTCTGACCGGCCACGTCGAAGACCCATTCTTGTATTATATCGCCAGTGACATCGTCGTCTGCACGTCACGCGTGGAAAGCGCGCCGCGCGTCCTATACGAAGCCATGGCTTGCGCGCGCCCGATCGTCACCACTCCAGTGTTCGGCATTCCCGAGATGGTCAGTGAAGATATCAACGCATTATTCTATCCGGTGGGAGACACGGACGCGCTCGCCCGCATTATCGGCAAGCTTCTTAGCGACGAGGACCTCAGGCATGCCCTTGGCGTCAACAGCATTGAGGTCCTGCGCGGACAGCCAGGATTTGCTGATATGACAAGACAATATGCCGACGCGATACGCCAAGCCGTCAATTTGAGATGAGGCACTGATCTTGTCCACTAAGCATGGTATTCGGCAGAAAATGGCAGGTAGGCAGGACAGCTACTTCGACGAAGCCTATTTCGAACGAGGAGAAGAGCGCGGGACTGCTTACAAGGATTACGCGCGGTCAGCAGATGAAAGCGTCACCTATCGTGAGATTGCCGAAGCTCTGGTCGCGGTCTTCCAACCACGGAAATGCCTGGAGATCGGATGCGCGACGGGGCCAATCGTCCGCGCGCTGAACGATCTCGGCACCAAAGCCGATGGAGTCGATGTTTCGGAGTGGGCGGTCGCGCATAGGCTTCACCCAAACGTTGCCCTCGCAAGCGCCGATGATCTGCCGTTTTCAGATGGCGAATACGATCTCGTGTTTTCATGCCACACGCTTGAGCATCTCGACCGGTCCACGATTGGGAAGGCAATCGGGGAACTGAACAGGGTCGCCGCCGCGGAAGGCTTTCAATTTCACATGTTGCCACTGGTCGGCACTTACCCGTTTGATTACGACCTTGACACCGCCCGTTCGGAGCTGCGGGTCGACCCTACGCATCGAATCTTGGAGCCGGTCGAATGGTGGCGACAGCGCTGGCAGCCATTCGGCTGGTCGTCCGTGCCGCTCAACATCAATTTATCGAACGACGTGTCTCCCGCGCCCAATGAGGGAGAACTTGCCGCCGGGCAATTCACGTTGCGAAAGTCTGCGGCGGACGTGGGGGTCATCGCCAGAGCATTTGAGTGGAACAAGCTCGCACACCGGCGTCTTTTGAAGGGTCTTGAGCGCAGCAAGCGCAAGATGAGCGACCCGCGACCAGTCTTGCCGGTGATCGCTCGCTTCTCAGACTTCATCGGAAGCGAAAGCGCAGATTGGGCTGATCTTGAGCGATCGTTCGATCCGCCGATTTCCGTCGATGAATGCGTGGTCGAAATTGTCGTCGAGCTTTCGGCCGACGCTCCGGTGCCATTGAGGATTGCGTTGATCGACGATTCCGACGCCGAAGATCGAGGCGTTCTCGAGTTCTGGGCTGAGTTCCCGCCCGGTCTCTCCTCAATTCCAATCCCGATCGAACATTTCCGCAGGCTGCAAGGGAATCCGGACCTTGCTTCTATTGACCTGCTCTATTTCGGCGGCTCGTTATCGGGAGGGCGGTTCAGGGCGCGGGGTGCGATCCGTGAAGCTGATGGCACGTTCAAAGCTTCGATTTGAGCGATGCGCGCCACCTCAGATACGGCAAGTCGGTCAAATTAAATGGAAAAACCACCTGCCGCAGGGTAAGCGAGCTTCTATCCACGTCGTCTTTCCAGCAGTTTAGAGCCTCGACAGACAGTCCAAGGGCATCGTATCAGAGGGCCTCAATGAACGTTACTACGATCGACCATGATGCTCTGCGCCTTGTCGTGCGCAGGTCGCGCACTCGCAGCTGGCTTTATCGTCATCGCTGGGTCGCGCTGTTCATCGGCCTGCCGACGGTGCTCGCTACGGTCTATTACGGCTTTATCGCATCCCCGATCTATGTTTCGCAGTCGAGCTTCGTCATCAAGACGCCCGGACAGAAGAGCGCCCCGTCCTTGTCCCTGGCGAATTTGGTTCAGACCAGCGGCCTCTCTGCCGGCCAGGAGCAGACGAAGGAAGTCGTCCAATATATTCAATCGCGTAACGCGTTGAAGGATCTCCAGGGCCAGATGGATGTCCGGCGGGCCTACGCCAACCGCGGTGCTGATTTGCTGAGCCGGTTTCCGGCGCCGTTCCACCACGCTTCGTTTGAAAACCTCTACCGCTATTACGGTTCGATGGTAGGCGCGAGCGTCGATCAGGAAAGCGGCCTTGCTGTGGTAGAGGTGCATGCTTTTGCCCCGCAGGATGCTTACGAAATCAATTCTCGGCTGATTGGTCTAAGCGAAGAACTGGTCAATCGCCTGAACCAGCGTGCAGAAGGCCGTGCGATTGAGGAAGCCGAGCGGCGGGTCGCCCAGGCTGAGGATCGTGTGCGGAATGCCCGCATCGCGCTCGGTGCATACCGCAATCGCCAAGATTTGATCGATCCGACGAAACAGGCGGCCGGCGTTCTGGAGATTTCGAACAAGCTCGTTTCGGAGCAGGCCGCATTGCAGGCGCAGATCGATCTGATGACGCGCGTCACTCCGCGCAACCCGGCGATTCCGGCATTACGCGCGCGTGTGGTTGCGGTATCCCGGGAGATCGCAGCCCAGAATGGACGGGCCGTAGGAACGCCAAACGGCATAGCTTCGAAGCTCTCCACCTATGAGAAGCTGAACGTTGAGCAGGATTTTGCGACCCAGACGCTGACCGCTGCGAACGCATCTTTGGAACAGGCGCGCACGGAAGCACAGAAGCAGCAATTCTATGTCGAGCGCGTGGTCGAGCCGAACAAGCCGGACATGCCGACACTGCCACGCCGCTTGAAGAGGATCCTTGTCGCGTTCGGCGCATCGGTTTGCCTTTATTTCATCGGCTGGATGCTCATCGTCGGCATCCTCGAACACGCACCCGAGGACTGATCTTGAACAGTTTCGCGGCGGGTTGGCGCATCCAGCGCCGGGTCATCAGCGCTCTCATGATCCGAGAGCTCGTGACCCGATTTGGACGCGAGAACATCGGCTTCCTATGGATCATGGTCGAGCCGCTGCTGTTCGCAGTGCTGGTCGGACTGGTCTGGCGGGTCATGAAAGGCCCGGAAGAACACGGCATCAGCGTCATCGCCTTTGTGGCGACGGGTTATATCCCGCTGACCTTCTTCCGACATGCGGTGACGCGCAGCGTACGCATTTTCAGCGTGAACAGCAGCCTGATGTACCACCGGCAAATCAAGGTCCTCGATTTCGTTTTCGTGCGCGTCCTCATCGAGATGATCGGTTCGATGATGGCCTATTTGTTCATCGCCGTCCTGCTGATCACTCTTGATGAGTTCCCAATACCCTATGACATGGGCGCATTGATTGCCGGTTGGGCGCTCTATTCGCTTTTCACGTTCGCGCTGTGCCTAATCCTTGCTCCTCTTTCTGAAGTGAACGAGGTGCTGGAGAAATTCATGCCAGTAACCACGTATGTGATGATTCCGTTCTCCGGAACGTTCAACATGACCTCATGGCTGACGCCTGAGGCGCAACAGGCAATGTACTACTCGCCCTTCGTCCAGGGCATGGAGTTGATGCGTTACGGCGTGTTCGGCCCGCGGGTGAATGCCCAGTGGAATATTGAAGTGCCGATCACCGCATCGATTGTGCTGATCTTTATCGGTCTCGCGATGTGCCGCCGTGTCAGGCGTGAGCTGGTGGTCGAATGATCCGGTGCGAGAATGTGACCAAATCCTATCCGATGGGGACGGGGCGTAAGCAGGTCCTCCGGGGCTTGGACCTGGATATCAATCCTGGCGAACATATTGGTTTTCTCGGCCGGAACGGCGCCGGCAAGACGACGCTTATCAAGCTCATCGGTGAGGTCGAAATGCCGACCTCCGGGAGAATCCGGCGCAACATGAGCGTATCCTGGCCGCTGGGTTTCGGCGGGGGCTTCCAGGGTAGTCTGACGGGCTATGACAATGCGCGATTCATTGCCCGCATTTACGGCCATAACTACAGCGAAATCAGGGAATTCGTCGAGGACTTCACAGAGCTCGGCCCGCAGCTGAAAATGCCAGTCAAGACCTATTCATCGGGAATGCGGGCGCGGCTTGCCTTCGCGCTTTCACTCGCGATCGAATTCGATTGTTACCTTATCGACGAAGTCATCATGGTCGGAGACGCGAACTTTCACCAAAAATGCCATTTCGAGCTGTTCGAGAAAAGGAAGGATCGCGCGCTCGTGCTCGCTTCCCACAGCCCGGAGCTGATCCGAGAGTTCTGCGATCGTGCGCTGGTCCTGCATCAGGGGTGTGCAACCATATACTCTGACGTCAATGAGGCATTGGAAATTTACGCCGCTCTGTGAGCGGCTTCATCTGAATCGATACCGGCGACCTTCGGCCTTGCCGTGATTTGCATAGTGCGCGGCCGCATCCAGCTTCGCCACCGCAACGTCCGGGTTCAATCGATAATAAACGTCAGGATCGAAGTCCGACGGTACGCCGGGCGGCGGAGCCCGGAACCGCCCTTTCACTCGCGCTAGAAATGACGAGCGCACGGGCTCTGATTCGAGAAGCTCACCGAGATAACAGTTGGGCCGCAGCTGCTCGGTTGCGACATCCACAACATTGCGCAAATCGAACAGGCCCAGCGCCTCGTCCGAAAAGGCGGGCGTGTAATAGATGCAGTTCTCGAAATAATAATGCGTCACCTGAGACCAGCGCGTAAGTTTTGGATTTCGCTGCAAGCTTCCGCCGTGGAGCAGGTTTGCCGCCCAAATCAGGGCCTGCCCCTTCCGCGCGACAAATGTTTCCCGCTGTTCGCCCGAAGCTTCGACAAGCGCATCCCAGGCAGACTGGAATGGTTCCTGCGCGAGGTCGCGCGGGCTGTCGAATCCACGGCGCCCGATCATTGCATTGCTAAGAATCGGCCATTTGTGCGAGCCGGGCAGGTAGGTGAGGGGACCGGCATCTGCGTGGATATCTTCCATCGCCAGCCACACGCCGCACATGAAGCGCTCGGGAAGCGAAGAGAAATGGATCGAATCGCTGTGCAAAGGCTGTTGCGTGCCGACCGGGAAATTTAATGTCTGGAAAGGAAATGGACGCCGCCCATACAGTTTTTCCAAAAGGTCGAGAACCGCAGCATTGGACGCAATTGCCCGGATATCCTCATTGTAGACCCAGCCGTCCTGGACGCGGTTGAGCTGACCTGAATTCTTGATCGACCGTTCATCCGCCATGTCCACGTCGAACCTTGGCGCAAGATAGGACTTGATGCGATCGATGCGTTCACCGAGCTGATCGTCCGGAAAATCGAAGACAGCATAACCCCGTTGATTCAGATCGAGCGCGATGCGCCGTTCTGCCGGCGTCAGGTTCAGATCGTCTATAATGCTGTGGAAGAGGGGCGATTCAACGATCGGAATGCCCGGCAAGATGTCATTAGGGAGAGGCAAGACTGTCTTTCAGAGGCGCAAGACGAAGGTCTCGCTGTAACGGTCCAGGTTCGGGTTGTGTAGCGGGTCCTGGTAGGTCTTTGTTCCCCACCGCTCCTGGAGAAGCTGCAACTCGCGCCGATAGCGTTCGACATTCTTGGAAGCCATATCGCTACCGCGCGACTTGGACTCGTGATGCAGCAGCACGGCGTGCGGCACGTAGACGTTGCGCCAGCCCGCGCGCTCGAGCCTGAGACAAAAGTCGACATCGTTGAAAGCCACTGCAAGACCATTCTCATCAAGGCCGCCGACGGCCATGAATTTCCTCTTCTCGACAACGAGGCACGCGCCGGTCACTGCGCTGATGAATTGGGCCACATGGGCCATGCGGAAATATCCCGGCTGACCTGCCGGCAAGAAGCGGTGCTGGTGGCCGGCTGCATCGCCGATGCCGACGACAACGCCGGCATGCTGGATGCTTCCGTCATCGTAGAGCAGCTTCGCGCCAGCTGCGCCGACGTCTGGCCGGACCGCGTACCGCATCAGCTCGCTGAGCCATGATGGTTCCACTACTTCGGTGTCGTTGTTCAACAGGCACAGGAAGGTGCCCCGGGCGTGGCGCGCTGCGAGATTATTGATTGCCGAATAGTTGAAGGGCTCACCATAGCGAATGACGCGGACCCTGTCGTCGTCACCGACTTTCTCAAGATACCGGGAAGTGCGCTCCTCGATGCTCGCATTATCGACGATGATTATCTCGAAATTGGGATAATCCGTCCGCCCGAGCAGACTGTCGACGCATGGGCGCAGTAGCTCGAGCTTGTCCTTGGTCGGAATGATCATGCTCACAAGCGGCAGCTCGTTTGGCAGCGGCCATTCGACCTTGACCGTTCCATACGGTCCGGCCGCGCATGTGGCTCCTCTTTTCCGCAGGTGCCGGGCGACAGCGCCGATACGATCGACAGACGGTCCACTGGTTGCCGCAACGTGAGACAAGATGTGCGGAAGGTGCACGATGCGGTCGTTAGCTAATGATGTTGCCTCCAGAATTACCTCGGCAAGGTTTTCGCCATTTCGCGCAGCGGCTTCCCTTGCCAGGTTGCTTTCGATCGCCACGGCAGACGACAGATAGTCCTGCGCGAGGAAGAGCTCTTGGTTCCAACGTGGCTTGAACCAGGGACGAAGCCGGCGGCCGCGTTTATCGACACAATCCTCGTCGCCATAGAGAATGGCAGCATCACGCTTGCCTTGAAGCGCTTCGGCAAGTCGGAACAGGCAAGTCTCCGACAACTGATCGCCAAGTCGAAGGGGGACTATGTAATCGCCCTCCGCATCGGCGAGTGTCTTGCCGATTGGAGAATCCGAAGAATCGAGCAACTTCCAGTTCGAATAAACTTGCCGCTCGACCGATCCGACCGACTGGAGCCGTCGACATTCGGTCGACTTTCCCGAATCGTGCAGGATGACTGAGAACGATGGGGTTGATCCCCACGAATCGATCGCGTCCGCTGCCTCGCGGTCGCTGGGCGAGTTCTTTTCGTTCTGATTCCTCCATATCTCGTATGCGAAGGGAAGGTCCGCACTCGCGACGCGCAGTCGGATGCGGGCGCGAAGGCGGCGGCGGGTGATATGGCAATAGAGCGCATCGAGAGCCCGAAAGGGGCGATGCGGAAGAAGGCGGAGAAAGTGCTGCCAAAAAGTCACGAACGCCCGATTGCTCAAAGTCGCGGAAAAAGCAGCAGATAATTAGGCTTAGGTTCAGGCATAGGCTAACAATAGCAGCGCAATTCGACCTGGCCAGAATGAAGCGGGCGCGTTGCTTTCGGTTCTGCAGGGGTGTTAAGGCGCCGGGGGTTTGATCTGACCGTCTCCAGGGTTTTTCAATCGATGCCGATTATTCGCGTACCGCAGCGGAGCGGATCGTTCCGTGGCGTGACTACACTTTCGACTGCGACATTGCTCCTCGCGGGCTGCGCCAGCCTTCCATCTAGTGGACCGACTGGAGTTGAGATCAGGCACGCAGCGGCGGCAAAGACGCCGCAATTCCCTTTCACTCTCGTCGAGGTCACAAGCGCGGCGGCAATCCCGCCGGCTCCGGCGTTGCCGATATCAACTCTGACAACCATGCCGCCGCAGCCGACGGACCTGCTCGGCCCGGGCGATGTCCTCAAGATTTCGATTTATGAAGCGGGCGTCTCGCTTTTCGGGACTGCGCTGAGGGTTTCGACGAACCCGACCAGCACGTCGGTCGACACGAGCTCAACGGCGGAGCATCTACCGATCATTCGAGTGGATGATTACGGCTATATCCGTGTGCCGTTCGTCGGCCGCATGCGCGCGGCGGGCCATACGGCAGCCGAACTCCAGTCGATGATCCAAAGTTCGCTTCGCGGCATGTCGCAGGATCCGCAAGTGATGATCACGGTCGAGCAGTCGATCACCAACAGCATCATCCTGGCCGGCGAAGTAACTAAGCCGGGACGTCTGGTCCTGGCGACGAACCGCGAATCCCTTATCGACGCCATCGCGCTGGCGGGCGGGTATCGGGGCGAAGCAAAGGATGCGGTCGCGCGCGTGCAGCGGGATGACCAGACTTTCGAAATTCGCCTCAGCGACCTGCTCGATACACCGCAGGAGGATGTCCAGGTGGCGCCTGGAGACCGCATAACGCTCGTCAGCCGCCCGCAAGCATTCTCGGTGCTGGGCGCACCTAGCAAGTCGGAAGAGATCAACTTCCCGCGCGGTCGTCTGACGCTCGCCGAAGCGGTGGCGCTTGCCGGCGGCGCCAATCCTAATGCCGGCGACGCCGCGGCGATCTTCGTGTTCAGGTACGTCACGGGGCCGAATGGGACTGAGCAGCCAACGGTCTATCATCTCAACATGATGCAACCCGGCGCATACCTGCTGTCCCAGCGCTTCATGATGCATGACCGCGATGTGCTCTACATCGGCAACGCACGCGCGAACCAGCTGACCAAGTTCGTCCAGCTGCTCAGCCAGCTGTTCGTGCCAGTCGCCACGGCGCGAGCGGTCGCACAATAATCTCGTGCTTGAATGCCGAGGCGAGTGATCTAAGCGGTCAGGCAATCGGCTTGCAGTACTGGTGCGATGAATGGATTTTCGAAGCTTTGACGTCGTTGGTCCCGTCGAAATTATTCCGACCAAGATCGAGGACGGGCGCGGTTATTTTTCCGAACTATACAGATCGGACAGTCTCGCCAGGTGGGCGGGCAACGTCGAATTTGTCCAGGAAAACCAATCACTTAGTGTACGCGCAGGAACGATCCGCGGACTTCATTTCCAGACTCATCCGGCAGCGCAGGGCAAGCTCGTCCGTTGCCTCGCCGGCCGTCTGCTGGATGTGGCAG
>Ga0207657_10006760_pt1 | contig 11845 bp, 10 predicted proteins | sample KBSC33metaG_FD_184316 | JGI IMG/M metagenome (GOLD analysis project Ga0207657, IMG submission 184316) | Corn rhizosphere microbial communities from Kellogg Biological Station, Michigan, USA - KBS C3-3 metaG (SPAdes) (version 2) | ecosystem: Host-associated > Plants > Roots > Rhizosphere > Soil ...
AGAGGAAGGCGGCAAGCGTCTTGCCCGACCCCGTGGGAGCGGACAGCAGCACGTTTTGCCCAGCCGCGATCGCGGGCCAGGCCTGCTGCTGGGCAGGTGTGGCTGCCTCGAAGGCACGCGTGAACCAATCACGTACCTGGGGGGTGAACGTTGCTAGCGGGTCCTTTTGCACGCAACCACCCAGCGTAACGGGTGGCAACCTCCTACATCCGAGGGAGGCTGAGGGTGCGGTTAGCCGTATGGGCGGGGTGCGCACGACTGGCGAGAATCAGCAGGGCGATGGCGAGGACCGTTGTGATCGTTGACGACCACCCAAGCTTCAGATCCAGTGCTCGGATGCTGCTCGAGTCGGATGGTTTCGAGGTAGTGGGGGAGGCGGCAACAGGGGAAGAGGGGGTGGACGTGGCTCTGGAGCTGCGTCCGGATCTCGTGCTGCTCGACGTCAACCTGCCGGACATCGACGGCTTCGAGGTGGCCACACGCATCACCGCGGACGCACAGCCGCCCGCCGTGATCCTCACCTCGAGCCGCGACTCGACCGACTTCGGGCCTCTCGTCGAGAAGAGCGGCGCTCGGGGCTTCGTGCCCAAGAGCGAGCTCTCGGGGGCGGCCCTGGAGGATCTTCTGACGTGACGGGGCTTCGCCCCGCCCTCCTCGCTCTCGCACTACTCGGACTGATCGAGGCAGGTGCCGCCGCCGCGATCCTGGCCACGAGCAACGACCCCGCGCTCACGACCTTCCAGGTGGTGAGCATGCCGGTGATCGGGCTGCTGTGGGTGGGCACCGGCCTGCTCGCCTGGCTGCGCCGCCCCGAGAACCGCACGGGCGCCCTGATGGCCCTCGTGGGCTTCGTCTGGATGCTGGATCCGCTGTCTGAGCTGTGGAACGCGCCGGCCGCCGTCGTGATCGGCTACCTCCTCGGCCCGGTCTACATCGTGGCGGTCGCGCATCTGGTGCTCGCCTACCCATCCGGCCGCCTGCAGTCGCGCAGCCTGCGCGCGCTCGTGGCCGGGCTCTATGCCACCGCCACGGTCGGCCAGGTTCCCGGGCTCGTCATGGCCGACATCGCCAACACGTTCGACGACAAGACGAGCGGCAACCCGATGCTCGTGCACTCGATCAAGCTCTCCGCCGAGTGGACGGGCGCCGCGGTGGAGGTGCTTGCCGTGGTTCTGCTCGTGGTCACCGCGCGCGCGCTGCTCCAGCGCTGGCGTCTGGCCAGCCCGCCGCGCCGCCGCCTGCTCGCGCCGCTGTATGCCCCGGCCTGCGGGATGTTCGCCTTCATGTCGCTCGTGCTGATGTCCGCGGTGCTGTCGCTGCCGCACTGGGTCGGCACCGCGGCCTGGGTGGGCGAGACGATCTGCTTCACCGCCATCCCGCTCTCGTTCCTGGCCTTCCTGCTGCGCACACAGGTGACCGGAGTGGGCGCGGTGGGAGACCTGATGGCCGAGCTTCAGACCGCGCCCGCGCGCGGTGCGCTGCGTGACGCCATCGCCCAGGCGCTGCGCGACCCCTCGATCGAGCTGGCCTACTGGCTGCCCGAGCGGCGCCAGTACGTGGACGCCGACGGTCACCAGGTCGACCTGCCCGAGCCGGACACGCGGCGCGCGGTTGCCGAGATCGAGCACGACGGCCGCCCGGTGGCCGCCGTGGTGCACGACGCCACGCTGCTCGACCAGCCCGAGCTGATCCAGTCCGTGGGCGCCGCGGCGGCGCTGGCGCTCGAGAACGAGCGCCTGGACGCCGAGTTGCGCGCCAAGATCGAGGAGGTGCGCGCCTCGCGGGTCCGCCTGATCACGGCGGAGGAGGCTGCCCGCCGCCGGCTCGAGCGCAGCCTGCACGACGGGCCGCAGCAGCGTCTGGTGGCCCTGGCACTGGGAATGCGCACGGCGCGTTCGCGCCTGCCCGACAACCCTGACACCGCGGCCGAGCTGATCGAGGCCTGCGAGGCAGAGCTGACCACCACGATCGACGAGCTGCGCGAGCTGGCCCGCGGCATCCATCCCGCGGTGCTCTCGGACCGCGGCCTCGAGCCCGCGCTGCAGTCGCTCTGCTGCCGCTTCCCCATCCCGGTGGAGATCGGCGAGCTGCCGGGCGAGCGGCTGCCCGCGCCGGTGGAATCCGCGGCCTATCTCGTGATTTCGGAGGCTCTGGCCAACATCGCTCGCTACTCCCGCGCGTCGCACGCCACGGTGACGGTCGCGCGGCGCAACGGCCACGCTCTCGTGGAGGTGCGCGACGACGGCGTGGGCGGCGCCGACCCCACGCGTGGAAATGGCCTGCGAGGTCTGGTAGACCGAGTAGGTGCACTCGACGGCTCGCTCGAGCTCGTGAGTGCGCCCGGTGAGGGAACTATCGTCTACGCGGAGATACCGTGCGTGTAGTAGTGGCCGATGACTCGGTCCTCCTGCGGGAGGGCATCGTGCGCATCCTTAGCGATAGCGGCTTCGATGTCGTGGGCCAGGCCGGCGACGCCGAGGATCTGGTCCGCAAGGTTGCCGCGCACAAGCCCGACGTGGCGATCGTGGACGTGCGCATGCCGCCCACCAACACCGACGACGGCCTGCGCGCCGCGCAGAAGATCCGCGCCGAGTACCCGACCTGCGGCGTGCTCGTGCTCTCGCAGTACATCGAGGAGGGCTACGCGCTCGAGCTCCTGTCGGAGAACGCCGAGGGCGTCGGCTATCTGCTGAAGGACCGCGTGGCCGACGTCGAGCGCTTCACCGAGAGCGTGCGCCGCGTGGGCGAGGGCGGCTCGGCGCTCGACCCCGAGGTCGTCGCGCAGCTGCTCGGCCGCCGCCGCCGGGAGGACCCGCTCGAGGAGCTCAGCCCGCGCGAGCGTGAGGTGCTCGAGCTGATGGCCGAGGGCCGCTCCAACCACGCCATCGCGGAGGCGATGGTGGTGACCGAGCGCGCCGTCGAGAAGCACGTGACGAGCATCTTCGGAAAGCTCAAGCTGCCGCCCACCGCCGAGGATCACCGGCGCGTGCTGGCCGTGCTCCGCTACCTGCGGGCCTAAGCGCTCCCTCAGCGGGGGGTGTGGATAGCCCCACCGCGATACGCCAGATTTCCGCATAGGCCGATTCGGCGTACGGCGCGAGGATGTTCAGCGGTACTCCGCTCTCGTTCTCGAAAGGACCCGCGCCTTGAATGCTTCCCTGATCGTCTCCGCGGTGGATCTCCACCGGCGTTACGGAGAAGGCGACGCCGCCGTCGACGCGCTCGACGGCGTAACCGTTGGTTTTCCCAAGGGCCGCTTTACCGCCATCATGGGCCCGTCGGGCTCTGGCAAGTCCACCCTGATGCACATCCTCGCCGGCCTCGACCGGCCCACGTCCGGTTCCGTCGTGGTCGACGACATCGAGCTCGCCTCGCTGGACGACAAGAAGCTCACGCAGCTTCGCCGCGACAAGTTCGGCTTCATCTTCCAGTTCTTCAACCTGCTCCCGGTCCTCACGGCCGAGGAGAACATCACGCTGCCGCTGAAGATCGCGGGCAAGAAGCCCGAGAAGGCGTGGCTCGACGAGCTGATCGAGGCCGTGGGCCTCAGCGACCGTCGCAGCCACCGCCCGTCGCAGCTCTCCGGTGGCCAGCAGCAGCGCGTGGCCGTGGCCCGCGCCCTGCTCACGAAGCCTGCCGTGGTGTTCGCCGACGAGCCGACCGGCAACCTGGACTCGAAGGCCGGCGACGAGGTGCTGCAGATGCTGCGCCGCGCGGCTGACGAGTACGGCCAGACGGTCATCATGGTCACCCACGACCCGCACGCCGCTTCGATCGCCGACCACATCGTGGTCCTGGTAGACGGCAAGGTCGTTCGCGAGACGCCCGCCGGCGAGGCCGACGAGGTGGTCGAGCTCATGAAGGCGGTCGCCTGATGCTCGCAGTCTCGCTCAAGGGAATGGCGGGGCGGAAGCTCCGCACCGTGCTCACGGCCCTCGCGGTCGTGCTCGGCGTCGCCTTGATCGCGGGCACCTACATCCTCACCGACACGATCGATCGCCAGTTCGATCAGATCTTCGCGCAGGTGAGGCAGGGTGTTGACGTCTCCGTCACGCCGAAGAAGGTCTTCAACTCCGACAACAACGCCACCCCGCCGGCCTTCCCGGAGTCGTACCTGTCGCAGGTGCAGAACGTGCCGGGCGTGCAGAAGGCCTCCGGCGGCATCTTCGACGACGGCGTGGTGCTCGACAACAAGGGCAAGAAGATCGGCGGCGCGAATGGCGCTCCGAACTTCATCTCAAGCGACGCTCCTGCTCCGTTCAACCCGTTCCATTACGTGGCCGGCCATGGACCGCGCGGCCCCAACGAGATCTCGATCGACAAGTACACGGCCGACAAGCAGCACTGGAAGGTCGGCTCGATCGTCCGCGTCGGCGGTCAGGGCCCGGCCACGCCGTACACGGTCGTCGGCATCGCCAAGTTCGGCAACCTGAGCGGTCTGGCCGGGGCGCCGATCGCGGTGATGACGCTCCAGCAGGCCCAGAAGGTCACCGACAAGGTGGGCAAGTTCGACGGCATCGACGTAAAGGCCGCACCGGGCGTGAAGCCCGAGGCGCTGGTTCAGCGTGTGCAGCAGGCGCTGCCCGGCACGGTGACGGTCCGCACCGGCGCCGAGCAGGCCGCCAAGGACGCTTCGGACACCAAGTCCGGGCTCGGCTTCATCAAGACGATCCTGCTCGTGTTCGCGGGCGTGGCGCTGTTCGTCGGCGCGTTCATGATCTTCAACAGCTTCTCGATCACGATCGCCCAGCGGACGCGCGAGCTCTCGATGCTGCGCACCGTCGGCGCCTCGCGGCGTCAGGTGCTGGGCTCGGTGCTCGGTGAGGCCGTGGTCATGGGCTTCACCGCCTCGCTGATCGGCCTCGGCCTCGGCGTTGCGCTGGCCAAGGGCCTCAAGGCCCTGTTCAAGGCCATCGGCGCCGACCTGCCGGGTGGCGCGACGGTGCTCGAGTCGCGCACGATCATCGTGTCGCTAATCGTCGGCACGCTCGTGACGCTGGTCGCCAGCCTCTCGCCGGCGGTCCGCGCCACGCGCATCCAGCCAATCGAGGGCGTCCGCGAGGGCGCCGTGCTCCCGAGTACGCGTTTCTCGCGGATCAAGACGCCGTTCGGCGCGGTCACTCTCGCCATCGGCGTCGGCCTCATGTGCCTCGGACTGCTCACCGGCAGCTCGGGCAGCGGCGTCTGGCTGCCGCTCCTGTTCGGCACGATCCTGGTGTTCATCGGCGCGGCCATGTTCTCGAGCCGCCTGGTCAAGCCGATCGCCTCTCTCGTCGGGCGACCGATAGAGAGCCTGCGCGGCGTGACCGGCCAGCTCGCGCGTGAGAACGCCACCCGCAACACCGCCCGCACCGCCTCCACGGCCGCGGCACTGATGATCGGTCTCGCACTCGTCTCGGGTGTGACGATCTTCGCGTCCGGCATCAAGAAGTCCGTCAACAGCGCGATCGACAACAGCGTGAAGGCGGGCCTCGTGGTGGAGAACAAGGACGGCTGGACGTCGATCCCGGCGGCCGCGGGCAAGGCCGTGGGCCAGGTGCCCGGCGTCAGCTCGTCGTCCGAGATCCGCCTCTCGCAGGCCAAGGTGGCCGGCGTGAGCGGCACGCCCGATGTGAGCGGCGTGGACCCGGCGACGCTGCCCTCCGTCTACCAGCTCGACTGGAAGAAGGGCTCGAACGCGACGCTCGCGGGGCTCGCCCGCGATGGCGGCAACAACACGATCGTCAGTGAGTCGTGGGCCAAGAGCAAGGACAAGCACGTGGGCGACAAGGTCGCCGTCACGACGCAGTCCGGCAACCACGCCACCTACACGATCATCGGGACGTACAAGAACAACGTCCACTTCCTCGGCGACCTGGCGGTCTCGAACGCCACGCTGGCGCGTGACTTCAAGATCACCGAGGACCAGTTCGTGATGTTCGGGCTGAAGCCTGGGGCGAACGCCGACCAGGTCAAGACGCAGGCCGAGAACATCCTGTCCAAGCAGTTCCCGAACGCCCAGGCGGACACCAAGAGCGGCTTCAAGAAGACGCAGACCGAGTGGATCAACCAGATCTCTGCGTTCTTCTACGTGTTGCTGTCGCTCGCGGTGATCGTGTCCCTGTTCGGGATCGTGAACACGCTCGTGCTCGCCATCTACGAGCGCACCCGCGAGCTCGGTCTGCTGCGTGCCGTCGGCATGTCGCGCAGGCAGGTCAAGCGGATCGTGCGCTACGAGTCGGTGATCACCGCGCTGATCGGGGCCATCCTCGGCACCGTGCTCGGCGTGTTCTTCGCCGTGATCGTTTCCCGGCCTCTGGCTAGCGAGGGCTTCGAGCTCTCGTTCCCGGTCGGGACACTGGTGATCCTGCTCATCCTCGCCGGTCTTGCCGGCGTGCTGGCAGCGATCACCCCCGCGCGACGCGCCTCGAAGTTGAACGTCCTCGAGGCGCTCGCGTACGAGTAGCGGGTCCCCTCCTCCGGCTCGGCCGCTGTCCTCGCCCCGGACAGCGGTCGGGCCCCCGCTATTCAGATTGCAGATTGCGGGTCGCAGATTGCAGATCCGCGATTTCTCTCGCCCTGTTGAACACTTGGTCGAGCATCGGCTCCGTGAGCTTGCCGGTGAAGGTGTTCTGCTGGCTCGGGTGGTAGGAGCCGATCAGGGTCAGGTCGCCTGCTTGGTGCTCTGCCCCGTGGCCGAACTTCGCCTTGGGCCTTATCTGCAGCAGGCGGTGGGCGGCGTCCCAGGCGAAGGAGCCGAGGCACAAGATGACCTTCAGGTCCTTCAGCAACTCGATCTCCTCCGCCGCGTAGGGGAGGCAGTTGTCGCGCTCCTGCGGCAGCGGCTTGTTGGCGGGCGGCGCGCAGCGCACGGAGGCGGCCACGAACGCGCCCTTCAGCTCCAGGCCGTCGTCGACCGTGACTGAGGTGGGCTGGTTGGCGAAGCCGGTGCGGTAGAGGGAGGCGAACAGCCAGTCGCCCGAGCGGTCGCCCGTGAACACGCGACCCGTGCGGTTGCCGCCGTGCGCGGCCGGGGCTAGGCCCAGCACGTATACCTTTGCCGAGGGATCGCCAAAGCCGGGCACCGGACGCCCCCAGTAGTCCCAATCCCTGAACGCAGCGCGCTTTTCCAGGGCAATTTGCTCTCGCCAGGCCACGAGCCGCGGGCATTTGCGGCAGGTCGTGATCCTCAATTCCAAATCTTGAAGGCCGATGACCCTCAAGATACGGGCGCGGCGAGCGATCAACCCGTACATGTCGGACATATCCGTCGCTCGGCAGCCCATCTTCGACAAAGACCTCAACGTCTTTGCGTACGAGTTGCTGTTCCAGGGCGACGACGGTCGCGCCGACTCCGCCGATCTGATCGGCGCCTTCGGCAGCATGGGTCTGCAGGACCTGGTGGGCAGCCGCCCCGCCTGCGTACGGGTGACCGAGCAGTTCCTGCACGACGCCGTCTCGCTCCAGCTTCCGGCCGATCGCCTGATCGTCGAGGTGACCGATGGTCCCGCCGCCGCGATCGGCGCGCTCAGGCAGCGCGGCTACCTGATCGCGCTAGACGAGTTCGAGTACCGGCATGAGCTCGAGCCGCTGATCGAGCACGCCAGCATCATCAAGCTTGACGTCCACAAGCTCGGCCACCAGGGCCTGTGGCATCAGATGGGCCTGATCCAGAGCCGCGGCAAGCGGCTGATCGGCACCAGGGTCGAAACCCACGAGGAGCTCGAGTTCTGCAAGAGCCTGGGCCTCGACTACTACCAGGGCCACTTCCTCTGCCAGCCCAAGCTCGTGACCAAGCGGACGGTGCCCACCAACCGCCTGGCGAAGTTGAGCCTGCTCGCCGAGCTGAACAACCCACAGGCCGACTTCGACGGGCTCGAGAAGATCATCAGCCGCGACGTCGGCCTGAGCTACCGCTTCCTTCGCTACATCAACTCCGCGTTCTTCTCGCTGCCGCACAAGGTCGGCTCGATCCGCCAGGCGCTCGTGCTGCTCGGCATCTCCGCCGTGAAGAAGTGGGCCACGCTGCTGGCGATGGCGGACATCGACGACAAGCCGAACGAGCTCGTGGTGACCGCACTGATCCGCGCGAAGATGTGCGAGCTGGCCGCCGCGTCGCGTCCCGCACGCGAGCGCGAGGAGTACTTCACGACCGGCATGTTCTCGGTGGTCGACGCTCTGCTCGACTCGCCGATGGACGTGGTGCTCTCGTCGCTGCCGCTGTCCGACGAGATCAAGGACGCGCTGCACCATCACCTGGGTCCGAAGGGCGTCGTGCTGAAGGCCGTGCTGAGCTACGAGCTCGCGCGCTTCGAGGACCTGAAGGCGCTCGCTCCGCCCGGTGTTTCCGCGCAGGAGATCTACACGTGGGCGATCGCCTGGGCCCGCGAGGCAGGTGTCGAGCTGGAGGCCGCCGGCGCCGGTTCCGTGCCGGACGCGCTGCCGCAGGCGCACCAGCCGGCCGCGCCGCTCACGCCTTGAGCCTGCGACCGCTCGAGAAGAGCCACTGCGCCCAGAGATAGAGCGGGATGGCCAGCCCGGCCGTCACGCCGAGGCACAGCCAGTGGTTGGCATCGCTGACGCCCAGGAAGCCGTAGCGCATCGCGTTCACCAGGTAGAAGACCGGGTTGACGTGCGACAGCTCGTGCCACGGTGAGCCGAGCCGGTTGATCGAGTAGAAGACGCCGCCGAGGAACGCCAGCGGCAGGATCACGATGTTGTTGACGAACGTGTGGTGGTCGAAGGTCTCCGCGTAGATCCCCACGATCACCCCGAGCGCGCCGAACAGCACCATGCCGAGCAGCAGCGCGGCGACCATGAAGAACGGGTGGTGCACCGGCGCTCCCGTGATCGGAATCGCCGCCGCCAGCAGCAGCACGCCGATCGCCAGCGAACGCGCCCAGCCGCCCATGTTCACGCCGAGGTTCATCTGCCACGGGCGCATGGGCGCGGACAGCACGTCGTTGATGTAGCGGTCCGAGCGCGCCTGGAAGATCGAGGCGGAGTTGTTGCTGTAGGCGGCCTGCATCATCGCCATCGCGACGAGGCCGGGCACGATGAACTCGCGGTAGTGAAAGCCCTCGACCATCCGGATGCGGCCGCCGAGCGACAGGCCGAACACCACGATGAAGAGGAGCGACGAGACCACCGGGGCGAACACGGTCTGCGTCCACACCTTGTACACGCGCAGCACCTCACGCTTGCAGAGCCAGTACATCCCGGTCATACGCCCATCGCCTTCACGTAGACGTCGGCCAGCGAGCTTGCCTCGTACTGCTCGCGCAGGCCGTCGGCGGAGTCGCGCGCGATCAGGTGGCCGCCCTTGATCAGCGCGATCTCCTCGCACAGCTCCTCAGCCTCCTCGAGGTAGTGCGTGGTGAGGAGGATGGTCGTGCCCTCGCGGTGGAGCTGGCGGATGTAGCGCCATAGCTCGTGGCGCAGCTCGAAGTCCACGCCGGCGGTGGGCTCGTCGAGGATCACGAGGCGGGGGCGATGCATCAGCGCGCGGGCGAGCAGCAGGCGCCTGCGCATGCCGCCGCTCAGCTTGGGCGTGCGCGTAGCGGTCTTCGCGCGCAGGTCGAACGCGTCGATCATCTCGGTCGCGCGCGCCTCGGCCTCGTCCTTTGACATCCCGAAATAGCCGCCGTGGTAGACGAGCGTCTCCTCCACGGTGAGGAAGCGGTCGAGGTTGATGTCCTGCTCCGCCAGGCCGACCCAGCCGCGGGCGGGCAGCGAGTCCGCCGGCTGGCCGAACACGCTCACCTCACCGGACGTGATCCGGATGAGGTTGCAGACGGCGCTGATCAGCGTGGTCTTGCCGGCGCCGTTCGGCCCGAGCAGGCCGAAGAAGGCCCCGTCGGGGACCGTCAGGTCGAAGTCCTGGAGCGCGACCGTGCCGTCGTCGTAGTGCTTGGTCAGCGCTCTCGTCTCGAGAGCGGGCGTCACCCGCTTAACGTAGCGACCGCCCGTAGTGGCGTTCGTAGTACTCCCTGTATTCGCCGCTGCGGATGGGCGCCCACCACCACTCGTTGTCGCGATACCACTCCACCGTTTTCGGCAGCCCGGCATCGAAGTGCGTGAGCGGCTCCCAGCCGAGTGCTCGCACCTTGTCGCTCGACAGCGAGTAGCGGCGGTCATGGCCCGGCCTATCGGTCACATGTTCGATCAGCGACTCGTCGCGGCCGGTCAGCTCGAGGATCTGGCGGACCACGTCGAGGTTCTCCTCCTCGTCCGGGCCGCCGACGTTGTAGGCCTCGCCCGGGGTCCCGTTCTGAAGCACCGTGTCGATCGCGCGAGCGAAGTCCTCGACGAACAGCCAGTTGCGCACCTGCTTGCCGTCGCCGTAAACGGGCAGGTTGTCCCCGGCCAGCGCGTTGAGGACGCAGAGCGGGATCAGCTTCTCCGGGTACTGGCGCGGGCCGTAGTTGTTCGAGCCGCGGCAGATCAGCGCCTCGATGCCGTAGGTGTGCACGTGCGCGGACACGAGCAGGTCGCCGGCCGCCTTGGTCGCGCTGTACGGCGACGACGGGTTGAGCGGCGAGGTCTCGGTGAACGAGCCCTCCTGGATCGAGCCGTAGACCTCGTCGGTGGAGACCTGCACGTAGCGCGACACGCCCAGCTCGCGCGCCGCATCGAGCAGCACCGAGGTGCCGATCACGTGCGTGCGCGCGAACGCGTCCTGGTCGGCGATCGAGCGGTCCACGTGCGACTCGGCCGCGAAGTTCACGACGGCGTCGCAGCCCTGCATGGCCTCCCGCGCCGCATCCGGGTCCTCGATCGCGCCCTCCACGAACGCGATCCGGTCCTCCACGTCGCTCAGGTTCTCGCGCCGGCCCGCGTAGGTGAGCTTGTCGAGCACGACCAGCTCGTCGTCCGGCCGCGCGTCGAGCGCCACGCGCACATACGTCGAACCGATGAAGCCGGCCCCGCCGGTGACCAGCAGCTTCACGCGGCCACCGAGCGCTCGGCGAGATAGCTCGTCAGCCCTTCCTTCCAGTGCGGGAGGTAGAGCGCTTCCGTCCTCTCGGTGCCGAGCACCGAGTAAGACGGCCGCGGCGCTGGGCGGCCGAACTCGTCGGCCGTGCAGGACATCACGCGGCACTCCACGGCCGCCTGGGCAAAGATCTCACGCGCGAACTCGTACCACGAGCACTCGCCCTGACTCGCCAGGTGGTGGATGCCGTAGGCCTCGGTGTCGAGCAGGCGAACGAGCGCATCAGCCAGATGCGCCGTGTAGGTGGGGGAGCCGACCTGGTCGCGCACCACCAGCACCTCGCCGTGGTCCCCCGCGAGCGCGAGCATCGTCTCCACGAAGTTCCGCCCCGACGTGCCGAACAGCCACGCCGACCGCACGATGTAGTGGCGCGGGTTGGACTCGGCGGTCTCGTGCTCTCCCGCGAGCTTGGACTGCGCGTAGACCGACTGCGGCCGCGGCTCGTCCGACTCCACGTACGGCTCCACCTTCGAGCCGTCGAACACGTAGTCGGTGGACGGGTAGAGCACGCGCGCCCCGATCTCGGCAGCCGCCGCGGCCACATTGGCCGCGCCCTCCGCGTTCACATCCATCGCGCCGTCCAGATCGTCTTCGGCGCCGTCCACATCGGTGTAGGCGGAGCAGTTCACCACCGCCTGCGGCCGCTCCTCGAGCAGCACGCGTTGGACCGCCTGGCGGTCGGTGATGTCGAGCTCCGAATGCCCGAGCCCCACCACCTCGTGGTTGACGAACTCCGCGGCGCGTACGACATCGCTGCCGAGCATCCCTGCGGCGCCGGTGACCAGAATCTTCACTGCCTTAGGGATATCAGGCCGTCGCGGCGATGGGCGTGTGGTCCCCTCCGCGGCGGCTCCCGGATTCGTCAACGAATTT
>Ga0207657_10006761_pt1 | contig 11844 bp, 13 predicted proteins | sample KBSC33metaG_FD_184316 | JGI IMG/M metagenome (GOLD analysis project Ga0207657, IMG submission 184316) | Corn rhizosphere microbial communities from Kellogg Biological Station, Michigan, USA - KBS C3-3 metaG (SPAdes) (version 2) | ecosystem: Host-associated > Plants > Roots > Rhizosphere > Soil ...
TAGGGCCCGACCTCGATGCCGACCGTGCCGTCGCTGTGGATCACGAACCAGCTCGGGATCTGCCGGCCGCCCTGCCACGTCCGCGGCCGGTGCTCGCGGACGACGCCGCCGGGCAGGACGAGCTCGAGGGCGCCGTCGCGCGCGAGGCGCAGCGCGCGCTGGCCGCGTGGCGCCAGCGCGATCCGCGCGGGGTCCGCGCCGGGTGCGACTTCGAAGTCGAACTCGAGCCGGCGGTCCGTGCCGTGGAACGCGACGTCGATCCCCGGGTACGCGCTCGTGTAGCGGGCGGCCGACCACGTGGGGACGCCGCGGTGCCACGCGCGCCGCGGGCCGACGAGGTAGTCGACACGGCCGAGGCGGCGCCCGGCGGCGCGCAACCGCATCCCCGGCGACGTGTCGCTGAGCCCGAGCGCCAGGGTTCCCGCGCGCGCGAGGCGCAGGACCGGAGCGCGGGCGCCGAGCAGCAGCGTGTACCCCGGGCCCCGCGCGAGCATCCGGATGCCGGCCGGCGCCTGGCCCTCGTTGCGCTCGAAGGCCATCGCGATCCGCCCGTAGTCCCGGCTCGAGTGGTGCGTCGCCGACCCGCCGCCGCAGCCCGCGAGCGCGGCCAGCGCGGCGGCGAACGGCGCGGCGCGCCGCACGGCTACACCCCGGCCCGCGCGCGCAGGCGCGCTCTGGACCAGCGTCGCGTCAGCAGCGACAGGCCGACGATCGCCAGGCCCGCGGCGATCAGCGGCAACGGGTTCGTCCCGGTGTAGGCGAGGCTGCGGGGCAGCGGCGCGGCGGCCGGCTCGACGCGCGAGCGGTTGGGCAGCGCGACCGGAGTCGAGGGCGCGGGCGGCGGAGCGGGAACCGTCAGCGTGAACGACTGGGTCTCGGAGACGGTCGGGACCGTCACCGGCGTCGTGGTCGCCTGGCCGCCGGCCGCGCCCGGCATGGCGAAAGCCATCGCGAGCAGGCAAAAGAGCAGGCGCCGGGTGTGCCTCACGACCTCCGTTGGTACCAGCGAGGCCGGACGACTACTGGACGAAGCGGCCGTCCTGCTGGACGACCTCCCCGTCTGCGGTGATGCGCCCGCCGCGGCGCAGGTCGCAGATCATGTCCCAGTGCACGGCGCTGGAGTTCTTGCCGCCGGTCTCGGGGTAGGAGCGGCCGATCGCCAGGTGGACGGTGCCGCCGATCTTCTCGTCGAAGAGGATCGCGCCGACCGGCCGGTCGATGCCGAAGTTCGTGCCGATCCCCAGCTCGCCGAGGATCCGCGCGCCGTCGTCGGTGGCCAGCGCGGCCTGCAGGTGCTCGTCGCCCTCGTCCGCGCGCGCGGAGACCACCTGTCCTCCCCGCAGCTCCATCTCGACGCCGCTCACGGCGCGGCCGGGCGGCCCGCTCGGGATGTCGAAGCGGATGTGGCCCTCGGCGCTGGACTCGACCGGGCCGGTGAAGACCTCCCCTGAGGGCATGTTGCGGTGCCCGTCGGAGTTGATCCACGTCCGGCCCTTGACGCCCAGCGTCAGGTCGGTGCCCTCCGCCTCGATGCGGATCTCCTTGGCCGAGCGCAGCCGCTCGATCAGACCTGCCTGGAAACGGTGCAGCTCGCCCCACGAGCGCACGGCGTCCGGCTGGTCGAGGAACAGGGCGCGCTGGACGAACGCGGCGAACTCCTCGAACGGCAGCCCGGCGCGCTCGGCTGCGGCGGGGGTGGGCCACAGCGTCGTGCACCAGCGCTTCTTCATGATCTGCTCGCGGATGTCGCGGCGCGCACGGGCGAGCCGCGCCACCTTCGCCGGGTCGACGCCCGCCAGCTCGAAGGCCTCGGCCGGCGCCTGGATGCCGAGGCTCGCGTCGACGCGCTTGGCCTCGTCCATCGCGAGGCGCGGGATGTCGTCGAGGTGCAGGTCGCGGGCGTGCTCGTAGAACTGCGCGGTCTCGCCGGCCAGCTCGACGCGCAGCAGCGGCCAGGCGTCGCGCTCGAGGATCGCGCGCTGGAGCTCGAGCAGCAGCGGCGCCGCCTCGGTCGTGGCGCGAACGAGCACCTGCTGGCCCGCCTCGACCTCGAGGCAGTAGCCGCACAGCAGGTCCGCGAAGGCGCGCGGGTCGACGCTCACGCGCGCAGCTCGGCCTGGACCGCCTCGACGAGCCGGTCGCGGGCCTCGGGCCGCGCGCCCTCGCCCATCACGCCGATCCGCCACGCCTTGCCGGCGAGCGGACCGAGCCCGCCGCTGACCTCGATGCCGTGCCGTTGCAGCAGGCGGGAGCGGACGGCGGCCTCGTCGATCCCGTCGGGCACGCGCACGCACAGCAGCGGGTGCAGCTGCTCGCCGTCGGGCGCCAGCCGCGCGAACCCCAGCTCGGCGAGCGCCGCGCGCAGCGACTCGTGGGCCTCGGCATGGCGCTCCCAGCGCGCCTCGAGCCCCTCCTCCTGGACGATCCGCAGCCCCTCGCGCAGCGCGTAGATCATGTTGATCGGCGCGGTGTGGTGATAGGCCCGGCCACCGCCGTCGGGCTTCCAGTAGCCGAGGATCGCCTCGAGGTCGAAGTACCAGGAGCGCCGCTGCAGCTTGGCCGTCGCCCGCTCGTTCGCCGTGAACGGCGCCAGGCCCGGCGGGACGTTCAGGCACTTCTGCGAGCCGCTGAACGCCGCGTCGACGCCCGCCGCGTCGAGCTCGATCGGATGGCCGCCCAGCGACGTGACGCAGTCGACGAGCAGCAGGCCGTCGTCGCCGATCGCGTCGCGCAGGCCGTCGAGCGGCTGGCAGACGCCGGTCGACGTCTCGCCGTGCACGACGAACATCGCTCTCGAGCCTGCCGTCCAGGCATCGACGAGTCGCTCGGTCTCGATCGCCCGCCCCCACTCGGCCTCGACGGTCACCACGTCGGCGCCGGCGCGGCCGAGGGCGTCGGCCATCCGCGCCCCGAACGCGCCGTGCACGCCGCACACGACGCGGTCGCCGGGCGCGATCAGCGTGTCGACCATCGCCTGCATCCCGCCGCTGCCGGTCGCGCTCAGCGGCAGCGCGACCCGGTTCTCGGTCCGGAACGTCGCGCGCAGCAGCTCGGCGACCTCGTCCATGATCGCCCCGAACTGCGGGTCGAGATGGCCGATCGTCGGCTGGGCGAGCGCGTCGAGGACGCGCTGGGGAACGGGGCTCGGGCCGGAGCCCAGGAGAAGCCGGGGTTCGATGCTCACGGCTGCTCGAGCTCCGGGAAGTGCTCGGCCAGGTGCTCGCGCAGCACGTCGCGGATCCAGCGCCGCTCCTCCTGCGAGGCGATCCGGAAGCGCGCGAGCAGCTCCTTCTGGCCCTCGGTCGGCACGTCGAAGACGATCCAGCGGACGACGAGCCGCTCGAAGAGGAACTCGACCGCCCGGTGCCAGGAGTCCTCGACGAGCTTGGACTGGTCGTGCAGGATCGCCGCGTAGCGATGACGCGTGAGCGGCGACATCGCGCCGCGCAGCACGAGCACGTTGCCCTCCGCGTCGCGGTACTCGCTCTCCGGCGCCCGCAGCTTCTCGAGCTTGCCGCGCCCCCGGGCCCGCCGGCCCATCAGCTGGCGGCAGCCCGCTCGAGCCGCGCGCGCACATCGACGCCGGCGACCGCGTTCGCATGGCCCGGCCATGCCGCGGCCGGCTCCAGCGCGGCGAGCTTGCGGATCGACTCGCGCGCCTGCTCGGTGTCGTAGTTGTAGACGGCCATCGGCACGTGCGGGTCGCTGTCGCGGCCCCAGTCGTCGAGCGTGTAGAAGCAGTCGGTCGTCAGCGCCAGCCGGTCGCTCTCGCGGAACAGGCCGATCTGGCCCGGCGCGTGGCCGGGCAGGTGGACGACCCGGAAGCCGGCGATGTCGTCGCCCTCCTCGACGGTGCCCGCGATCTTGACCGGGCCGCCGTCCCAGAAGCGCCGGTGCAGCCAGCGGTGGACCGGCCGGCGCCAGCCGAGCGCCTCGAGGTCGCCCCAGTAGCGGAAGCCGCCGCTGCCCTCGGCGTCGACGACCTCGTCGGGGTGACAGAAGATCGGTACGTCGAACGCGGGCGCGGTGCCGCGGTGGTCGGTGTGGCCGTGGCCGAGCACTATCCGCGTCACGCCGCCGAGCTGTGCGCCCGCGGCGCGGGCGGCCGCGGTCATCGTGCGCGCGCCGGCGTCGAACATCAGGACGCCGTCGCCGTCGCGCACGAAGTAGACGTTGCAGCGCGCCGGGTTGCCCTGCAGGCGCCAGACGCCCTCGGCGATCTGGCCGAACTGCTTGCCGAGCACCTTCTCGGCCGCGCGCGTGCGTGCGTTGAACAGCGCGGTCATCCGCTGCTCGGCGGTCGAGTCCTGCGGGGGCAGCAGACCCATCTGGCGCCCGACGGTCATGCCGTCGACGTAGGCGTCGTTGCGGACGATCAGCTCGTCGGCGACGACGAGCACGTCCGCGCCCGGGATGTCCAGGCGCGAGCCGTTGGGCGCGATGCCCGTCCACGTCCCCGGCCCGGCGAACGTGCCGCGCAGCGTGTAGCGCACGACGCAGCGGTCGGCCTCGGTCGTGATGTCGTGGATGTCGAACTCGAGGTCGGGGATCGCTCCCAAGAGCTCGGCGACGAACTCGCGCACCCCATCGGGAGCGAGCACGTCGCGCTGGCCGTGGATGTGCTCCTCGCCGCCCACCGCCCAGCAGGCGACGGCAGCGTCGATGTCGTGGCGGTTCAGGGCGTCGAAGTACCCCTTGACGACCTTCGCGGTGGCCGATTTCGTGGGCTTCTTCTGCTTGATCTCGGTGTCGGCGGCCATGGCTCCGCAGCGTATCGGCAGTACGGTGCCGCGGGTGCCGGGTCCCGAACGGAAGCGAGAGGTCGGCCGTGGCGAGCGCGTCCTCCCCGGCGTGTGGCGGCTGCGGCTGCCGCTGCCGTGGCCCGGCGTGCCCCACGGCAACGCGTGGGCGGTGGCCGCCGGTGACGGCATCGTGCTGTTCGACTGCGGCTATCACGACGAGGGGTCGCTCGGCCACCTCGAGCGCGCGCTGGCGATGGTCAACCTCAAGCTCGAGCACGTCCGGCTGCTCGTCTGCACCCACGCGCACACCGACCACTACGGCCAGGCGGCGACGGTCGTCGATGCCAGCGGCTGCGAGCTGTGGATGCATCCCAACCACGAGCACATGACGCGCCACGCGAACGACCCCGAGGAGTGGCTGCGCCGCCGCCTCGAGGTCGCCCGCCAGTCCGGCGTCCCCTCGGAGCCCCTCGAGCGATTCGCCGAGTCGCGCCGCGGCTCGAACACCGGCATCGCGCGGATCATCGAGCCCGACAAGGACCTGCTTCCCGGCGTCGAGATCGGCACCGACCTCGGCACGTGGACCGTCCACGAGACCCCCGGTCATGCCCCGTCGCACGTCTGTCTCTACCAGCCCGAGCGCCGCCTGCTGATCTCCGGCGACCACCTCCTCGGCCGCGTCAGCCTCTACTACGACTACGGCTACACCCCCGACCCCGCCGGCGAGTTCCTGTCCTCGCTCGACACGGTCGAGACGCTCGGCGCCCGCCTCTGCCTGCCGGGCCACGGCCGCACGTTCACCGACGTCCAGGCCCACATCGAGGCCAACCGCTCGCTGGTCACCGAGCGCGTCGCGAAGGTCCTCGACGTCGTCACCGAACGCGGCCCGATCACCATCTTCGACGCGGTCCCGCAGGTCTACGGCGAGGCGATCACGCCGATGAACGCCAACTGGTGGATGTCCGAGACGCTCTGCTACGCCAACCACCTCGAGCGCCTCGGCCGGTTGGAGCGTATTCCGGGCGAGGACGGCGGCCCGGAGCGCTGGGTGGCGGCGGACTGACCTGAGGCTCACCGGCGCCCATGTCTTGGGCACCCTGTAGTGCTGGGGTTTTGGGCTGGTTAGGGGGAGGGTCTTTCGCTGCTCCCGGTCGAACGTCCATCGTTGGTGCCTATAGCGACCGTAGATGGACGTTCGACGCGTGCGGCCGCGCGCTCAGTAACCCTGACACAGTCGTGTCAAGGTTGTGCTAGCCTCCCGCGGCAATGCGGATCGACGAGGCGTACGCCAACGCCACAGAGCCCGTCTTCTCCTTCGAGTTCTTCCCCCCGAAGACCCCGGAGGGCGAGGAGAACCTGTATCGCGCGCTGGCCGAGCTGCGCGACCTCGAGCCGGCGTTCGTCAGCGTCACCTACGGCGCCGGCGGCTCCACGCGCGACAAGACGATCGAGATCGTCCGCCGCATCAAGGAGGAGCACGGGCTCGAGGCGATGGCGCACTTCACCTGCGTCGGCGCCACGACCGAGGAGCTGCGCGAGACGCTTGACCAGATGGTCGCGGTGGGGATCGACAACGTCCTGGCGCTGCGCGGCGACCCGCCGCAGGGCGAGCAGGAGTGGACGAAGACCGAGGGCGGGCTGGAGTACTCGCGCGAGCTCGTCGAGCTGATCCGCAACGACTACCCGTTCGCGATCGGCGCGGCGTGCTTCCCCGAGGTCCACGTCCACGCGACGAACGCCGAGGACGACCTGCGCCACCTCAAGGCGAAGGTCGACGCCGGCGCGCAGTTCCTGATCACCCAGCTCTTCTTCGACAACCAGAAGTACTTCGACTTCGTCGAGCGCGCGCACGCGATCGGGATCGACGTGCCGATCGTGCCGGGCATCTGGCCGGTGACCAACGTCGCGCAGATCCAGCGCGTCACCGAGCTCTCGGCCTGCTCGATGCCCGAGGGGCTGCTGAGCGAGCTGCACGCGCGCGAGGACCACCCGGAGGCGGTCCTCGACTTCGGCGTCGCCTACGCCGCGCTGCAGTCAGCCGAGCTGCTGGCCGGCGGCGCGCCCGGGATCCACTTCTACACGCTGAACAAGTCGCCCGCCACGCGGGCGATCCTCAGCGCGCTGCGGCTGATGCGGCCGTGGGAGCGACGGCTGCACCGCCGCTCCGACGACCGCGCCGTCAGTGCTTGAGCCGGACCTTGACCTTCTTGACGACCTTGCCGTCAAGGTTGCGCACGACCGCGGTCACGGTGTTGAGCTTGCCGCTCTTGACGGCCCCGCGGTAGCGCTTCGCCACGGCGATCTTCACCGAGTTCACGCCGCGCTGGTTGGTGCGGAACAGCGTCGTGCCGACCGTCCGGCTCTTGCTGGTCAGCGTGATCGTGCCGGAGCACCCGCCGTTCGGGCAGGTCACGCCGACACCGACGCTGCTGCCGCTGACGTGAGCCGTCGAGCTGATCGCCCGCGGCGCGGCCGGCGGCGGCGGGTCGGTGCCCGTGCGGTCGCCGACGCAGAGCAGGTACAGATGCACGGTCAGCGGTGCGTTCGTGTCGTTGAGCAGGTGGAACGAGCGGCGCTTGGGCTGCGGCTCGTGGCCGACCATGTGGACCCCGAACGGCAGGTCGTAGCCGGCGACGATGCCCTTGGCCTCGTCCGAGCAGTCGAGGTTGTAGACGTCGGCCGCGGGCGCGTTGGGCTGGACGACGAACGTCTTGTCGATGTGCGAGAGCCACAGCTCGTGGGTGTGGCCCTGGACCGTCGTGACGTAGCGGTCGAGGCACTTGATTGACGCGGTGATCGTGCCCGGCGTCGTGACGTCGAAGCCGAAGTCCCAAGCGGGCTTGCCGGCGTTGTCATAGCCGGCGACCGAGTAGGTCAGCTCGCCCACCGCACCGCCGCCGAAGATGAACCCGGGGGCCGCAGCCACGACGAAGTTCGGCGTGCTGCACGGGACCTTGACGTTGTAATGGCCGGCCGTCGGCGCGTTGACCGTGACGGTCTGGTCGGGCTCGGTCGTCACGTCGTGCGTGTGGCTCGGCGTGCCGCCGCCCTGCGTGGTCTTCGAGATGCACGTGCCGAACAGGTGGCCCTGGGCGCGGCCCGTGGCCTCGTTCGTCGCCGTGAACTCGTAGCCGTTGCCGACCGCGCGCTGCTCGCTGACGACCACGGAGCGCAGCGTCCCCGTGCCCTGGTCGACGTTGTCGACGCGCAGGCTGCCGTCGAGCATGATGTCGCTGGCGTTCGGGCACGCGATCGTGACCGTCTTGGTCTCGCCGGGGTTGAAGTCGATGGACTGATCTGTCTTCGACACCGTGATGTGGTGGTCGTGCGAGTTGTTGAAGACGTGGGTCAGGAACGTCGCGCTGTCGTTCGACGAGGTCGGGTCCGAGCTCGACGACGACACCGTGGCGGTGTCGTGGATCGGCACGTGCTGGCCGAAGTCGGTGAGCCGCAGGACGATCTCGGCCGTCGCGTTGCCGCCGTTCGGGAGGTCGGGGAGGTTGCAGACGACGTTGCTGCCCGACTGCGCGCACTGCGAGTCGCCGGGGATGTACATCGTGCGCGGCGGCAGCGGCATCGTCACCGTCACACCCGACGCGGGGTCGGGGCCGTTGTTGGTCACGCTCAGCGTGTAGCTGACGTACTGGCCGGCGGCGACGGGGTCGGGGCTGCCGGAGTTGGTGATCGACAGGTCCGAGGTGTTGGCCATCGCAGACGCGGAGCCGGCGAGGCTCAAGAGGGCGACGAGCAGGGGAATCCGGGGCGACATGACGCGTTTATCGGCTTTCTGGAGCAGGGGCTTGATCGATCTCGAGGCCTTCGGCGACCCGGGGCGAGCCGTCGGGGGCCGCATAGCGGACGTCGACCGAGTCGTTCTGGCGGTAGGTCCCGACGCCCCAGGCGCCAAGGAACCAGCGCCAGCCGCTGATCTTGTCCTTGCGGAGTTCCCGTTCGAACACGAGCGCACCTTCCTCGATGCGGTAGTCCGCGCCGAGCTCCTGGCGCACGCCGTTCAGGTACACGTCATACGGCGGACGGACCTCCGGCGGCAGGCGAACTCGGGAATCGGCCACGACCGGAAGCGTACGTACCCTCCCGCGCGATGCCGTTCGAGTACACGGTCCGCCGCTCCGATCGCGCCCGCCGCGTGCGCGTGACCGTGCATCCGGAGGGCGAGGTGGAGGTCGTGCTGCCGCGCCGGGCCCGCGAGCGCGAGGCGGCCGCCGCGGTGGCTGAGCTGCGGCCGTGGATCGAGCGGCGGCTGGCCGAGGCAGAGCGGCTGCGCGAGCGGATCGCCGCCCGCGGCGCCACCGTCCCGTACCTGGGCGGTGTGCTGTCGCTGGTCGTCGAGCCGGGCCGCACGCGCGCCCACCGCCGCGCCGATGTCCTGCACGTCCCCGGCGGCGACGCCCGCCCGGCGATCGAGCGCTGGTACCGGCGGATGGCCCGCGGCGAGGTGGTGCCGCGCCTCGACGACGCATGCGGGGCGCTCGGAGTCGAATATGCGAGCGTGCGGATCGGCAACCAGCGCACGCGCTGGGGCTCGTGCTCGGAGACCGGCGCGATGAGCTTCAACTGGCGGCTGCTGCTCGCCCCGGAGGACGTCCTCGACTACGTGGTCTGGCACGAGGCCTGCCACCTGCGGCACCTCGACCACTCGCCCCGTTTCTGGCGCCTGCTCGAACAGCACGTGCCGGACTACCGCGAGCCGAAGGCCTGGCTGCGGCGCAACGGCGCGACGCTTGTCCTGTGAGCGGGCCGCTGCGTGTCGCGGTGGTCGGCCACGTCGAGGTGGTCGAGTTCGCGGTCGTCCCGCACGTGCCGGCGCCCGGCGAGATCGTCCACGCGCGCGAGGTGTTCACCTGCGCGGCCGGAGGCGGTGGGGTGGCCGCCACGCAGCTGACCAAGCTGGCCGAGACCGCCACGTTCTTCACCGCGCTCGGCGACGACCGCCCGGGCCGTGCCGCGGCGGTCGAGCTCTCCGCCCACGGCACGATCGTCCACACCGCCTGGCGCGAGACGACGACGCGCCGCGCGATCACCCACCTCTCCGACGACAACGAGCGCACGATCACGGTCATGGGCGAGCGGCTCGTCCCGCACGGCGACGACGACCTCCCCTGGGACGAGCTCGCCGACTGCGACGCCGTGTACTTCACCGGCGGGGACGTCGCGGCGCTGCACCACGCCCGCCGCGCCCGCTGGCTGGTCGCCACGCCGCGGGCCCTCGACACCCTGCGCGAGGGCCGCGTGAAGATCGACGCGCTCGTCGGCAGCGCGGTCGACCCGGGCGAGGCCGTTCCCGCCGGCGTGCTGGACCCGGAGCCGCGCTACGTGGTGCGCACGCGCGGCGCCGAGGGCGGCGAATGGACCGCGTCCGAAGGGCGAACGGGCCGCTGGACCGCGTCGATGCTGCCCGGCGAGCCGATCGACGCCTACGGCTGCGGCGACGCGTTCGCCGCGGGCCTCACGTTCGGCCTGGCGGAGGCCGGCGACATCGACCACGCGCTCGAGATGGCCGCACGCTGCGGCGCCCACGCGCTCTGCGGACGCGGCCCCTACGAGGGGCAGCTGACCCTGCGCAGCGCCGCGTAGGCGTCCTCGCCGGGCTCCAGCTCGACGACCGAGCGCATCAGGCGCCCGGTCCACGCCTCGGCCGAGCCGTCCCCGCGCAGGTCGATCCCCGCGCGCAGCCCCTTCGGCCCCTTGAGCTCGGCGCGCGCCGCGACCTGCTGCTGCGGCCCGAACTCGCGCCCCATGAACGACTTGGCCTCGACCTGGGTCCGGTTGCCCAGCACGCGCAGCCGCTCCTCGATCGCGCGCAGCGCGGCGTCGAGCGCGTCGTGGCGCTCGTGCTCGACCTGCGGTCCGGTGCGGAAGGTGACGCGGTAGGCGGCTATGCCGCCAACTCTGCCACGAGCTCCTCGACGCCGTGGTGGTGCTCGGCGTGCAGGCGCTCGGAGATGCTCGCGAACAGGCGGTGGGCCGCCACGTTGTCGGACAGCATCGACGCCGTGAAGCGGCGGACGCCGCCGGCGCGCGCGAGGTCGGCGAGCGCGAGGCCCATGTGGTGCCCCAGCCCCTGGTGCTGCCAGGGATCGCCGATGACGATCGCGACCTCGGCGGCCTCGGGGTTCTCGAGGCTGCGCACGAAGCGGCCGACGCCGAGGATGAAGCGCGGATCGTGCGCCGGGACGGCGGCGACGGCGACGTGGTCGCTGCCGTCGATCTCCGTCAGGTAGCGCAGGTCGGACGTCGTCAGCCGCGGCTTGGGAGCGAGGAATCGCAGCCGCTGGGTCTCAGGCGAGAGGTGCGCGAAGGCGTTGCCGAGGCTGCGCTTGTCGTCGGAGCGGATGGGGCGGAGGATCACCTGCGTCCCGTCCGCCATGCGGTACGGGCGATGGAGCATCCATTCGATTGTCCACTCAACGATCTCGTCGCTGAGTGAGGTGCGTCACCGATCGCCGATGGCCACGTAGTCGCGGCTGCGCTCGCCCGTGTAGATCTGGCGCGGGCGGGCGATCTTCTGCTCCTTGTCGGTGACGAGCTCGAGCCACTGGGCGATCCAGCCGCTGGTGCGGGGGATCGCGAACATGACGGGGAACATCGAAACCGGGAGGCCGAGCGCCTCGTAGATGAGGCCCGAGTAGAAGTCGACGTTGGGGTAGAGCTTGCGGTCGATGAAGTACTCGTCCTCGAGCGCGATCTTCTCGAGCTCGACCGCGATCTCCAGCAGCGGGTTGACGCCGGTGACCTCGAAGACGTCGTCGGTGGCCTTCTTGATGATCTTGGCCCGCGGGTCGTAGTTCTTGTAGACGCGGTGCCCGAAGCCCATCAGGCGCTCGTTGCCGTCCTTGACGCCCTTGACGAAGTCGCCGACGTTGTCCTTGGACTCGATGCGCTTGAGCATCCGCAGCACGGCCTCGTTGGCGCCGCCGTGCAGCGGGCCGTAGAGCGCGGCGACGCCGGCGGCTACCGCGCTGTAGGGGTCGACCTGCGAAGAACCCACCGACCGGACCGCGTTGGTCGAGCAGTTCTGCTCGTGGTCGGCGTGCAGGATGAAGAGGATGTCGAGCGCCCGCTCGAGCCGGGGATCCGGCTC
>Ga0207657_10006762_pt1 | contig 11844 bp, 12 predicted proteins | sample KBSC33metaG_FD_184316 | JGI IMG/M metagenome (GOLD analysis project Ga0207657, IMG submission 184316) | Corn rhizosphere microbial communities from Kellogg Biological Station, Michigan, USA - KBS C3-3 metaG (SPAdes) (version 2) | ecosystem: Host-associated > Plants > Roots > Rhizosphere > Soil ...
GCGCGTCGTCATGGCGTCTGTCGCGTTTGCCGTGCTGCTCGTGGCCGGGGTGCTGGAGAAGCTGCCGCTCGTTGTCGTGTACGTCTATGTGGTCATGAGCGGAATCGCGTTCTTCGCCTATGCCTTCGACAAGTCCGCTGCGCGCATCGGTCGCTGGCGGACGAAGGAGAGTTCCCTGCATGCCTTGGCGTTGTTGGGTGGGTGGCCGGGTGCGTTGATGGCGCAGGGCGTGTTCCGGCACAAGTCGCGCAAGGCGGAGTTCCTGGTGATGTTCTGGATCACGGCCATCGCCAATTGCGGATTGCTTGTGTGGATTTTGCGGACGGACATCCTGCGGGGCTAGGTCAAACGCTTTCGCCTTCGGCGAGATACTTTTCTTTGATGGCGATGCCCTCCCGTTAACGCGTCGAGCGCGAGACTGGGCTCGCCCCAGCACCCAAAGCCGCCAAGGAGAACCCGCATGCTCCCCACCCAGGACATCGAATGCCCCTACTGCGGCGAAGTCATCACCCTCGTGCTGGACGACAGCGCCGGCGCGCAGCGCTACATCGAGGACTGCCATGTCTGCTGCCGCCCGATTACGGTCAACGTGGACATCGATGCCGACGGCGACGCGTTCGCACGCGTGCAGTCTGAAGAAGAGCCTTGAAGCGAACTGCAGGTTTCCCGCCGACGCTGGCGTGCAAACCTGCTCGATGGCCAAGCGCGATGATCGCGATGGAGAGGCTTGACGACGGTCAACGACGCCAGTAGCCTCTCGTTCGCGCCGTGATGCGCGTGGACGGGGAAGTCCGCGCAGGCAAGCACGCAAGGCGCACAGCGAAGCAGGACACGCTTCGTTCCAAGGGGCCAGGGAAGGACAAGGAGAATTCGACGGCAGGACGCCGTCGCGCCCGAAACGGGCATCGCATCGGTCGTTCGACCATCGCATCGCATCCCGCCTGCGGGATTCCATTCCGACGTCCATGTTGCTGTCGCCGCAGCCTCGCTGCGTTGCGCGCGTGCATGGCGTCGCCTAGACCTTGGTGGAAGCATGAAGCTACCCCTGCTCGTGGCCCTCGCCTGCGCCATCCTGGTTGCAGGTTGCGCGACCTCACCGGCGCCCGGTATTTCCGGTCGCTGGAAACCCGTCAACCATTTCGCCGCGTCGCCGGAGGCAATTCCATTGCACCCGGCGTACGAGTTCTACGCCTCGCCGCTCGACGGCACGCTCAAGGCGCTGCTGGCGCGCTGGGCGCTGGATTCCAAAATGACGCTGTCCTATGAGGATGCGTCCGACTTCACGCTGTATGCGCCGGTGGCGCGGATCCGCACCGGTGACCTGCGCCAGGCCACGGCAGCATTGACGGCCTTGTATGCCGTCGAACGGATCGCCGTCGTCGTCGACGGCAATGCGATCGTGGTGCGGCCGTTGCCTGCGCCTGTCGCGGGGTCCTCCGGAGCGGGCGCACCGCGGCCTGCGGCGGCGCTGCCATGACCACGATGCACGAAGCCGGGTCGTCGCTCGATCGCAGTATTGCGAAGTCGGTCGACTTCGAGGTCACGATCGCCGACCTTGCCAGGCGCAGCGAGCGTCGTGCCTGGACGGTCGCGATGGCGGCGCTGTTCGTGGCGCTGGTGCTGCTCGGCGGCTATTTCTACCTGCTGCCGCTGAAGCAGAAGATCCCTTACCTGGTGATGGCCGATGCCTACACCGGTACCAGCACCGTCGCCCGGCTTTCAGGCGACTTCAACGACAACACCATCACCGCCAGCGAAGCGATCAATCGAAGCAACATTGCACACTTCATCCTGGCGCGTGAGGCGTACGACTATGCGTTGATCCGGCTGCGCGACTGGGCCACGGTCTACACCATGTCGTCGCCCGCCGTCGCTGCCGCGTATACGCGATTGCATGCTGCCCGCAATCCGGACAGCCCGTACAACACCTACGGCAAGGCGCGTTCCATCCGCGTTTCCATCCTCAGCATCCAGTTGCTCGGTGACGTTGCCGCGCCGCGCAAGAGCGCGACGGTGCGCTTCCAGCGCAGCGTGTACGACAACGCAACCGCGCAGTCGCGGCCGCTGGATAGCAGGATCGCGACGTTGGAATTCACCTACAAGCCCGACCTGTCGATGGATGAGAAGGACCGCATCGAGAATCCGCTCGGGTTCCAGGTCACCAGCTATCGCGTCGACAACGACTATGCCGCCGCGCCGCAGGTCGTGGAGCAGTTGCGCGATCCGGACAGCACCGTTTCGAGCGCGCCGGTCGCGCAGACGCCAGCGCCGGACGCGGCCGGTCACCCTGCGGCGAATGACGCTTCGAATGGAGCGCGCACGCCATGAGCCCGCGCGCAGCCGCATCGCCCTTCGGACTCCTCGGCGCGTTGCTTGCAGCCATCGCGATGCCGGCGCGGGCGCAGGTGGTGCAGCAATACGAATACGAGCCGGACGCCATTTACCAGGTCCGGACCGGTCTTGGCATCACGACGCAGATCGAACTGAGCGCCAACGAGCACGTCGTCGATTTCAGCACCGGCTTCAGCAACGGCTGGGAGCTCAACCGGCGCGACAACGTGTTCTACCTCAAGCCGAAGAATGTCGATGTCGATACCAACCTGGTGATCCGCACCGAAACGCATTCCTACATCTTCGAGCTGCGGGTGGTCGCCACCGACTGGAAGGCGCTCGACCAGGCCAGGCAGGCGGGCGTCCAGTACAAGATCACGTTCCGCTACCCGGGCAATGCGGAGTTCTCGACCCAGACCGACCCGGTGGCCCCGCTCAGCACCCGGCTGCAGAAGGATCGCCGGTACAACTTCGACTACGACGTCGCCACCCGCACCCGGCAGCGCTGGCTGGTTCCGATCGCGGTCTACGACGACGGACGCTTCACCTATCTGCGCATGGGCGACCGGACCGACATCCCCACGGGAAACTTTCCGGCGGTGTTCGCCCGTGAGCGCGAGGACGGCGAGGACGAGGTGGTGAATACGACCGTGGAAGGGGACACCGTGATCGTCCATGGCACCTATCCGTACCTGGTCGTGCGGCATGGCAGGGACGTTGTGGCACTGCGCAGGAATCACAGGCGATGAATCCACATGACGACACCGGTCGCGGCTTGCGTGATCCCGGACATGCGCACGCGCACGTTGGCCAACCCATGCATCCGGAACTGCAGGATCTGGAGGCCAATGCGCCACGGCTCGGCTCCGGGGACGCGCAGCGCCTCAATCGCAAGGCGCTGTTGTTCCTCGCGGGAATCGTCGCGCTGCTGATCGGCGTGGCGTCATGGCTCTTCAGCAGCGCCGGTGCGAGCGTGCCCGAGCAGCGGCGCCGGGAGGAAAAAGTCGAAATCCCGGAATTGCCGCAGCTGCCGGCATCCGTGAACCCGGCCGGCCCGGCGCCTGCGCCGGCCGCCGTCGATCCGACGGTGCCCACCGATGTGCCCGCGTCGTTGCCGCCGCTGCCCGCGCAACCGATTCCGCTGGCGTCCAATCCAGCAACGGCGACGGGCCTTCCGGTTCCGCAAAGGCCGCAGGCACCAACCCTGGTCGAGCGGCGCATCGGCGAGGACGCGCAAGCAGTACCCGCTGCGGGCATGGATCCCTATACCCGGTCGCTGCTCGCCGGAATGCCTGCGCCGCCGACTTCGACGGTGCAGACAGCGGTTGCTCCCACGCGGGTGGACAGCTCGAGCGCGCAGGTCCTGGAGCATCCCGATGGACTGCTGGTGCGCGGCACCTACATCCGCTGCGTGCTCGAAACGCGCATCGTGACCGATATCCCGGGCTTCACGTCCTGCGTGGTGACCGAGCCTGTCTATTCGATCAACGGGCGCAGCCTGCTGCTTGCCAAGGGCTCGAAGATTTCGGGGCGCTACGACAGCGATGCCAATGGGCCGCGCGTGGCGGTGGTCTGGGACCGCATCACCACGCCGGATGGCGTCGACGTGCGCATGGCCAGCCCCGGCGTCGACAACCTCGGCGGCGCGGGCCATCCCGGTGACTACGACGCGCACTGGGGCAGCCGCATGGGCGCGGCGCTGATGATCAGCCTCATCAGCGATGTCTTCAAATACGAGGGCGAGGTCAACGGCCCGAACACGACGACGATCAGCAACGGCGTCGTCACGCAGGCGCCCTTCGACAGCAATACCGCGCGCACGATGCAGCGGCTCGCCAACCAGGCGCTGGACCGCAGCATCAACCGTCCGGCCACCGTGACCATCAACCAGGGCTCCGTCGTGAACATCTACGTCGCCAGGGACGTGGATTTCTCGGCGGTCCTGCAACGTCGAGCGCAAATGCCATGACGCTGCTCGACGACGCCCCGCTTGCCCGGATATCCGATGATTTCCTCGCCTACCAGTACGAGGTGCTCGGGATCCTGGATTGCATGCGCTCGCCCGGCGTGACCGAAATCTGCGTCAATCGTCCCGGTGAGATATACATCGAGCGCAGCGGGCGTTGGGAACGCATCGAGGTGCCTTCGCTCACGTTCGCCCGCGCCCGCCAGTTCTGCACCGCCGTCGTCAACGAAAGCAATACGGGGCAGCGGATCACGGACGCCGATCCGGTGGTGTCGCTGACGTTTCCGACCGGACAACGCGCGCAGTTCGTGATCCCGCCCGCGTGCGATTCCGGAAAGGTGTCCATCACCGTTCGCCTGCCATCGCGCCAGGCCAAATCGCTGGACGATTATCGCGACGAAGGATTCTTCGACCGCGTGATCGAGCATCCGGAACTGCCGGGGGAGGACGACCGGACGCTGCTGCGATTGCGCGAGCAGAGGGACTACGCCGGCTTCTTCAGGCAGGCGGTGCTGGCGCGCAAGAACATCGTCGTCGCCGGTGCGACCGGCAGCGGCAAGACCACGTTCATGAAATCGCTGGTGCGGGAAATTCCGCGCGACGAACGGCTGGTCACGATCGAGGATGCGCGGGAATTGTTCGTCGAGCAGGACAACGTCGTGCACCTGCTGTATTCGAAGGGCGGCCAGAGCGCCAGCAACGTCAGTGCGAAAAGCTGCATGGAGGCATGCCTGCGCATGAAGCCCGATCGCATCATCCTGGCAGAGCTGCGCGGAGACGAGGCGTTCTATTTCATCCGCAACTGCGCGTCCGGCCATCCGGGGTCGATCACCAGCTGCCATGCCGGCAGCACGTCGCAGGCATGGGACCAGCTTGCGCTGATGGTGAAGGCCTCGGTGGAAGGGGCGGGGCTGGAGTTCGCGGCGATCAAGCGGTTGCTGCGCCTGACCGTCGACATCATGGTGCACATCAAGGTGGAATCCGGCCATCGATGCATCAGCGGGATCGACTTTGACCCGCAGCGGATGGCCACCGGGTGATCGTTGCGGCTTTTTCAGCAGGTGATTCGAGGGCGGCGGCAGAGGCGTAGGCGCTGTGCCGTGGATGCCACGCAGGATGCGTTGGCGTGTCGCCGCGAGGCGATCGTAGTCGGGAGGTGAGTGGTGTTGCCTGACATGGATGTCATGAAGTGCGCAGACCTTGCGGTTCCGATGCACGTGATGCAGCACGTCGTGCGTGTCGAATCGTCGTTCAACCGCTTCGCCATCGGCGTGGTCGGCGGCCGCCTGGCGCGCCAACCGCACAACCTTCCCGAGGCCCTGGCGACCGCCCGCATGCTGCGCGATCGCGGCTTCAACTTTTCGCTCGGCCTGGCCCAGGTCAACCGCGACAACCTTGGCAAATACCACCTGACGCTGGAACGCGCATTCGATGGCTGTCCGAACCTGCAGGCAGGCACGCGCATCCTCGCCGACTGCCAGGCGCGTTCCGGCAACGACTGGGGCAAGGCGTTGAGCTGCTACTACTCGGGCAACTTCGTCAGTGGGTTCCGCGACGGCTACGTCCAGAAAGTATTCGCATCGATGCGAGGCACGCGCGCGACCCAACCGGCCGCCATCCAGGCGATCCCCGTCGTCCAACGAGCACGCGATGCACGTCCCGTCCGGGCGCATTCCGTTGCCGATGCGGCGCGGCCCACCCTGCTCGCGCGCCGCATTGGCGCCGACGACGATGCGGCGCGATCGAGTCCGGCGACAGAAGGCGCCACGGCGGCGGCCAGCGTGGCTTTGGCGACGCCTGCGCCCGTTGCGGGACCCCCGGCCGGTAAGGCGGCCGCGTCCGGCACAGCGGCCGCGGTCCGCATCGACGCAGCATTCGTTTTCTAGCGCCAGCAGGCGCGCAATCGTGGCACCACCAACCAACCGACAGGGAAGCTCAGCAATGAAGACATGCAACAGTCAGATCCATCCCCGCGTGGCGCGGGTCTTGTTCCGGCCCGCTCGCGCCGCGGCCGTCCTGCTCGCGATTCCGGGCTTGGCACTTGCACAGGCGGCGCCCGATTTCGGCGGTACCGACAGCAAGGTCACCGGGTTCCTGCAGAACATCAACGGACTGCTCAACCTGGCATCGATCGCGGTGGTGACGATCGCGGTGATCTTCGCCGGCTATCAGATCGCATTCGCGCACAAGCGCATCGCCGACGTGGCGCCGATCCTGATTGGCGGATTCCTGATCGGTGCCGCGGCCCAGATCGCCAAGATGCTGGTTGGCGATGCGGGTGGCGGGGCGGTGGCGATGGTGCTGCACGCGCTGCCGTCGTTCTATGCATAAGAATCCGCTGTTTCGCGGCTGCACCCGGCCGGCGATGTTCATGGGCGTGCCTTACCTGCCTTTTTTCGGCGGTGCCGGCTCCTGCCTGCTCCTCGCGCTCTACTTCAACATGTTCTTCCTGCTGCTCGCGCCTCCGCTGATCTTTGCCATGCGGCAGATGGCCCGGCGCGACGAAATGATCTTTCGCCTGCTGGCGCTGCACCTGCAGTTCCGTGCGCGCGCCCGCAACCGGGGACGACATGCGGGGATGTGGGTGTTCACGCCTAACCACTATCGCGGGAACACGCGCGGGGCGCGCCCATGAAGCGCGGGCAGGCGCTCCAGGCGGAGACTGCGATCGGCGCATTCGTGCCGTTTTCGACGCATGTGTCGCCGTCGGTGGTGAAAACCACCGGCGGCGATTACCTGATGACCTGGCGACTGGGAGGCCTGCCGTTCGTCGGGCGTGACGAATGGGAGATCGAACATCGCCACGCGACGTTCAACCGCCTGCTGCAGACGCTGCGGGCGCCGGACTTCGCGAACCTCGCCTTCTGGGTGCACGACGTCCGGCGTCGCCGTCGCATCACCGGTGAAGCGAGATTCGGACAGGTCTTCAACCAGGCGCTGTCGGACGCCTATTTCGAGGCGCTCTCGTCGCAGAAGATCCTGCAGAACGAGCTCTTCCTGACCATGATCTATCGCCCGGTCGTCTCGGGCCGGCGGCTGGTCGAGCGCTCGTCGGATGTCACCAGGCTGCAGTCCGAGCAGGACCAGGCCATCGCAAAGCTGCAGGAACTCGCCGGCAACCTCGAGGCAGTGCTCAAGGATTACGCGCCGTACCGGCTGGGCATGTACGAGGCGGCCAATGGCGTGACGTTCTCCGAGACCCTGGAATTCTTCGGCTACCTGCTCAACCGCATCGACGAACCAATGCCGGTGCTGGACGCTCCTGTCCACGCCTACCTGCCGGTGAGCCGTCATCTGTTCTCGGACCGCACCGGCGATTTCGTCGTTGCCACGCCCCAGGGCGACAACTGCTTCGGCGCGATCCTCAACATCAAGGAATACACCGATTCGACCTACCCCGGCATCCTCAATGCACTGAAGTACCTCGACTTCGAATACGTGCTCACGCATTCGTTCAGCCCGATCGGGCGCCAGGACGCGCTCAAGGTGCTGGACCGGACCAAGGGCATGATGATCTCCTCGGGGGACAAGGCCGTCAGCCAGATCATCGAGCTCGACCATGCCATGGACCAGTTGGCGTCGGGCAACTTCGTCCTTGGCGAATATCACTTCACGATGGCCTTGTACGCCGACGCGCAGGATCGCCTGTCGCAGCAGGTCGCGACGGCACGCGCCGAGCTGTCCAACGCCGGCTTCGTCTCGACGAAGGAAGATCTCGCGATTGCCGCATCCTTCTATTCGCAGCTGCCCGCGAACTGGAAGCACCGGACGCGCCTGGCCAATGTCAGCTCGCTCAACTTCCTTGGCCTGTCGCCACTGCACAACTTCGCGTCGGGCAAGAAGCACGGCAACCCGTGGGGAGAATGCGTCACGACCTTGCAGACGACCAACGGACAGCCCTACTTCTTCAACTTCCACGCGACCCACCCGGCCGAGCAGTCGCTGGGCGAGAAGGCGATCGGCAACACGATGGTCATCGGCAAGTCGGGCACCGGAAAGACCGCCCTCATCAACTTCCTGCTCAGCCAGGTGCAGAAGCTGCGACCATGTCCGACGATCTTCTTCTTCGACAAGGACCGCGGGGCGGAAATCTTCGTCCGTGCCTGCGGTGGCAACTACCTGGCGCTGGAGAACGGCAAGCCGACCGGGTTCAATCCGTTCCAGTGCGAGCGCAGCGAAGCGAACGCCCAGTTCCTCACCGACCTGGTGAAGCTCCTGGCGGGGAAGACGACTTACACCTCGCGCGAGGAAGACGACATTTTCCGTGCGGTCGAGAACATGCTCGATACCCCCATGCGGTTGCGCAGCATGACCAACTTCCAGAAGAGCCTGCCCAACCTCGGCGACGATGGCCTGTTCGCGCGCATGCGCAAATGGACTGTCGGCAATGCGTTGGGATGGGTATTCGACAATCCGCAGGATACGGTGGACCTGGCGAATGCCAGCATCATCGGCTTCGACTACACCGAGATCATCGACAACCCCGACGTGCGTGCTCCGGTGATCCAATACCTGCTGCACCGCCTCGAAGCCCTGATCGACGGCCGGCCGCTGATCTACGTGATGGACGAGTTCTGGAAAATCCTGGATGGCGCCGGTGGCCTGAAGGAGTTCGCAAAGAACAAGCAGAAAACGATCCGCAAGCAGAACGGCCTTGGAATCTTTGCAACGCAGAGTCCCGAGGATGCCCTGGCCAGCGACATCGCCGCGGCGCTGGTCGAGCAGACCGCAACCATGATCCTGCTGCCGAACCCGAACGCCAGCCGCGAGGACTACATCGACGGGCTCAAGCTCAGCGAGGCCGAGTACCGGGTCGTCACGAGCCTGGATGAGCGCTCGCGCTGCTTCCTGGTCAAGCAGGGCCATGCCTCCAGCGTGTGCCAGCTGAACCTGCGCGGCATGGACGACGCGTTGGCGGTCATTTCGGCATCGACCGACAACATCGAGATCCTGCACCAGGTGTTGGCCGAGCAGGCGCGGGTGCTCGGCTTACCGGTCGACGGATTGCGTCCCGAGCAATGGCTGGATCTGTTCCAGTCCCGCCGCAAGGGCAGCGGCAGGGCAACGGCTGCCAAACCCGCGCGTGCGGTACCGCGCGCATTGGCGTGAGCGGTGCGGTCACGCGTCCCAGCGTTCCAACAAGACCACAACGGAGGTGATCTGATGAACACACGCAAGCAAGTGTCCGCTCCTCGTTCGACCGGTTCCATCCGGGCTGCCAGCGCAGGAGTGCTGCTCATGGCCCTGGTCCTGGCCGCGGGCCAGGCGAGTGCGCAATGGGTGGTGACCGATCCCGGGCATACGGCGCTGACCTACGCCGGCTGGATCAAGGAGTTGATCTCGCAGGGCGAGCAATACGCAAAGCAGATCGCGCAATACCAGACCCAGGTGCAGCAATACGAAACCCAGATCCGGCAGTACGAGCAGCAGTACGTCAAGGGTGGAGTCTCGCAGCAGGACGCGATGGCAACCCGCGACTTCAGTCCGCGCGCGCTGGATGCCGGCATGGCGGAGCGTTGTCCGGCGGGAATGCGCGCGCTGCTGGCTTCGTCGGCCAGCGCCGAGAACTGCGCGATGATCGTTCAGACCGAAAATGCACGGTACAACGCGATCGTGACGGTCCTCAACGTCTCCAAACAGCGCGACGCCGAATTGCAGAAGATCTACGCCGAGCGCACCGGCATCGCACAACAGGACGCCGGCGCGCTGCAGTCGAACAACAACCGCTTGCTTGCGATGCAGGGCCGGATGCAGATGGACATCCAGCAGGCCCGCAGCCAGACAGAAGGGTACGACCGGTTGCTGGAGCTGTTGCGCGACGACCAGCGGATGATCGCCAACGGCACCCTGGACGGCGACGGAATCGCCGGTGGCCTGGTGCGTGGAGCGGCGCTGCACGCGGCCTTGAATTCGGCGCGACGCAGCGACCGCTGAGGATGGTTTCGCGACGGAACCGGCTGCACCACCGCGGACGCGCGCAGCGTGACGCAGTCGCTGCTCCATGACGGGAATGCATATGGACATGCTTGGGTTGGCGGTGCAGCTTGCCGGGCAGCTGCTGGAGGGCGTGCGACCGGGTGCGGGGTTTCCCAGCGCCCATGCCGCCGCGGGGGTTTCGGACTTGTCGTTTTTCCGGGAGATCAACGGCTTCCTGACCGGGGAAATCGAGGTCTTCCGGGACAACCTGCTGGGACGGACGGCGAGCCTGCTCGGCGCGGCCGCGCTGTCGTTGATGACGCTGTGGATCATGATCCAGGGCTACAGGATCGCGGTCGGCCACTCCCGAGATTCGATGATGGGCCTGGTCACGAATTCGCTGCGTGCCGTGCTCATCGTCGGGGTGGCCACCGCCGCCGCGGCCGGTGGCGGATCCGTGTACCGGGTTGTCACTGACGGACTGAGCAGTGACACCAGCCGCATGGTGACGGGCACCGACGACGACGTCTACGCCCGTGTCGACAAATGCCTGGCCTACATGCAGGTGGCATTGGCCAGCATCGACACGCTCGACGTCGCCGGCGACCCAATCCTCAACGACAAGAAGGAACGCGCGATGTGGTTTGCCGGCATCGGCACCGGCGGCCCCGCGGTGATGGCCGGAACCATGCTGTTGTTGAACAAGGTGGCCATGGCGCTGTTCGTGGGACTGGGCCCGTTGTTCATCCTGTGCCTGTTGTTCGACCAGACGAAGGGGCTCTTCGGTCGCTGGTTGTACTACGGCCTGGGAACGATGTTCTCGCTTGCGCTGCTCAGCGTCATGGTGACGCTGGCCACCGACATGGTGATTGCCGTCGCCGCGTCGTTCTGGGCCAGTGCGCTGCTGGGCGCCGGTCCGGACAGCATCAACAGCATGGCGTTGCAACAGGGCGGAATGGGCGTGGTGCTGTCGATGCTCATCATGACCGCGCCACCGATGGCGGCGATGTTCTTCAGCGGAACGCTGGGCAGCTTCGTGCCGTATTCGCAGCTGACGACCAATGCGCCCGCGCGTGCCCAGGCGGCGCCGCCGGGATACGCCGGCACCGTGTCCGCGATGGGTGGCGACCCCCGATCCAACGTGCAAGGCGGGCAGGCGATCAACTTCGACGCGTCGGTGCTTCCTCGCGGACTTGCGGGGCAGGGTTTCATCGACGAGAAGAAGTCAGCGCCGCGGCCGCCTGGCGCGAATTGATCGGCGGCGACGGATCGCGTGCCGCGTCGCGGCGACGCGCCCCGGACCGTTGCCGCCGCTTCATGCCCACAACGATACCGTTGGCCTCCCGACCACCGAAGGACACGCCATGACGATCCGCACCACATTGCTCGGCCTCGGCCTCGCGTTGACCGCAGGCTCCGCCTTCGCCCTGCCTCCGCTCCCGCCACCGCCGCCGTTGCCGCCGAGCCCGTCCCAGGTCGCCCATCGCATCCAGTCCGATGTCGACCGTGTCGTCGACCGCACGGACGGGCGCAGTGACCGCGACGACCGCCATGACCGCGGCCATCACTACGCACGCGGGCATCGTCATCACCACCATCGCGCCTGCCTGCACCACAACCATCGCGGCGAC
>Ga0207657_10006764_pt1 | contig 11843 bp, 10 predicted proteins | sample KBSC33metaG_FD_184316 | JGI IMG/M metagenome (GOLD analysis project Ga0207657, IMG submission 184316) | Corn rhizosphere microbial communities from Kellogg Biological Station, Michigan, USA - KBS C3-3 metaG (SPAdes) (version 2) | ecosystem: Host-associated > Plants > Roots > Rhizosphere > Soil ...
GTGCCCGACTGGTTCCACGAGCAGCTCGGGCTCGCCTACCGCTGCCTCTCGTACCTGCCCGAGAACTGGATCCTGAACACGGACGAGGAGAGCCCTGTCCGCCGTCTCGTCTCGACCTTCCTGAGCCCGCTCGCGACTGCGTACGCCCTCGTCGTCGTGCTGCTCCTGCTCGTCGCCGCGCGGCCACGGTGGTGGACGGTCGCCGCAGGCGTGATCGTGTACACGGGGCTCCTGTGGACGCACACGCGCGCAGCGTTCATCGCGCTTCCCGCAGGCCTGCTCGTGCTCGCCGCTCTGCGGCGCTCCTGGGTGCCGGCCGTGCTCGCGGCCGGCTCGGTCGTCGTGACGGTCGGCTTCGTCGCCCTGTTCCCGACGATCGGACCGACGACGACCTACACCGCGGCGGAGCTCGTCTGCCTGCGCGAGAACGCCGCCACGGGCGGCGTCAAGAGCGACGACCCGTTCTCGACCGGCGAGAGCTCGACGTCGAGCCACCTCAGCGCGTTGCGTGACGGGATCCGCACCGTCGCCCGCCATCCCTGGGGCTACGGGCTCGGGAACGCGGGGGTCTCGGCTGCCCGCACCGGCGTGACGCCGAAGGCCGGCGAGTCCACCTACACGGAGCTCGGCGTCGACACGGGCCTCCTCGGCCTCGCGGCGTTCGTCGGCTGGCTCGTCGCGCTCTTCGTCGCGATCCGCCGGCGCTCTCCCTGGCTGGCAGCGTCGCTCGTCGCCGTCGCGGTGCTCGGGCTGCAGACCGACGTGATCGGCATCCACTGGCTCTCGGTGGTCGTGTTCGCCCTCGCGGGCGCCGTGCTTCGCGCCGCACCGGACGAGCCGCCGAGCGAGGACGCGCTCTAGCTCGAGCTCGACCCCGAGCCGAAGCCGGCGCGGCGCTCGACGTCCGCCTCGTCGACCATGTGGCCGTCGCGGCTGACGTACCCGCCCTTGCCGCCGACGACGAGCAACACGAGGTCCTCGTCGCCGCCGTTCGAGACGCGGCGAGGCGTCGTCGACGAGACGTGGACCATCCCGCCCGGTCCGAGCAGCCGCTCCTCGTCGCCGACCTCGACGCGCGCGGCCCCGGAGTGGACGAAGTACAGCTCGTCCTGCTCATCGTGGTAGTGCTGGAAGCCGGTGTAGTTCGGCGGCATCACGATCACGTTGATGCCGAATGCCTCGACGCCGAGCGCCTGGCGCACCTTGCGGAAGCCGTAGCCCTCGCCCAGCTCCTCGATCGTCCCGAACGCGTGGCTCATGTCGCTCCCTTCGTCTGCACCATTGCGTCGATCGTCCGGCGCAACCCTTCCTCGAAGCCGACGCGCGGCTCGTAGTCGATCGTCTCGCGCGCAGCGCTCACATCCGCCCACGACTCGCGCACGTCGCCGGGCTGCGCCGGCCCGAACGTCTTCTCGACCGGCTTGCCGATGATCGAGCCGATCGTCTCGGCGAGCGCGTTCACGGTCTCCGAGCCTCCCGTCGCGATGTTGAGCACCCGGCCGGCGCCGTCGGGAGCTTCGGCCGCGAGGAGGTTCGCCTGGACGACGTTCTCGACGTACGTGAAGTCGCGCGACTGCTCGCCGTCCCCGTGCACCGTCACCGGGCGGCCGTCGGCGATCGCGCGGATGAACCGCGGCACCACGGCCGCGTACTGCGACGTCGGGTCCTGGCGCCGCCCGAAGACGTTGAAGTAGCGCAGCGCGACCGTCTCCAGCCCGTAGACGCGCGTGAAGCTGACGCAGAAGCGCTCCGCGGCGAGCTTTGCGACGGCGTACGGCGAGATCGGGTTGGGCGCCTGGGTCTCGACCCGGGGGAACGCGCCGCCGTCGCCGTACACCGAGGACGACGAGGCCGCGACGACTCGCCGGATGCCCTCGTCGCGCGCGGCGAGGAGGACGTTGAGCGTCCCCTCGACGTTGACCGCGGTCGACGTGAGCGGATCCTGGACCGAGCGTGGAACGGAGCCGAGGGCCCCCTGGTGGAAGACGACCTCGGCCCCGCGGACCGCAGTATGGACACGTTCGTAGGAGCGGAGGTCGCCCTCGACGACCTCGACGTCACGCCCGAGCGCCGCGAGGTTCGCGCGGCTTCCAGTCGCGAAGTTGTCGAGCACGCGCACCTCGTCGCCTCGCTCGAGCAGCGCCTGGACGAGATTCGAGCCGATGAACCCGGCGCCTCCCGTGACCAGGACCCTTGTCACTGCCGGCTCCCCGCGGTGACGGGGTACGCGGGGGCGTCACTGGGGACAGGCACCCGCGGCGCCAGTCCCCGGTAGAGGACGCACCTCACGCGGCTCGCTCCGCGACGACGTGGTAGTTCGCGGCGATCGTCCCGGGTCGCTCGTCACGGAGCTGCGCCACGCGCCGGTCGAGCGCCCGCGCGGCGCGGTTGAGCAAGCCGACGATCGGCCCGCGAACGACGCGAAGCGGTGTCCGCCGGAGAACGTGCTCGAGGTAGATCGCGTTCAGCATCGCGAGGGAGGAGGCAGTGCCGGAGCCGGCGGACACCGTAACGGAACCCCAGTCGCCGTTCGTCCTGAACAGCCGGTCGAGCCCCGCGCCGGTCCAGCGCCAGAGGTCGACCGGGTTCGGGTGGTAGACCATCGCGCCGTGGGTCGACAGCAGCACCCGGCCTCCGGGGCGCGTCACGCGCGCGAGCTCGCGGATGCCCTGGGCAGGATCGTCCACGTGCTCCAGCACCTGCGCGCAGAGGACGACGTCGAAAGACGCGTCGTCGGCGGGGATCGACTCGATGACGCCCCTGAGCGATGCGCGCGGGTTGTCCCAGGTGTCCATCCCGACCACCTCACGGACGTGGGGCTGGAAGAGCGTGAGATACGGCATCTCGCCGCAACCGACGTCGAGCAGCCGGTACGGCCCGAGGTCCGCGCCGGCCCGTGCCGCCTCTGCGCCCAGCCAGCGCGCGAGCGGCGCGCGCACGGCGTAGGTCGGCATCGACAGCGGCGGGTCGAGGCGGGCATCACTCACGGACTGTCACCAGCCCGAACGCAATCCAGGTCAGCGCCTCGAGCGGCAGCCCCGCAACGAGGCCGATCCCCGTCCACACGCCTGCGACGACGCAGAGCCAGCCGAGGCCGACGAGCGGGACCGGGGAGGCTCGCAGCCCGCGCACCGCGGCGGCGATACCCGCGGCCGCGAGGCCGAGCAGGAAGACGATTCCGGCGATCCCGAGGTCGGCCGCGACCTGGAGGTAGAGCATCTGGATCCCCCACGGGTGCTCCGGCGACGGGAACGCCTGGTCGGGCTCGCCCGGGAAGCGGGCGCGCGCGTCGTCGAGGAACGGCGCGTACGCCCACTCCTCGCTCGAGGCCTGCCAGCCGACGCCGGTCACCGGGCGGTCGAGCCAGATCCGGCCGCCGATGTACGCGAGCAGCGTGCGGTGCGCGTAGCTCTCGACCCCGGTGTCCGCGGTCCGCTCGCGGAGCCCGACGAACTCGGCGAAGCGCTCGATCGTGTCGGCGCGCATCGTCGCCGTCCCCGCCGTGACGAGGAGCGTGACACCGACCAGCGTGAGGGCGCGGCGGCCGCGGAGAGCGGAGACGGCGCGGGCGCCGAGAAGCACCGCGGCGAGAGCGAGCCAGAGGCCGAGCACGGCCGTCATCGCGCCGGAGAGGACGACCCCGAGCCCACCCGTGACGAGCGCGACGACCGACCAGCGCCGCCCCGCCGGCCTTCCCTCGGCGAGCACGATCCCGATCGAGCCGACCACCAGCACGGCGCCCGACAGCGCGGCGAAGTCATGGATCCCGACGAAGGACGGCTCTCGCTGACCCGGTCGCTTCCCCTCGAACTCGGCCACGATCCCGAGGAACTGGAGCAGCCCCCACGAGGTCGCCGCGACGCTCCAGGCGACGAAGGCGCGGACGACCGGGACGAGGTCGACGGTCGAGCGGACGAGCAGCACGGTCGCGGGCAGAAGCGTCGCGTACCAGCCGAACTTTGCGAGGCTGATCGCGTGGCGCGTGAGGTCGTACTCCTCGCCGAGGAGAGAGGGCGTCGCAAGTGAGATCGCGCAGACGAGGAGGAAGGCGGCCGCGAGGCCGAGGACGACCCGCGCGCGGAGGAGCGGCTGCCAGCCCTCGCGGCGGCTCCGTAGCCCCGCCGCGACGAGCGCGCACGCGATCGCCGCGTCGGCGAGCGTCACGTCGACCGAGGTCGACCCGACGCCGAGCGACGCGCTCGGCTGGTACGTCGCGTGCAGGAAGAGGAACGGAACAGCGGCAGCGAGGACGAGGGTCTCGCGCGACCGCCTGCCCGTCGGTGTCGGCTCGGATGCGGGAGCCGCGTGCGCCCGGGGGAGCAGGTCGGCCGTCACGCGCCGGACTGTAGCGCGGGGTTTGGACCGTACCTGGTGGTGCCTGGTGTCCGACTTGAAGTCGGACACCCCATGCCCCCTACACTGACTCCCCACGATGGCTCCGAGCGTTTTCCGGCGCCGGTCTGCGACCGCAGCCGGGCTCTACCTCTCGGTGGCCCTCGGCATCCTCGGCACGATCGCGGCCGCTCGGATGCTCGGCCTCGCCGACTTCGGGCGCTTCGCGACGGTGATGGCCGTCGTCGGGCTCGCGCAGACGCTCCTCGACCTCACCGTCGAGGAGAGCCTGACGAAGTTCGGGTTCCGGTACGTCGCCGCCGAGGACTGGGGGAAGCTGCATCGTCTCTTCCGGCGCGCGCTCGAGGTGAAGCTGGTCGGCGGCGCGCTCGCGTCTCTCGTGATCCTCGCCATCGCGCCGTTTGCGGACACGCTCTTCGGGACGGACGGGCTCACCGCGCCGATGGCCGCGGCAGCGGCGATCCCGTTTTTCGCCGCTCCCGAGAACGTCTCCGCGAGCGCGCTCCTCCTTCGCGGCCGCTACGACCTGCGCGGCGGCTTGCTGTCGGTGACGATGGGCATCCGACTTGTCGCGATCGTCGTCGGAGCCTCGATCGGCGTCACCGCGGCGCTCGGCGCGCTCGCGGTCGGTCAGCTCCTCGCGACGGCGATCGTCGGCACGGCCGGCGCCTCCGCGCTGCGCCGGTTCCCCCGCGGCGAGCAGCGCGCTCTCGGCGCCGACCGGCGCGAGATCTTCTCCTTCGTCGTCCAGTCGAGTGTGGCGACCGGCGTCATCTCGCTCAGGTCGGCGCTCGCACCCGTCCTGCTCGGCATCGTCGCGGGCACGACCCAGGTCGGCTACTACCGTGTGGCGCTGGCGCCGCAGAGCGGGTTCTCGGCGGCGAGCGCGCCGGTGCGCCTCGTGCTGCTGACCGAGCAGACGCGCGACTGGGAGCACGGACGGGAGGGGAACGTCCTGCGCGGCCTCCGGAGCTACACGCTGGCCGCGCTCGGCGTGGCGGCGGTCGCGGTGCCCGTCTTTCTCGTCGCGATGCCGTGGCTCGTCCGCGTCGTCTTCGGGTCGGAGTACCTGCCGGCGGTCGACGCCGCCCGGATCGTGCTCGTCGCCGCCGCGATCCAGCTCGTCCTCGGCTGGTCGAAGTCACTGCCCGTGACCGTCGGCCGCCCGCACTTGCGGATCGTCACGCACGGGGTCGAGACGCTCGTGCTGCTGCCGCTGGTCGTCGTCCTCGGCGACCGCTGGGGCGTCACCGGCGCGGCCGTCGCGTTCCTCGTCTCGACGCTCGTGTTCGCCGCGACCTGGGCCGTCGTGCTCGTGCGGCTGCGGGCCGAGCTGCGCGCGACGGGGCGGGTCGGTGCGCCGAGGGCTGCTGCCCCGTGAGGGTCGTCGTCGTCTCGGGGATCTGGCCTCCCGACGTGGGCGGGCCGGCGAGTCACGCGCCCGCGCTCGCGGATGCGCTCGTCGAGGCGGGTCACACCGTCGAGGTGGTGACGACGGCCGACCTGGCTCCCGACACGCAGCCATACCCCGTGCACTGGGTCGCGCGCGACCGGCCCGCGCCGCTCCGCCACCTGGCGGTCGCGCGCGAGGTCCGACGCGCCGCTCAGGGAGCCGACCGGGTCTACGCGACGACGATGGTGCGCCGCGCAGCGCTCGGAGCCGCGCTGGGTCGGCGGCCGCTCGTCGTCAAGCTCGTCGCCGACGAGGCGTACGAGCGGGAGCGCCGCGCCGGCCGGTTCGCGGGCACGCTCGAGGAGTTCCAGGCGGAGCGCCGTGGTCTCCGCCTGCGGTTCCTGCGCGCGACGCGAACTGCTGCTCTCCGTCGCGCGCGGTGCATCGTCGTGCCGAGCGCGTACCTCCGGCAGATCGCGATCGGCTGGGGCCTCGACCCTTCGCGGGTCGACGTGGTGCCGAACCCGGCGCCTGAGGTGCCGGAGCACCCGACGCGAGACGAAGCGCGTGCGACCCTCGGCATCGACGGCTTCGCACTCGGCGTCGCGGGCCGGCTCACGGCACAGAAGGCGCTCGGGGACACGCTGGAAGCTCTCGCGCGTGTTCCGGACGTCGCGCTCCTCGTCCTCGGCGACGGACCGGAGCGGGCGGAGCTCGAGCGTCGCGCCGGCGAGCTCGGGCTGGCGGATCGCGTCCGCTTCCTCGGAGCCGGGACGCGCGACGACGTGATCGCGCTGTTTCGGGCCGTCGATGCCGCGCTTCTCACGTCCGCCTGGGAGAACCTCCCACACACGCTGCTCGAGGCGCTCGCTACGGGAACGCCGGTGATCGCGACGGCGGTGGGCGGAATCCCGGAGGTCGTTCGCGACGGGGAGAACGGCCTGCTCGTCCCGCCGCGCGACATCGCCGCGATCGCCTCCGCCATCGACCGCCTCGTCCACGACGACGCGCTTCGCGCGTCGCTCGCGGCTGCCGCCGCGCCGTCGGTCGAGGAGCTCGCCGAGCCGCGTATCCTCCGCCGGATCGTGCAGGCGATCGTCGGTGACCGGGAGCCGTGAAGCCGCGCGTCCTCATGGTCGGGCGCACTCGCTACCGGCTTCCGCTGAACGGGTCGCTCGAGCGGAAGTTCGCGGCGCTCGAGGAGCGACTCGCGTTGCGCGTTCTCGCCTCCGCGCCGCGCGACGCGCCGGCCGGCGACGGCACGTTCGCGCTCCAGCGCGGCACCGCCGTGGCCGCGCTCGACGGGCCGCTGTTCTACGGCGCGCTGCCCGCCCGCATCGCCCGCGAGCTGCGCCACCGGCCTGCCGACGCGATACTCGCCCAGAGCCCGTACGAGGCGCTCGCCGCGCTGGCGGGGCGGAAGCTCGCGCGGAGCGACGCGGCCGTCGTCGTCGAGATCCACGGCGACTGGCGCACGTGGTCGCGCCTCTACGGGTCACGCGCGCGGGCTGTCGTCGCGCCGCTCGCCGACCGGGCCGCGCTCGTCGCGATTCGCAGCGCCGACGCGGTGCGGACGCTCTCCCCGTTCACGAGCGGGATGGTCCGCGAGGCAGGGGTCGAGCCGGCCGGCACCTTCACGACCTACACGGAGCTGACCGCGTTCTCCGAGCCGCCCGTGGCGCCGCTCCCCAAGCGGCCCGTCGCGCTGTTCGTCGGCGTGCTCGAGCGCTACAAGAACCTCCATGCGATCGCCGAGGCGTGGCGTCTCGCGGCCCCGCGGGTCCCGGACGCGCGCCTGCGGATGGTCGGCGACGGACGTCACCGAGACGTCGCGGAGACACTCGTTCGCGAGCTTCCCGGACAGGTCACGTGGGAGCCGCGCCTCGAGACGGCTGACATCGTGAAGGCGTTCGACGAGTCCTGGCTCCTGCTTCTCGCCTCGCGCTCCGAGGGGACACCGCGGGTCGTGCTCGAGGCGCTCTGTCGCGGCCGCGCCGTCGTCGGCGCGCGGGCCGGCGGCATCCCGGACGTCGTCCAGGACGGGGAGACGGGGCTTCTCGTCGACCCCGACAGCCCTGCCGAGATCGCCGACGCCCTCGTGCGGCTCCTCTCCGACCGGGGGCTGGCGGAGCGCCTCGGCGCCGGCGGCCGCGCGCTCTCGGCCGAGTGGACGTACACGGCAGACGAGTACGCCGACCGCGTCGTCGAGCTCGTCGGCCGGGCGGTGGAGGCCAGGCGGGCATGAGGCTCGTGGTCGTCACGCAGCAGGTCGACCCGGCCAGCCCCGTGCTCGGGGCGACGGTCGACAAGCTCCGGGCGCTCGCGGCCCGGGTCGACGAGCTCGTCGTGCTCGCGGACAGCGCGGTCGAGGGCGCGCTTCCCGAGAACTGCAGCGTCAGGCCGTTCCGTGCCTCGCGCCGGGCGGGCCGAGGCCTGCGCTTCGAGACGGCCCTGGCGCGGGAGCTCGGGCGGCGGCCCCGGCCCGCGGCGGTGCTCGCCCACATGTGCCCGATCTACGCGGTGCTCGCCGCGCCGCTCGCGCGGCCGCTGGGCGTGGACGTCCTCCTCTGGTTCACGCACTGGCGCAAGAGCCGGCTGCTGCGGGCTGCGGAGCGGGTCTCGACCAGGGTGCTGAGCGTCGACGAGCGCACCTTTCCGCTTCGCTCCCGGAAGCTCGTCGGGATCGGCCACGGCATCGACGTCTCCGGCTTCCAGTGCGTCGAGCGGCCGGAGCGCAGTCCCCTGACGCTGCTCGCGCTCGGCCGGACGTCTCCCGCGAAGGGGCTCGAGACGATCCTCCGCGCGGTCGCCGAGGTGCCGGACGTGGCTCTCCGAGTGGTTGGCCCGTCCCTCACGGAGGAGGAGCGCATGTACCGCATCGCGCTCGAGCGGTTCGTCCTGGAGCACGGTCTCCTCGACCGGATCGACGTCCGCGGCCCCACCCCGCGTCACGCCATCCCCACGCTCTACGCGCAGGTCGACGCGCTCGTCAACGACATGCGGCCGGGTGCGGCCGACAAGGTCGTGTACGAGGCGGCGGCGACCTGCCTGCCGGTGATCGCCTCGAACCCCGCCTTCGACAGCCTCCTGCCCGAAGAGCTTCGCTTTGCGCACGGCGACGTCGACGGGCTCGCCGCGGCGATCAGCCGGCTCTCGGTGATCGACCGGAACGGGATCGGTCGCGGGCTGCGCGAGATCGTCCTGCGCGAGCACTCGGTCGGCGTGTGGGCCGACCGCGTCGTGGCCCTCGCACGGTGAGCGGCCGCGTCCTCCACGTCGTCAAGGTCGCCGGGATCTCCGGGGCGGAGAACCACCTGCTGCTGCTTCTGCCCGCGCTGCGCGACCGCGGCTGGGACGTCGCCGCCGTCATGCTCCACGAGGGCGAGCCCGGCGCAGAGGACTTCGCGGCCCGGCTCGAAGCAGACGGCGTCCCGGTCGAGCGGGTGCGCCTGTCGCGCGCGTTCGACCCGCGGGCGTTCGCGCGCATCCTGCGACGAGCCCGGCGCGACCGGCCCGACGTCGTTCACACGCATCTCGTCCACGCGGACTTCCATGGGCTGCCCGCGGGGCGCCTCGCACGGGTGCCGGCGCTCGTGTCGACGAAGCACGGCTTCAACGCGTTCCGGGACCGGAAGGCGTTCGCGACCGCCGATCGCGCCGTCGCCTCGCTCGCGGACGTGCACGTCGCGATCTCGGCGGGTCTCGCCCGGTACCTCGCCGAGAGCGAGGGCTTCGACGCTGCGACCTTCGAGGTCGTGCACTACGGGATCGAGGCGGGGTCCGAGCCGCCGCCGCTTCCCGGCGCGCCGCGGCTCGCGATCGTCGGCCGCCTGATCCCGATCAAGGGTCACGACGTGCTGCTCCGCGCCGTCGCCCGGGCGCGCGAGCGGCTTCCCGGGCTGACGCTCGAGATCGCGGGCGACGGGGAGCTCGAGCAGGAGCTCCGCGCCACCGCCATCCGGCTCGGGCTCGGCGACGCGGTGACCTTCCTCGGTCGCGTCGCGCCCGTCGATCCGGTCCTCGAGCGCGCAGAGGTCGTCGTCGTCCCCTCTTTCGGCGAGGGCTTCGGGATGGTCGCCCTCGAGGCGATGGAGCGCGGCCGCCCGGTGATCGCGAGCGCCGTCGGCGGGCTTCCGGAGATCGTCGACGAGGGCCGCACCGGGCTGCTCGTGCCGCCGGGCGACGTCGAGGCTCTCGTACGCGCGATCGCGGAGCTGGCGGACGACCCGGCGCGGGCAGCGGGGATGGGCCAGGCTGGCCGTGCCCGCGCGCTCGAGGGGTTCTCGCAGGAGCGCTGCACCGAGCGGATCGCGGTGCTCTACGAGACGGCGCTGGCGGGGGGCGAGCGGCGCTTCCGCAGGAGGAGCTCCCAGGCGCGCTCGAGCGCGAATGCCGCGAGCAACGCGAGCACGAAGTCCCACGGGGCGCGGTAGCGCACCGTCCCGGCGAACACCATCGCCATGAGCGTGTTGAAGCCGAGCAGCAGCGCGGCGAGCGCGACGAAGCGCCGCGGCGCGAGGAATGCGCCCCAGAGCGCGAAGGCGTAGAGCATGAGCACGAACGCGGGCTCGACCGTTCGCTGCGCCAGGTCGGAGGCGCCCTGCTGGGCCGCGTCGTCGGCCGTCACGCTGAGGAACGGCGACCAGAGCATCCCGACGGCCTGCACCGCGAGCCGCGCCTTCTCACCGGGGTGCTCGCGCCAGAAGTCGAAGACCTCGTCGCGGTAGAACGACGACTGCGCGCACTCGTCCACCGCCTTCGCCGCCGCCACCGAGATCCCGGCGGCCTTCTCCGGCCAGGGGGGCACGCCGGGCAGGTCGGGCACGTCGTCGATCCAGCCGCCGCGCGCCAGCACGTCGTAGGTCGCCGGGTTGTTCGCCTTCCAGAGCGCGCGCGTGTCCGTCGTGATCGTCGCGCACCCGATCACCACCTTGTTCCGAACGACCCAGGGGGCCGTCACGAGGGCGGCGCCGACGACGACGAGCGCGGCCGCGGCGATCGCGCGTCCGGCCGGCCGGACGCGCCACGCGACGTACGGTGCCAGGACGAGCGGCAGGAGCAGCAGGCGGGCGTTGGAGAGGATCGCGAGCCCGGTCACCGCACCGAGCCCGAGCGCCAGCGGGAGCGAGCGGCGCTCGTACGCGAGCAGTGCGAGAAGGACGATCGCCGCCGCGAGCAGCCCGTCCAGAATCTCACGGTTGACGTGGATGTCGTGCCAGACGAGGTACGGGTGCAGCGTCGCGACGAGCGCGGCGAGCACGCCGGTTCGCACGGACGCGAGGTGCGTGCCGATCGCGAGCACGAGCAGCGCCGTGACGACCGCGACCAGCACCTGTGCGAGCCCCACCACCGCCCACGAGCGGTCGACCGGCCAGTAGAGCCCTGCGAGGAACCAGGCGTAGAGCGGCTGCGTGTACGCCGACGGGACTCCGGGGAGGAAGCCGAACGTGCCGCTCGAGACGAGCGTCCGCGCGAAGACGTCGCTCTTCTCGACATAGGCCTCGAGGATCTGCTCGCGCTCGATCGCCAGCGCGAGCAGGCGCGGGAGGGCGGCGGCGGCAACGACCAGGAGGGCCGCACCGCGTGGTATCCGTTGCGCGATGCCGCCCACGACTCCGGAACGGTACGCAGTGGTCTCGTGCCACGTCGAACGACCCCTCGACGACGGCGTCTGGGAGGCGTTCGCGGCGCTCCAGGAGCGCCGGCCGGGGCGTCTCGCGATCGCGGCGCTGCTGCGGCCCCCGGACACCGAGGCGGGCGAGACCGACGAGGAGCTGTGGCTCGCCCGCGCGCGCGCGGCCGCGGCGCGCGGCCCACTCGGCCAGCACACGCACTTCACGAGCCCCACGCACGCAAGGCCGACCGGCGGTGCGACGGGGGAGCGTGTCCGTCGCGAGGGCGCGTGGATCCGCGAGCGCGGTCTCGCGCCGACGCTCTTCTGCGGGGGCGGCTGGTACACCGACCACTCGGTCGCGCTCGCCTGCGCGGAGCTCGGCTACGTGGACTGCACGCCGCGAGCGACCCGGCCGCCCTACCTCGCAGACGGCGCCGCCTGGGCCGAGCTCGACACACCCGCGCGCATCGACCTCGGCCAGGG